>Ga0073928_10004553_pt1 | contig 20380 bp, 19 predicted proteins | sample PaiPotPPA55metaG_FD_76969 | JGI IMG/M metagenome (GOLD analysis project Ga0073928, IMG submission 76969) | Iron sulfur acid spring bacterial and archeal communities from Banff, Canada, to study Microbial Dark Matter (Phase II) - Paint Pots PPA... ...
CGACAAAAGGACTCCGGCCCCAGCTCCAGCAGCTTGCTCCGCAGTCCCGGGGGCGGGGGAGTGCCGATCGCATACGCCGGGACCTGCGGCTCCGGAAGCTGTCGTTTGGGATCGACTTTCCCCTTCACGTCCGGCCGGCCGTTGACGATCACATCGCCCAGGTAGCTCAGGATCTTGGTGGCCCGGTCGCGGCGGGGGGTGAAACGGAAAAGCAGCGGCGTCGCGTCGATGAACGTCGTCGTCGCGTCCCCGCTCTGGAACTGCGGCGCGTGCAGCAGGTTCTCCAGGAATGGGATGTTGGTCTTCACGCCGCGGATGCGAAACTCGCGCAAGGACCGGTCCATCCGCCCGATGGATTCCTTGAACGTCGTGCCCCAGGTCGTGACCTTGACCAGAAGCGAGTCGAAGTAGGGCGTGATGACCGCGCCGCCAAACCCATTGCCCCCATCCAGTCGCACCGCGAACCCGCCGGGCGATCGGTAGGTGGTGATCCGGCCGTAATCGGGGATGAAGTGGTTCTCCGGGTCTTCGGTGGTGATGCGGCACTGCATCGCGTAGCCGCGGGTCTCGATTTTATTCTGCTCCGGGATATTGAGCGGCCCTTCATGCAGCTTGTGGCCCTGCGCCACGAGGATCTGGCTCTTGACCAGGTCTACGCCGGTGACAACTTCGGTCACGGTGTGCTCGACCTGGATGCGGGGATTGACCTCGATGAAGAAGAACTCGCCGCTGTCCAGGTCGAGCAGGAACTCGACGGTGCCGGCGTTGACGTAGCCGGCGGCCTTGCAGAGCCGGACCGCGGCGTCGCAGATCCCCCCGCGCACCTCGATCGGCAGGTTGATGCTCGGGGCGATCTCGACGACCTTCTGATGGCGTCGCTGCACCGAGCAGTCGCGCTCCCACAGGTGAACGAGCCCGCCGTGCGAGTCGCCCAGTATCTGCACCTCGATGTGCTTGGCGCGGGCAATGTAGCGCTCGACGAAGACTTCCCCGCGGCCGAACGCGGCGCCGGCCTCGCGCTGCGCCTCTTCAAGGCGCGGCGCGAGATCGTCGGCGTCCTTGACGATGCGCATCCCCCGGCCGCCTCCCCCGAAGCTGGCCTTGATAATGACCGGATAGCCGATCTGTTTGGCCACCTCTTTAACGTCGTCCACGTCGCGCAGCCCGTGCTCGCTTCCGGGGAGCGTGGGGACGTTGATCTGCCTGGCCAGCCGCTTGGCGGCCGTCTTGTCGCCGAAGGTTTCCAACAGTTGGGCATCCGGGCCGATGAATGTGATTCCGCTCTGAGCGCAGGCCCGCGCCAATTCCGCGTTCTCGGCCAGAAACCCGTATCCGGGGTGAATCGCGTCTGCCTCGTGCTCTTTGGCGACGGCGATCAGGGCCGCGATGTCGAGATACCCCTTCACCGGCGCGCCGCCCTCCGGCGGGCCGATCAGGTAGCTTTCATCCGCCTTGAACCGGTGCAGCGAAAATCGGTCTTCGTAGGTGTAGACGGCGACGGTCCCCAGCCCCAGTTCCGTTGCTGCCCGGAAAACGCGGATGGCGATCTCGCTTCGGTTGGCAACCAGCAACTTGCGCATACGATTGTGCGGTGAAACCCGGTGGACGAGGCGGGGAGCATAATCGGCGGACCGCCCGGCGACCGGCGGTATTGTGGAGACGGAACAACGCTTTGCAAGGCGATGCAAGAGGCCCTTCGAATCGCGGTGTGGTCGGCTTCCCGCCGGACGGATGCGCGCGACGCCGTCGAGCAGCTCTATTTGCGCGTTGAGCGCGAGATCGATCTTCGGCGGCCGGTCTGCCTGGCTTCCGGACGGTGCTGCCACTTTGAGCAGTTCGGCCACCGGCTTTACGTCACCACCCTCGAACTGGCTAAATTCCTCCACGACCTGCCGGTCGATCGCCGCGCCCTCTGCTGGGACGGCAGCGGCTGCCCGTTTCAACGCGACAAGCTCTGCACCGTGCACGCGATCCGCCCGTTCGGCTGCCGAATCTTCTTTTGCGACGCCTCAAGCACGTCATGGCAAAACGCCGTTTACGAGCGCTTCCACCGTGAGCTGAAATCGCTGCACGATCAACTTGATGTCCCATACTTCTATGTCGAGTGGCGCCAGGCCCTCGACATGCTCCAAGTCGCGACGCGGGCCGGGTAGTTGCCCTCGGCCCCATTACCGGACATGAATCGAGTGCCGGGATCGTCCGATACCAACAACAGCCGGAGTGATCGCAATGACGGAGATGCCGCGCATACCAGACGAAGCGCCCCGCTCGGACCCGGACGGCAGGCGCCGGGGCCGGCGGATCGCGCCCGCCCTGTTGATGATCGCCCAGGGCGGCGGCTTCGCGGCCCTGGTGGGGCTGCTGCTTTCAGGCCATCTCCTCGAGGCGATGTGGGCCCTCCAGTTCGTGCTCGCGGCTGGCATGCTGCTGGCGGTGCTCTGGGCGGGGGCGCGCCGCAGGCGCGTTTGGAACGAGCCGCTGGCACGACTCGAAGCGCTCCTTCCCGAAGTGCGCGAGGGCCGCGAGCCGATCGAGGCACTCGCCGCGGTCGGCGGCCGGCTCGCGCCGCTTGCGGGTCACATTCGCGAACTGCTGCGGGAATTGCGGCAGGAGCGAAGCAGGACCAAACACCTTCGGGAGGAGATCCGCCAGCGGGTCGCCAGCCGGACCGAAGGGCTGGAGCGGACGATCGGCGCCCTGCGGCAGCAGGCGGCGCGCGATCCGCTCACCGGCCTGTTCAATCGCCGCATGCTCGACGCCTATCTCCCCGAGGCGATCGAGCGCTGCAAGGCGGAGGACAGGCCGCTTTGCCTGCTGATGATTGACGTCGATCATTTCAAGCAACTCAACGACACGCTCGGTCATCCCGCCGGCGACGACATGCTCCGCTCCCTCGCCCAGATCATCCGCTCCACCATCGGCGAGGCGGACATCGCGTTCCGTTGCGGCGGGGACGAGTTCGTGGTCGTGCTGGAAGGATGCGACGACGCCGCCGGCCGCGCGCTGGCGGCCCGCCTGTCGTCGTTGGCGGACGCCCTGGGCCGCACGTTTCACCTGGCCCCCTCCCCGCGGCTTTCGATCGGCATCAGCAGCCTCTCCAATCTGCAAGAACTGTCCGCCGCCGCCCTGTGGCGCCAGGCTGATGAGGCGCTCTATCAGGTCAAGGCCGAGCATCACATCCGGACGGAGGCGACCCGGCGGTCCGCATAATCGGATCGCTAAGGAGGGTCCCCAAGTGAGCCGATAGCCCGGATAGGGCGAGGATTGAAGCCATGGACGAGAAGCCACTCCCGAAGATCGACGAGCCGGAAACCCTCGAGCGGCCGGGCCTCAAGGACCTGATCGGCCTGCTGGTGTGGCTGCTGATCGGCGGCGCGCTCGTCGTCGGCCTGTTCGCCGCTGCCCATTTCCTGCACCTGCCGAAGTTGGGCGGCCATTGACCGTTCGCTCCTCGCCGCTAAAATGCCCTGTTTTCAGTCATAAGAAAACGGAGCATCGATGCGACGAGAATCCAACCGCGAGCGGCGCGAGCGAGCCGAGAAGTTCCAGACCTTCAACCGCCCCAAGCTCAAGGTCGCCCGGCACAGCGCCTCCGGCAAGACCTACTTCGACTACAAAGACACCGAGTCGCTCAAGAAGCTGATGAGCGGTAACGGTAAGATCTCCTCCCGCAAACGCACCGGTGCCGACGCCATGCAGCAGCGCATGCTGGCCCGCGCCATCAAGCAAGCCCGCTACATGGCCCTGCTCCCCTACGTCGCCACACAGGCGTAGCCGCGTCGCCACCTTAGCTCAATTGGCAGAGCACCGGTTTTGTAAACCGGCGGTTTCCAGTTCGACTCTGGAAGGTGGCTCTAAGGGGACCGCCCGCCATTCCAGTGCGCGACATCCCCGTCTCATTTGTCTCATGATCTCCCATATAATTTTGTCCTAAAGTGTTCCATCGGCGTGGTCTTACAGATCGGCTCCTTCTGCCGAAGTGTGAGACGCCGCGTGGCAGTCTCGCAAGCGTCTCAGCTCCCGCCCCGGGAAAGTCATGGCTCACCGCGGAGGTCGCGGGGGGACTCGGAGAAATCATCCGAGATTCATGGACGCAAGATAGGCAACCTCCACGTTTCTTTGGAAGGCCCAAGAACCAGCGATGATGTGATTCCAGGCCTTCTCTTCTCCGCGATCCGCTGCGTCCTCCGCGGTAAATAGTCTGGTAGAGACGAGGGCCGCCGCTTTGCGTAATCGGCTGCTTAGAGTGTCGCATCCCCTTCGGTTTGCCGGCGTCCGCGCATGGCGCGACGAAAAAACCATCACCCTCTATAATATAGGGCAAATGGGAACATTTTTGAGGGGGAACCTCGCCGTGACAAGGACTTACGTTAGTTGTGCGCATTTGCGTTTTTTGTCGCGGCTGATGGCTGTTCGCGCACCCCGTACCCGAGCCCCGCGGCGTGCTGGTGTTCGCCGTGCTTCTTGCTGGTGTGATTCGATTGAGGCGGCCGGAGAAACTACCGGGACGCGGCTACCTCGGTAGCAGGGCGTAGTCGCGCCCCGGTATCGTGAGTATCGTGGCTAAGGCTGCGGCGCTCTGCGAGGGATGAGCTTCCGGGCGGCAAGCCCGCCGATCAGCGCCAGGCCACCCCATGTCGAGACCGGCGCCGGGACCGGCGCCGCAGGTGCAAAACTATGCACCGTCGTGGCGCCGCCATCGATGACGCTTACAAAGCCAGTGCTAAAGTTGGTCGCATTCGTCGCGATCACCAAGACGGTGGAAGTTAGGCCGGGGAGGATGGGAGGAACGGGTCCGCCGAAGTTAAATCCCACCGTATCCCCGGGCACGTTGCGGTCGACGGTCACCGGCGGAACGCCGCCGGGGACGAACGGCGGGAGCGGGGCAACTCGATGGCCCCCATCGGTGATAAAACCGGTGAACGGGTCCATCGTTATCCGCGTCACCGAGTCCGTTGATGTGGGATCGTTGGCGAACTGATAGTCGAACTCCAGGGTGCCGCTCGCGTCGCGATACACGGCCGATGTCAGCGTACCCGTGTAGGCGCCGGTGATCGGCGCTACCGGCGTGCTCAGGGACGCCAGCAGTACGGGAGTGTTGGTAAAAACGTCAGGCGGCACCGGCGGCGCGCCGGGAGCAATTACATTGGCCCGTGCCCATGTCCCCAGGATCAGCAATATCCCCGACGCCAACACGGCAACGTTTTTCGGATTCATCCCTATCTATCCTTCCTATAACTGGTTCGACATGAAGGACGCATATAATGCCAACAAACTCCTGAAAATGGAAGCGAAAAATCCGGAAAACGCGGCCTAAAGCGAAGATGTCGGCAGAAGAATAGGAGGAATGGGGGTCTTGGGAAAGCAAAACGCGGTTTCGGAAGTTATTATGTACAGGAGCTGAAGTGCGAAAGGTGCTCAGTTCCACGCGCGACGCCGGCAAGAGCGCAGATCAGGGCCGGCATCATCAGCGGATGAACCCCATCGTTTGTGCGTTCGGCGCGATGGGCATCCCGCATTCCGGGCAGCGGTCGGAGGTGGCGCGGAGGTCGTAGCCGCACGAGGGGCAGAGGCCGCGTCTTTGGAGCCGTCTTTGCCGCATGAGCATAGCCAGCCAACGGGTCGGCAGTATCGCCATCAGGATCGCCGGCAGCCAGACAGGAAAGCTGAGCTGTTAGGTCGTGCAAGTTACCCGCCGATTCACCCCCGGCTCCCGCCAACCGGAAACGCGGCTGACGTATGCCGTCCCACGAGGTCGTCCAATACTGCCCGAACGGGGCAAATGCGAAGAAGCTGGAGGACCAGCCTATCAGCGTCGCCAGGCAGAGCAGCAGTGACAGGGCGGAGGCGTAAGCGAACAGGCGACGGCCCACGCGGTCATTGTAGGGGGCCTGTTCCCGGCCCGCCGGGCGCCGGTCCTTCTACTTGGACTCTTTCTTCCCGTCTGTGGTTGTTAGCGCGATCAGGCCTTCGACGAATGGCCCGCGCCAACCCACCACGTCGTACCCGCCGGTGTATTCTCGATAGTGGATGGAGTAACCCTTGGCCTCGAGGACGTCTCGGAAGCGGCGGCCTTCGACCAGCGAGTTTATGGGAAAGCCGGCTTCGAGCCGCCCGACCGCCACGTAAAGGCGCACGGGTCGGCGTGGCCCCGTTACAAACTGGCGAGTAAGCCAACCGGTCTCGGTATCCGGCGGCGCAGTTCCTTCATCGAACCCTGGGTACCAGTAAAACGTGCCGGAAAGAGATAACACATTGCCGAAGACCTCAGGGTCGCGATAGCCACAGTATGCCGCCATCATGCCACCCGTGCTCATACCGCCGATGATGGTGCTCTCAGATTTGGAACTGAGGCGATAGGTCTGTCGCAGCCGCGGGACTAATTCCCGGGCAACGAAATCCGCAAAGGGTTCCGAGCAACTGAGCTCTTTGTCTCGTTCAGCGGACTGGTGGACGAACACGGCCACCAGCGGCGGTAACTTCTTTTGCGCGATCAGATTGTCCAGAATGATCGGAGCCGGGATCTGATCGTCCGCAAGAAAGCCATCCCCATCAAACAGAACCAACAGGCGGGCGGAGGGATCACCTGCTGAATAATTCGACGACGTGTAGATCGTGAGTTTTCGTTCTTGCTTCAAAATGTGGCTATCGAGCGTTCGCACGCTCAATTCGCCCTTCGGCACGCCGGGGGCCCGTTTCAGCCAAGGCTGCGCGGGCGCTTCAGACAGCTCCAATAACGAACCGAGCGGCGGACCATTGGCGATGCGCGGGTTCGTTGGATCGGTTTGGAGGGGACAATCCTTCACCACTCTCATGAGGTCGGCGGTTGCCTTGGGAGGATCGGCGGGCCAGTTGATTTGGAAGTAGTAAATGAACCGCGCGTCGTTGGCAATTCGTTCCGTGCGGTACCATAAGTCTGAATTCTTAAGGCGCGTCAGCCATATGTAGGCTGCCTTGGACGTGGGCCCGTTAAGGACGAGTACGCTCCGTGTGCTGTTGTCGCCTTTCCACAAGAACGTAACCCAGGACGAATGAGGATCCCTATCCACCGGTTCAAGAAGAGGGCCGTTGCCGTGCAATTGCCGCGAAAACTCGTCGATCACCTTTTCATTCCCGGCGGCATCCTCGACCGAAAGATCCCTCGCCAAGGCTGCGAGCCGCGGGCTATTAAAGTGTTCCTCCCGATTGTTGCCGCCCGTCTGAATGAACCCCGTCTTCACGAGGGTCATTCCGATTGCAACGCCGATGCCCAATATCAATGCCGCGACGGCCACGAATCCTATCCTTCTGCGCCGAACCATACCGGCTGCTCCCGTAACCCCGACAACCCGGGATTTCCGATTTGACCTTCCGCCCACCACGCCATGGCGGGGCGCTGGTCGTGATGATATCTCGTTCCTGTGTTCCGCTAAACAGAAAGTTTGCCCAGCAAGAGTTGGCTCCTTTTCTCGCGATTTGTCTCATTCTGGTCCGATAACTGTGGCATGAGCGGCACTCAGACCAGGGGGACCTGTCCGCGCGTCAGCTTTTTGATCGCGACGTATGATCGCCGCGAGGTGCTGTTGCACACGCTGGAAAAAGTGTTTGCGTGCGGGCTGGCGGCAGAGGAATTCGAAGTGCTGGTGGTGGACAACGCCAGCAGCGATGGGACGGTTGAGGCGGTCCGGGAGCGGTTTGGGACGGTGATCCTGCTGCCGCAGGCGTGCAACCGCGGGCCGTGCGCGAAGAACCTTGCACTCGCGGCGGCGCGGGGGGAATTCGTCGTCTTTCTGGATGACGACTCGTTTCCAGAGCCGCGGTCGGTGACGCGGATGATCGCACATTTCCATGGGGACCAAAGTTTGGGGGCGGCGGTGTTCACGGTGACGCTGCCGGACGGGTCGCGCGAGTGCAGCGCGTATCCGGACGTGTGCATCGGGTGCGGCACGGGGTTCCGGCGGCGAGCCGTCATGGAGGCCGGGGGGCTGCCGGACGACTTCTTCATGGCCGCCGAGGAGTATGACTTGTCGCTGCGGCTGCTGGATGCGGGGTGGAAGGTCCGGGCGTTTGACGACCTTCACGTCACGCACCTCAAGACGCCGGCGTCGCGGTTCCCCAAGCGCATCGCCCGGTTGGACGCGCGAAATAACCTGATGCTGGCGATGCGGTATTTCCCGGAGCCGTGGCGGCTGCCGTACGCGCGGGAGTGGCTCGAACGCTATCGGCTCATGGCGGCGGCCAACGGGAATCGGGCGGCGTTCTGGGCCGGGGCGGCCGAAGGTGTCTTCCGCGGGATGACCCTCGAGCGACGGCCGATCAGCGCCTCGGCGTTCGAGCAGTTCGCCAGGGTGCGCGAAACCGAACGCCGGATGCGCGACGCGGCAGCGGGAATGTCGCTCCGGCGGGTGCTGTTCGTCGATCTCGGCAAGAACATCCTCGCCTACCGACTGGCGGCGCGAAACTGCGGCTTGAACGTAGTCGCCATCGCGGATGCGCGCCTCGGCGGTCCCGGCGCGCCGGGATCCTTCCGCGGCGTGCCGATTCTTTCGAACGCCGAGGCCCTGAGGCTGGTCTTCGACGCAGCCGTCGTGAGCAACCTCTCCCCCGTTCACGCCGCGCGACGCCTTGCGACTTGGCGCGGGCTGACCGACCGGCCGGTCATCGACCTCTTTGCGCCGCGCCAAGGCGGCGGCGAACTCGCAGCCGCGGCGTGAGCGAAACACACGTAACCATTAGAACCTCTGGTCGTAGTGCCTGGACATACGCACCAGAAACGCTCCATAGTCCTGACGCGTCGCCTCCGCGTCGATCCAATCGAATGGGAAGGGCTCAATGTTCGTTGCGCGAAACGTCAGGATCAGAAGTTCGTCGAAATCCGGCCGCAGTTGCTCAATGTGGTTCACTGCGGCGGGAGCCTCGCTCACCGGATGTTTATATTTCTTCCCGTCGGTGATGAACTGTCGTTCTCCTTCAAAGGAGCGGTAGACGCTCGCGTGATTCACTCCAACGATGGCGGCGGTCACGGCACGCCGATCGCTGCGCTGAAACTCGCGAACCTGGTTGCGAAGATCGTTCTTAACCCGATCAATCTGCTTAATCATCGCCTTCGCAAGGATCTTGACTTCGATGCCGATCTCGATGTTCGCGATCGGGCCGCGCCCGAGCACGAATCCGGGATCGGCGATGGCGCTGTCTCCGGGGATCAGCGTGCCGAAGGACCCGTCGCCGCGCCGATGCTTCACGCCGTGCGCGCGGTTGGCGGAATTGAGCACGCTCTGGCGCTGCTCGATTCTCCCCTTCAGCTTCTGAGAATGGGCCAGATGGAATAGATCTTCGAAGGCGAATTGCGCGATCCAGTCGCCATGAACCGAGCTGCGGTGCTTGTAAGGGCGTCCAAGAAACAGGGTCCTGAACTCGTCCAAAAGTTGGAACTGCACCGGCCTGCTCCTACCGATCCAGAGCCGGCGGCTCGCAGCGGAAGGAAATCCGCGTCGCGCCGACGTGTCGCGGCTCTGCGGCTTCGCCCGCGAGACGCGATCGGGCAAGCGACAGGTAGGCCGGATCGATCTCCACGCCAACGGAGCTGCGACCAGTGCTCATCGCGGCAGCGATGGTTGTTCCGGTGCCGAGGAACGGATCGAGCACGGTGTCGCCGGCGAACGAGAACATGCGAATGAGGCGGCCGGCCAGTTCTTCGGGAAACGGGGCCGGATGCTTGGCTGTGCTTGCTCCCGGAACGTCCGTCCAGATCGAGCGGAACCAGGTCTTCATCTCGTCCTTGCTCAGCATGGAAAGCGCCTTGGCCACTGTGGGCACCGACCGATATTTGCCGCCTTTCCTCAGGAAGAGAACGTATTCAATATCGTTTTTGACTATAGCGCCCGGCTGGTAGGGCTTCCCGTAAAAGCCCGCGCCGTTTCCTTCCGTTTCCATTGCCCCATTGGCGATCTTGTGCCACAGGATGGGAGTCAGATTATCAAACCCAATCCGCCGCGCCCGTACCTGGATGTCTGCGTGGAGGGGGACAACGTGGTGCCGTCCGGCTTGCTTTCGGGCAACGCACACGTCGCCCACTACGCAGCAGATGCGGCCGCCGGGTACCAGTACGCGCAGGCAATGCCGCCAGACGCGATCCAGCTCGTTCAAAAACCGTTCGTAGTCGGCTACCGAGCCTAGTTGCTTCTCGTGGGAGTTGTACTCCTTCAGGGTCCAATAAGGAGGGGACGTCACGACGAGGTGAACACTCTCATCGGGCATCCAGTCGAGCTCGCGGGCGTCCCCGAGTCTGGCCACGTGCTGGGTGGAACGGAAGGGCGCGGGCCACTCGAGTTGGCGGAGTTGCAGGTTTGCGCGAAGCAGGCCTTCCATCGCCGCCGGCGTGTTGTCCGATGACGGCAGCGTTTTGACGATCTGTTCGACGGTCGGCGAGTCATCGGTCGGGAACCGCAGGGGCTCGCTGGGAACGTCAGGCTGGCGCGTTTTGCGTGGTCGGCGCCGGCGCGAAGGGGCGGGCGGGTTACTAAGAAAAAGCGCCGGTTGGTCCATCGGCCGCGACGGGGCGATCATGCAGGGATTAGAACCCGTCAAGGCGTTGCTTGGCAAGTTATCTGGCTGTTGCCGACTTCTCCGGGTTCATCTTTTCAATCTGTTTTCGGGTCCGTTCCCTGTTGAAGTTCGGCGGGACGGGTTTGTCCTGGTTGGCCAGCAGGTCGTCGATGGTCGGGGTCTTGGAGGGGACGCCGGATGGGGGGACGTCGACGTGGGCGGTCCAGACGATGCAATTGAGAATGGTCTTGCGGAAGTCGTCCTGGGCCCAGTTCCAGTGGTGATGGCCGCCGGTGCAGCCGAACCCGCGGCCGCCGTTGTCGCGGGTGGCGACCCAGACGGTGGTTTCGGCGATGTGCTTGCCGACGCCTTCGCGGACGGCCGGATTTCCGCCGTGGGCGTCGTCGTGGCCCATGCGCGTGTGGTCCGGCGGAACCGCCGAGAGGATCGGCGTGACCCCTTGCATCTCGGGGCGGAAGCGCATGTGGTAGTACCACTCGTCGTGGGTCGTGAGCGGGCGGACGCCGCGAGTGACTTCATGGTTGGGGATGTCGGTGTAGTTGGCGGTCCATTCGGGGTTGATCGACCAGAAGGTTTCGAAATACCCGCCGATCCATTTCAGCCAGTCGTCTCCGACTTTCCCTTTTGGCACTTCGACGGCGTAGTGAATGCATCCGAGGCCCACGCCCTTGTCCATCAGCTCCGCGAGTTGATCGAGGTGTGGGATGGCGATGTGCCCCTCGCCGCCGTCGCTGTAGATGATGATGGCGGCAGCGTTGTCAAAGGCGTGCGGATCCTCAGGCCACTTCCACTTGTAGACCTCGGCCACGACGTTCGGCATGTTCTCATTCAGGTCCCGAGCCAGCAGCATGCACCCGGCATAGTGCTCGTGGGCGGCGAAGGAATGGCTAGGCGGACCGGACACGAAGACGATCTTCTTGCGACCGGACAGCTCGGCGCCCGCCGGCAACCCCGGCCGCTGCGGCTCGTCGGCGGCAAAGGCGGTCAGGGCGGAAAGACACAGCACGAGTGCGGGTCCCATCAAAGCGCGCGCGGTCCTGGACATTGGCGATCTCCTGTGAAGTTGAGACTCGGGCTGCGCAGATAGTACCAGAAGCGCGGATCGACGTTGCAAGAATCAACTACGGCGCAGAATGTATGGGCGCCGCAACCCATTTTGGCGAGGGCGATTTTTGGCGGGCAGTGCCCGCCCTACACAAAGCCGGCGCTCTGCAGGGCGGGCACTGCCCGCCGATGCTGACGCCAAAAAGGATGGCGGCGCCCGAATGTCTGCGGCGACTCATTAGGCGACGGGCCGCAAAAAACGACGTCGTCCGGAGCGATTAATCGTTCGCCTGAGCCCTGACGCGTGATTCCTCCGGCGTGATTTGAAGCGTCAGCTTCTCGGTCCGGCGGAGGATGACGATCGGTACGGTCGCGCCGACCTTTTCGTCGGTGAGCAGCCGCTGGAAGTCGTCGATGTCGCGGACGGCTTTGCCATCCAGTTCGACGATGATGTCGCCGTCGCTCAGGGCGGCTTTGGCGGCGGGGCTGTTGTCTTCGATGCCAACCACCAGCACGCCGGTTTCGACCTCGAGCTTGTGAAAGCGGACGAGGCGGCGGTGCAGCGGGACGTTCTGTCCGGCGACGCCGATGTAACTTCGCTTGATCCGCCCGTCGCGAATGAGGCGCGACGCGACGAACTGGGCGGTGTTGCCGGGGATGGCAAAGCAGATCCCCTGGGCGGCGGGGATGATGGCGGTGTTCACGCCAATCACCTTCCCGCGGGCGTCCACCAGCGGGCCGCCGCTGTTACCCGGGTTCAGCGCCGCGTCGGTCTGGATGACGTTGTCGATCAAGCGTCCATTCTGCGTCCGGAACGAGCGGGCGAGGTTGCTGACCACGCCGGCCGTTACCGTGTACTGGAACCCATACGGGTTGCCGATGGCGATGACGAGCTGGCCGACCTGAATGGCGGACGAGTCGCTGAACTCGACGCTGCTCAGGTTCGGGGCGTCGATGTCGATGACGGCCAGGTCCGTCTCGGGATCGTCCCCGACGAGCTTGGCGGGGAAAGTGCGGCCGTCGGAGAGCGTCACGCCGATCATGTCGGCCCCATGAACGACATGGCTGTTGGTCAGGACCAGGCCGTCGGGCGTGAAGATGAACCCCGACCCGCTGCCGCCCGTCGGCTGACGGCGGCGATAGGGCTGCTGGGGCTGGCCCGCGGGGGCCTTCTGGCGGACTTCGATGTTCACCACCGCCGGGCTGGCCCGACGGGCCGCGTTGACGACCGCCGCCGAATAGGCGTCCAGCAGCTCGGCATCGGGCGCGTGCGGGGGCGCGGGGTCGACCACTGCCGAAGCCGATCCATTCTCGTTTCCGACATATTGCAGGATTCGGTTCATAACTGTCCTCTCTGGCCGGACTCACCCGGCCGCGCGATAATAGGCGCCTGATATTTCCAGGTGAAGTAACCTCCGATAAGTGCTATAGTATCTAAAAGGATACTACGACGGCGCGGCCGGCAGGTGCGATTCACCGCCGCTGCCGGCAGATGAACGAGGCAGCAATGAAACCTCTGGCGACGAGGTGCCCGGCGGAAATGACGCTGCGGATGATCGGCGGCCGGTGGAAAGTCCCGATCGTCTGGCACCTGTCTACCGGCGGCACGCTGCGGTTCAGCCAGCTTCGCCGGGAGTTGGGGGGCTGCACCCAGAAGATGCTCATCCAGCAGCTCCGTGAGATGGAGCGGGACGGGATCGTCTGGCGCAAGGTCTACCCGCAGGTCCCGCCGAAAGTGGAGTATTCGCTCACCACCACGGGTCAGAGCCTCAGGCCCGTGGTGCGGGCGATGTGCCGGTGGGCGAAAAGGCGCAGGGCGTCGTGATGAATCTGCTACGCCGGCTGATGCTGTGAGCTTTTGTGGCATAGCCGCCCCGGCTGTGTTCCGCCGAAGGCGGAAGTCTTCCGCCAGACTTCGACCTTCGGTCGAAGGCAGCCGGGGCGGCTGTGCCACATGACACAATTGAATACGACACGCCCTCGCATCCGCCCCGTCACTCGGCCCCATCCTTCGCTTGCCGCACGGTTCCCGCCTCCTGCACCGTGGTGTCGTACCGCACGCCCTGCGGCACTGGGACGGGGACTGCGATGGTGGCGCCATGATCGCCCGAGGTGCGCGTCAGGGAATCCACCGCGATGAAGGCGGTGTAAGCAGTCATCAGGCTGTGCTCCAGCGCGAGCTGGCGAATCTGGCCCGGCGGGTCGATGCCGTTTTCGTACGCGGCCCGGTCCGCCAGATCGGCGATCTTCATCCGCGCCCAGACGGCTGACAGTGCCTTGGTTTCAACCCTCTGGTCGGCCTGGCGGATCGGCACCTCGATTCGCTGCTCGCGGCCGGCGAGCTTGCCGCGAAGGGTAATTGACCTGGGCAAGTTGCCTTCGAAACGGCCGGTCAGCACCACCGGACGGCCGACGTAGAGGTCGGGGAGCTGTTTCGGGAAAACGTCGTGCACCTGGGCGCTGCCCCAATCGACCGCGATGTCGGTCAGGGCTGGATGACTGATGCGCTCGAAGTATTGGGCCATGATCGCGTTCGCGCTCCCCGACACGTCGATGGTGAAGACGAACTCGAGCGGCTGCCGCGGCAGGTCGTCGAGGAGGGCAGGCGGGAAGAGCATCAGCGTGAAATATCCGCCGTTTCCCTGCCGCTGGGCGAATAGCGTTGGCTTGGTCGCCTTGCCCGCGACCTGGTAGCGGAGCACGAAATCGCGGTTGGGAATACTGTCGCCCGGGTCGAGCGCCACTTCGGCTTTTTCCGGCGAGCGCTTATTGATCGAGACCTTGTGGTTGCGGCTGTCGATGTTTTCGATCGGGACGCCCGCGTCGATGTTCAGTGAGAGCGAGATGTCGTGGCCGCTGCGTTCTTCGGGGCGGAGGTACTGGATTTCGGTCTTCTGGCCCGAGGCGCCATAGTCGCCACGGGCGACCGGGCCGATGCCGTCGCTGTAGCCCGGCGGGTTGAAGCGCGGTCCGACCACCATGGGGAAGACGAACTCGTAGGCCCCGTCGCGATAGTCGAGCGTGTTGAAATACCTGATGTCGATGTCAATTCGCTTGCCCGGCTCGATGTTGGCCACCGCCTGCGTGAAGACGTTGGGCCGCTCCTGCGTGAGAAGCGAGGCGACGTAGCCCTGGCCTTTGGCTTCGCGGTAGATCGCCTCCGCTTCCCGCCGTTCGCGGATGATGCCGCGGATGCGGCGCTGGCCGACCGTCATGAGGAATTCGTTCACCGCCGCGTTCTGCGGCAGGGGGAAAACGTAGAGCGCTTCGATCTTGTCGTTGTATGGGTTGTGATACTGCTGCTTGACGTCGACGGTGGCGATGTAGCCGATCACCGAAGCCTGCACATCGGTGCGCTTGAGCGGCACCGGGACGAGTTTTTGGCCATCGCCCTCCTTGCGTCGGGCCATGAGCTGGCCTTGGCCGGGCATCGGCTCAGTCGAGCGCGGGGCGGCGCGGTCCTGCGGCTGCCTGGGGATCACCCACAGCTCGTCGTCGGAACAGGGCAGGGATTGAGGCGGAAGCAATTCGCTTCCTCGCGGCTGTCCCCCGATGCCGCCGGACCTGCCGATGCTCGCTGGAGCTATGGTCGATCGCAGACTTGACGATCCCATGGAATCATAGCGCTGGACCGAACATCCCACGACCGTCCAGGCAACGGCGGCGGTGATGGTCGGCAAGACGACAACTCCGATCGCTTTTAGTCTCATTGCACTGCTCCTTCCGACACGCTGATGGCGGCGTCGGTGTGTTTGGCGTCCGGGGCCGCGGCGACGTCGAGGCTGGCCAACCAGCGGACCGGGCCCGTCACCTCGACCATAACGGTGGCCACCCGCGTTTGCCTGTGGGGGAGATTCTCGCCGGTGTTGAACGCGGCGACGATGATCCGGTTGCGGAGGTTGGCTTTGGGGTCGTAGTAGGGGGCGTCGGCAAAGGCTTGATGCTCGCCGCCTTCGACGCCGACCAGCTTCACCTCGGCCCCCTGGCCGGTCAGCTCGAACTGATACGCCGCCAGCGGCTCGCCCCCGGGATCAATGTAGACGTTGACGGCCGCGAAGCGCGGCGAGGACATGAGCGGCTGCGTCGCCACGGAATCGTGTGGGTCGTCCAGCGCGCCGCCAAGCAGCACGAGCAGCAAGACCGGCAAGAGAATGATGGGGGCTCGCGTCATTGCGGCGGCTCCCGGGCGGCCCGGACCGCCAGCGTTGCGATCAGGTCCACGTCTTTCTGGTCGACGACGCCGTCGCCGTTGATGTCCCACGCCGGATCGAGCGGCTCGTGGCGGGCGATCGTTCGGGCGACGATGTAGGCGTCGAGAATGTCCACCCGCCCGTCGTGGTTGACGTCGGCGATCTGATAGAGCTTCGGAGGCTGGACCATGGCGGTGGGCGGATGAGACGACGGCGCGGCCACGAAGACTCGCACCGCGATCGCGACCAGCGCCGCCGTCGCGATGCCAATGCTGAGGCGGCCGATCAGCATCCACGCCCGCCGCCGGCCCAGAAACGATCGCTTCGCGTCGGCCAGGATGGTCTGATCCAGTTCCACTGGCACCGGAACCTCGACCCGGTGCATCCGCGCTATCGCGTCCCTCAGCCGAGGCGGCAGGTCCTGATCCGTTGCATCGGGGTTGGGATCAAAGCCGGCCATCACCATCACCTGCGGGTATAGTGCGCGGGAGCGGGCCGCGGTTCATCCGTGCCGCATGATTAATGCTCAACATTCGAAATACTCCCGCACGCGGGGATCGTTCCTCAATGCCGCTATCGCATGGTGCAGGCGGGACTTAACCGTTCCCTCGGGGATGGAAAGGGCCTGGGCGATCTGGGCCAGGGCCATTTCATCGACGAACCGCATGAGCAAGACCTCGCGATGCGTATCCGGCAGGCCCGCCAGGACGACAGCCAGTTCGTCTCGGCTTTGCTCGGCGTGCGGCGGCGCCGACGCGCTGGCATCGGGGGCCAAGGTCAAGTCATCACCAGCATGCCGCTGGCGCTTCCGCCGGGCGGCAATGGAAAGGTTCCTGACCACCGGATAGAGAAACGTCGTCATCCGCGCAGTCAGGACGAACCCGGGGAACTTGCGAAACAGGTAGGCGAACGTTTCCTGAAGCACGTCCAGCGCGTCATCGGCACTTCCCGTGAAGCGGTGGGCGAGGTGGACCACCCAGTCGCGATATCGGTAATAAACCGCGTCAAAGGCAGAAGTGTCGCCGGCGTTGAGGGCGGCGACGAGCGCTTCGTCACTGCGGTCGTCAGGGGGGGTGGGCGGGTCACGATCGCACATGCTTAGATTACCGCTCCCGCGGCGGTCCGATCAACTCGCGGTGGCGCCTGCGGCGCGCGCCGCTTTGTTCGCCCAGTTTCCCGCGCAACGAGCATAACACATGCGATCCAATTCGCTGTCGGGTTGGCGTTCTCCGGGGGTGGGGTAGAGTTCTGAAACAGCCGGTCAGAAGAAGGAGTTCGCATGCAGTGTCGTCTGTTCGCCGCCGCTTTCCTGTCGCTGGGCGCCTCGTTTGCCGCCGCCACCACCGTCTTGCTCCCGGCCACCCTCGACCGGCTCATCGCGTCGGGGGACACCGGCGTCACCATCGGGGACAAACAGTTCTACGACTTCAGCGTGCTCGGCCAGAATACCGACCCCTCGCTCCTCCAGGTCGTGCAGGCCCCGGGATCGTTGATCGGCATCGAATTCCGCTACAACTGGACTTCGACCAACGGCAACAACATCGACTCGCTGATCCGCTACAAGGTGCACGTGACCAACCCGGCGGCCACGATCACCGGCGTCGGATCGCACTTCGACGGAGCGGCCGTCAACAATGGCGCCGACCTGCTGGTCAACGCCACCATCACCGAGACCATCAGCGATCTGAAGATGAACGTGCTCGGCGAGATGACGCTGTTCAACGGCGGCCCCCAGTTCGACGGCCTCCACCCTCCGATCAACAACAACGACAGTTTCTTCACCCTCGCCAGCGGCGCGCGTGACCTGATGATCGAGAAGGACATCACGGTGCACTCGGCGGTCGGGCTGCCGGGAGTGGCGACGATCTCGCTGGTGGACCAGACGTTTCAGCAGAACCTGCCGCCCCCGCCGCCCGCCGTCCCGCTGCCCCCCGCGGTGTGGACCGCCTTGAGCACGCTCGGCCTTGGCGCGTTGGCGCCGATCCGGCGACGAATCTCGCGGCTGATTCAGTGCCGCTGAACGCCGCCACTTCGGCTTCTGCCGTCGCGAGGACCGCCCTTCAACGAGGGCGGTTTTCGTTTTAGGCTCTGTCTGAATACTATTGAGGCCGCGACGCGGGGGCTTTGGGCCTGAGACGAGAAGCGACGACGACGCGATTCAAGTCGTCCGAATTGTGGAGGAGGAGCGACGAAGTATCAGGCCCAAAGACCCCGCGTCCCTTCGGGTTGGGCCGGAAATGGCCCTGCTGCTTCGTCCTCGACCGCTCCGCGACTCGTACGATCGAGTCGCGTCGGGTCTGTGTCCTCGCATCAGGGCCATTTCCGGCCCAACGCGGCCTCAATAGTTTTCAGACAGAGCCTAACACGCGGGTCGCAAGCGCAAAAGTTGCCGATCGCGCGGGTGACAAGACGACGGGGCTGTCTCGACCCGGGGCAATTGTTGTGGACAACTGAGCCGGTCCTATAGGAAAGGAGGCATGATACGTCGTGCGCTCGTTGCAGTACTGGCGGTGTTCAGCGGGTCTTACGCGGCGGCGGCCACTTCGCCGTTGCCGGGAACACTTGCGGACCTGATCAATCTCGGCGACACCGGCGCCACTCTCGGCGATAAGACGTTCTACGATTTCTCTTACCTGGGCAGTCCAACCTCCATCACGCCGGGCCAGATTCGCGTCATCCAGGCGCCCGGGCCCGATATCGGCATCGAGTTTCAGTACCACTGGACCTCGACGAACGCCAATAACGAAGACGCGGTCATCCGTTACAAGGTACACGTGAACGATCCGACGGAGGCGATCCGGGCGGTCGCCCTGCACTTCGATGCGACCGCGTACGCCGCCAACGATCCCGCTCACCCCGATACCGACCTGGGGACCAACGGCACAATCACGGAATCCATCAACGACCTTTCGGGAAATCCACTCACGAACAACAATCAGATCAGCGTGTTCGACGCCGGGCCGAAATTCGCCGCGGTGAATCAGGACAACGCGACGTTTGTGCTCCCGACCGCGGAACGGGACTTGATGCTGGAGAAGGACATCAGCGCCCACTCGACGATCGGCGGCGGCACCGCGGCAATCTCGGTCGTGGACAACACGTTTCCCCAGACGCCGCCTACGACCTCCATCCCGCTGCCGACGCCTGCCTGGGCGGCATTGACCGCGATCGCGCTGGGCCTCTGGTCCCCAGTCCGCCGGCGCCTGTGGCGGCTGATTCAAGCGTAGTTGAAGAATTCAATCACCCGCCAGACCCTTGCTTCCAAAGTAGGCGGTCGCGCCGGGGTCGATCCGCGAGACGTTGAGCCTTCGCTGCTTCAACTGCTCGCTGCTGGTCGCGAAGAGAGGCGAAATCTCGAGCACGGCGTCCGGCTCGCCCGCCTTGGCCGGCACCTCGACCCCCGCCTCGCGCAGCCATCGCGCGGCCCGCCGAATCTGGTCGCGGCGGCAGGTCGCGGGCGAAGCCTCGCCTTCGGCGTTCTTCACGGGCGAAAACTCCTCGCCGCGGTCGGTCGTGTAAACCATCGCGTTGCGGGCCAGCGGGATCGCGTCGAACACGAACTGCTCGAGCTTTACCGCATTGGGCTTGTCCAGCTTGACGTGATTCCCGCCCTCATCGACGTACGGCACCTTCTTCTCCGCCCGGTGCCACGGAAGGGTCAGCTTCCCGCCGGCATTGAGCCGCTCGACGAACGAGACCCGCAGCGCGTGGATGGCGATCGAGCCGGCGTTGAACCGCAGGCTGCCGTCCGGGTTTGTCTGCCGGGCCAGTTCCTCCGGCAGGTCGCTGTACTCGATGACCTGGATGACGCCGTCGGCTTGCACGAAGTTCCCGACCTTCTCCAGCGGATCGGACTTTGGGATGGTCTTGCTGCTCATTTCGCTGGCGGTCTGGTCGTGCAGACCGAGGAACAGCGGATCGATGCAATGGACCAGCGGGTTGTCGACTTGGAAGTATGAGAGGTGCTCGGCGCCGCGGCGGCGCATGTCGGCCAGCGCGCCGCTGCGGTGCAGGGCGCGCAGGCTTCCGCCGTGGCCGTCCGGACTCAGGGCCAGCGAATCTTTCTCGGCCAGCAACACCCGCCCGTCCAGCGCGAATGCCGGCATCATCCCCTGCTGGAAAAAGAACACGTCCCGCGGATCGAGCCCAAAGAAGTTTCGCTGCTGGAAGAAAGCCCGGGTCGGCGCGTCGTTGACCTCACTGGTCATGATGTACCAGGGGATGCTTTTGCCGAAGTCGCGCCCGTACGCACGGAGTTGCTCCGCGAAGACCTGGAACAGGGGTTTGCGTTTGATGGGGGTGACGGGGAATTCGCCCTTGGGCCCGTCGTACCCGAGCCGCGTCCCCTGTCCCCCGGCCACAAGGAACGCCGCCACCTTCCCGGCTCGAAGCAACTCCTCGCCGCGATTGCGCGCGTCGGCGTACAGTTGCCGCTGCTCGGGCGACGGCTCGCGCGGGAACGGCTTGACCGGCTGAATGTCGCGCGGGACTGCGATCGGCGGCTTGTGCCTGACGTACTGGTCGGCCAGCGCGCTCAGGTGCCGAGGGTCGAACTGCTCGAGCTGCCGAATCAGCCTTTGCTTTCCCGCCGGATCGAGCCC
>Ga0073928_10004555_pt1 | contig 20371 bp, 16 predicted proteins | sample PaiPotPPA55metaG_FD_76969 | JGI IMG/M metagenome (GOLD analysis project Ga0073928, IMG submission 76969) | Iron sulfur acid spring bacterial and archeal communities from Banff, Canada, to study Microbial Dark Matter (Phase II) - Paint Pots PPA... ...
AAAGCGCAATATGTGGGCGTCCACGACGCGCTGAAGCACGTCGCCGGCTATTGCGTCGTCAACGACGTTTCCGAGCGCAACTTCCAGCTCGAGCGCGGCGGCAATTGGTCGAAGGGCAAGAGCGCGGACACCTTCGCGCCGCTGGGGCCGTGGCTCGTCACCGCCGACGAGGTGCCCGATCCGCAAGCGCTCGACCTCTTTTGCGAAGTCAGCGGGCAGCTCATGCAGAACGGCTCGACCAAGAACATGATCTTTCCCTGTGCGCACATCGTCAGCTACATCAGCCATTTCATGACGCTGTTGCCGGGCGACGTCGTGCCCACGGGGACGCCGGCCGGCGTCGGGCTCGGCATGAAGCCGCAGCGCTTCCTCAAGCCGGGCGATACGATGCGTCTCGGCGTGACCGGGCTGGGCGAGCAGCGACAGAGGGTTGTCGCCTACGGCTGATCGGCGATCGCCCGGCGGCGCCGCGTATGTACGTCGGACTGGCACAACCCCTCGGTTTTGCGCTATTCTCAACGAGTCGCTGTTTTTTTGCACAGAGGTCCCATGTACGACCGCCGCCCCGGATTCTTCCGGACCGAGGACGCCCCGACCGGGCGTCGCGTCGAGGCGAAGGTGAAGTGGTTCAATGCGGCAAAGGGCTTCGGCTTCGTGACGCTGTCGGACGGTAGTCCCGACGCGTTCCTACCGATGGCGGTGCTGCGGCGCGCCGGTTACGAGGGTGTGCGGGAAGGCGCCTCGATCAGTTGCGAGGTCGGCGCCGGCGCCAAAGGTCCGCTCGTAGTGACGGTGCTCAATCTCGACAACGGCACCGCCACGCCCGCTGGAATGGGCGGCGCCAGCCATGCGGCGGCGCGCCCGGCGCAGACCCTCGAGGGTGCGGTCAAATGGTTCGAGCCAGACAAGGGCTATGGCTTCATCGCGCCCGATGGCGGGGGCAAGGACATTTTCGTTCACGTCACGGCCTTGCGCCGCAGCGGCGTCAATCTGCTCGGCCCAGGGCAGCGCGTGCGCGTCGATGTAGTAGACGGCCGCAAAGGACTCGAGGCCGACCGGGTCGCGCTGATCTGACTCGATCGGTTGCACGATACCTGCCGATATACGCCCTACATGCACGAAAACTTGGCAATACGCCCGTTCCGGGATTACTTTGTTGCCGTAACGGTCGCGGGACGGTAGAAGCGGACTTCTGGGCGGTGCTGGCGTTACCGCAAAGGGCCATTCGCGGCTCAACTCATAGATAATCGCGTGGGGGAGCGCATGAATCTCGAGGACACGCTCAAGACCTACCGACTTTTTTCCGGCTCCTACGACCTCTTGTTCGGGCCGGTGTTCCACCCGGGACGCAAGGACGCGGTGCGCATCGCCAACGACCGCCCGTCGCAACGCATCCTCGAGGTCGGCGTCGGCACTGGCTTGTCGCTCCCGTATTTCCGCGCCGACGCGCGCGTGACCGGTATCGACGTTTCAGCCGAGATGCTCGCGAAGGCGCGGCGCCGCGTGGAGCGCCGCAAGCTCAAGCAGGTCGATGCGCTGCTTGAGATGGACGCCGAGAACATGTCGTTCGAGGACGATTCCTTCGATGCGGTGCTGGCGCTTTACGTCGCCTCCGTGGTGCCGAACCCGACGCGCTTTGCCGCGGAAATGCGGCGCGTGTGCCGGCCCGGCGGCACGATCGTCGTGGTCAATCACTTCACCAGCGAGAACCCGGCGATGCGCTTCATCGAGAAGCGGCTTGCGCCGCTCGCTGGCAAGATCGGATTCCATGCCGATTTCCCACTCGACACCTTCCTTGCCGCCAGCCGGTTGCAAGTGCGCGAGATGCGGCCGAGCAACCTGTTCGGCTACTGGCGCCTCTTGCGTTGCGTCAACGCGAAGGCGGCCTGACCACGCCACCGCCGCGACCGCGGCCGCCCACCAGCACCTCGCAGCTCGTCGTTCCGGCATTGCGGAAGAAGTAATCCTCGCCGGACTTGGCCCGGCGCTCGGGGTCGTGGAGATTCCGGCCGTTGTCCTTGGCGACGTCGAGTAGCCCCGGTCCTTCGGCTCCGGTGAAGCGCGCGACGAGCTCGCCCAGGCGCCTGGGGCCGAAATCGCTGAGCGAGCAAGCGCGGCTGAGTTCATTGTCGCGTTCACCGACCGTCCAGTAGGGAGCTTTCGAATTGAGCACGACTTGGCTCGCGCCCGCCCTCTCGGGGGCCGCATAGAGTGCCATGGCAAGGCAAGGAGTAGCGGCAGGATCAGTCGCTGTATCATGGGCGCGATCCTGAGATGCCCTGGTAAAGGAGGCGTCAAAATCGCTCGAGGTCGAACGCCATGACCGTGCTGCCGCCGGCGACGGCCGGCAGCAGTGAGGGCGCGGTGGCCAGCACGTGCTCGGCATAAAAGCGGGCCGTGAGCAGCTTCGCCTGATGGAACGCCCGATCGCCGTCGCCCCGCGCCAGGTGCTGCTGTGCCGCCGATGCGGCGCGCGCCATGAGCCAGCCGCCGGTGACCGCGCCCATCAGCGTCAGATACGGGACAGCGCCGGCCAGCGCGTTGGGCAGCGCGCTCGCACTCTGCTCGACCATCCATTGCGTTGCCAGCGCCAAGGCGTCGACGCCCGACAGCAGTGGTCGGCGGATCGCCGCGATGTGGTCGCCGGGCTGCGCCGCCAATACGGCATCGAGCGCGCGCATTTCCGCGAGCAGCTCCTGCGCCGCCATGCCGCCGTCGCGCAGCAGCTTGCGGCCAACGAGATCGTTGGCCTGGATGCCGTTGGTGCCTTCATAAATAGGCGCGATGCGCGCATCGCGCAGATGCTGCGCCGCGCCGGTCGCCTCGATGAAGCCCATGCCGCCATGCACCTGCATGCCGACCGAGGCGATCTCGACGCCGAGATCGGTCGACCATGCCTTGACCACGGGGATGAGCAGATCGACGCGGCGCTGCTGCGCCGCGCGCACCTCGCCGTCGGGATGATGGCGCGTCCGATCGATGGCGCCGGCGGTGTAGTAGGCGAGCGCGCGCATCGCCTCGGTCTGCGCGCGCATCGACAGCAGCATGCGCCGCACATCGGGATGGTGGATGATAGGATAGGTGCCGGCGGATGTTGCAGTGACGGGCCGGCTCTGGACGCGTTGCCGGGCGAAGTCGCGTGCCTGCTGATAGGCGCGCTCGGCGATGGCGACACCTTGGAGCCCGACATTGAGCCGCGCATTGTTCATCATGGTGAACATGCACTCCATGCCGCGGTTCTCATCGCCGATGAGGAAGCCGACGGCGCCGCCATTGTCGCCATAAGCCAGCACGCAGGTCGGGCTGGCATGGATGCCGAGCTTGTGCTCGAGGCTGACGCAGCGCACGTCGTTGCGCTGCCCGAGGCTGCCGTCGGTGTCGACCACGAACTTGGGCACGAGGAAGAGCGAAATGCCGCGCGTGCCCGGCGGCGCTTCGGGCAGGCGCGCCAGAACGAGATGGACGATATTCTCGGCCATGTCGTGATCGCCATAGGTGATGAAGATCTTTTGCCCGGTAATACGGTAGCGGTCGCCCTCGCGCACGGCGCGCGTGCGCAACGCGCCGACATCCGAGCCCGCTTGCGGCTCGGTCAGGTTCATGGTGCCGGTCCATTCGCCGGAGACGAGCTTCGGCAGATAGAGCCGCTTCTGCTCTCCCGTGCCGTGCGCGTGGAGCGCCTCGACGGCGCCGACATTGAGCAAGGGGCAGAGCGCGAAGCCCATATTCGCCGAGTTCCACATCTCGAAAACGGCTGTCGCCAGCACGAAGGGTAGGCCTTGGCCGCCATGCTCGGGTGCGAAGGGGAGCGCGTTCCAGCCGCCCTCCACGTATTTCGCGTAGGCGTCCTTGAAGCCGTCGGGCGTGCGCACGACGCCGTTCTCGAGGCGGCTCGCCTGCCGGTCGCCGATGCGGTTGAGCGGCGCCAGCACGCCGCCGGCGAGCTTGCCGGCTTCTTCCAGCACGGCGTCGACCACATCCGGGCTCGCCTGCTCGCAGCCCGGCAACCGCGCGATCTCGTCGATGCCGGCGATCTCGGTCAGCGCGAAGCGCATATCGGCGAGCGGGGCGGCATAGTCGGTCACGGCAGCGGCTCCTCTTGTCTCCGGCGCTAGGGCGGCAGGATCTTGCCGGGGTTCATAAGACCGTCGGGATCGAGCGCTTGCTTGAGACGGCGCATGAGCGCGAGCTCGAGCGGCGATTTGTAGCGCGGCAGCTCCTCGCGCTTCAAACGGCCGATGCCGTGTTCGGCGCTAATCGAGCCATTGAGGCCGCGCGCGAGATCGTGGACGATGTGGTTGAACTCGGCGCGGCGCGCGAGAAACACCGTGCTGTCGGCGCCCGGCGGCTGGCTCAGGTTGAAGTGGATATTGCCGTCGCCGACATGGCCGAAGGCGAGGGGACGTATGCCCGGCAGCTTGGCCGTGACCGCGGCGTGGGCGGCCCTGATGAAATCGGCGACACAGCTCACCGGCACCGAGACGTCGTGCTTGATGCTGCCGCCTTCGTATTTCTGCCCTTCGACCATGGCCTCGCGGATGCGCCAGAGATCGCGCGCCTGCGCCGTGCTCGTCGCGACAATGCCGTCGCGCAGCACGCCGCCGGCAAGCGCTTCCGAGAGAAATTCCTCGAGCGAGCGGCGCAACCCGCTATTGCTCTGGCTCGACGACACTTCGAGCAGCGCATACCAAGGCTGCGGCGCCGCGAGCGGGTCGCGCACCGCCGGGACATGCCGCATCGCCACCTCGAGCCCGAGGCGCGGGATAAGCTCGAAGGCGGTGAGCTGGTCGCCGCTGGCGCCTCGCGCGCGGGCGAAGAGCGCCATCGCGTCCTCGACGCGGCCAAGACCGAGAAACGCAGTCTCGACCTCGCGCGGGCGCGGGAAGAGCTTCAACGTCGCCGCGGTGATGATGCCGAGCGTGCCCTCGGCGCCGATGAAGAGCTGCTTGAGATCATAGCCGGTGTTGTCCTTGCGCAGCGTGCGCAGCGCGTCCAGCACCTGGCCGTCGGGCAGCACCGCTTCGATGCCGAGCGTCAGCTCGCGCATGTTGCCGTAGCGCAGCACGGCGATGCCGCCGGCATTGGTCGAGAGATTGCCGCCGATCTGGCACGAGCCCTCGGCCCCAAGGCTCAGCGGGAAGAGGCGGTCGACCTGCTCGGCCGCCTTCTGCACCTCGGCGAGGACGCAGCCGGCCTCGACGGTAATGGTGTGGTCGAGCGGGTCGATGGCGCGCACGCGGTTCATGCGGGCGAGGCTCAGTACAATGGCGCGCCCGTCCTCCCACGGCACGGCGCCGCCGACCAGGCCGGTATTGCCGCCTTGCGGCACGATCGGAATGCGCGCACCGGCGCAAGCACGCACGACGGCTGCCACTTCCTCGGTCGCGCCCGGCCGCACCACCAGCCGCGCCGCGCCGTGATACATGCCCCGCTCCTCGGCGAGGAACGGCGCCATGCCCGACGCATCGGCGATCCAGCCCGTGGGGCCGACGATCTCCTTGATGCGCGCCAGCGCCGCGGCGATGCGCGACTCTGCGGAAGGGGCCACGAGCGAAACTCCGTGTTGTCGCACGCTCTTGCATTAGCTCCGCACCGGGCGTGCCGCAAGCGCGTTGCCTCAACCCGGCCGCGGGGCGGCGGCGCGGCGCAGGCGGTCGTTGAGCGCGAGGCCCAAGCCGTGCTCGGGGATCGGCATGACGGCGATGGCCGTGAAGTCCGGCCGGTCGAGCGCACGCAGCGCGGCGAAAAGATTGGCGGCGGCCTCGCGCAGATCGCCGGAGCGGCTTAGCCAGCGCGTTTCCTGGGCACCCTTGGGCGCGCGCTTGCCGAAAGCGAGCAGCGCCTCGTCCGGCCGCACATTCGTGGCGTCCAGGCGGAGCGGCAACGACGGTGCGTAATGACTCGCCAGCATGCCCGGCCCGCGCGGCGCGCCATCGAACTCGCCGGCACGATCGATCGGGCCGATCGCCGCTTCGAGTTCCTCGATCGGCACGCCGCCCGGTCGCAACAATATCGGCCGTGCAGCGGTGAGATCGAGCACCGTCGATTCGACGCCGACGCGACAGGCGCCCCCGTCGAGCACGGCGGCGATGCGGCCGTCGAGCTCATCCAGAACATGCTCCGCCTGGGTCGGGCTGACGCGGCCCGAGCGGTTGGCGCTCGGCGCGGCGATGGGGTGCCCGACCGCGCGGATGAGCGCGCGAGGCAGCGGATGGGCGGGGACGCGCAGCGCGAGGCTGTCGAGCCCGGCGCTGGCCAAGAGCGAGACGGGACAATCCTCAAGCCGCCGCAGCACCAGCGTCAGCGGCCCTGGCCAGAACCGCGCGGCGAGCGTGTCGGCGCGCCCGTCGAAGCGCACAAGGCGCCCTGCCGCAACAGCGTCTATCACGTGCACAATCAGCGGATTGAAGCTCGGTCTTTGCTTCGCGTGGAAAATGGCGGCGACGGCCTGGTCGCTGGCCGCGTCGGCGCCGAGGCCGTAGACCGTCTCGGTCGGAAAGGCGACCAGCTTGCCGTCGCGCAGCAGCGCCGCGGCACGGTCCAGTTCGGCAGGGGTGAGACACTCGGTCACAGAGCAGGGGTGAGACACTCGGTCACAGATGAGTCGCGCTCGGCGGTGGCTGCGCGCCGAGATATAGTTGGCGAAAGGCAGGGGAGGCAAATCGTCCCTGCGCCCCGCGTAGGTGCGCGCACGAACCGTTGAGGAGGAGGTGCCGACCATGCCGGGTATCATCATCGCCATCGCGCAGCGGAAGGGCGGCGCCGGCAAGACGACGCTGGCGGCGCATCTCGCACTCGCCTGGGCGGCGCGCCAGCGCGTCGCGGTCATCGACATCGATCCGCAAGGGAGCCTTGCCGCCTGGTTCCGCCTGCGTCAGGCCCGGCGCGGGGCGGACGCCGCCATCGAGGCCGCGGCGATCCCCGGCTGGCGCGTCGCCGCCGAGGTCGAGCGGCAGGCGCGCGTGAACGACATCGTCCTTATCGACAGCGCGCCTCATGCGGAAACGGAGGCGCGCATCGCCGTCCGCGCTGCCAGCCTCGTGCTGGTGCCGGTCCAGCCCTCGCCGATGGACGTCTGGGCGACGCGGGCGACGCTGGACCTTTGCCGCCAGGAGCGCGTGCCCGCGCTGCTGGTGCTGAACCGGGTGCCGTCGCGCGCCAATCTCACCGCGGTTATGGCGGCCAAGCTCGGCGAGCTCGACGTGCCCGTCGCGGCGGCGCGGATCGGCAATCGGGTCGCGCTTGCCGCCGCGCTCGTCGAGGGCAGGGGCATCCTGGAGGCGGCGCCCACCAGCCCGGCGGCGCTGGAGATCGCCGCGCTGGCCGAGGAAGTCCTGCAGCGGATGGCGCGTCGCAGCGCCGCCTGAGCGGTCGCGGCGGTTCCCGGTCAACGAAGCCTGTGGCCGAACAGATCGAAGAGCCGCTCCCAGTGGGTCTCCGCAGCGGCTTTGTGATAGCAGTGGCGCTGCGGAAACGCGAAGCCGTGTTCGGTGCCCGGATATATCTCGATCTCGAATTTCGTACCGGCACGCTCGAGCTCGCTCTTGAGCTTGCCGATGAGCGGCAGCGGCGCGTATTTGTCGATCTCGGCGCAGGCGAAATAGATCTCGCCCTTGATGCGCGGCGCGAGGAGATGCGGGCTGTCCGGACGATCGGTCAGTAGCGCTGCGCCGTAGATCGAGGCGATTGCCGCAAAGCGGTCGGGGAAGCGTCCGGCGACGGTGAAGACGAACGGCCCGCTCATGCAATAGCCGACGCAGCCGAGCGCGCCTTTCCGGAGCTCGCCCTGACGGTCGATGAAGCCGAGCAAGGCCTGGGTGTCCTCGGCGACGAGCTCGTTACTGAGGTTCCTCAGCAAGCCCCACATCCGCTCGCGCTCCGGGCTGCCTTCGGTGAGCGCGCTCTGGTCGAGCGCGGTGCCGCGCCCGGCGCGGTAGTAAAGGTTCGGCAGCAGCACGTAATAGCCCACCGTGGCGAGACGGCGCGCCATGTCGCGCAGCTCCTCCCGGATTCCCGGCGCGTCCATGTAGAAGACGATGCCGGGCCACGGGCCGCGCCGCTCGGGATGGCAGATGAATGTGTCCATGCGGCCGGACGTGGTCGCAATATCGACCTGCTTCTCGATCATCTCTGACACCTCCCCTCCGGATCGCCCCGCGCCGGCGGCGCGCTCGGCGGCGCTCACCCCGGGACTCGCGCGATATAGTAACCAATGCGTAACGAAGTTAGCTTAATTGACAAAGCCTTGCGAGCTGCTGCCGAACAGGCGCGGCAAGTCGCGGACTTCGGGGGTCTCATAGATGAAGAAGCTGTTGGGTGCGGCAACGCTGCTGACGCTGGCCGTTGGCGTTTCGCCGGCGATGGCCCAGGTCGGGTCCGGCATCTACATTCGGGTCGATGCCGGCGGCGGGTTCTCGACGAACATGGCGTTCAAGGATACCAACGCCTTTGCTTCGAACACGACATTGGGCGGCGTGACGTATAGCGGTGATTCCGGTACGTCGCCGCTCGCGAGCGGCGGTCTCGGCGTTCGCCTGTCGCCGATGTTCCGGGTCGATCTGACCGCGTCGTACCTGCCATGGTTCCGGTTCAACGGTGGGAGCAATATCAATAACGGCACGCTCGCCGGGGCCAAGATCAAGCCGCGCGTCGGCTTGGTGAACGGATATGTGGACTTTGCCGGCCTGGCGGGCTTGCCCGCGTCGAGCGCGCAGCCCTATCTCGTCGCCTCGGTCGGCGCGGCGCGCAATCAGCTCGACAACCTCAGCGTCACCGCAGGCAGCTCGACCCTACTGACGGTCAACGGGAAGACGACGACGGATGTCGCCTGGGGCCTCGGCGCCGGCATCGGCTTTCCGCTCGGTCGCTTCGTCACGTTCGACCTGATGTACAAGTATCTGGACCTCGGCCAAGTGCAGAGCTCCAATATGGTGGCCGCCGGCGGCATCACCACCGAGGGCACGCCGATCACCGCCCAGCTCCACGTCCATACCGTCACCGCCGGTTTCCGCGTCGGCTTCTAGGCTCACCCGGGGCCTGGCTAGGGTCGCCCGCGCGCGATGAAGTCGGGATTGCAGAAGCCGGGCTTGCCGTAGCGCAGCGGCGCGCCGTCGAGCGTCGTCACCGCGCCGCCGGCCGCTTCCAATATCGCCTGGCCCGCGGCGCTATCCCATTCCGCCGTCGGGCCGAAGCGTGGGTAGAGGTCGGCCTCGCCGGCGGCGACCAGGCAGAATTTGAGCGCGCTGCCGGCGAACCGACGCTCGGCGTCGGGCAGCGTGGCGATGTATTCGGCGAGCCGTTGCTCGTCGCCATGCGAACGACTGTGCACGACGATCGCGCCGCGCGGCGGAACCGGCCGCGCCATGATCGGCTGCGGTGCCTCGCCGCCGCGCTGGCGCGTGGCGCTGCCGGCAGCGGCATAGGTCCAACCCTGGCTCGGCACATGGACCACGCCGAGCACCGCTCGGTCACCCTCGACCAGCGCGATATTGACCGTAAACTCGCCGCTCCGGCGGATGAACTCCTTGGTGCCGTCGAGCGGATCGACCAGCCAGAAGCGCGGCGGCGCCGCGCTGGGGAGGCCATGCGCGGCGCAGCCTTCCTCGGCGACGACCGGGATGTTCGGCGTCGCGGCCGCGAGCCTCCGCTCGATGATCGCCTCGGCCCGTTCGTCGGCGTGCGTGACGGGTGAATCGTCTGCCTTGCGCCGCACGGAAAAGTCTTGGCGGTAAATCTCGAGGATCGCCTCGCCGGCCTCATGCGCCGCGCTGCAGGCGACGTCGAGGAGAGTGCGGTGCTCGGCGCTCATGCTGCGCGTCTCTCACGCCTCGTGTCGCTTGACCCGGCCCGCCGGCAAGGCGCTCGATCGGGCGAACGGGAAACCCTCAACCCGGCTTGCGCGCGTCAGCGACGAGCTTCTTCAGGCCATCCATGTCGGTGGCCCCGGGGATAAGGACGTTGCCGATGATGAAGGCCGGCGTGCCGTTGATGTCGAGCGCCTCCGCGAGCGTGTAATTGTGGTGAATGATGTCATTGATGGGCGCCGCATTCATGTCGGCCTTGGCCTTGGCGAGGTCTATGCCGGCTGTGGCGGCGACCTGGAGGATCACTTTCTCGGTGATCTGGCCCTTGGTCGACATCATCGCATTGTGGAACGCGAAATACTTGTCCTGCTTCGCCGCCGCCAGAGCCATGCGGCTGGCAAAGACCGATTCGGCGCCGAGAACCGGGAATTCTTTATAGACGACCCGGATCTTCGGATCCTCCTTCACGAGTGCCTCGAGCGCCGGCTCGACTTGCTTGCAATAGGGGCAGCGGTAGTCGAAGAACTCGACGATGGTCACGTCGCCCTCGGGGTTGCCGCCGACCGGCGAGGTCGCGTCCGCGAGCAGCTCCTTGCGATAGGTCGCGATCGCCTGGCGCGCATCCGCCGCCTTGTCCTGCTTGATCTTCGCCTCGGCGGCCCGCAGCACCTCGACCATGAACTCCGGGTTCTTGAGGAAGTAGTCGTGGATGACCGCCTCCACCGCCTCCTTCTGCTCGGGTGTGAGCGGGTCGGCAGCCCGGGTCGGGGCAGCGACGGTGCATGCGAGCAGCGCGGCGAGGGCGAGGCGGCGAAAAAATGCAGACATCACAAAAAGACCCCTGGGGCTGAAGAACGCGGCCGGGAATCATGCGCCAGCGCGCCGGCAAGCGCAATCGGATCGCCGCGAGCGCCGGCCTCTAGGGCTTGCCCTCGCGCTTGGCCTCGTCCTGGATGTCCTGAGCACGCTGCTTGGCCGGACCCGCGGGCAGCTGCTTGATAGCGCGGGCGGCCTGCTGGCGCGCCTGCCCGTAATCGCCGTTGGCTATGCCCTCCTCCGCTAGCGCCAGCGCCATCATGCCCATACTGTTGCTGCGGCCGTAGGCGATGGCGAGAAAGCGCCACGCGTCGGGATTGCGATCCTCGAAGCGCACCGCCTCGTTCAGGTGGGCGAGCGCCTTGGGGACGAAGACGGGATCGTTGGTCTCGAGCTGGACCTGCGCGAGCTCGATGCGCAAGAGCGCCGATTTCGGGCTCAGCTTCACCGCCTGCTCGTAGGGGGGGACCGCCTCGGCGATGCGGCCGTTCTCGAACAGCATCTGACCCTTGAGCTCATGGAAGTAGGGATTGTCCGGATAGTCCTGGATGAGTCCGTCGATCAGCGGCACCGCTTGCTTGAGATCGGGTACGCGGTAATAGGCGATGGCGCGGGCATAGCGTGCGGCCACGGAGTTGTCGCCGGGCTTGATCGCGGCCAGCACCTGCGGCGGCGAGCCGAGGAACGCCTCGAGCTTGGCCTTCATGCGGCGGTGCATCTCGATCCAATCTGGCGGGTCGGGCACGTCGGAGAAGCGCGAATGGAGCACGTGCTCGCGCACATAGGTGACGCGCTGCGAGGTGAGCGGGTGGGTCCGCATGTAGGGGTCCTGATGCGCCGCGGAGAGCAGTTCCTGCTGCTGCAGGATCTCGAAGAATTGCAGCAGGCCTTTCGCCGATTGTCCGGTGCGGTCGAGAAAGCTGAGCGCCGCCTGGTCAGCCGAAGCCTCCTGGGTGATCGAGAATTGCAGGAATGAGCGCTGCGCGAGGCTGGAGCCGCCGAGGATCGCCGCCGCGCCGGCGCCGCCATTACCGCTCGCCGCCGCCGCGGCGGCGCCGACCACGAGGGCGATGATGGTCTGGATGGTGGCGTGGCGCAGCGCCTCGTCGGTGCGCGCGAGATGCCCGCCGGAAATATGGCCGGTCTCATGGGCGATGATGCCGACGAGCTGATTGGGCGTCTCGCTGCGCAGAATCGTGCCGCTGTTCATGAACAGGTTCTGGCCGCCGGCAACGAAGGAGTTGAGCGTCGGATCATTGACGACGTAGACGTGAACCGCGGCGGGATCGAGGCCGGCCACGGCGAAGATTGGCGTTGCGTAGGTGCGGATGATATTTTCGATCTCGGCGTCGCGCAGGATGCTGATGTCCTGTGCCTGAGCGCGGCCAGTAAGGATCACGCTCGAAGCCAGCAACAGGCAGAGAATCCGTGATAGAATGCGCAACACCACCGTCAAAACCTCCATCTCGAGCGCTACGATCCGTCACTGCGGTGGCACGCGTCAATTCACGTTTCCCCGGGCCACCCGCTGACGTCATGACCCTCAAGATCGCCAGGCGCGGCCAGGTTCCGCCGTTTATCGCCATGGACGTCTTGCGCGCCGCCAATGAGCGGGCCGCCGCCGGCGACGACGTCCTGCATCTCGAGGTCGGTCAACCTTCGACGCCGGCGCCAGCCGCCGTCCTCGCTGCCGCGCGCGCGGCGCTCGGGCGCGAAACGCTCGGTTATACCGATGCCCTCGGCCTGCCGGCGCTGCGCGAGGCGATCGCCGCGCATTACCAGCTGACCTATGGCCTAGCGCTCGACCCATCGCGCGTCGTCGTCACCACCGGCTCGTCGGGCGCCTTCCTGCTTGCCTTCCTCGCCGCCTTCGATCCGGGCGACCGCGTGGCGATGGCCGCACCGGCCTATCCGGCCTACCGCAATATCCTGACCGCGCTCGACCTGGTGCCGGTAGAGCTGGCCGCCGCACCGGAGGACCGCTACCAGGCTACCCTCGATCTGCTGCGCGCCCAAGGGCGCGGCCTCGACGGGCTGATCGTCGCCAGCCCGGCCAATCCCACCGGGACTATGCTCGCGCCGGATGAACTCGCGGCAATCGCGCGCTACTGCCGGGATATGGGCATTCGTCTGGTGTCCGACGAGATCTACCACGGCATCGTCTACAGCATGACCGCGGCGACCGCCCTTTCGACCGACGACGAGGCTTTCGTCGTCAACAGCTTCTCGAAGTATTTCTCCATGACCGGCTGGCGGCTCGGCTGGATGGTGGCGCCAGTAGACATGCTGCGCGCCATCGAATGTCTGGCGCAGAACCTGTTCATCTCGCCGCCGGCGCTGTCGCAGCACGCAGCGCTCGCCGCCTTTGGTTGCCGCGACGAACTCGACGCCAACGTGGCGCGCTATGCCCGGAATCGGGCGCTGCTCCTGGAAGAGTTGCCCAAGGCCGGGCTCGCGCGCTTCGCTCCCGCGGACGGTGCGTTCTATCTCTATGCAGACGTCGCTCATCTCAGCAACGACAGCCCGGAATTCTGTCGTCGCATGCTGCGCGAGATCGGTGTCGCCTGCACGCCCGGCATCGATTTCGATCCGGCCCGCGGCAACGCCACGCTTCGGCTGTCCTTCGCCGGGGCGACCGATACAATGGCGGAGGCGGCGCGTCGCCTCAGGGCTTGGCGCCGCTGAGGCTGGCCTCAGGAATCGATCACTCGGCGCCACCAACCGCGCTTCGGGTTGGCGGGCGGATTGGTGACCTCGTGCGCCGGGACATTGGCCGCCGCTGGCCCAACCGGCCGCGCCGGCTCGGCAGCGTAATCGCCACGCTCCGCCACGGGCACGCTTTCGGCGCCACTCTCAATCTGAGCCCCAGGAGCCGGCGAGGCGGTCAGCGCCTCGGCCATCTCCGCCCCCGCGTTGTCGCGCTCGGGGAGCGCCGGCACATACTCGACGATTTCCGCGATCGGCGTCGCATCGTCGGCCAACGCCGCGCGCTGCTCGCCCGGCGCGAACTCCTGACCAGGCTCGCCACGCCGCCGCCGCCGGCCGCCGCGTCGGCCACGCCGCCGCCGCTTACGCCCGCCGGGGTCTCCGCTTTGCTCGACTGGACCGAGCGGCTCGCTCCCTGGCTCATCGCTCCGCTGCGCTTGGACTTCTGGAGTCGCGTCGACCTCCGGTGCGTCGACCTCTTCGGGCGCGGCGGCGATCTCGTGAGCGGGCGGCATGGGCATCGCGCCGTCGCGGTTTTCGTCGCGCCTGCCGCGGCGACGTCGCCGACGTCGCCGGCGGCCGTGACCTTCGTCGCCGTCGGCGCGCTCTGGCTGAGGCTCCGCGCTTTCCGCGCGTGGCGCTTCTTCGGCCTCGGCCTCGGTCTCGGCTTCGACCTCATCCTCGTCGATGATGTCGTCGTCCTCCTCCTCGACCTCGGGCACGGCGGCGCTCGGCGACGGCAGCGCCGCTATCTCGGCCGGAGTGAGCGCGCGCAGCCGCTCTAGCCGGAAAGCCGGCGGGACCAAGGCATCGTCGTTGCCGATCGCGACGTGGAAGCCGTAGCGTGACTCCGCGTGGGCGAGCGCCTGGCGCTTATGGTTGAGGATGTAGAGCGCCACGGCAGTCGGCACCGCGACGGTGATCTCGGCCGAGCGCTGCCGCATCCCTTCCTCCTCGATGGCGCGCAGTACATGCAGCGCCGTAGACTCGGTAGAGCGGATATGCCCGCTACCATTGCAATGCGGGCAGGGCTGGGTTGACGCCTCGAGCAGCGATGGGCGCAGGCGCTGTCGCGACAGCTCCAACAGGCCGAATGGGCTGATGCGGCCCAATTGGATACGGGCGCGATCATAGCGCATCGCATCCTTGAGCTTGCGCTCCACTGTCGCCTGGTTGCGGTGCTCCTCCATGTCGATGAAGTCGATGACGATGAGCCCGGCGAGGTCGCGCAGGCGCAACTGCCGTGCGATTTCCTCGGCCGCCTCCACATTGGTCTTGAGCGCCGTCTCCTCGATGTTGCGCTCCTTGGTGGAGCGGCCCGAGTTGACATCGATCGCGACCAATGCCTCCGTCGGGTTGATGACGATGTAGCCGCCCGAGCGGAGTTGTACCACCGGCGAATGGATCGCGTCGATCTGGGCCTCGACCTGATAGCGGTGGAACAGCGGAACGGTCGGATCGCGATAGGGCTTGATGCGCTTGGCGTGGCTCGGCATCAGCATCTTCATGAACGCTTTGGCCGTGCGATGACCCTCCTCGCCATCGACGATGACCTCGTCGATGTCGCGTGCGTAGAGGTCGCGGATCGAGCGCTTGATGAGGTTGCCTTCCTCGTAGATGAGCGCCGGCGCGGTCGATTTGAGGGTGAGATCGCGGATGTCGTCCCACAGCCGCATCAGGTACTCGAAGTCGCGCTTGATCTCGGTCTTGGACCGCTCGCTCCCGGCGGTGCGCACGATGACGCCCATGCCTTCGGGGACCTCGAGATCGCTTACCAGATCCTTGAGCCGGCGGCGGTCGGTGATGCTGGTGATCTTGCGCGAGACGCCGCCGCCGCGCGGCGTGTTCGGCATGAGCACGCAGTAGCGGCCGGCGAGCGATAGGAACGTGGTCAGCGCCGCGCCCTTGTTGCCGCGCTCTTCCTTGGTGACCTGCACCAGCATGATCTGCCGGCGCTTGATCACTTCCTGGATCTTATAGTGGCGATAGTGACGGGCGCGCGTGCGCTGCGTCTCCTCGATCTCGTCGCCACCGACGGTCTCGATCGTCTCCGGGCGCTCCGCGGTCTCGCCCTCAACGTGCGCTTCCGGCGGGCCGACCAGCTCGTGATTGCCGTCCGGCTCATGCGGCCCAGAATCGCTGTGGTCTGCGTGGTCGCGATATTCGCGATCCCCGTCCCGCCGCGGTGGGTGCTCAGCAGCGGCATCGACAGTGCTGTTGCCGTCGGTGTCGGTGGCAAGCTCGCGCGACTCGTAGACAATGTCGCCGTCGCGGCCACCATCGCGCGTCTCGGCGGCGACCGTGCGCTCTAGCTCCGACTCGGGCGGCGCGGCCTCGCCGGTACGACGCTCTCCCGGCGACTCGTCGGCGTCCTCACCCGCAATGGCGGCGTCATGGCCACGGGGCAGCGCCTCCTGCACCGCCGACTCGCCGGCAGCGGCATAGCCTTGATCGTGCGACGGCCGCCGGTCGGAGACAGGGATTCGATAATAGTCGGAATGGATCTCGTTGAAGGCGAGAAAGCCGTGGCGGTTGCCGCCATATTCGACGAATGCCGCCTGCAGCGAAGGCTCTACCCGCGTAACCTTCGCGAGATAGATGTTGCCCTTTATCTGCTTCTTGGTGGATGTCTCGAAATCGAACTCGTCGAGACGGTGGCCGCTGAGCACGACGACCCGGGTTTCCTCCGGATGCGCCGCGTCGATAAGCATGCGCTTTGCCATACGGGCATGACTCCAAGGAGCGCCGTCCCGTCCGTGCGAATCTCGGGCGGCGGCGTCATCCTGGCTGGGGCGAAGCCGGCAGCGCCTCCGGTCAATCCGTCGAACGGCACGATATCAAGAGCCATGGCGGAACTCGTTGAGGCTGCCGCGCCGCGGCAACAGGCCGAGGACGGCTTCGGGGTTCATCCAAACCGCGTCGTCCGAGCGCATATCGGCAGGAAGCGGCCGCACCTCAAGGGCGTGGGCCCGGAAATCCCACCGCTGCGCCGCCTTGCGGCCCCTTGGGCCGGTTCGGCAGACTGCGGTATTTCGCACCGCCTAAGATACAGGCCGGGAGCCGGCTCGACAACCGCCTCGTATTCGGCGGCCCGAGCCGGCACTCAACCGGCTCTTAACCCTTAGTCGTTAACAGAACGGGCTGGGACCCCCGCCTTGAAGGCGCCATAAAGCCACTACACCTTCAGATGGGGCGTTTCCGCAGGCGGCACCGCCGCCGGACAACGGAGTGACGCGCGGCATGCGGATCGTCAAATTCACCCTAAAATTCCTGGTCGGCCTGATGACTGGCCTTGTCCTGGTCGGCGTCTGTGTCGGCGCGCTGGCAATCTGGTATTTCGGCCGCGACCTGCCGGATTACCAGCAGCTCACCGACTATCAGCCGTCGATCGTGTCGCGCGTCTACGCTGGGGACGGGCGGCTCCTTGCCGAATACGCTACCGAGAAGCGTGTCTTCGTCCCGGTCAAGGAGATGCCGCCGCTCCTTATCCATGCCTTCCTCGCCGCGGAGGACAAGAACTTCTACACCCATTCCGGCATCGATCCCCTGGCGATGGTCCGGGCGGGGGTCACCGATGTCATGCGCATCGCTACCCGCCGCCGACCCGCGGGCGCCTCGACCATCACCCAGCAGGTCGCCAAGAACTTCCTCGTCGGCAGCGAGCTCTCCTATCAGCGCAAGATCAAGGAGGCGCTCGTCGCGTTGCGCATGGAGAAGGTGCTCGGCAAGGATCGCATTCTCGAGCTCTATCTCAACGAGATCTATCTTGGCGGCGGCACCTACGGCGTCGCTGCCGCTGCCATCAACTATTTCAACAAGTCGCTCGACGAGTTGAGCGTCGATCAGGCTGCCTTTCTCGCGGCGCTGCCGAAGGGACCGAACAACTACAACCCGCAGCGCTACCCTGAGGCGGCCAAGGGGCGGCGCGACTGGGTCATCGGCCAGATGCTCGACGCCGGCTTCATCACCAGCCAGCAGGCGGCCGCAGCACAGGCGGTGCCGATCACCCTGCGCCGGCGCGATGACACCGAAGTCGTGACGGCGAGCTACTTCACCGAGGAGGTGCGGCGCGATCTACTCGCGCATTACGGCGAGAATGCGCTCTACCAGTCGGGCCTTGCCGTCCGCACCAGCCTCGATCCGAAGTTTCAGACGATCGCCGACCGCGCGCTGCGCGCCGGCCTTATCAATTACGATCGGCGCCACGGCTGGCGCGGCGCGGTGGCGCATATCGATCCCACGGGTGAGTGGCGACCGCGTCTGGTCACGGTGGTCCCGCCGGGCGGCGCCGTCGAGGCTGGCTGGGCGTTGGCGGTGGTCCTGGCAGCCAACCCCGACAGCCTCAGCATCGGCCTTGCCGATGGCAGCCGCGGCACCGTCCCCGTCGAGGAGATGCGCTGGGCGCGCAAACCGCTTCCGGGTGGCGAACTCGGCCCGGTACCGCGCCAGCCCAGCGAGGTGCTGCATCCTGGCGACGTCGTGTTGGTCGAGCCGCTCGCCACCCCAGCCGCGAAGGCCGCCAAGCCACCCCTTTACACGCTGCGTCAAGTCCCGGAAGTGTCCGGCGCTGTCGTGGCACTCGACCCGCATACCGGCCGCGTGCTCGCGCTCAGTGGCGGCTTCAGCTACGAGCTCAGTCAATTCGACCGCGCGGTCCAGGCGCACCGGCAGATCGGCTCGGCAATCAAGCCCTTCGTCTACTTGACCGCCATGGACCACGGTTTCACGCCCTCGAGCGTGCTGCTCGATGAGCCCTTCGTCGTCGATCAGGGCGTCGGCCTGCCGAAATGGAAGCCGAGCAACTATACCCATAAATTCTACGGGCCGCTGACGCTTCGCGTCGGCGTCGAGCAGTCGCGCAACTTGATCACAGCGCGTCTCGGCGAGGCCGTCGGGCTCGACCCGATCGCCGCGACGATCGAGCGCTTCGGCATCATCGATCATGTGCCGCGACAGTACGCCCAGGTGCTGGGCGCCGGCGAGACGACGCCGCTGCGGCTGACCACGGCCTATGCGATGCTGGTCAACGGTGGCAAGCGCATCACGCCGACGCTGATCGACCGCATCCAGGACCGCAACGGCGTCACCATCTATCGCGCCGATCAGCGCCCCTGCGAAGGCTGCCAGAACAGCGAATGGCAGAACCAGCCGGAGCCCGACTTGCCGGATATCCGCGAGCAGATCGCCGACCCCTTGAGCGCCTACCAGATCGTGTCGATCCTACAAGGCGTGGTCGACCGCGGCACCGGCCGCGTCGTGGCGTCGGTCGGCAAGCCGCTCGCCGGCAAGACCGGCACCACCAATGATTCGGACGATACTTGGTTCGTCGGTTTCTCGCCCGACCTCGCCTTCGGCGTCTTCGTCGGCTACGACAACCCGAAGAGCCTGGGCGCGCACGAGACCGGCGCGTCCGTCGCCGCGCCGGTGTTCCGCGATTTCATGTACGCCGCGCTCAAGGAAAAGCCGGCCATCCCGTTCCGCATTCCCCCGGGCATCCGGCTGGTGCGTGTCGACGCCACCACCGGTCAGCTGGCGCGTCCCGGTGACAAGAACGTGATCTACGAGGCGTTCAAGCCGGGCACCGAGCCCACCAGCGATGCGCCGGCTCCGGTCGTGGTGCGCGGGCCGATCAGCGACGATGAGGACGCGGCCTCGCTCGGCGGTCCCGCAGACGAGACCCCCGACGGCGGGACGCCCGTCACCGCGGCATCGCCGACTGCGCCGACGATGCCGACCGGCGCGCCGCGCTCGGTTCCAGCGAGCGGCACCGGCGGCCTCTATTGACATCGGCGCGTTCGCCTTCATCTTCCTCGGAATCGATTCCGCGAGGGTATGCTCATGGGCGCTGAGGTTCAGGCCGTGGCCGACGAGATTCGCCGCTCGTTGGCACTGCTGAGGAGGCATCTTTGACTGGGAGAACGCGACGCGGCGCCTCGCCGAGCTGAATGCGATCGTCGAGAATCCCGATCTCTGGAACGACCCGACAGGTGCCCAATCGTTGATGCGCGAGCGCACGCGTCTCGACCGCGGCGTCAACGGCTACCTGCGCATCGAGCGTGATCTCAAGGACGCGCTCGACCTGATCGATCTCGCCGAGAGCGAGGGCGATCAGGGGATGGTCGCCGACGGCGAGCGCGCCCTCGCGGCGTTGCGCGAGGAGGTAGGCAAGCGTGAGCTCGAGAGCCTGTTGTCGGGCGAGGCGGACGGCAACGACGCCTATCTCGAGATCCATGCCGGCGCCGGTGGCACCGAGGCGCAGGACTGGGCCGAGATGCTGCTGCGCATGTATACGCGCTGGGCCGAGCAGCATGGCTACAAGGTCGAATGGATCGAGGAAAGCCCGGGCGAAGAGGCCGGCATCAAATCCTCGACCCTCAAGATCATGGGCGAGAACGCCTATGGCTGGCTCAAGACCGAGAGCGGCGTGCACCGCCTGGTGCGCATCTCGCCCTTCGATTCCAACGCCCGCCGCCACACCAGCTTCGCCTCGGTCTGGGTCTATCCGGTGGTCGACGACAAGGTCGAAGTGGCGGTCGAGGACAAATATCTCCGCGTCGACACCTATCGCTCCTCGGGCGCGGGCGGCCATCATGTCAACAAGACCGACAGCGCCGTGCGCATGACCTACACGCCGCCTGGCATCGAGGTGCCGGTGGTCGTCGCTTGCCAGAGCGAGCGCTCGCAGCACCAGAACCGCGCCAAGGCAATGGCGATGCTGAAGGCGCGGCTTTACGAGATCGAATTGGAGAAGCGCGAGGCCGCGGTCGATGCGATGAACGCCACCAAGACCGATATCGGCTGGGGCCACCAGATCCGCTCGTATGTGCTGCATCCCTACCAGATGGTGAAGGATCTGCGCACGGGCGTCGAAACCGGCAACACAGGCGCCGTCCTCGATGGCGATCTCGACCGGTTCCTGCAGGCCTCGCTCGCCGCCCGCATTGCCGGCGCCGATGCGGTGACGCAGGATGCCGAGGCGCGCTGACCGCCGCCGCCGGCGTCATAGGGCGAGCGGTGCGTAGTAGTGCTCGCCCAGCCCGGCCGCG
>Ga0073928_10004556_pt1 | contig 20370 bp, 21 predicted proteins | sample PaiPotPPA55metaG_FD_76969 | JGI IMG/M metagenome (GOLD analysis project Ga0073928, IMG submission 76969) | Iron sulfur acid spring bacterial and archeal communities from Banff, Canada, to study Microbial Dark Matter (Phase II) - Paint Pots PPA... ...
CGAACGCGATTTGGCACAGCAGTTTGTGGGTGGAAGCGTGTACCAAGCCTTCCTGAGTGCATTCAACTATCACCGCTGGCACGCGCCGGTAGGCGGCAGGATAGTAAAGGCGTATCACGTCGAAGGAAGCTATTATTCTGAGGTTGAATCTGAGGGTATCGACCCAGGCGGGCTCAACGATTCACAGGGTTACACCACTGCGGTTGCAGCGCGGGCCATTATCGTCATTGACTGCGACGACCAGGAGATTGGCGTTGTCGGCTGCGTATTTGTAGGCATGGCCGATGTATCGTCGTGCGTCATTGAAGCTCTTCCCGTTCAGCAAGTTGCCAAAGGCGATGAGCTAGGGATACTTCCAATACGGAGGCTCGAGTTACTGCCTAGTATTCCGGCCTAACGTAGTGCAAAGCTTCGCGGCTAGTCCGCCATTTGACGACGAGGCGCCGCCTATCAAAGTCAGTGCGCATGTTGCTACCGCGCGCTAAAGCTCGATGTCGAAAAGCTCGCGAGGACGATGCTACAGTCCGCGAGGTGCTGCTCACAGCAAAAATGTGCAGACCGCACGAAGAGCGAGGACTAAGTTACGTCGGCACTGGACCAGACTTCGGGAAAGTTTAAAATTGGACAGCTGCCGAAAACGCTCGCGTTAAAATGACCGCCGTCCCTTTTCCGTTAATTGCCGGACCCCGGAGCGGGGGACGATGCCGGCATGGCGGCGTTCGACTTTTTATGCATCTTCTTGTGCGGCGTGGTTCCGGCGGGTGCCATAGTATTCGCCCCAGAAGCACCAGACACCGTATCAGTCGAACCACCCGCGCTCGGCTTACTCATGCCCGTGCCGCCTTGACCGCCGGCGGCCCCTCCGCCGCCCGCGCCTTGCGCATAAACATTCCCTGAAATACCGATAAGGAATGCTGAAATCAAAATTCCTTTTGTCGAGCCTCGCATGGTCGTCTCCTCAAGCGCGGAGCGGTCGTTAGCACCGGAAGGTGTGAGCCCGCCTACTGCTAGCCGCAATTCCCATGCCGCAAGTCTGGCAACCCATGGTCTGCATCGACACACCAATCAACGGCTGCGCAACATGCCTTCGTCGACCCAGAAGCGCGAGTGCTGGTATTTGGTGGATTTCCGACACACGGGAGTGCTACTCGGGCTCCCCTCAAGTCAGCGCACAAGCCAGTGCTGGCAGATAGGACCGCGTTTGACACAATCCTTCCAGGGGCAGCAAACGCAATAAGACAGCGTATCGAAGTGAACCCGTGGCGTTGGCGCAAAAAAGTCGGCGGTACGCTGGCATCGGTATTCGTCGACGATACATTGCGGAAGTACCCGACGGTCTGGAAGCTCAGGGATGTAGTTCATCGGAGCATCTGCTGGCAAGACGCCCTCGTTTGATACCCAGAGCCACACGCTGACATACGCACCACGCTCTGACTCGGATACGATTGGAAATTCATCAAACACGTATTTCTCCCATGGGTGCCACCGAAGGCCGGGACACACATAAAGATAAGTTTCTTTGGCACGTTCGATATACGGATTACCAACACACTGCATTCCGAAATAGTCGAGGCACGCCCGAACTGTCATGCCGCGTAATACCAAATCCTCCAGCGGGCTCCTGAAGTCGGCAAGTTTCTTTTTCTCGTCCGGGGTGTAGGTCAGGTCGTAGTCTTCAACCCAGACCCAAGCGCTCACATATGCTCCTGATTTTGTGCACGAGACAATCGGGTTAGCGTCGAAATCGACGTCTCCGTTGCCATGGTCGTACTGTTCTATTGCCGCTGCCAGACAGGGACTGTCATTCGAGGGCTGCCCGAAAAAATCAAGGCAATGCCCGACTAGGAGACCGTCGTCGGCCAGCTTCGCAAGTTCCTGCTCAAAGTCCATATTTCAAAAAACTCCCGTTCATGAATCGCCCCGCGCCGGAGCGTGAATTTAATATAAAGACTGTTTTTATCCAGGGAGTGGGAATCTTCGGTGGCCGCTCGCGTGCGACATGCTGGCGAATTTCCCGGAGCCCGTAGGTAACTGGGAAAGGTGCGACGCGACTTCGCCATTAGCCGCAGGTCCTGCCAGCCTTATAGGCGCCCCCTGTGCCAGCCCGTCAGTGGTGTTGGCAGACCCGACCGGGTCGCCAGCCTGCGGCTTGGTCTGTTTCGCCCGGCCGAGCGACGGGCGCATCGTACGAAGCCCTGGACGCATCGGGACGCCGGGTCGTTGCTAGCGAGAAGGTCCGTGGAATCCCCACAGGTAGATACGGAACGCGTCTCGTATACCTCGAACACTGACGCAGTGACGATTGTGTGCAAGGTGTTGAGGAGCATCCTCCGTGCTGGATGACAACCTGCCGCTGCTGTCACCGCCTCTGACAACAGTGTCGGTGCATGCGGGGCCGTGTTTATTTTGGGGAGAGTATGGCTGAAGGATAAACAGCGACGCTAAACGTCCTGTTACGTCGTCTGCTGGCACGTAACGGCACGTGTCGGCACTGAACGCCCACTCGTGTCCCGAAAAACCGTTTCTCCGGGACCAGAATCTTGAAACTGCTTGACCTCGATGAACTTGCTGCGCTGCTTGGGCGCAGTCCTGAGACGATAAAAAAGGACCTTCGCCGTAATCCGGCGGCGGTGCCGCCGCGTTTGTATATTCCCGGCACCCGACTGCTGCGATGGCGGGAGTGTGATGTGGACGCTTGGCTCGCTGAGCATATTACCGGAGGTGAGCGTTGATGAATTTCGACGAATTGCGACTCAATATCCGGCAAACGCTGACTACGCCTCCGCCCGCGCTCGACCATGTTTTGCCTGGCTTGCTGGCCGGCACCGTTGGCTTGCTAGTTGCACCGGGTGCGATGGGGAAGACGACGTTGCTGACCCAACTTGCGTGCGATATCGCGGCAGGCGCGCCGGTGGGCGGCGGCATCTTAACGTCAGAGTTGCTTAATCCGGCCGGCGAGCGCGTTGTCTTCTTCCTAGCGGAAGAATCGAAAGCAATCATGCACCATCGCTTGCAAGCCGCGCTTGCAGGTGTGACGACAATGCCGGCGTTTCAGACAAAGAGTAGCAGGGACTCTCTGGCAGAGCGGTTGGCGACGAACTTGTGCATCTACCCCTTGGCTGGGGCAGGGCGATTGCACTGCGTTGATGGGGGTGGCTCTACGAGTGACGAGCTGAAGCGCATGTTCGTTGCTTGCGACCGGGCGAGACTGGTCATTATCGACCCCCTGCGGCGCTTTCACACTGGCGAAGAGAATGACTCCGCTCACATGTCAGCGGTCGTTTCCGTGTTCGAACAAATGGCGCGTCAGACCGGCGCCGCAGTCATCCTGTCTCACCACGCGAACCGGGGTTCGGTTTTCAACGGCGGTGGTGACCAGGCATCGGCGGCGCGTGGCTCTTCTGCGCTGACGGACGGAGCACGCTGGCAAGCGAATCTGTCCGGCATCTCGGACCGCATGGCGTTGCATTGCCGCATTGCGGACGCCGAGCGACATCTGCATGTGCAGCTCGACATCGCGAAGGCGAACTACGTGCCTACGAAAGAGCCCGTCGTTCTGCGCAGGAACCCGACGACGGGCGCATTGGCGGTGTGGACGCCTGCTATGGCTCACGGTCGGAGAAGTCCTGCTCGGTCAAACGCGGTGGCGAAAACCCGCCGGACACCAGGAGCCGTGAAGTGATGTTCTCATCGCGGATTGTGCGATATGACCCGGCGTTGTGCGCGGCGCCAGTCTTTCAGCCGGTGTGGCGGGGGGACCGCCCAAAGCTCAACCTCAAATTCACATTCTCCGGAGTCGTCTGGCGATGGCGTGGACCGGAACAACTCGGTATCGGAGAACAAACGCTTCTGCTTGTGCTGCTCGAGCTCGCCGCTGAGCAGTTCGAGAAAGATGGCACCGCCGATGGCGCATCACGTCACATTGAGTCGTCGCTCTACGACTTGGATGAGAGTAGACGACCTCGAATCGCAAGACTTACCGTGAGCTTCTATGCGCTGTGCCGCCGCTTGGGATGCTCCGCAGGTGGCAGCGCTATGATTCAGCGTCGCGCAGAGTTGCAGCGCCTGTGCGAGGTGACAGTCTGGGCCCGGCAGGAAGATGGGGTCGAGTTCCAGTCTCGGTTGCTAGCGTGGGAAGTTGGAGGCGACCAAGGCGTGACCGTCGTGCTCAACTGGCGCTTGGCAGATATTCTGTTCGGTGGGCAGTTTTCGCCCGTTTGCCTTGCGGAGCGATTGAGCCTGCGTTCGGAATGCGCACGAGCATTGCATTGTGCGTTGTCCTTGCGCATTCGACCGGGAAAGACGATGGCGTTCCATCTGGACAAGCTTTCGACCTATATCTGGGCGGATGCCGGTAATGGACCGCGGCGCAGTCGTATCGAACAGGTCGGCACGGAATCACCAAACGCCGTGGCCAGGCGTCGTCGGCGTAAGCAGATGCTCGGCGCCCAGTCGGAAATCGCGGCACTGGCTACCTGGTCCGTCAAGACGACGGTGAACGGCGCAGTGCAGTTCACTCGACACCCGCTTGTCAAGGGCGATGCACTTCCAGCGTCGCGGCGTACGTCGCCATCAACTGTGCGGGCTATGCCGACTTCGGGTGCGCTCGAAGCCGACGGGGCCGCGCCGCTGGCGGCTGAAATCTGGCGGATGTTCTCGTCCTAAACGCCTGGCCTCTGCGTTATTCGGACCGTGCGCAATATGACGTGGGGGATTAGCTCTGACCACGTCATATTGAGTACGGAATCACGTCACATTGCGACGAGGAGTGACGCGGAATAGATTGATTTGTATGGTGTTTTTTGCGACGGTTCCACCACGTACTACTCTTATCTACTTGAAAGAATCTTGGTCTTTCAAAGAAGTCTATGCTTCGCCCTGAAGGGCTCGGAGTTTGATGCATAGACATGCTGACGAACGCCACGTGGTGAACAAGGCTCGGACCAGATATTTGGACAGATACAAGAGCGCTAGAAGAAAGCAAAAGTGCGGGTATGCAATGTTCTGATGCCGGGTTCCGGCGCCGCCGCCGCGTTACCCACGATGAAACTGGTGAGTGTGGCCGATTGATGACGCGTCATTACGTGAACGGAGCCCGGCATTGGGTGAACAGGCAATCGCTGGAGCCTTTTCACACGAGAAGTTGCTGTATTTCTGGCACAGTCACTTTATTCTTTCCTAAGAAAGAGTCGGGTCTTATGGGGGGGCTGGCGCGCCGCTCGGTCGACGTGGGCCTCCATCTGCGGTGCGTTGCACCGCTCCTGGCCACGGTCGCCTTTGGCGTCGACAAACTTTCTCGAACCGGAAAGGGGTCTTGGTCAACTAGCCTTTGGCTCCCGTCTTTGTCGACGAGTGATGTAGGGCATGTTCGCTTCGCCCGGAGTTGTGTCACAGCGCTCCTTGCCGGGCCGTCGTGCCGTCGCACCCGTCCCGCGAATAACCCGGGTTTTACGATGTTTGAGGCAATCGGCCCGAGGTACGACGATGGCCATGGAATGCGTCCGCGGCCATCCTGACCACTGCCGGCGCCGCCAACATGTGCGCGGCGCACGATGCCGCAAAGATGCGACGCTCAGTCGATGCACGTAAAGACGAAGTCTGCTTCAACTGCGGCAATCGTTTTTCGTTGGGTCTCTTGCAACCTCCGGGGCCTCCCGGTGACATCGGCCGATAGTCGCGTATCAATAGCAAGCTGGCAGAGGCCACCAAGTGCCATAATGGCGCAGCCGCCGGACCGACGGCCTGCGCCAGCAGCGGTATAGTCCCTGCTGTCCGGGTTACTAAGTGGCGGAAACCGTGCACATTAGATACCCGCCCGTTCCGCTGAAGCATGCTGAAGATGACCGCGTGTGCGGATAGACGTGCCGGCTGCGTTTGCAAGAAGGTCCAGCAGTCGCTGCAATCGAAGTCGTTGCGTGCGCATCAACCCCGGTGTCGCATTGACCTGCATCACGCGAACGCGCCAGTAGCTCTGGCCGAATAGTGATTGGGCTCCCTCGAACGTTAGTACGCGCTCGAGATGAGCGATTGCGGCGTCGACGTTCTGTGCGGTGTAAGGACTTTCATCGACGTCCCTTCTTTTGATGGTGGTTTTCACTGGGTTCTCTCAGGTTCTTCGTATTAAAGACGCCTTCCGATACGCAGCCGTGAAGTCTGTTCGATACCGCCATTTCACGAAATCGCCGCATGTCGAAAATATTCGTGCGCCCCGCAGCAGACCCGGTCGGTGCGCATGCACCAATCACGTTGCAAAAAGCTCGCTGCTTGCCAATGACCTGCATCACAAGCATCAACGTTTGCGTTCGGGGGGAGTACGTCCAATTGTCACAACATGCCGAGACATCTAACGTCCCAATGTGGCGTTGACCGTTTCTCGATTAGGAGCAGGCTCGCGTTACACAAGAGGCGGTCTCACATTTGCGTGGGTCACCCACATGGCGTTGCGCAAGCCCTGCCGGTCTGGCCGAACTTTTCATCGGCTTGACCGGCCGTTTTCAGAGCATCGGCGAGTACGTTGCATGCCGTGATATGCCGGTGATTCTGCTCGCGGAATGGGACACTTTGCATTCCAGTATCAAATCGACCCGTCCAGGCGATGAAGAAGCTGCACGTGATGGACAACGGAGTCGGTTTCATCCCTTATTGTCTGCGGAGCTTTTCGGCGCCTATTCCTTCTTGCTTGGCGCCGGTATGATTGATTTGCGACATGAATTGTCTCAATATCAGGTTAAGCTCCATACCGCGTAAATAACTCCAGGCGGCCCAATGACTGTTTGCGTGCGCTGATATTCAACTGGGACCGGTGCCGGAACATGTACGGCATGGAGAGCGGAACAGGGGCGAGGAGTTGAGCACGCGGCAGGAACAGTAAAACTGTCGTGATGCTTCTTCCTTTCGCATAGAATCTCCATCCGGTCTCCACAGCAGCGGCGGCGCCCCATCACCACAGGAGACGGCAACATGCGTTTCATTCACGCGGCTGACATCCATCTGGACAGTCCGCTTCACGGGCTGAGTGCCTATCTGGACGCGCCCGCTGAAATGCTGCGAAATTCCACACGCGATGCCTTTACTGCATTAGTGTCGACCGCTATCGACGAAAATGCTGACTTCGTGGTGATTGCCGGCGACCTATACGACGGCACCTGGTGCGACCACAACGCGGGCATCTTTTTTTTGTAGGGAAATGGGACGTTTGCGTCGCGCAGGTATTCCCGTCTATCTGCTATTCGGCAACCATGACGCCGAAAGCGAGATGACCAGGCAACTGCAGCTACCGGACAACGTACAGACGTTTTCGACACGGAAATCAGAGACATCCCGCATCGACGAGCTAAAGGTTGCGCTGCATGGGCATAGCTTCAAGGCGCGGGAAACGACCGCCAACCTCGTGACTGGCTATCCGCCGCCGGCGCCCGGATTCTTCAACATTGGTGTGCTGCACACCGCGCAGGAAGGGAACACAGTCCACGCGAACTATGCGCCCTGTTCAATTGCAGAACTTCATGCGAAGGGTTATCAATACTGAGCCTTGGGTCACGTGCATGAGTACAGGATGCGGGCGGCGGACGACCTTTCCGACCAACTGGTTGGCTCAGTTACTGAGGCGACGCAGCTTTCTACTGTGAAGAAGAGCGTCGACTTTGAGAATGAGGCCCTGACGCGCCACGAGAAGAATTTTTATTATGATGCCACTGCAACCCTGGCTGTCTTTGACGCGACGTGGGAGGCATTCGCGGCTGCCGAGCAACTTGCCGGGATGGCGCTTGAGGACGTGTCCTCCTGGATGACACGTCGCGATAATGTCCTGCAGGCAGAAGATGCACTCAGGAAGTGCTCCGTTGAACTTGAACGGGCGGTGAATGACGCCGAGGCGTCGCGGGCGAAAGTGGCGCAGCATTTGTCCGACGCGGGCGTAACCGGCCAGATGCAGTGAGACCTTGATGCGTTATGTGCCGCAGCAGAGCGTTACATCGGGGACTCGAGCAGGCCCCAACCACGCGCCGGCTTATCGAGGAACAACTGGCGACAGCTCAAACCGACCCTGTTAGGCTGCGCAGCGAGGAAGAGGCCGCTAAGGACGCATATAACCTCTGGAAGAGCGAGTGGGCCACTGCATTGCCAAGGCTGACGATTTGCGCGAGTGCGGGTCTGCGGCATTGAATCGCGACGCGAGGCACGTTGCATCCATATTCTGATGACCTCCGTTGTTGTCTTATCGTCGAAGGATGGCGCGGCAGGTGCGAGATTGCACGCAGTGTTTGTCATCCCCCTTCGCGGTGCCGGGCCGCTGCCGGACCGTGACGAGCCCGCAGCCTCGAGCAAGCTTTCCGTTGCGATAGGTCCGCAACGTCGCAGCAGTCGTTAGGCGAGCCTCGAGCAATTGGGGTCGCAGAAGTTCGAGTGGGTGTCGGCCAAGCGTCAGCCCAAGGGACCTGTAGCGATTCAGAAACGCCGGAAGCTATGCGATGCGCCCTGCACGACCGTCCTCCATCTCGCGATGCCCTTCTCGACCGCTAAAGTTTTGGTTGCGTCTTGCCGTAAACGCGTACGCGGTAATTTCACCGCACGCCGAGACTAGAAAGATGAGCAACATGCAGGGTACAAGCGGGGCGACCCGAGCCGTAACCGAAGATGCAGCATTTGAGCAGTACCTGTCCGTACTTAGGCTAGCGTATGAGAATGACGGCCTTGTGGGCGCGGTTCTGGCAAGCGCCGCTGTCGTTCAAGAGTACGACCGGATAGCAGCAACTGCGGAGAAGGAGGTGGGCGGTAGCGGTGGGCGAGATATGGCGCGTGCTGTCGCAGCGAGCACGCTGGCTAATGAGGTGCTACCGTCGTTCAGCAAGGCGTTCGCAAAAGTCTAAAGCAAACCAGCGTGCCTTGGAGCTCCGCGCCGCCGGATTTGGCGGCGCGCGTCGCAACAGAGAACTGGCAAGCGCGGCCGAGAGCGCTAGTCGATTGAATTGTCGGGTGCCTCGTGCCAGTATCTCTATCGTCACGCGATGTCAATCGCGAGAAATTTTGTTTTTCCCATGCGTCGATAGTTTTTCTGAGATGTTTTCCACGGAGAGCTTGAGCACCCGAGCCTTCGAGGTCTCGGGTGCTTTCGTAAACAACGTCGCGAGGTTTCCGATTTGACGCGACTGGCCACGCTCCACTCGCATTTGCTAATGCGGTAGCTTCCCTTTGGTTGGCCTGGTCAGGCGTCAGTCTCACCGCAATCTCCGAGTGTAAACGAGTACTACAGGACAAAAACTGTCTCGGGGGATGCCGGCCCGGGGTGCAGCGACCACGGCTCGCCTCGAACGTGCGACCAGATTCCGCAAGCCTTCAACATGCCTGACGTCGAGAGGTGGGACTTCTTTGTTAGTATTTGCGACGACTTTAAAAATGGCTTCGCTTATATGCTTCCGTTTGCCCTGGCGCACGCGCCGTTATACGTGATGAAGAGTGGCTCGTTCGCCGCGTGGACCCCGCCGCAGATGGGGGCTGGCTCCTGACCCGCGACGGCAGTCGCCCCAAAAGCTATTTGGGCGACGTCGAGGAAACCGAGACGCAGAGAAAGCTGTTGTACGTGGCTCTGACAAGAGCCAAGCGCGGTGCCATGTTGGCTGTTTTGGGCTAATCCTTCTTGCTCGATACGTCGGCGACCTCGCCGTCCGGGTCGTGTAGGCGCCACTTGCGTGACCGTGTGAACGGCAGCCCCTACGATGTGGGTTCAACACAAGCGACATGTCTTTGGCGCGCCCGCATATTGTCTGCAAAAGTGAAGGATACTAGAGGAATGAAAAAGCGAGTTCGAGGTTCGTTGCTAGCAACTTACGGTGAGCGCAAGTCCAGCCAGAGCAACGGTCTGGCTGGCGAGCGTGACTATTCCGAAGAGCGGGGCGTCACGGCAGAAGCTTTTGTGACTTGATATCCGGAGTTTTGTTTTTGCTCACAATGACATATCCTTTTCCCTCGTGCATGGCTAGCGAGTCCTCGTTGGGGTGCTTGTACCAGGAATGGTCCCCTGCCGAGAAAAAGGCAATCGATTTGTCCGAAACGGGATTCACGATACTGTGCGCACTTGCCTTGTCGCCATGATGCGGTACGACCACTGCATCGTAGCGTGCCTCGACGAGCGGCTGCATGCCCCCTCCAGTATCTGAAGCCATACGTTGATACGAATAATCTCCGGGCAGGAGTGCACGCTTTCCGTCGGTCTCGCACACTGCGACCAAGCACTCGCCGTTCTTATTCGAGTTAACGGGGTCGCTTCGAACGACTCGCAGGCTGGCACCAACACGAACATCATTCAACAGGTCTTGGGTTCCGATGGGGACAAGATTGTCTTCGATTGCGGCGCTTTTGAACGGGAGGTATGGGTAATTGTCCGGCACGTAAATCTTGTCGACGCGGGCGAGGAGTTCATCGTCCCAGTCGAGGAGTCGCCAGTGGTCGGCATCGAAGTGTGAAAGCACCATCGATAGTGGTTTGAGCTTCTTGAGCAGGGGCAGCAAGTCGTTCACAAAACCAGCCTGGTCATAGGCCTTGCGGAGAACAGGGGTTCCTGGGCCTGCGTCCAGAATAAAGCCCGACTGACCGTTGTGAAAGACAGAGCACATGCCTTGACCCACATGGAACCCGTCAAGAACGTAGGGCGAAGATGCAGGACGATGAGGATGAATCGCACCGGGCGCAGTCCGTATCGGCGGAACTCGCCTCCCGACTACGGGCGTGATTCCCAGGACATCCATGAACGTCGGGGCTGAAGCCCTGAACAGCGGGTAGGCGTACGCTTCACCGCTGTCGAGACCTCGGTTTGCACGGTAGGAGACTTCGAGCCATTCGGTGTTGGCATCATTGAAACGAAGCTTGTCGTACCGTAGCTCTCGTACGACAAGCTGTTCCCATAGGGGCCATTCGATATCAAGGAGATGGACGTCGAAGCTCGCATTGACGAAGTTTGGATTCAGGCTTCGCTCAAACTGCGCTCTTGAAATTCCGAACAGGCGCGCACATTGCGTGTTTTCGCGGTAGTCGGACCGGGCATCAACCGCTTCCAGCTTGCAATACATCACGCCTTCAGGGATTTCGTATTGCTCGCGAACCCGGCGTGGCGTATCCGCTTGCGGTCCGCGCTCGGCCATCGGCTCGACAGGTTCGACTTCACGCGCCGTGGAATTGATTTGCTTTGAATGACGTACGTTCATAATCGGTCGATGTTGCAATCGTGGCTGTTTGCACTCAGCCGTGTCTGAAAGGCACGGTTCCGTCGGCAACGAGCAACGTGACCTATGCTTTTTGCATATGTCGCTGGCGGAATGTCCTCCACGCTATAGGCTGCTTTTAACAAGATAACTGCTCGGCCTTATTGTCTCGCGTTAACGGTCGGAGTCTGCCAATCTTTAGGAGATGGTCCCCTTGTCAAAAATTTGACTTTTCGCCGTGCGCGTCCTCTGTCGATTCAATTTCTCTGCGTAATTGGATATTCTTCGAGCTCAGTCTCTTCGGATGCTACCGCCCGGCAACGTTTTGCATGGCTCGCGGGGCATCTGCTGGAGGCTGCACAGCCACGCCAAAGTCCTTTTCTCGACGCGGGCTCGGATAATCGATGTGACTTGCCGATAGCGTATTCAGCCCGCAGGCAAAGTGCTGGGCTATGAAAGGAGACCAGACTGAATGGCCGAGACAGCGAATATTGCTGCTATGGCAGAGCGACTTTCCAATGAACTTTTCGTGGAGTTTTTTTGGAAAATCACGGGTCCAATGAACAAAAATTGGACCTGTGAAAAGAAGGCGCAGCACAAGCTAGCCACCCACCCGTCGGACGTGGTCTTTTACTATGATGACCCGTACTCGCGGAACCGCGTCTACGTTAACTGTGACCTTAAAAGTTACGCAAAGTCTTCAATCACCGTCTCAGCGGTTCGAGGTGCACTCGAGAGCCCGTCCAAACAGGTGTCGTGCGCAGAGGTGAGCGACGAGTGGCGGGAACTCTATATCCATCCGAACGTTACTCCTTCGATTTGCGGCCTCCTGTTTGTCTACAACCATGACGGTGAGTACGACAAAGACTTCAGGCAGCACCTGAAAAGCCTGAAGACCGCGCAGCTGGACTTGCCGAAGGGCTCACGGCTCGTCATTCTTGGGCCGGAGGATATCTTCTGGCTCGACAATGTCCGATACGAGATTGTTCAGATGCGAGGTCGACGTACGGGCGGTGCTCCATTGCCGGACCCTGCACATTGCCGATACTTCTATCCTCAACTCGTCCGGCGGAAGAATTTGGAGCTAGAGCATGCCAAGGCCGCAACGCTTGAGATGCTAACGTCCCAACTCATCGTTCTCGAGTACGACCGCCAAGGCCACCCTGACCACAAAGGACTCGTGCTCTTCTATCGTGGGAAAGGCGCGTCAGCGGACGAGTTCACGTACCTGTTCGACTATTTGCGTAGCCTCCAACTGCTCAAAGAAGGTATCGATATTGAGATAAAGCTCCTCGATGCATGTCCGGTTGCGCAGCCGATGTTCCAAAAAGCGCAGCAGGTCTACATCGATGGACTCTCGAACGCGTCGACCGGTTCGCCGTTGGCGGAAAGAGTAAAACATATTCAGTACAAGCGGATGTCCCAAGTATTGACGCGCTTCTCGGATATCGAGTTGGGGATGGACTATGCCTGACAATACGCAACAGTTCTATGCGACGGACAAAGACGTATTTGACCTGCTCGCGTGTGCTAAGCGCAGCCTAACGGAAGGTGTTCTGCGTGAAATCGCTCGCGAACGCGGTATCTTTTTTTCCCCTCACGAGACCCGTGACGATTTGGTGGACGCCATCTCCGAGCTTCCCTTCACCCTGAACGAACTTCGCGAGGTCATGGGGCGACGGGAATCTTCTCGTCGGGCTGAAAAGACCACTTCGGTTACGCTCGACGCCGATATACCGATTGACGAGCTGAAGGCCGTCGTGCGTGAATACAAGGACGATGTCGGAACCAGTGAGAAAGTCGTCTCCCATTCGAAGGGCACAGCGGGCTTGGTCATGAACGTCGAATACGACGAGATGGATTATTCGCGAACGCGCCTCATCCAGCGCCAGCGTCTGGACGCAACCATTGAGTTTATCCAGCAAGGAGGAAAGACTATCGTTCGCCTGCCCGCGTCGGAAAAGTCGAGGCGCATTGTTGAAGACCTCACGGGCCGCATTGAAAGTCGTCGTCGCACTCCAATCGCGCGTGAGGCGATTGAGCTTGACGCGGACTTCACGGCGGATGAGCGCACCACGTTCTTTATGCGCCTGATTTCCGAGCTGCCGGGTCACAAGCTTTACGGAGTGACGAACTTAAAAATTGCCCCGGGTTTGCGTCCCCAGGACGAGCTCGACGAAGATGACCTTGACGAAGACGTCCGTGCGGAAGCGAGCCAAGAATTGCTCGTTATTGTACGAAGCATGGCCCTGAGTGGCGAGAACCTCATAGCATCGAAAGAATACCTTTCGCTAAAGGAAAGGGGGTTCTACATCACCTCGATTACCTGGAAGATACGGCAAACGACCATTCCCTATGACATTCCTCATCTGCACGCTGAGTTTGAGGATGGCGAAAATGGGAGGAGCTTTAAGTACTCCGTCAAGGGTGCCTACCGCTTCCAGGAGGGTGAATACACGAAAACCGCGCGCCCTGTTGATGATGGTGAGCGGGAAAGCCTCTATCAGCTTGTCGAATCGACGGCCCGAGCGTTGCTGCTCGACATGAGGGAAAAGCGGACGGTGGTTGCCGCCGCAGAGGTAGCGGAAGAATGAGCCGCTATCGGTGGTTGCAGGCTGATTGGCCGCTGCCGGTCCGAACGCTCGCCAAGCAGATTCGGCAGCGCTCTTTCCCGGATGACGGGTCGAGCGGCTTTATCCTGGGCAGGGTGCGCGACGATTTCTTGGAGGCTAGGTACGTTGAGCGCTACGAGTACGAAGAGACCGTCGCGGACCCGTTCGGTAAGGAACTTACGTTCAGCCGACTGGAGTTTCACCAAACTTCCTTTCGGGCCACGCCGGCATGGCCCGGATTAGAGCTCGTGGATGCTCCTCGGTCAACGCAGAGTCTTGTGAGCCAGCTCCTAGAGATTACCGATTTCGCTCTCCCCGTTGCTCCATTGAACGTGGATGTGATGACTTGGGCCAACGTTTTCCAGGAGTGCTTCGGCAGCCGCGTCGTTATCGACTCCATTCAATTGGGGGCACTTCAAATCGAGAAGGGCGTTCGGGCGAAGGTGGTGCTGAAAGGAGAAGAGGATGTACGGTCTGTCTGCGAAGAGCTCATCGGCGGCAGGAAGCACGTTCTCGAGAAACTCCAGTTCCGTGCCGTGCGTGGGCATTTGCGCACCTCGGTGCTCATTGCAAACAATGCCGCTGTCAAGATTGACGGTGGCGACCTGCACGATGAAGTCTTAGTGGCTCTGCGAGGCAGTTTGCCGAAGCAGGCTTCTCAGTGAACCGGAAATTATCGGGCTTCTAGGGCGAGGGCCGGCAGGGCAGACATCAAGACAACTGGACGCGCTTGTATGCATGTGGTCTGCGTGGCGGTCTTAGGCGCGTCCAGACTGGCGATATGGAGTGAAACTCGGATGGCCCACTGGTCGGTCGGCGCGAGCGAATTAGTTGGCTCGTCGGACTTTGGAGGATTGCCCGAGAACTCTGCCGCAGAGAGCGGCCAAATATGTTGAGAAACGGCCGTCCGGAACGTACCGCTGCGTCGGATTCGCGGCCCCTGTTTACTCCTGGTTCGATGGCAGGACGGGATGCTCGCAGGCACCTAACTCGTAAAAGTTGCAGCCGTAGGCAGTACGTGTCCTGCAGTCGGAAAGCCGCCGCAAAGACAAGCAGAGCTTCTGCCAGGCTGTTTGCATTCACCGGACAGGCCAGCAGGTTAGTGGAGCAGGACGTTACGTCACCGCGTCCGGTCTTTTCACAACTGCCTCGCGAGACCCCAGCCGAAAATCTTGAGCCAGCATCCACTCTTCGAGGACGTGCCGCCGTTCCCCGAAGCTTTTCGCGCAACCGACCTGCATCACTTCCGGGAACCCGGACCCCGCAGCGACGTGCGGAGTTTTTCTTCGTACAGCTTAGAGGAAAGCGCTTCCTTGAACCCGTTTTCGGCATTTTTCAGCGCGACCAGCCGGCCGTGTCCTGCTTCGATAGCTTGGCACTAATCCAGCTTCCGGGCGTCGACAATCGCGACGTAAGCCAAGTAGTCCCTTGTCAAAATCTTCCCGGCACCTGGGACCATGCCCTTCACAGTCCCGCGCGCAGAATGCTGCGTCCTTACCCCTTCTTTGCGAAACCTGCGTGATAGACCGTGCGGGGAACGGCGCCTGGCGTACGAGCCCTGAATGGACTAAAGTGCTTAATGACGAGGCATGCGCCGAGTCGCCGGTTCGTTTTGTGTGATGGTGCGGTGGCCAAGATGGACGTCTTCGAGTTTATGTGGTCCGAGTTCGAACCCGGATTCCCAGTGCCCGGGATTGAGGGGCAGAGGCGGGGGCATGCGAAAAAGCCGCCAGAAGGATTTCGGTCGTTTTGCTTGAAAAATCCTGACGTTGCGGTAGCCCTCCTCCCACCACGGTTAGGTTTCACGACGGTCGACATGATGTTTAAAAGCCCGCGCAGCGCAAGCTGCGGCGGGCTTTTTTGTCTCTCGGCCAATGAGACATCGACCAGCTCGACGCCTTGACCGGACGCAATTCTCCCTTGCGAAAACGGAGTACTTAAGCGTTCCTGCTGCCATCGAGCGACTGACCGTCGAAGGCGAAGTATCGATGGCCGCCTCTGTTCGCGATTCCCCAAAAAAAACCGCTCAGAGCCAGGGGCGGTGAGCGGACAAGATCGGAGAGTTACAACGACATCATGCACATTCATGGATTGCGCGTGAGATGAAGTATGCGACGGTGGGCATCGGCGGCGAATACGAAAACTCTTAAAAGTTCAGCCTTTCGATTCGCTCGCGTGTTTTGAATCGAAGGCTGAAACGGACATGTCGCGAGGCCCCTTAGCCGCTACGGAATCGCTACGTAGTACCAAGCAGGACACTTCGCTTAAGCGCTCACACCTTTCTTCCGGTTCACGATCGCCGTCTCTGACAAATCGATTTCGCGCATCAGCTTGTTCAGGGTTTCATCGTTGATTGCCTGCCGCGTGCGCATCTTGAGCAGCTCCGAGCGCTCCGCTCTCAATGCTGCCATTCTCAGCTTCGTCTCGACCATCTCGCCCTGACGCGCAGCTCGACGTGGTTCCTCGTCTTCGCCAAGTCCTTCAAGACGCCGCCGATACAAACTCATCACCCGCGCTGCCGTATCCGTGCAGCGCGCCGACGCCGCTTCGTCCATCTGCTCGCTGAGATTTTCCTTTGTTGAATCGATGGCGCGGATTGCAGCCTGAGCCGCATGCCGGCGCGCAATTCGTTCCTCGGCTGCGTGCGGGTCGCCGCGGCGTTTCAGGCCGTTCAGCAACATCGGCAAGCCGATCACCCCGATCAGCAACGACATCAGAATTGTCGCCGATGCAATGAAGACCGCGAGATAGCGTCCGGGCAGTTCCGACCCATTCGGCAGCACTTCGGGCAACGACAACACGCCCGCCAGCGTAATCGCGCCGCGCACGCCGCCGATGGTGGTCATTGCGACCGTGCGCACGCCCGGCACCGCGTTTGCCACGCCGTGTTTCGCGGCCCCGCGGCTCGAGACCCAGCGCAATACCCAGACCCACGCGAAGCGCAGCCCGTACAGCGCGACCACCACGGCCGCCACATAACCGAGCAGCAAGCCGACCTGCTGGAGACCGTCGTGATGCGCCTCGATCAACGCGCGTCCAATGATGTGCGGAAACTGCAGTCCGAGCAGGATAAACACCATGCCGTTGAACACGAATTCGATCATCGTCCACGTGCTGGTCATGCGGATTCGCGCCGCCGTGGGAATGCCTTCGCGCAGGCTCTGGAAGTTCATCATCATCCCCGCCGACACCGCCGCGAGAATGCCCGAGCAGCCGAAGCGCTCGGCGATCAGATACGCCGCGAACGGAATCAGCAGCGTAAGGATCACGCCGGCGGCGGGATCGTCGTCTTCGGACAGCTTCACGATCCGCCCTGGAATCGATGTCACCAGCCAGCTGATCGCCGCGCCGATCAGGATCCCGCCCACGGCGATGAGCACGAAACTGATCGCCGCCGCGCGCAACGAGAACACGCCCGTGAGCGCCGCCGCGATGGCGAATTTCAGCGCAACGAGGCCAGACGCGTCGTTCATCAGCGCCTCGCCTTCCAGGATGTGCATCAGGTTCGCCGGAATGCGCCCCTTGCCGACGATGCCGCTGAGCGCGACGGCGTCCGTCGGCGATAACACGGCGGCAAGCGCGAACGCGACCGGCAGCGGCATGGCGGGAATCATCGCGTGCAGGAACCAGCCGAGCGCGCCGACCGTCATGAATACGAGGCCCAGCGCGAGCAGGAGGATCGCGCGGCGCTGCATGAAAAACTCGCGTTTCGGGATGCGCCAGCCATCGGCGAACAAAAGTGGCGGGATGAAGAGCATCATGAAAAGCTCGGGATCGAACGTGACATGCAGGCCGAATCCAGGCCACGCGAGACACGCGCCAATCGCGATCTGGATCAGCGGTAACGGCAGCGTGAAGGGCAACGCGGTGGGCAACAGGCTGGTGGCCAAGCCCGACAGCGCAACTGCCAGCATCAGAATCAAGACAGTGAAAACGATTTCCATGGATTTTCGGGTTCGGCAGGAGCGCGGTTAGTCGATATCGACGCCCCCTTTTAGCGAAGAAGGGCCAAAGTTTAGCTTGGACAGGCGTTGGGGGTTTTATGAGGAATCCGGGAGCGGTCCACGGTGTGCACTGTGTTGGTGCGCTCGCACGCTGAGCCGTGAACCCGGCGTCTCGCGGCGGTGCACATGCGGGCGGACGGTCAGAAAACGCGTGGACTTGCGTGAGCACGGAGCTTGCTTTATCGAAGGGGACGGGACGGGTAGATTCCGCTTGAAGATAAATGAGGGCTTTATGAAATCAGGACTGAGGGCGCCGGTTGCGCGACGTCGAGCGCAATCGACTGCGGTTATGGAATATGAACGGGTGCACGAACGCGGATCAAATGCGGGCATCCGGTTGGGGAAGGCAAGATGGCAATAGCGCATCCTGACAAGGTGAAGCCGGTCTCGCCGCGGACATTCGAACTGAGCGTGACGTCGGGATTCGACCGGTATTCGGTCGAACACGGCGGCTGGACGCTGTCGAGCGTGTTTCAGCCGGTGTTCAGCCTGTCACATATGCGGGCGGTCGGCTACGAAGGTTTGCTGCGTGCGCACGATGCGCTTGATCGCGTGGTGTCGCCGCTCGATGTATTCGGCCAGGCCGCGCGCGTGGGCGAGGCGATGCAGGTCGACCGGCTGTCGCAGGCGCTGCATCTCGAGAATTTCAAGGTGCTCGGCGCGGAGAACGAATGGCTGTTTCTCAACGTGCATCCGGGGGCGCTGACCGAGCCGTATCACATGGCCGCGTTGCTGGCGAATCTCAAGCGTTTGCAGATCGAGCCGCGTCGCGTGGTGCTGGAGGTGCTGGAGCAACGCGCTGATGACGTAGAAACGCTCGCGGACGCCGTGCAGCATTTTCGCGAGCACGGCTTCCTGATCGCACTCGATGATTTCGGCGCAGGGCACTCCAATATTGAACGGATCTGGCAGCTCGATCCCGATATCGTCAAGCTGGATCGCGTGATGCTGTCGCATGCCGCGCACTCGGCGCATTCCGTTCACGGCACGAGCCATTTGAAGCATCGGCGGAACATGGAGGCGATTCTGTCCGGCGTGGTGTCGTTGCTGCACGAGGCGGGCAAGCTGGTGCTGATCGAAGGCGTGGAGACGGAGCACGAGGCGCAACTGGCGCTCTCGAGCGGTGCGGACTTCGTGCAGGGTTTTTTCTTCGGCCGGCCGAATCCGGGTCTCGCCGATGCCTCTCAAGCGCACACGTTGATGAGCGAATTGACCGAGCGTTTCCGGTTGCAGACGGAGGCGAAGGAACGGCGCGTCGCGACGCGGTTGCAGCCGTACGTGCGTGCTTTTGAGCGCGCGGCGGAACGGCTTGCGGCGGGGGAAGCGCTGGAAGAGGTGTGCTGGAATTTCCTGTCGCTGGATAACGCAGCGCGGTGTTTTCTCCTCGATGCCAACGGCCGGCAGGCAGGGCGTAATGTGGTGCTTCGAGCCGATCGCGCGGCGCATGAAGCGCGGTTGTTGCCGCTTATCGATGCGCAAGGGGCGAACTGGTTAAGGCGGCCGTATTTCCGGGCGGCGTTGGGCGACCCGGATAGGGTGCATGTGACGAAGCCGTATTTATCGATTAATGAAGCGCTGCCGTGCGTGACGTTATCGGTGGAGACGCGGATGGGCGGGCAACGGTGCGTGCTGTGTGGGGATATTGACTGGATTGCGGAGGAGGAAGAGTAGGGGTTGCATCGCATCACGAAAAAGCCCGCGAATCGCTTGCGGGCTTTTTCATTTTTTGCGGGACACCCTCTACGCGTCGGCTGTATATCTACCGATGCCGGGCAGCTCGGAACCGAGGGGTAGGGTTCTTACTTCGCCACCACCACCGGAATTCCCCTCAACGCGCCGGCGCCCTTCACCTCATCGAGCGAAGCCTTTACATACCGCCCCGTCTCCACCGCGATCCCCAATTTCGCCCCTAAATCCCGTTCGCGCCGCTTCACCATCGATAGATTCGCCAGCTTCACGTGTCCATAACCGCGAATGCGTTCGTGCAGCAGCGCGAGCGTTTCGACATCCTTCGCATTGTCCGGCGTCAGCACTTCAAGCGCGCGTCGAATGGTGATTTCGTAATCGCCGGGGAGTTCGCGTTCCATCTTCCGCTCAAGCGATTTGCAGAACGGATCGATGACCGTGCCGCGCAGTCCACGAACTCTGGACAGCACCCCAAGCACCGGCCATAACCACTGCCCGATCGTCATCTTCCGCGGCTGGCCACCATTCTTAGCCTTCGATAAAACCGGCGGCGCCATATTGAATTTCACCGTGAAATCCCGCCCCGCCGTACCTTCGAATTGCGCTTCCAGCGCAGCCCGGAACGCCGGATCGGTGTGAAGCCGCGCGACTTCGTATTCGTCCTTCACCGCCAGCAGCCGATAAAACGTTGAAGCTACCGCACGCGTCACGGCATCGTTGTTAAGCGCGGCCGCCGCCGAAACCAGCGCGCGATATCGCGTCACATAACCCGCACCGCCATACGCCAACAACCGCGCTTCACGATCCGCGATCAATGCATCGAGCGGCATCGCGGCCATCTCGACTCGCGGCGTAACCTTGGCCTTCCGCAGC
>Ga0073928_10004557_pt1 | contig 20361 bp, 16 predicted proteins | sample PaiPotPPA55metaG_FD_76969 | JGI IMG/M metagenome (GOLD analysis project Ga0073928, IMG submission 76969) | Iron sulfur acid spring bacterial and archeal communities from Banff, Canada, to study Microbial Dark Matter (Phase II) - Paint Pots PPA... ...
AGATTCTGGATTGAAAACAACGCAGTGTATGCCGCGTCGATGAGTGCCGTCAAACCGCTAGCAGAATTGACTCCGTGTGAAAGTCACCAGCTACGCGGCAAACTCCACTCGGGATTCCTGGGGAATGATCCCTGCCTTGTGGCCCATGTCGAGCAGACGTCGCACGGCTTCGCGGCCATCGGGTCCATAGTCGAGGGTGCGCTCGTTTACGTACATGCCGACGAACTTGTCGGCGAGTTGAGGATCGAGGTCGCGCGCGAATTGCATGGCATAAGCCAGCGCTTCCTCGCGGTGATCAAGCGCATACTGGATGCTTTCGCGCAGGGCGTTTACCACGCTGGACATTAACCGGGGACCGAGGCTGCGACGGATCGCATTTCCTCCCAAGGGCAGCGGCAGCCCAGTGACTTTCTGCCACCACTTGCCAAGATCCACAATGCGGTGCAGTCCGGACTTGTCATAGGTCAACTGACCTTCGTGGATGATGAGTCCGGCTTCCTGCCTGCCGTCCAGCACCTGCGGAATAATCTGATCAAAGGGGACGACGTCAGTCTCGATCCCTGGCGCGAACAGTTTCAAAACTAAATAGGCGGTGGTCATTGTCCCGGGAACGGCAATTCTTTTGTGCTTGATGTCGCTGACCGAATACGCACGCGGAGCAACAACCATGGGGCCGTAGCCGTCTCCCACGCTACCGCCGCTTGGCAGCAGGGCATAGTGATCCTGAATATACGGATATGCGTGAAAAGAAATCGCGGTGACGTCATAGACGCCTTCCATGGCCTTCCGATTCAGGGTTTCGATGTCGCAGAGGGTGTGGGTAAAGCGCAGGCCCGGCACGCGGACCTTGTTGGTGGCCAACCCGTAAAACATGAAAGCATCGTCGGAGTCGGGACTGTGAGCGACCGTAATTTCGCGCTTGCCTTCGGTGATGGACGTGGGAGAATGTTCGGAAGTGGTAACGCCGGAAGTCATGATTGGACCTTATGGAAACGCTGCCAGCCGCCAGCCAACGCCGCCGCCGACATGATTTTCAGAATTTCGGCAAACACAAACCAATATAGACCGAAGCGCACAGCCGTAGCGAGAGAATGAGTGAGGATGGCCAACCAGGAGAGGCCACACACGAATAGACAAATCTCGGCCAGGAAGCAGGCTGCAGCAGCCCGGGCGAAACTCTTTTTTGCGGCTCCCAGTTTAGATCCCAAGAAATTTGTTTCGAAGATCCATCCGGCAATTCCGGCTACCAGGGGATAGGCCAGCAGGAAGCCGCCGGTAGGACCGAGCAATTGAGCCAGACCGCCGGGTCCGGTTGGGCTAAACACGGGCATACCTACCAGACCTTCAGCCAAATAAAGCGCCAGGGCCGCGAAACCCCGACGGCTGCCCAGAGCAAGTCCCACCAGCAGCACGCCGAAGTTCTGCAGCGTCAACGGAACCGGGGTGAACGGCAAAGGCAATGCGATGCGAGCGCATAAAGCGACAAACAAACTCGCTCCCACCACAATGGCAATTTGGCTTGCGCCCTCGAGGATGCGATCTTGAACTCCGATAATTTCAGTAGCTGGTCTGGCCATGGCTGCGGTTCTCCGATCTCTCGCGGAAGGAATCTGCTACAGGCCGTCCACTTCGTGATGAACACCACTTTTTCGCATTGCCGCCGACGCTTTCAGGTGACGGCGCACGCGAAGATAAGCTGCAATTCCCGCCCACAACACAGCTCCGCCGCCGCAGGCGAGAATCAGAAATAACCATATCATCCGCACGATGACTTAGGATAGCAAAACGCACGGAGCCGTGCGACCGCAGCGAGATCACTTTTTCCGTTCCAACTCCCAAACTTTGGCATACTTCCACGACACGTACACGGAATGATAGAGATGCAGCAGCAAGCCCTCGCGCCTGTCGAGAAAACCGAGGCGGATGAAATAGTTGTAGACGAAAGTCAGCGCAGGCCGAATCACGATATCTGCAAAGCTGAAGCCTCGTCGTCCATGTGCCACTGCGACCTCGGCGCCCATTGAGGAATAGCTGTTCATGTGGTCAATGTAGCCGCGCAGGGTTGGATAAGCGTCGTGCACGAGTGCGTGTGAGAATCTACCGGTGGGGCAGGAAACTTTCATAGTGGGATGCGCGCCATATTCTTCAAATCGTCCTGCGCCGCGGCGCACCAGACGAAGCTTTGGATCAGGATAGAAGCCACCATGCCGGATCCAGCGGCCCAGAAAGAAATTCTTGCGTGGAATCCAGAATCCTTTTATTGCCGAATCGCTGTGCAGCGCGACTTCTATTTCAGAGGCCAGCTCCGGCTCCAAAGCTTCGTCAGCATCCAGTTGTAGAACCCAATCCATGGAAGCTTTATCGATTGCAGAATTCTTCTGCCCGGCGAAACCCTTCCACGTTTCGACAAAAACGTTTGCGCCGTAGGATTGTGCGATCTCGACGGTGCGATCGATCGACCCCGAGTCCACCACGATGATTTCGCCCTTGCCATCACGCACCAGCGGCATCACGCTTTGTAGTGTGCGAGGCAGGTTGCGTTCTTCATTGTGCGTAATTAAAACCACTGACAGCGTCACGCGTGGAAGAATACATCGGAGCTTAATGAACGCGAAAGTAGCAACTGTTCGACCCTGCCTTGCTTCGGCTCAAGCAGGGTCGAACAACGAAGCAATCAATAACCCGGCGGCTGCGATGGCACACCCGGTTGAACATCGGTACGCGGCGCGACGTAAGGAATATTGGGCATGTGCGTAACCTCGCCTCGCTCCGCATCGGCCATAACGATTCCCGAGTGATCGAGCAGAAGCCCGGTAGCGCGATCCATTTCAACTCGCGCTTTTTCGTAAGCTGCCTTGGCGGAAACCAGATTGGATTCTGCTGTGGTCAAGCCAGTCTGATCCTGCAACACGGCCGTCGGATTCGAAACTCCGGCCGAGAGCTTCTGCTGTTCCGCGCGTAGCGTTTCGCTGGCGAAATCAACCCCGGCCTGAGCAGCTTGCACGCTCGCTCGATTCTGTTGCAGCGCGAACTGTGCGTTGCGGACTTCAATACGCACCTGATTCGAAAGTTGCAGCAAACGAACTTGCGCCTGTCGATATTCCAACTCGGCGCGCACCTGGTCCGCCTGACCCTGCCGATTGCGAATCGGAATATTGAGCGTCAGCCCCACTCCCTTGTCAGGCGCGGTGCCATTTACAAGCTGACTGAAGGTGCCAGCGGTACTTACCGGTGCGCCACTGCTGAACGTAGGCGTGGCAGTGGCTGGATTAAAACAGCCAAATCGACTCGTCGCAGCAGTACAGGTGCCACCCAACGAGGGGGGCAGCAATGCAGGATTAACATCCCCGCCAATACCCGAACCGCCGTAGTAGGCGAACAGCGCGAGAGTCGGCAGCATGGCATTTCTCACCGCCTTGTTGTTGAGCTCGCGAGTGCTCAAGTCAATTCTGGATTCGGCCAACTCCGCGCGATGGCCCAGCGCATCATTGATCAGATCTTGCGTAGGCACCACAGGCTCTTGTTCAGGCAATTGCATTGTGGACGTAGGAATCACCTCAGCTCCGCCCAGTGCGGGATCTTCGAGCGTTTTACTTAGCGCATTCTTCATCAGCAATTGCTGAAGCTCAAGATTGGTTTGGGCGAGGATTAACGACTGTTGGTCGGTGGCCACTGTGGCTTGTGCGTTCACGACCTGAATGGGCGGCAGCGTCCCAAATTGCACTTGCTGCTTATTATCGGCGAGCGTCCTTTGCGCAAAAGCTAAGGCTTCTTGTTGCACGCGAACATTTTCGTAGGCGTAGACCAGATCCCAGTACAGATTTTCGATCTGATCCACGGTGGTGATGATTTGCAAGCGGAAAGCAACATCCGAAATCTCGCGATTGTTTTTGGCAATCCGGATGAAGCGCGTGTTAGCCACAAAGCCAAAGCCTTGTAGAAGGTTTTGCGTGAGCCGGAATTGCAAGCCAGAATTAATGCTGGGAGTGAACTCGCTAGTCGGAAGGTCAGTCGTAACATGCGTGTTGTTGAATCCGACCGATAAGTTCGTGCCCCAATGAAAACCCTGAACATAGTTGAAATCGGCAGTTCCCGTATTGGTGTTGGTGATGGGAATTGGGCTGAACACGCTAGTGGACTGGGTGAAGTTCCGGTCCATCTGCAGTGTTCCGCTGACGATCGGGTCGAAACTGGTTATCGGCGCGCCGATGCCCAAGGTCGAACTGACTAAACCATTCGTGCCTGTGCCCACGCCGCCCGCGGCTACACTCGTTCCGCCAGTCCCGGAGCCAACACTGCCGCTCAGTCCGCCTACGCCGCCTCCGGGGGTGTTCTGCACGATTCCCGTATTCACGCCCAAAACATTCGCGCCCGCGTCGGCGCGCAGAATGTCCGTGTCTGCGATGTTGAGGTTGTAGCGCGCCAGCACCAGATCAAGATTATTTTCGAGAGCTAGAGCAACCGCGTCATTCATCGAAAGCATGATTTTGCCGTCATGCATCAACTGTTGAATACGGTCGGTATTGTTCAAGTTCGGCGGTGGCACATATCTTGCTTTATAAGGCGCAATGACATTAGGGAACGCCGGTCCTGACTTCGAATAATCCACCGAGGTGTAATGCTCGGGCTGCACCGTCGGTGCGGGTACGGGCTGCGGCGTTTGTGGCAACGCTGATTGCGCACTTTGTGCCCGAGCATTTAGCGATATACCTACGCCAAGTGCAATGAGGATGATCCGCAGCATGGGGGAATTTAGGCGAAGCAAAAGCATTTCCATATCTCCTTTTGCGTGCAAAGTTCTTGATGAGTATTGCAGTGCTTCTCAATATCGAGATTTGATGCGTCCGATTTATTGCGGACACCCTAGAGTAGCTTCCGCCACGGCGAAATATGTTGGCAGTAATTGTAAAGAATTATAAAGTCGCGAAAATAGACAAGACACGACAGGGCAGTGGCGAATGATGACTAACAGCCTGCGATATCTCTATTACTGGGGCTGTGGCTGGTGTTGAGGAGCCTGCATGATTGAGTTCACATCTTTACGAGGCGCGACATACGGCACGTTCGGCATGTGTGTGACTTCGCCGCGCTCAGCATCAGACATAACGATTCCGGCGTGGTCCAGTAGCAAGCCAGTGGCGCGATCCAATTCGATACGAGACTTCTCATAGGCCGCCATCGCCGAAACCAGGTTGGACTCATTAGTCGCCAAAACAGATTCGTTCTGCAAAACCAGCGTACTAGTGGAAGCACCGAGATTCAGTTTTTTCTGTTCTGCATCGAGCGACTGGCGGCCAAGTGCCACAGCAGCCTGTGCAGACGCGACCGCGGCCCGATTCTGCTGCAAAGTAAACTGCGCGTTGCGAACCTCGATGCGAATCTGATTTTCGATCTGCTGTTCACGCATCTGTGCCTGGCGATATTCCAACTGTGCGCGGACCTGCAGTGCATCGGCGCTACGGTTACGAATTGGAATGTTTAGCGTCAGCCCAACGCCCTTGTCAGGTGCGGTCGAATTGACCAACTCATTCAATCCGCCGCTATAACTTGTGTTGGGCACTGGAGTCGGGCTGCAAAAGCCCAACGCTGCCTCTTGTGGCGGCTCGTTTGCGCAAAGGTTGAGTGGGTTTTGTGAACCCGCCAACCCAGAACCGCCATAATATGCGAAGAGATCGATAGTCGGCAGTTGCAAATTGCGAATCGCTTTGTTGTTTATCTGGCGGTTGTTCAGATCGATTCTCGATTCAGATAATTCGGGCCGATGACCAAGAGCGTCATTTACCAGGTCTTGGACAGGGGTAATCGGTTCTTGTTCCGGCAAGGCAATGCTCGAGGTGGGGATGACTTCCGCATCCGCCAACACCGGATCGACCAGCGTCCGGGTGAGAGCGTTCTTCATCAGCAATTGCTGTAACTGCAGATTGTTCTGCGCCTGGATCAGATTCTGCTGGTCGGAGGCAACTGTGCTCTGGGCGCGAACCACTTCGATCGGAGCCAGACTGCCGATCTGTACCTGCTTGTTTGTGTCGGATAGCGTTTTCTGCGCGAATGCCAACGACTCCTGTTGCACTCTTACATTCTCGTAGGCGAATACCAGATCCCAATACATGTTTTCGATCTGATCCACCGTCGTAATAACCTGTAGCCGGAACGCGACGTCAGAGATTTCGCGGTTGTTCTTGGTCAAGCGGATCAAGCGCGTGTTAGGAAGAAAACCGAAACCTTGCAGCAGATGCTGTGTCAGCCTGAACTGGAAAGCCGGATTAATCTGTGGACTGTAAATATTGAACACGTTGTTGGTCGTGACTCGGGAGTTGGTGAATCCGACGGACATGTTCGTACCCCATTGGAAGCCTTGTCCGTAGGAGAAATTGTAAGTACCTGTATTCTGGGCTACCGTGGGCGCTCCCGTGAATACGTTGCTGGAGATGACATTGTTGTGGTCCTCTTGAAGAGTACCGCTAATGATTGGGTCGAAGCTCGTAATCAGCGGCCCCAAGCCTAGAGTGGAGCTCACCAACCCATTGGTACCAGCGCCGATACCGCCTGGAGCCGCCGCTGTACCGCCCGTCCCCGAGCCGACTGTTCCTCCAAGTCCGCCCACACCGCCGCCGGGAGTGTTTTGCACTACCCCGAAATTTGTTCCAAGAAAAGTGTTGGCGCCGGCTTTCGAACGCAGGATATCGGTGTCGGCAATATTCAAGTTATAACGCGCAATACCGATATCGAGATTATTTTCTAGCGCCAGGGCAACCGCATCATCGATCGAAAGCAGGATCTTGCCGTCGTGAAAAAGCTGATTAATGCGCGATGTATTGCTTAGATTCGGCGGCGGAACGTGTTGCGGCATATAGGGCCGAATTACATTCGGGAACGCCGGAACCGGCTTGGAATAATCTTTCAAAACGAATTCCTGCGGTTGCGGAGCCTGCACCGCCCTCGGCTCAGTCCCGGACGGAACGGATTGGGTTGAGTCCTGCGCCCAACTGCAAACAGCCAGTGCCCAGATGAGAACTATTGCCCCGACCAATCGGTACCCGAACTTTAAGGCAGACAAAGACATTCGCGTATCTCCATGCATAAAAGCTGCTCGAAATGATGACAAGGCTTTCCTTTTCAAGTGTTATTACGCAAAACACGCTGCGCTGGTTTCATTTTTGTGCTGCCATCATGTTTTACGGGCAAGGCACCGCATTTCGTGTCAAACTGCCGAGTGGAATTTAACAGTATAGCTGACGCACGCTCCGCGACTCAGACGCAGAACTGCGGGCTGCATCAACTTTGCTAAGACTTGGAATCTTTTTTTCTGAGTTGAGGAGCAAGCCCCCGACGATCCTCATGCGCAATATCAGGCTCCTTCTGACATATGACGGCTCGGAGTTTTCTGGCTGGCAAATACAGCCGGATGCGGCAACGATCCAGGGCACTCTGGCCTCGGCTATTGGACGAGTGACCGGCGAAAAGGTTTTGCCGCAAGGTTCGGGACGAACCGACGCGGGCGTGCATGCTCTCGGTCAGGTCGCGACTTTTGCTCTTGAATCGCCTATACCGCCAGAGAATTTGGTGAAGGCTCTAAATGACGTTCTCCCTCCCTCGATTCGCGTGCTTGAAGCTTCTGAGGCCGCATCCGACTTTCATGCCCGCAAGTCGGCTCGCGCGAAAAGTTATCGCTACCGCATGTTTCGCGCCGCCATCTGTCCGCCGTTCTTAGCGCGTTACGTATGGCATTTTCCTTACCCGCTCGACGAAGATGCCATGCAAATGGCGGCTGGCTTAGTGATTGGAGAACATGATTTCACTTCTTTCGCAGCGGTGGATCCAGAGCGGGGGTTCGACGATGAAGTTACTTCGAACGTGCGACGGATTTTAGTCTCGACATGGAAGCGATCGGGAGAAGAATTTATCTACACCGTCCAGGGAAGCGGATTTCTGCACCACATGGTACGCAATCTGGTAGGGACATTTTTGCTGGTCGGAAAAAGCACATTGAAGCCGGAGAACATTAGCGAGATTCTGACAGCACGCAATCGCGCCGCTGCCGGAGCCACAGCTCCCGCCAGTGGGCTGTATCTGGTAAGTGTCGATTACTAGATACTTGCGTATATAGGGTACTCGTGTGGCGCGGGCGCCCTCGCCCGCGTAAACTTGCACCAAGCATGGTTACTGACCTTCAAATCGCGCGCAAGATTGTTTCGCTGAATCCAGCGACCGGGGAAATCCTGCGCCAATTCGACGCGGCGACCGACGCCGATGTTAATTCCGCGGTCGCTGATGCGCGGGCTGCTCAGCCCGCGTGGAATGCCCTCGGAGTGCACAGGCGCGTTTCTATCCTGCGCGAATTTCAGCGGCTGCTTCACGAAAAAAAGTCGGAAGTTGCCGCGCTCATTACCCGCGAAGCTGGTAAACCCATGGTCGAAGCTCTGCTCACGGAAGTTATGGTGGTGCTCGACGCTACGCGATTCTGCGTCGAGAATGCCTTCGACTTTCTGCGCGAACAACTTGTCCCGCACGGTAACCTGGCGATGAAAACCAAGTCGGGACGCATCCTGCGCGAGCCGCATGGTGTCATCGGAATTATCTCGCCGTCGAATTATCCGTTCTCGATCCCGGCGACGGAATCACTGTCTGCGCTCGTGACTGGAAATGCAGTGGTGTTGAAGCCCTCCGAGCTCACCTCGCTGAATGCGCTGCAATTGGCGTTATTACTGCATCAGGCCGGCGTGCCGAAAGATATTTTCCAGGTCGTTATAGGCGACGGAAGCGCGGGCTCTGCGCTTTTGAACGCACCAATCGACAAACTCGTTTTCACCGGAAGTGTTGGGACGGGCAAGCGCATTGCTCAGGCGGCTGCGGCACGTCTGCTTCCGGTGGTGCTTGAGCTTGGTGGAAAAGATCCGATGCTGGTGCTGGACGATGCGGACGTAGATGTCGCATCGAGCGGCGCGGTCTGGGGTTCGTTCGCCAACTGCGGTCAGGCTTGTCTTTCGGTTGAGCGCTGCTACGTTCATCGAAGTTTGTATTACGCCTTCCTCGACGCGTGCGTGAAAAAAACCAAACGCCTGCGCGTAGGCGATGGGATGGATCCGCAAACCGAAATCGGACCGTTGATCTATGAACGTCAATTGCGAAATGTGGAAACGCATGTCGAAGATGCGCGGGCGCAGGGCGCACGAGTGCTGGCGGGGGGAACGCGGCTTCCACAACTCGGCCCGAATTTTTATGCTCCGACGGTGCTCGCCGACGTCAGCCATGCAATGTATATCATGCGCGAGGAGACCTTCGGCCCCGTTCTGCCGGTAATGCCATTCGCGACCGATGACGAGGCCGTCCAGCTAGCGAACGATTCCGACTACGGTCTCGCCGCCAGCATTTGGACGCGAGACCGTGCGCGCGGGGAAGCATTAGCCGGGCGCATTCAGGTGGGGACGGTGATGGTCAATGATGCAGTCGCCTGCTTTGGCATCAGTGAGGCTCCGCACGGCGGAGTTAAGGCAAGCGGCATGGGCCGAACTCACGGGCGTTTCGGGCTGGAGGAAATGGTGCGCATCAAACATGTGGACTCCGATCGCCTGCCCGGGATGAAGCAAGTCTGGTGGTACGGATATGGCGAAGGCTTCACACGGCAGATGGAGGGCTTTGTTGACTTGATGTTTGCCCGTGGGCTTGGCCGCAGACTGCGTGGAGCTATAGGTTCATTGGGAGCGTTTCGCCGAAAAGGGCGACTGTAATCCCCGGTCGGACCACGCGGGCGATGACGCTCGCGTCTACGTTAATATTTTGCTTTAAGATGCCTTTGTAACGTTAGCGGCCTGCGGGCCTTTGGGTCCTTGAGTTATCTCGAATTCGACCTGATCACCTTCCTGCAGGCTTTTGTAACCCTCCGAGCTGATTGCGCTATAGTGAACGAAAACATCGGCCCCATCTTCCCGGCCGATAAATCCGTATCCTTTGGCATTGTTGAACCACTTTACCGTGCCTTTCAAGCGTTCCACTTACGCCCCCTTGGGGCACGGAAGCGGTCTTTCCATGCCTCCCGATTTCTGTCATTTTCCGGCCACCGGGAAACGCTGTCAAGAGAGGAAAATGAGAAAAAACCTCATTTAGACCTTGTTTTAGAGCTTATTTTGCAGTCCCACTGGTGACTCAGCCAGAGAATGCCAGAGATGGTTTTGCCATCATGAATGCGCCCAGCCGTCACCATGCGAACGGCCTTGCTTAGCGGGAAAAATTTGATCTCGATGACTTCGTCCTCCTCCGGTTGCGCCGTTCCCGGACGCAATCGCCGCGCCAGGTAAATGGACATGGTTTCGGCAACAAAGCCGGGACTGGCATAGAAGTTCAGGATTCGCTTCCAACGCGTCGCCGTGAAGCCGGTTTCCTCGAGTAGTTCGCGTTTTGCCGCCGCCAGTTCGTTTTCGCCTCCATCAATGCGACCCGCGCACAGCTCCCACAAATATTGCTGAGCGGCATGACGGTACTGGCGTACCAGAAGAACCCGCGGTTCGCCACGGCTTTCATCAACTGCGAGAATTACAACTGAACCCGTGTGGCGGACAATATCGCGACGGCCTCGTACGCCCGTGGGCTCAAGGACCTGATCGGTCGTGACCCAAAAGGCCGGGCCGCGGTAAGCCTCGACGGAAGAAAGCACACGAGCTTTATTTTTTGCATGAGAGGATTTCGCCATATCAGCAATATTAAGGCATCTACTGCTGCCTTGTTAAAAAAGGCGTGCAATTTGGCCGATACGGGAGCGCCTGATATGCTGCCCGCGATGGCAGCAAAGCCAAGCATTGCGATTGTCGGTGCCGGAAGACTGGGCACTGCATTGGCGATGGAGTTGATGCGAGCCGGATATACAATCTCGGAGATCGTTTCCCGTAAGAACACTGCCTCAAAAAGAAAGGCCGCAGATCTTGCGAGGAAAGTCGGGGCACGGCCTTCCAATGTTAGCAATGCGCGCCTCAATGCTGATGTTATCTGGTTCTGTGTACCTGACCGTGAGATTAAGAAAGCGGCGCATCAGCTTGCTTCGGCAATTGATTGGAAGAGAAGAATTGCGTTCCACTCCAGCGGAGCACTGCTGAGCGATGAACTGGATATCTTGCGGCAGCGAGGCGCCGCCGTAGGTTCCATCCATCCTCTAATGACCTTTGTCAGTGGTTCGATTCCGTCGCTAAAGGGGGTTCCATTCGCAATGGAGGGCGATGCTGCGGCGATCCGCGCCGCACGTCGTCTCGTGAGGGATCTGGGCGGGGAAGCATTTACCATTCTCAAACAGCACAAGACCGCCTACCACGCGTGGGGATCGTTTGCTTCTCCGCTCCTGGTTGCAATCTTGGTGACCGCTGAACAACTAGCACGCGCTGCCGGACTGTCGGCGCCAGAAGCGCGACGGAAAATGGTCCCGATCGTCAAGCAGACAATCGCGAACTATGAGAGGCTCGGCCCAGCCGGAGCGTTCAGCGGACCGATCGTGCGTGGCGATGCCGAGATCGTGCGCAAACATTTGCAAGTGCTGAAAAAAGTTCCAGAGGCGCGTGAGGTATATCTGGCATTAGCTCGGGCGGCTATGCGACATCTGCCATCTCGAAATCGCGAGCAGTTGAAAAAAGCCCTCGAAGATTAAAGTCATTTCACAATTTTGGTCAACAATTCTTCGCAGCTTGCGATGCAGGCATCCGGACCGTGACTGGCCAGATCGTCAGCCGCGAAAATTCCAGTGCATACCGCGACGATCTTTGAGTTTGCGAATCGAGCGGCCTTTATATCTTCCGGAGTATCCCCAATGAAACAAACTTGTGCCGTTTCGCCCAGCCTGCGTTGCACTTCTAGTACACCATCGCAAAAAATGTCACTACGACTCTCATGATGGTCGCTGAAGCAGCCAAAGCTAAAGAATTCGCGCAGACCAGCCGCTTCGAGCTTGAGCCATCCCACCGATTCGAGATTGCCAGATGCCACACCCAACAATTTGCCTGCAGCCCGCAACTCAGCCAGCACTTGAGGAATTGCGGAGCAAACCGTGGGCGTGAACCGACTGGCATTAGCTGACACATCACGGCAAACAACTTCAAGCGCCGCTGGGAGGTTTGCCTCAAACTGATTAGCGGAAACTCCAACGCGCTCCAGGGCAGCGCGCAAGATTCCCAGATCAGTTTTACCATGATAGGCGATGCCATCAATGGTGGTATCCACGCCATACGCCTCGCGCATCGCCCGATGCAGAGCATTGCGATGCACCCGGTCGCGGGAGATGAGCAATGTGCCATCAATGTCGAAAAGATAGGCGTCGGCACTCATCCAGCGGAAGCCGTTTGATTTTGTTGATTGCGAGTGAATTTGAAATTCGTTCATGATTTAAGTGCAGAAATAAAGACCTAAAGCCTAACGCCTGAAGCCTGTTCCTATGACACCATCAGTCGCGTAATTTTTCTCGCCCGGCCGGTGCGCTCATCGCAATCCACCACGACCGCGCACAACCTGACGTCCCCAGTCGCCGCTTCAAATCGCGTAGGCATATTGTTTAGAAACTTCCCGACCACCAATTCTTTTTTCACTCCGATCACGCTGTCATACGGCCCGGTCATGCCGACATCGGTGATGTATGCAGTGCCGCCCGGCAACACGCGCTCGTCGGCGGTGGGAACATGCGTGTGAGTGCCTACGAGCACGCTGACGCGCCCATCGAGATGCCAACCCATGGAAATTTTTTCCGAAGTCGCTTCTGCATGGATATCGACAAAAATTACTTTGGCCTTAATTTCCTTTAGAATCTGGTCAGCGACACGGAAGGGATCATCGTTCGAAGCCATAAAAACCCGGCCCTGCAAATTAATCACGGCGTATGCAATATCGCCCTTTCGGCCCTCATACACGCCCCAGCCGGGCATTCCTGGAGGATAATTCGCGGGACGCAAAACCCGCCGGGCAGGGCTATGGGGATTTCCATCCGCTGACTGAAAAAAATCCACGATCTCCCGCTTATCCCAGACATGATTGCCGGTCGTAAGAACGTCAATGCCCATGTCAAAGAAGTCTTCGGCAAGCTGCGGCGTAATGCCGAATCCGGCCGCCGCATTCTCTCCATTAGCCAGCACGAGATCGACGGCATGCTCTTTCACTAAGGATGGAAGGCGATCTTTGACCACGGTTCTACCGGGTCGGCCGAAAATGTCACCAATGAAAAGGATGCGCACGTAATTTTTACTGAGAGTTCGATGTTAACACGCGGTCTAGGGCTGCTTGAGCCCGTGCAGGAACGGGTCTTTGATCCGTCCAGTCGAGCGCAACTCGACGGACTTGGTTCAGGGAACCAGTTCTGCGGTTTTGAGGAAGTCGTAATTACCCGGCGGGTTCAGAGTCAGATTCCGTACGCGCTTCGTGTGTACCATGACGTTCTCGAAATACCATAAGTCAATGTAAGGCAAATCCTCGGCCACGATTCGCTGAATTTCGGCATACATTTGCTTACGCGCATTCTGATCGGGCTCGGCCCTTGCCTGATCGATCAGCGCGTCTACACGCGGGTTGGCGTAATAGGTCCGATTGGCGCCATGCGGCGAAAATTTCGCGGAGTGAAAGACGTATTCAAAAATATCCGGATCTTCGTTTCCTCCAACCCACCGAAGGGTGTGCAACTGATAAGCGCCACGCGAGACATCGGAAAAAAAAGTCGCGAACTCATACGTACGAATGTCTAAGGCAATCCCGACGTCGCGCAGTTGCTGCTGCAGCACGGCTGCGACGAGCCGGGGGTTTTCATCAGTCGACGTTTTCAGGGTGAGATGAAAGCGCACACCATTCACGGCGGGATATCCGGCTTGCTCAAGCAATTGCCGGGCCCGTTCAGGATTGTAGTCATAGCGCGGCACATTGCCGTTGTACGCCCAACTCTCCGGAGGAAGCAGGCTGTAAGCAGGTCGCGCAAAATCGCGCTGAATATAGTGAATCATTGGCGTTCGATCAACAGCGCACGCGATAGCCTGTCGTACCCGGGCATCTTTGAGAATTGGATCCCGAGTGTTGAACGCTATATAAGCCAGCACCGTTCCCGGAGCATGCATCACCTCGAGATGGGATTCGCGTTCAAGCGCCAGAACCGTGTCTCCAGTGAGAGATGTGACGGCGATGTCGGCGCTGCCTTTGCGCAACTCCAACGCACGCGTGGTGGCATCGGGAATAACTGCGAAGCGCACGCGTTGCAGATGTGCCGATGCGCCCCAGTAGCCATCATTGCGCTCGATGATCACTTCTTTATCCGGTTCGGCGCTGACGAAACGGAATGGCCCCGAACCAATTGGATGGCGGCTCAGTTCCTCGCCGCTGCCGTAGGGAATAATTCCGATAGCGCCGTCAGAAACGTTCCACAACAATGTCGCGAATGGCTCTTTGAGATGGAATACCACGGTGTAATCGTCGGGCGCATCGATGCGATCAACCAGACGATACGCAGCTGCTTTAGTACTGCGAATCTTTCCTTGCAGCAGGGAATCGAAGGTCCACTTTACGTCGCGCGACGTAAGGGATCGACCGTCGTGAAATTTCACGCCCTTATGCAAATGGAAAATATAGGTGCGTGAATCAGGAACTTCCCAGCGTTCGGCCAATCCGGGCTGAACATTTAAGTGTTCGTCGCGAGTGCAGAGGTCATCGAAAAGTAACTCATCAATGCGCTCGGATTGGGCGTCCAAACCAACCCGGGGGTCCAAATTAGTGGGACTGTTCTCGATGATGATCACCACCGTGTTGGAGTCAGGCTTGGTTGAGCACGAAAATAGAGGAGCAAGGAGTGCAAAAAGAATCAAAGACCACGTGGGCACGGCTGCCCTCGGCTGTGCATTCTCCGCAGCGCGGCGAAGCGCTGTTCGCTCACGCATACGAAATCTTTCCTAGAATGGCCGGCCTTTTCGCTCCGGTCGCGGAGGGAACATTGGACGGCCTGCGATTCCAGGTTTGGAAAGCGAGCAATGCGAACGCCGCTGCTTCTTTCGCTTCCGAAGGCAATCCGAATTCGTCGGAGGAACGAATCTGCAAACCTAGCGAACGCAATTCGTTTGCGAGCATTGCCATTAGGGTCGGATTTTTCGCGCCGCCTCCAGAAACGATGAGGTCTCGATACATTCCGGCGCGTCGTACCACGAAACGCTGAAGCGCGTCTGTGATAGAACGAGTTGTCAATGCCGTAGCGGTGGCAACGATATCGCGTTTATCCACACGCCCACAGCGACGGATGAACTGTTGCGTAAAGTCGCGTCCGAATTCTTCGCGTCCCGCAGTCTTCGGCGGCTTCCGACGAAAAAATGGAGCACGCACAATTTCATTGATTACGCCGTCAAGCACATTACCGGACGCGGCGATTTTCCCATCACGATCGTAAGGCTTGCCAAAAAGCTGCTGCATCAGGGCATCGATCACCATATTGCCGGGTCCGGTATCGAAGGCCATCACCCGATCAGCGGACGCGCCCGCGGGGATAGCGGTGAAATTTGCGATTCCGCCGATGTTCTGCACAATTCTGCCCACGCGACTGTCGCGATACAAAAGAAAATCAAGGAAGGGAACCAGCGGCGCTCCTTTACCTCCGACAGCCATATCGGCAGGCCGAAAATCGGAAACCACCGGAACGCCGAGGCGTGCAGCCACCACTGCGCCCTCGCCAGTTTGCCACGTGACCGCCAGCTTGCGTCCCAGGAACGGAGCGGCTTCGCCCTGGTGATAAAGCGTCTGGCCATGACATCCGACGAGTTCTGCTTTGAGATGAAAGCGGCGCTGCGTAGCCAACACCGCGTCAGCGTAAAGTTCGGCGAGCAAAAAGTTCAGCTTGGCCAAGTCAGCCACGCTGGCCTTGGTCGAATTCATCGCCGCCAATACAGCGTTGCGAACTTGTTTCGCATAAGGGAACTCGGCGTGCGCCAGAAAATGGAGACCGGGTGTCCTCACCCGGCCCGGCGATAAACGTAAACGCACCAGCGCCACATTGATTCCATCGGCCGACGTCCCGCTCATCACGCCGGCGACAATCATGCTAGGTCCCGCCGTTTTATCGTCGCGAGTCTGATCTGTTCGCTGAACTCCCAAAGCTGGCGCGAAAGTTTCTCAAGTTTTGAAGCAGTGGGAGCAGGCGTCGGACGCCTTAACTCTCTAGAGTTTTTCTTGAACGCGAACAATCGAGCGATTGACTCCGTTGCGCGGCGCGCAAATTTCGCATCGCGCTCCACTTCGGTTACCAGCGCTTCGTAGGAACGAACGATGTATTCCTCGTTATGACAGATCAGGCAGAGATCACCGCCTGCACGAATGTGTTCCACGGCCGCCTGTTCAATAGGAGCAGCCTGCAGCACCCCGCCCATCTCAAGATCATCGGAAACCACGAGGCCGCGATATCCGATCTTCTTGCGCAAGATATCTGTAATCCAGCTCCTCGATAAAGACGCGGGTATGTGATTGCGTGTCACCGCTGGATAGGCCGCATGGCTGACTAGAATCAACGGGGATTCGCGGCGCAGCGCGCGATACGGCGCAATGTCTGCATCCCAGAGCTTCTTCAGGGATTTCTCCACCTTGGGCAATTCGTGATGAGTATCAAGATTCGCCTCGCCGAGTCCGGGAAAATGCTTGATTGCTCCCAACACACTCGCGGATCGCAGGCCCGCAAGAAATTCGCGAGCGTAGACCGTGGCCGCTTTGGGGTCGGCAGAAACCGAACGCGAACTCATAACTTTGCGCGAGGCTTCAAAGGCCAAATCGACAACCGGCGCAAAGTCTGTATTGAACCCCATTGCCCGGCAACACTCACCGATGGTTTTTCCATGTTTGCGATACAGTGCGCGATTGCCAGCGGCAAACACATCGGCGGCCGAGGGTGCAGCGCCGATGACGTTGCGAAAGCGATCTACTCGGCCACCCTCCATATCTACGCAAGCGAATAGGCGAGTGGAAACGCAGGACTGGCACTCCTTGAGAAGCCGATGCGTCTGCTCCCCGCTAGTGATATTTCGCGCGAAGAGAATCACGCCGCCAGGTTGCAGTCGTGTGAGCAGCGAGCGAAGTCGTGTTGAAATCTCGGTGCCGTCGAAACCCACGATCAGCAATTGGCCGATGTCTTCGGAAATTGTGGTCTTGCTCCTCAATCAACCTGCTTCTTTAATTCCGCCAACAGATTCAGTGCTTCGAGCGGGGTTAGTCGATTCAAGTCCAGTTCGCGCAGCTTTTCCAGAACTGGCTGCGAGAGCGGCGTAAAAATCGTGAGCTGAGCTGGGGGTCGCGGACGCGATTCGTCGCTCGCCAGTTGCTCCGTTACTCGTTGTTCCGCACTCTCATGTTCCGCGAGCACTTCCCGCGCACGGTCGATTACTTCATTGGGCAGTCCGGCCAGCTTCGCGACTTCAATGCCATAACTGCGATCGGCTGCACCCGGTTCTACTTTTTTCAGAAACACAATTCCGCCCGCGGTCTCTTTTACCGATACATGATAATTTTTTACTCCCGAAAGCCGTTCGGCGAGTTCAGTGAGTTCGAAGTAATGCGTGGCGAAAAGGGTCTTGGCGCGCGTGCGGGCATGAATATATTCCACCGCCGCCCATGCGATAGCCAGGCCATCATACGTCGCTGTGCCGCGTCCTACTTCGTCGAGCAAGATGAGTGATCTCGGTGTGGCCGTGTGCAGAATCGCCGCAGTTTCCGTCATCTCCACCATGAACGTGGAACGCCCGCGCGCCAGATTGTCGCTCGCCCCAATGCGGGTAAACACGCGGTCCACTACCCCCAGTCGAGCCGACGAAGCTGGCACAAACGATCCGATCTGCGCCAGAATAACAACCAGCGCGGCTTGGCGGAGATAAGTTGACTTGCCGCCCATATTTGGACCGGTCAGAACCAGCACGGTATGAGTCGTCGAATTTAGGTAAAGATTGTTGGGCACAAAACGCTCGTTCCCGCCAGCCATTTCCTGCTGCTCGATCACGGGATGCCTTCCGCCAATGATCTCGATATCCGCGGTATCGTCAAATTTAGGCCGGCAATAATTTCGCAGGGCCGCAACGTGTGCTAACGCTGCCAGCACGTCAACCTCCGCCAGCGCCAGAGCGGTTTGCCGGATGCGGCGAGCTTCGCCCGCAATCGCCGAGCGCAATTCTGCGAACAGCCGCCGTTCGATCTCCACTATTTTTTCCTGCGCGTCGAGGATCTTCGACTCGTATTCTTTCAGCTCAGGAGTGGTGAAACGTTCAGCATTGACCAGGGTCTGCTTGCGCTCGTAATCCGCAGGGACCAGATGCAGATTGGGTTTCGAAACTTCGAGATAGTATCCGAAGATGGAATTGAACTTGACCTTGAGGGAATTAATTCCGGTTCGCTGCCGCTCGCGCTGTTCAATCTGCGCGAGGAATTGCTTGCTGTAGCGGCTGAGATCGCAGAGTTCATCCAATTCTTTGTCCACACCAGCCTGAATCGCTCCACCATCAACTAGCGAGATTGGCGGCTCAGGGACAATTGTGTTGTCGATGCGCTCCCGCAGATCGTCCAGTTCATCGATCGAAACATGTAAGGCTCGAAGTCGATCCGCTGCGAAGCTTTCCAGCGCAACGCGAAGCCCGGGAATTTTTCTTAGGGATGCTGCCAGCGCAAGCACATCGCGGGGATTCGCGGTTTCCAGAGTTACACGGCTCAGCAGCCGCTCCAGATCTAGAATCCCATCGAGCGCTCGTCGCAATTCCTCGCGCCTCATGGTCTCATTCACCTGCGCTTCGACCGCGTTCAACCGCTCATTTATTTCCGCGAGATCGATCGACGGACGCAGCATCCACGAGCGCAGCAGACGTTTACCCATCGGCGTGACTGTCGCGTCAATGGAACGGAAAAGAGTGATCCCAGCGTCAGTTCCCGCAAAGAGCGGTTCGATGAGCTCAAGATTTCGCACAGTCACGGCGTCAAGAACCAGATGATTCTGCCGCTCGTAAAATCCGACACGATCGACGTGGTCCAACGTTCCCCGTTGCGTCGATCGGATGTAATACAGGATGGCGCCAGCCGCGGAAGCCGCAGCGGGTTTTCCCGCGAGCCCAAACCCCTCGAGCGACAGTACGCCGAAATGATTTTCGAGCAGTGGAATAGCGTGATCCGGCGCGAACACCCAGTCATCGAGCGGAGTCTCGGCAAAGCCACCACCGCCGCCCGTTGGGCGGCCGGACGGGCGAGGACGCCCGTCGCCACGCGGTCTTTCGAGCTCAAATAATGGAGCCGCGGAGCCGTATAAAAGCTCTTTTGGCCGCAATTGCTGCAGTTCTTCCTCGATCCGCTTGGCAGCATCTTGGCCAGCGAACTCGGTGGCGCGAAACTCGCCGGTGGAGAGATCTAAAGCCGCGAACCCCACACTGTCTCCGATCTGCGCCACAGCTGCCAGAAAATTGTTTTCCTCTGAACCTAGCGACGAATCCACCGCCGTGCCCGGCGTCACCACACGCGTGACTTCTCGTCGCACTAACTTTTTGGCAAGGCCGGCATTCTCCATCTGCTCACAGATCGCGACTTTGAATCCTTTGCGAATAAGCTTCGAAATGTAACCTTCGGCGGCGTGATAAGGCACGCCACACATGGGCACGGCTATGCCTTTTTCTTTGTTGCGCGAGGTCAGCGTGATTTGCAGTTCACGTGACGCCAGAACTGCATCATCGAAGAAAAGCTCGTAGAAATCACCCAGGCGAAAGAACAATAACGCGCTGGGATGTTCCTTCTTGATAGCGGCGTACTGCCGCATCAGCGGAGTGGAAGGCTCGGTCATCTCGGGCGGTATCGTGGGCGGATTATAACAAACCAGTCCGCCTGCAACGCGGTGCAAAATACAGCCGAGGCAGAACACAGTTGACGCCGCTTCGATGAGATGCTTTCCTTGTGCATGGAACTACGCAAGGATCCAATTACCCGTTCGTGGGTCATTACGGGAGACGATGTTCCCGACAATGTGGCGCGCGCGGAATCGGTTTGCCGGTTCTGCCCCGAGTCGCGTGAACCGGCGCAAGTGATCGCAACCATGTCCGGAGTTTCCGGCGCTCCTTGGTCGGCGCGTTCTGTGGTCCATCCCACCGCTTTGTATCATATCGAAGGCGAAGCGACCCGCCGCGGCGATGGAATCTACGATCGCATGCGCCCCGTGGGTGCGCACGAAGTTCTGGTGGAAAATTCTTCACATGACCGGCATCTATGGAATGCAAGCGATGGTGAACTCGAACAATTCCTAATCTTGGCCGCGCAGCGTGTTCAAGATCTGAAAGGCGACGGACGCTTCAAGTACGTCAGCATCTTCAAGGATCATGGAACCAGCGCCGGGCAGGAATTTGAGCATCCCGCGTCACAGCTTACCGC
>Ga0073928_10004559_pt1 | contig 20356 bp, 20 predicted proteins | sample PaiPotPPA55metaG_FD_76969 | JGI IMG/M metagenome (GOLD analysis project Ga0073928, IMG submission 76969) | Iron sulfur acid spring bacterial and archeal communities from Banff, Canada, to study Microbial Dark Matter (Phase II) - Paint Pots PPA... ...
GCCGTACTTGCCGTTCAACGAGGTCAGGCAAGGCATTTTAGACACCGCTGCAACGCTGTTTCATGTGACTTTCAAACGTGAGGAGAACGTGCCTTCGTGGGACCCAGCGGTCGAAACCTGGGACGTGATTGACAGTGGCAAGACGATTGGCCGTTTTTATCTGGATATGCATCCGCGTCCCGGAAAGTTCAGTCACGCGGAAATGGCGCCTGTGCTCGACGGAATTCTGGGCAAGCAGTTACCGGAAGCGATTCTGGTCTGTAACTTTCCGGCGCCGACCGCTGATGATCCGGGACTGATGGAGTATGGCGACGTGGTCACTTTCTTTCATGAGTTTGGCCATCTCATGCACCATATTCTTGGCGGACAGCAGCGCTGGGCGGGGATCAGTGGCATCAGCATGGAAGGCGACTTTGTAGAAGCGCCGTCTCAGATGCTGGAAGAGTGGATGCACAGTCCGCAGGTGCTGGCGTCCTTTGCGCGACATTATAAGACCGGGGAGCCGATTCCAGCCGAGTTGGTGGCGCGCATGAATCGCGCGTCGGCGTTTGGACGCGCCGGCTGGGTGAGCCAGCAGAACACTTACACCGCGATTTCCTACGACATCTACAAAACCAAACCGGAGAATGTGGACCTGGATGCGGTAGCAGCCGCAGATCAGAAAAAATATACGCCATTCATGGCGCTGCCGGGCACGCACATGTACGCCGCGTTCGGTCATTTGGGGGGATATTCTTCCGCGTATTACACGTATTTGTGGGATAAGGTGATCGCGGAGGATTTCTTCAGCCAGTTCGATCACAATAATCTGCTGGCGGGGGAGGCTCCGATGCGGTATCGGCACACAGTACTGCAACCGGGCGGATCGGTCTCGGCCAACACGCTGGTGAAGAATTTCCTGGGCCGCGAACAAAATATGGACGCTTTCCAGAAGTGGATGGGCGAGGAATTCGCGCCGGCGGCGGTGGGTGAGCAACGCGCGGGAAATTAGATTACCGTTTACGCACTGAGAATTGTCTGCTATAGCCATTTCGCTGCCGCGACTGACCCGGCGCAATCCGCTGGCGGCGATGGGCGTGGTGTTTGTAGTCTTCTTCACGGTCTGCGCGGTGTTCGCGCCGTGGATTGCTCCGCAGGATCCGGCGCACATTAATCTGGCAACGCGGCTTTCACCGCCGTCGTGGGCTCAAATCTGCGGGTCCGACGAACTGGGCCGCGACATTCTTTCCCGAATCATCTACGGATCGCGAATCTCGATGCTGGTGGGAAGCTGCGTGGTGGTGGCATCGCTGGCGATTGGCCTGATCGTTGGGTCGATTGCTGGGTACTACGGAGGGCGCATCGACCGGTTCGTCAATGTCATTGTGATGAACGCATTTCTTTCGTTTCCTGGAATCCTGATTGCGATTGCGTTCGTGGCTTTCCGCGGGCCGGGGATCTTCAATCTGGTGTTTGCGCTTTCGCTTGGGGGATGGGTTGGCTATGCGCGACTGGTGCGGGCGCAGGTGCTGGCGGCGCGAGAGAAAGAATATGTGGAGGCCGCGCGGGCGCTGGGGGCGACCGATCTGCGAATTCTTGTCCGCCACATTCTGCCGAATATCATTCAGCCGGTGATTGTGCAGGCGGCGATTGGGATGGCGGGCGCGATTCTAGCCGAAGCGACGATGAGCTTTCTTGGACTGGGTGTGCCGCCTCCGACGGCCTCGTGGGGGACCATGCTGAATGACGGGCGCGCGCACCTGTTCGATGCGCCGCATTTGGTGATTTTTCCAGCCATTGCAGTGATGCTGGCTGTGCTCTCGTTTAACTTTATCGGGGATGCGTTGCGAGATTTTCTTGATCCGCGCTCGCGGATTGAAGCGGGGCTGTAGGTAAAATCTTTCACCACAGAGCCACAGAGCCACAGAGGAACCAAGAACAAGAAAATCTTTTCTCGATTTCGTTTTCTCTGCGGCTCTGTGTCTCTGTGGTGACAGCTTTTTGTTAGTCTTCCGCCAGAAGATCCTCGAAGTCCAGTTCCAGATCCTCTTTGACTTCGTGCTCCAGCGATTCATCCGTAGGATCGCGGTATTCCCAGACGCGGACGCCGGGCTGATCCACTGCGATGTAGGTGGCGCTGTCCTGGGTCCAACTGCCGCTGTTGTAGTATTCGACGCCGTCGCGTTTCAGGCTGAGGGCTTCGTGAGTGTGTCCGCAGAAAACGCGTTGTGCGTTTCGGGACTTGGCGTGGGTGATCGCTCCGCTGGCGACTTTGGCGGAAAGGCGCAGCCAGACGGTGTCGAAGCGCTCGATGAAACCAGTAAGGCGCTTCTTCCCGAATGACATTTTTTGCATGGCTAAGTGCAGGGCGGACAAGAAACCGCTGACCAGGCGGTTGCCGGAAACGAAGCTATCGAACTGATGTCCGTGAATCGCGAGGTGGCGCACACCGCAAAATTCCCACGCGTATTCCTGATAGACGCGGATGCCGACCAGATGCGACATGACCTGCGCGAGCCCATGGTCGTGGTTGCCTTCTACCCAAACCACTTCGACTTCACGCTTGGGATTGGAGAGTTTGCGAATGTACCCGAGGAATTGCCAATGCTCTTTTTTCAAGCGGCGGAAATTCAGGTCGGAGAAGATATCCCCGAGCAGAATGAGGCGATTGAAGGATGCGGACTTTAGCAAGCGCAAAGCTGATTTGGCGCGACTGACTTCCGACCCGAGGTGAAGGTCTGAGAGGATGATGGTGTCGGCAAAAATCATTTTGCGTAACTCGCTTCCAGACGCGGGGTGAGTGGCGACTTCGGTTCCAGAGTGGTTTTGCTGCCGACAGGCGAGGCCGGCTCGGTTGCACGGGAGTTGTACTCCAAGATTTCTTCGAGGAACTCGGGAATCTCAAACAGCGCGCGATTGTTGTAGGTGCGAGCCTGGGCGCTAAAGCTTGCGAATGCCGAACGCTCCAGCAGTTGCTCCACTCCAGAGCTGATCTGGCGGAAGCTGTTGAGCACAATTCCCATGTGCTTTTCGGTTACCCATTCTGCGTTGTAGCGTTCCTGGGGCAAGGTTCGGCCGTTGCATTCTACGATCACAGGCAGATGGAATTGCAGCGCTTCGCTGATGCTGCCGGGGCCGGGTTTGCCGATGAAGAAATCCGCGAGGGCCATGTAATAGTCAACGTTTTGGGTGAAGCCTTCGGCGAAGACGGGAAACCTGGTCTTGAGGTCCTTTACCGCGGTCAGCAGCTTCTGATTCTTGCCGCAGATGAGAATCAACTGCAAGTCGGCTTGGCTGGCATTGACGCGCTTAACGATGTCGAGCATGGTGGCGGAGCCGGCCCCGCCGAACAATACAATTCCCGTCGGGGTCGATGGATTCAAGCCGAGGCGTTTACGTTCTTCCATGCGATTGACTGCGGTCTTCTGATAGAACTTGGGTTTCATCACCATGCCGGAGGCAAGGAACACGTGGTTGCGGTCGTGACCGAGTGCGTAAGCCTGCAATTCCGCCCGGTCAGTTCCGCAGATCAGATATTGGGATTCGCGCTCCATCCAGAAATGCGGCGGGTAATCGGCGAAATCGGTCAACAGGGTAACGAATGAGGTTGAGGGCATGCTCTTGCGGATGCTTTCCGCTAACGCCCGATTGAAATGCGGGATGACGGAAAGGACCATGTCGGCGGGGTTCTCTTGCCAATACTTGCAGAGCATCTTTACCGTGGGGCGGTGATACATCCGCACGAAAGCTTGCAGTACGGGAAGTAGTTGCGGCGTGAGGCGAGTCCAGCCTTTGCGCAGTATGAGGTTGTAGCCGTCCTGGATACGAAGGCCGGTGACTTTCTTCAGCAAGTCGAGCTGGTCGAGCTGTTCCTGAAGGTTGAGCAGGTGGACTTGCCAGCGGTGGGTTTCGAGCACGCTTTTCAGCGCTTCGGCGGCGCTGCGATGACCGCCTCCGGCGTCAAAGAAGACGATTGTGAGTCTGCGGCCCATGGCCCATTCCCTCCCGTCCCTGAAGTCCAAGCGACACGGCCAAAGCAATCTTCCCCACTTCTAAGCCTGACAGGCCTGTGATAACAAGGTGATTAATGCTGTATGAATGGTTAGTGAATTCAATGTCGGTTCACCTCCGACGCTTTCATCGTTTGTTCATCTGAACTTAACCGCTTTTTCAGCGTCCTACCATTACTCTCACTGCGGACTCTCATTCGAAACAGGAGGATACCCCAGTGATTTCACGTCGTTTGCTTCCTACACTTGCAGTAGCAATTCTATTTTTTGCAGGAGTTGCCCAAGCGGCTTCTGAAAGCAACATTAAGCATGTTTTGCTGATCAGCGTTGATGGTCTCCATGCCCTCGACGTGGCGAATTATGTGCAGAGCCATCCCAACTCCGCGCTGGCTCAACTGTCACGAAGCGGCATCACCTATTCCAATGCACGCACCCCGGCCAACTCGGATTCTTTTCCTGGGCTGATGGGCCTGGTGACCGGCGGATCACCCGTCACGAGTGGACTGTTTTACGACGTGAGTTACAGCCGCGATATTTTCGATCCGACAAATACCACCTGCTCTGCCGGCGCGGGCAATACGATGGTCTTTGACGAAAGCATTGACGCTTATAACGCACAGAATGTTTCTTTGAATGTAATCGACCCCACCAAGCTGCCACGCGTCCTCGATCATGGCGCTTGCGTGCCGCTATGGCCGCACCAGGCGATTCGCACCAACACGATTTTCGAAGTGGTGAAGGCCGCCGGCGGACACACGGCGTGGGCGGATAAACATCCTGCGTATGACTGGGTCAACGGGCCGTCAGGAAACGGCGTAGACGATCTCTACACGCCGGAAATCACCAATGTCGGCGGACTCGACGCCACGGTCAGTGTGGTTTGCACGGTCCAAAATGACTATAAGAAGGTTCAAGCCATCCTGAACGAAATTCACGGCTTGAAACACGATGGAACTCCGGGGCCGGGCGTTCCGGCAGTTTTCGGAATGAACTTTCAGGCGGTGAGTGTCGGCCAGAAGCTCTCCACGGACAACTTCGATGGAAGCTGCGCCAGTGATACTGGCGTGCTGAATGGGCAACCCGGTGGTTACAAGGATGGCTCGGGAACTCCGACCGCGGTTCTGAACTACGGTCTGGAAAAAACGGACCAAGCCCTGGCGAGCATGATTCAGGCGCTTAAGTCGCAAGGCATTTACGAGTCAACTCTGTTTATTGTCAGCGCTAAGCACGGGCAGTCGCCGATTAATGCTGTGAAGGTCAATAAGCCGGGCCATTTTTCCAATCTGGTCGCCGCATTGCCGGATGGGGGCACCAATCCAGCCGCACTCGTGATTGCGAGCGCGGCGGCTTGCACCACCGGGCCGTGCGGGTTTGTCCAGGATGACGACATTGCGTTGCTGTGGTTGCCCGACCAAAGCCAGACGCCGGCGGTTGCGGCCTACCTGAACGCGAATGCCAACGCTCTGTTCATTGATGAAGTGATGGCGGGGAATGAGATCAAGCTGAAGTTCAACGATCCGAATCATGACAGTCGGACGCCGGACATTCTGGTGCAGCCGATTTATGGGACTATCTACACCGGCTCGACTAAGAAGAATGCCGAGCACGGAGGGTTCAGTTTCGGGGACACCAACGTGGGGCTGATCGTTTCGAATCCGAGCCTGAAGGCTTCGGTGTTGAAGACTCCGGTGGCTACGTCGCAGGTTGCGGTCACGATTCTGCAGGCGCTGGGGCTGGATCCCAATGCGCTGAAATCCGTACAAGTGGAAAAGACTGTGGAACTGCCTGGGCTTCCTTTCTGAGCTTTCGAGCCGCAACGGTGTGAGGGGCCTTCGGGCCCCTTTTTCGTTGGAAACTTCCACAGGACAGTGGGGCCATTGTTCATGACGGGCTGTCACTTTGGTAACAAGATCAATCTGCCATTTCCGGATTAGCATTTTCTCGAACGCGCAACAATTTTCCCCATACTGTGTTTGAACAACCCAAGCAGCTCACAGACAACAGAGGCTGCGCCCAAGCGAATTATAGGGACGGAGGAGAATCCATGAATTCAGTTTTCGAGAAGGCATTGTTTGCAGGGGCGCTGGCGGTGCTTGTGGTACCGGCGTTTTCACAGAGCGCCGCTCCACAGAGCACTCCTGCTCCAGTCATTCAAGAACGAAAAGAAAACCAGCAGGACCGGATCGCAAATGGGGTGCAGAGCGGTCAGCTCACTGCCGGGGAAACCAAGAAGCTGGAAACCAAAGAAGCTGGGCTGAATAAGGAAGAGCGCAACATGCGGAAAGCGGATGACGGGCATTTGACGGCCGCCGATCGCGCCCAGCTCAACCGGCAGCAGAACAGACTCTCCAGCAACATCTACCGGGACAAGCACAACGCTGCGTGGGCAAGCGGCAGGAAAACCAACAGGATCGCATCGCCCAGGGGATCAAGAGCGGTCAACTGACACCAAGAGAGACCGCGCACCTGGAAGGCCGCGAATCCGCTATCAACAAAGAAGTGAAGAACGATCGCGCGGCCAATGGCGGAAAGCTGACGCCAGCCGAGCATCGGCAAGTTAATCGCCAGCAGAACCGCACTTCCAACGCGATCTATCGCAAGAAGCACAACGGCCGCACGCAATAGGTTTTGTTTTTGCTTGTTTCTAGCCCCGGCCCCGGCTCCCGCCGGGGCTTTTTTCTCGACAGCAGCAGAACGTCGGCAGCGGCTTGATGGAAGAAGGTTCCGTCAAGGAGCGATAACGCCTGTCTGTATCAACTACCGCCGATTTCCTGCCTTGAGTCTGGGAGCATATTACCCGCCTAATGAGGGGACATAAGAACTGCCGAGATATAGTGGCTTGGTCTTACTCCGCATGATGATCGACAATCCAGGACGATGGCTTGGCGTGTTTGGCCTAGTCGCCATGGTCGGGACCATTTCCGGCGCAATGTACGCTAGCAGGCTTTACATGCGGAGGCGCCGCAGTGCAATCACCTCTGAGGGGATTGCGCTCGGATTCAGCAGTGCCGCGGACGACGAGGTCATTGGCGACGTACAGCAACGTGCTAAAGGGTTGTTCGGCTCGCTACGAGACCGTTATTTTTGACTTTTCTTATGTGACAGGCTCGGGCAGAACCACCCGAGGGGTGAGCCAAACTGTCGCCGCCTTCCACTTGCCAGGTGCCAACATGCCGGATTTCCAACTGGTTCCCTGGACGCTGGCGACCAAAATCGCCTCTCCATTCGGTGCAAAACGGTTAAGGTTTGATGCGAACCCAAACTTTTCGGATTGTTACATTGCCAGTGGTGCTCACCTGGAGAGCGCCGCGACCCTGTTCACGCCGGGAGTCCGGAGTTTCTTCGAGGGTCATTCGACCAATCTCCTGACCGTGGAAGGCTACTGGGACTGGATTATTGTTTATCGAACGGAACGCAGAGTGAGACCTTCCGATCTCGGAGGATTTCTCGAAGTCTGCAGCCAGATCGCCAGCGGTTCACTAAGTCAAGTGCCAAGGCCGCTTTTGGCCAAATGATGTGAGGCGACGAGTACTGGAATCAAGCGATTGCGTTAAGAACTGTTGAAATATCGCCTCTCTGCCCCACCGTTTCTGTGGCCGAAGCGAAACACTACACGGCGACGAAGTCACCGCCCTCTGAACGGCAAAGAAAAGCACGGGCGGGGACGCCCGTGCCTCCACAAACTAACTTGTTGTTCTGCCTAGATTCGGGCACACACTGCTTTCGTCTGCGTGTAATTGTTGAGGACCTCGTGGCCCATTTCGCGTCCCCAGCCGGATTGCTTGTAGCCGCCAAAGGGCAGGCCTGCGTCGAAGATGTTGTAGCAGTTGATCCACACGGTGCCGGCCGCGATCTGGTCGGCCATGCGGTGGGCTTTGCTGATGTCGCGCGTCCAGATGCCGGCGGCGAGGCCGTACACGTTGTCGTTGGCGCGCGGCACAAGCTCGGCGGGATCGGTGAAGGGCATGGCCACGACCACGGGACCGAAGATCTCTTCCTGCACGACCTTCATGTCTTCCCGAGTATTTACCAGGACCGTCGGCTCGACAAAATATCCTTTGCCGGAGGTTTTGTGGCCACCTGCGACTGCCTTTGCGCCCTGGGCCGCGCCGGATTCGAGATAGCTGCAAACCCGGTTCTGTTGTTCCAGTGAAACCAGCGGCCCCATTTCGGTTGCGGAATCGAGGCCGGGGCCGACTTTAATTTTCTTAGCGTATTCGGCAACGCCGTCCACCACCTGGTCGAAGACTGACTTCTCGACATAGAGGCGCGATCCGGCGCAGCAGCACTGGCCGTGATTGAAAAAGATGGCGCTGGCGGCACCGGGGATGGCTTTATCCAGATCAGCATCTTTGAAGACCACGTTGGGAGATTTGCCGCCGAGTTCCAAAGAAACTCGTTTCAGATTTCCGGTTGCGGCGTGGACGATCAATCTGCCGACCTCGGTGGATCCGGTGAAGGCGATTTTGTCCACGTCCATGTGCGCGGCCAGAGCGGCGCCGGCGGTCTCGCCATATCCGGGAACGATGTTGACCACGCCTTCGGGGAATCCGGCTTCGAGAATCAGTTCGCCGAGTTTCAGCGCGGACAGCGGAGTCTGCTCGGCGGGTTTCAGAACGATGGTGCATCCCGTGGCCAGAGCGGGGCCCAGTTTCCACGCGGCCATCAGCAGCGGGAAATTCCAGGGAATGATTTGTCCAACCACGCCGACCGGCTCGCGCAGAGTGTAGCTGAGGTATTTCGCGCTGGGGGTGTAGGGAACCGATAGCGGAATGGTGTTTCCTTCTAGCTTAGTGGCCCATCCCGCCATGTAGCGGAAGAGTTCGGCGGCGAGGGGGACGTCGGCGGCGCGGGCGATGGTGAGGGGCTTGCCGTTATCGAGCGATTCGAGATATGCGAATTCCTCGACGTGTGCGTCGATCAGGTCACCGAGTTTCCAGATCAGGCGTCCGCGCTGGGAGGGGGACATCTTGCGCCATGGGCCGGCGTCAAACGCTTTGCGGGCGGCTTTCACGGCGAGATCGATGTCGGCGCGGTCGCCTTCCGCGACCGTAGCTAGCACTTCGCCGGTAGAAGGGTCATAGGTGGGGAAGGTTTTGCCGGAAACGGCGTCCACCCATTTGCCATTGATGAGCATCTGGCGTGGCTTTTCCAAAAAGCTGGTCACGCGGGGATCGACTTGTGCGAGAGAAATTGTGCCCATGGAAAACCTCCTGACGTTGGGGCTGAAATTGTCGAAAAGACCAACGGCGCGCGAGGATCATGCTAGTCCTGGGGGGCGGTGGAAATCAAACTGGGAACATTGGCGAGCGGGAAGCGTCGTCCAACCGAGATTTCTGTCGTCCCGCCGGGGCTCTCGGGGGCAGACTTAGCCCGGGTTGTACCCCCCGGGGCAAGTTACTTCCCTCCGACCGGCTCCGAATCGAGGAGGCCGCGATAAGCGGCCTCCAGGTTGCTGAAAACAAGGTGAATTGAGTGCTTGACGGTACATTACAAATTGCAATATAAATATTGCGATACGAAATATGAAACTGGCGGAGAAAATTCGATACTTGCGGGAGGTGGAAGGGTCGCTGCGCGGCCTGGGCCGGCCGATGACGCAGCAGGAGATGGTTCGGGCCGTCCGCAAGGAACAGGGGAAGAGTATCAGCCAATCGTATTTGTCGCAGATCGAAGGCGGGTCGCGGCGGCATATGACACAAGGGTCGCGATCGCTGCTGGCTAAGTTTTTCAAGGTGCATCCGGGATTTCTGGTGGATGATCCCGATGGCTACCACACCGAGCTGACGTCGGACCTGCGAACCGTGGAAGGGAAACTCGATGTGTGGCTGTTGCAGGGCTCGGAGCGGTTTGCGAGCGACCGGGAGTTGAGTGAAGTTTTGATGAAGGCGGCGCGCCAGCGGGACACGCGCAAATGCATTCTGCTGTTGGGCGCGATTCTGGATACCCCGGGGCTCGCGGATCGACTGCTGGAAGCGTTGCAGCCGCATGCGAGTAACGGAAAGAGAGAAAGAGGAGGACGGCGATGACCTGGGCGGATTTTTATCTGGTCTGTTTTGTCGTGGGATTCTTCCTGAGCCTGGTGATGTTTTTGGGCGGCGGAATGCATTTGCATGTTCCGCATTTCCACTTTCATGCGCCGGTGGCCCACATTCACGCGGGAGCACATGTCGCGCCCGGGATAAAAGCCGGAGTACACGGAACGCAGATTTCGCCGTTCAACCTGATTACTCTGACCGCATTTCTGGCGTGGTTTGGAGGCACAGGGTATTTGCTGACGCGGCATTCGGCGATCTGGTTCTGGGGAGCGCTGGGGATTTCGCTTCTGAGCGGCACTGGCGGCGCGGCAATAATTTATCTATTTATGAGCCGAGTGCTGAGTTCTTGGGACGAGGCGTTGGATCCGGCTGACTTTGAAATGGTCGGGGTGCTGGGCAGATTGTCGATTCCGATTCGCGAGGGCGGGACGGGGGAATTGATCTACTCGCAGGCTGGGACACGCCGGGTTTGCGGGGCGCGCACGGAAGATGGATCGGCGATTGTGAAGGGAACAGAAGTGGTGGTCACACGGTATGGGCGCGGGATTGCGTATGTGCGTCCGTGGTCGGAGATGGCGGGCGAAGAAAACGAATTGGGTAATTGAAAATTTTCGCGTTGCGAAGAGGAGGAGTCATGTTATTCGGGCTATCCATTGAGATTTGGGTTGTTATTGGGCTCGGGGTTTTGTTGCTCCTGTTTCTCTTGAACGGGGCGGCACGGCTTTATCGAAAGGCGGGGCCGCACGAGGCGCTGATTGTCTATGGATTCCGCAACAAGAGGGTGGTAGTCGGTCGGGGAACGATGGTGTTGCCTTTGATCGAGAACTGCCACGATTTGTCGCTCGAACTGATGTCGTTCGACGTGGCGCCGCAACAGGATCTTTATACGAAGCAGGGCGTCGCGGTGACGGTTGAGGCGGTGGCGCAGATCAAAGTCAAGTCGGACACAGAATCCATCTGGACGGCGGCGGAGCAGTTCCTCACCAAGACCGACCAGGAGCGCGAAGGGTTGATCAAGCTGGTGATGGAAGGGCACTTGCGCGGCATCATCGGGCAGTTGACGGTGGAAGAAATCGTCAAGCAACCGGAGATGGTCGGCGACCGCATGCGTTCGACGTGCGCCGACGATATGAACAAGATGGGCCTCGAAGTCATCTCGTTCACCATCAAGGAAGTCCGCGACAAAAACGAATACATCATCAACATGGGACGGCCCGACGTCGCACGCATCAAGCGTGATGCTGACGTTGCTGCAGCGGAAGCGGATCGCGATACTGCGATTCGGCGCGCGCTGGCTACGCGGGAAGCGGCAGTGGCCAAGGCGCAGGCTGACCAAGACCGGGTGCTGGCGGAAACCTTGTCTCTGGCCAAACAGGCGGAGGCCACCCGCGACTTGGAAGTTAAGAAAGCGCAGTACGTGGAAGTCACCAAGCGGCAGCAGGCGCAGGCTGACAAAGCGTATGACATTCAGACCAACATCATGCAGCAGCAGGTGATTGCCGAGCAGGTGAAGGTGCAGCAGGTGGAGAAAGAGCAGCAGATCAAAGTGCAGGAAGCGGAAATCAATCGCCGGGAGAAAGAATTGATTGCGACCGTGCTGAAGGGGGCGGAGATTGAGCGTCAGCGGATTGAGACTCTCGCCGCCGCAGAGAAGCAGCGATTGATTGCCGAGGCCGAAGGGCACGCGTCTGCCATTCGTGCACAGGGCGAAGCGGAATCGGAAATCATTTTCAAGAAAGGTGACGCCGAAGCCCGCGCCATGAACGTGAAGGCGGAGGCTTACCAGGAGTACAACCAGGCCGCAATTTACGACAAGCTGCTGACCAGCATGCCGGAAATCATGAGGGCGATGGCGGCTCCGCTGGCCAATGTGGACAAGATCACTGTGGTCTCGACCGGCAACGGCGATGCCACGGGTATGAACAAAATCACTGGCGACTTGACCAAGATGGCGGCGCAGGTGCCGGCGCTGTTTGAGACGCTCTCGGGGATGAACATGAGCGAGTTGCTGTCGAAGGTTCGGGGAATCGGGGATAAGTCTCCGAAGCCGCCAAAACCGCCGGAGCAGTTGCCGCCAGCGGATGCGGGGAAGAAGTAGGGCTTGTGGGGCGGGCTCCACGCCCACCTCGCAGGGATACTTTGTTCCATAGGGACGAGTGCTAATAGCCCGGCGTTTTAACGCCGGGGGTTGGGCCCAAGTCGGATCGAATCCCGTAAGGGACGGTTCCAACAAATCGGTCGTGGCTACGGCACTTGGAGTCATTAGTCGCTTTTCCCCAGCGCTGGAAGCGCTGGGCTATTAGCGGTTGTCCCTCCGGGACAAGCGTATCAAGGAAGCGTACTGATTGTTGAGACGGAGATTGGGTATGAAGAAACCATCCATGCAAGTCGGGCTGGGCATTGCGCTGGGAGCGGGAATCGGCGCGGCGATTGCGGTCGTCCTCGGATCCGGCGGCGCGTGGCTGGCGATTGGGATTGCGGTCGGCATTGTGATCGGAACAGCGATGTCAAAGCGGAAAGCGGAGCCTGCCCTGAGCTTGCCGAAGGCTTCCTCATTGCTGGAAGAGGTCCGGAATGACAAGAGGTTTTTGAGTTAGGAAAGGGCGGTGGTTCCCACCCTTCGAAAAGCGCGAAGGGTGGGGCACCCTCGGTTTATTTTCTGAAAAAGGAGTCCATCATGGCACTACTCGAACGCGTTTCAACTCTGGTACGGGCGAACATCAACGACTTGATTGACAAGGCGGAAGAGCCGGAGAAGATGATCAAGCAAGTCATTCTCGACATGCAGAACCAACTGTTGCAGGTAAAGACGCAGGTAGCGATCGCCATCGCTGACCAGCATCTGCTGGAAAAACGGCAGAAGGAGAACGAAGACAAAACCGCGGAATGGATGCGCAAGGCGGAGCTCGCAGTAACCAAGAAGGAAGACGATCTGGCGCGGGCGGCGCTGCATCGCGTGGAAAGCTATCGCGAGATGGCGGGGAGTTTTTCGCAACAGGTCGCGGATCAGAAGGCGCAGGTGGAGAATCTGAAGACCGCGCTGCGTCAACTGGAACAGAAACTCGCTGAGGCTATGGGCAAAGCCGATCTGCTGATTGCGCAGCAGCGGCGTGCTCGGGCAGTCGGGAAGGCGCATGACGCGCGGGCTGCTATCGGCGATCAGTCGAAGATCGCGGCATTTGATCGGATGAAACATAAGGTACAGCGGAATGAGGCCGTCAGCCAGGCCAAGTCGGAACTGGGGGAGGAGGACATTGAAGGACGGCTGACGGCGATTGAGAAGGAGGACCGCATTGAGCAGTTGCTGGCGGAGATGAAGGCGCGGCACGCCTAAGGGGTGGATACGGTATGGATATCGGCAGAAGATTGATTGGTAATTCCGCAGTTGTCTCTGGCGGCAAGGTCACACGTGTGGACATAAGTGGGCTTGTACGGCGGCTGCTGTTGTTTGATAAATATGTCCTCACTTCGGTTCGACTCCAGGAGTTCCCAGTATTGGCACGGCAGTTGGGATATGAAGCCCTGAGAGACTTGCTCGATTTAAAGCTGATTGAAATTCGATGCGAGTGCCTGCAGCTCACCCAGATTGGCCAGTCTGGCCTTTTCGGAGACCCGATCCGTCCCGCTCTTTCGTATAAGTTCAATTGGATCGACATGCATGACAGGCAGAAATATATTCACGATTGTCTCCAAGACATGCATGATTCCTCTGGTCTCAGGCACAAGGAAGTTCTGAAAATTAAACGTAGCATCGTGGACTCAATTAGACAATTCCCGCCAGAGGTCAGACCCACCCTGTTTCCGCCATTTCGTAATGAACTGCTTAACAATTCCCCGCTCGTGAGACGGTCCATTGATCTCAGCATTAAAAAATCGCGCGGCTTAACAGAGGTCATCCCGTTTTCGCTGCGTATACATGAGGATGCCGAGGACACATATACGGTCGAAACGGATTTGGCTGAGAAGTTGAAAATCGAAACCATTGAGGCACACAAAATTGTCGAGGCGGGCCTTCTCGGGGTGTCTGCTCTTACGCAAGCAATTGGTGAGATGAAGGCCTACTCGGCGATCTCAGGTTTCCGCGACGAGGAGCTCCCTCTTTTTCGCGACAAGCTCGACTTCCTTACTGAGGCAGTCTCCTCATATTCCAAGGAGGGCGCTTTTCAACGAGTGCTGACAATAGCAGGCATACCAGAACTTCCAGATGACACAACACTGAACGTTGAGAAGTTCGCAAAACTCCGTGAGTCGAGCGAAACACGAGAATTTAGGGATTGGCTTGCAAATATTGGGTCAGCAACTGACGCTGAGATCTGCGATAAAGTCTCAGGTTTTAAGAACACGGCTGCCCTATTTCTTACGCGGCCCTCCGTCAAAAAGATCAAGGTTCTCGCACTTACCGCAGCTAGTTTCGTCCCGCACGCGGCGATCCCGGCCGCAGCGCTGAGTCTCTTCGACGCTTTCCTTCTGGAGACATTGCTACCCCGATCAGGTATCGCCGCATTCGTCAATGAACTGTATCCGTCTATCTTTGAAAAGAAAGAACCCAACGAAAATGACCTCGTTCGCAACGCGGACGAACCGAAGCAGGCATTACACGCCAAAGCAAGCTGACACACGATCTCTCCCTAGTCTAGGAGCCATCATGCAATCCCGTATCACCGGAACCACAATGCCGGTCTTGGAGTTTGTTCTCGAAGCCAACGAGTCGGTCATCTCCGAGGCAGGAGAACTTTCGTGGATGGGTAGTTCCATTCAGATGACCACGCACACGCAGTTTGGCGGCGGAGGAGGCCTGTTCGGCGTGCTGAAGCGCGTCGCTGGCGGCGGATCAATTTTTATGACCGAATACCGCGCCGTCGGTGCTGCCGGCGAGGTGGCGTTCGCAACCAAGTTGCCCGGGCACATCGTGCCGGTCGAAGTCTCGCCCGGGCACGAATACATGATTCATCGCCATGGCTTTCTGTGCGCGACGTCACAGATTCAGATTTCGGTCGGCTTCCAGCAATCGCTGGGCGCGGGAATTTTCGGCGGCGACGGCTTTCTGCTGCAAAGACTGAGCGGGCAAGGGACGGCCTGGCTCGAACTCTCCGGCGAACTCGTGGTTCGCGACTTACAGCCCGGAGAGACGTTGCGCGTTCATCCGGGTCATGTCGGGGCATTCCAATCCAGCGTGTCGTTTCAGATCACGACCGTGCCGGGCGTCAAGAACATGATTTTCGGCGGCGACGGAATTTTTCTGGCGGCGCTTACGGGGCCGGGGAGAATCTGGCTGCAAACGCTGCCGATCAGCAGGCTGGCTCATGCGATCGATCAATACTTGCCCCACGAGACTCGGAGGGAGACGGTCCAAGGCGGCGTGGTGGGAGGAATTGTGGGTTCTATTCTGGATGGCATGAAGTGAGCATGAGGACATAGTGCGAAAAGAGCCATTCCCAGGCGCGGCCTAAGTCGGGGGCTTGTTTCCGGCTCCGCAACTTTTCTGTAAGAAAGTTCTTCCCCTGCCGACTACCTTAATGTGAGCGCAACTGAGATCATGCCGGATGTCAGGTCCACCCAAGACGAACTCTATGAGGAAGCCGCCGCAACCTACGCTGCGGCCCTCGAGCGACTGGCGCGCGCTTACGAAGCAAATCCGGACGCCAGGCGCGATCTTCTGCAAGAAATCCACGTCGGACTGTGGCGCAGCTTTGAAGGCTTCGACCGACGATGCTCGCTTCGCACATGGATGTATCGCGTCGCCCACAATATCGGCACTTCGCACGTCATCCGACAGCGCCGCGGGAGCGCGCAAGCGTTAGTGGGTCTGGACGAGTTAGAAAACTTCCCAGACGCAAACAGCGGACAGGAGATGGCCGACCGCAGCCAGGCCCTATCCCGCTTGATGGGATTAATCCAGCGCCTGAAGCCGCTCGACCGGCACGTGATTCTCTCCTATCTCGAAGGTCTGGATGCTGCTTCGATTGGAGAAATTACCGGCCTTTCGGCCGGGAACGTGGCCACCAAGATTCACCGCATCAAGGCGATACTTACCCGCCGTTTTCAGGGAGGACACGACGATGAATGAATCTCCCAATCAGACTATGAAAGAACTCTGGCAGCATCAGCCGGTGGAGGGAATTCCAATGTCACTGGAAAAGATTCGCAAGCGCGCAGCGAAATTTGAAAAGAAGATTATGTGGAGGAACGTCCGTGAGTACGCGGGCGGAGCGATCGCGGCTGCATTGTTCGCATCCTTCTTCGTCAAAAGTCACGGCGTCTTTTTCAAGGTGGCGTGCGCAATGATGATCGCGGGCCTGGCTTATATGGCGTGCCAGCTCCATCGCAGGGCTTCGGCGCGGAGCATGCCCACTGACCTGGGCACGGCAAATTCGCTGCAGTTTCACCGAAGCGAACTGGAGCGGCAGCGAGACTTTATCAGCCATATCTGGAGATGGTATTTGGGGCCGCTGATCCCCGGGATGGTGGTGTTCACTTTGGCTTCCGCTCTGGCCGATTCGAGCGCGCACGGGCTGGTTCGCCAAGCAATCGCGGACGGCATCATGGCTTTCTCAGTGATCTTTGTCTGGAGGCTGAACGTGCGCGCTGCACGCTGCCTGCAGCGGAGCATTGACGAGCTTTACGCCGCGGAGAGTGCAGTTGAATAGAGCATCAGGGTAGCTGTTCGTAACTCTTGGGAGGTAATTATGAAACAAGCATTCGTAATTCTTTGCATCCTATCGGCTGCGAGGGTTTCGTCGGCGCAGGATATTGTGGGGGACTGGCATGGAAGCCTGAAGGTCGGGGAGGCGGAATTGCGGCTGGTGCTGCACGTCACCAAGGCCGACGACGGCAGCCTGAAGGCCACGCTCGACAGCATTGATCAGGGGGCGAATGGGATCCCGGTGAATGCGGTTACGCTCAAGGATTCGAAGCTTGACCTCACGGTGGACGCTGTGCATGGCACTTATGCGGGTAAGGTGAATGCCGATGCGAGCGAGATTGACGGAACCTGGACGCAGGGCGGGTCTCTCGAGCTCAATTTTCATCGCGGAAATATTGCAGTCAAGCCGGCGAAACCGGCCAAGCCCTCGGACATTGATGGCGACTGGCTGGGCACGGTTGACACTGGGATGGGGAAGCTGCGGCTGGTGCTGCATCTCACGAACGGTGAGGACGGGCTGACGGCGACCATGGACAGCTTGGATCAGGGTGCGAACGGGCTTCCGGTGACCAGCATCACGCGGACCGGCGCCTCGCTGAAATTTGAGATGAAATCCATAGGCGGGAGCTACGACGGGACGATCAGCGCGGATCTGCGCACGTTCAGCGGGACCTGGACGCAAGGCGGTAAGAGCTTCCCGCTGGCATTTAAGCGGGTGAAGAATGCGGCGGATCTGGAGTTGCGGCGGCCGCAGAATCCGGTGAAGCCCTATCCGTATCGCGAGGAAGAAGTTTCGTACAACAATCCCGCGGCGAAGATTCAACTTGCGGCGACGCTGACTATTCCGCCGGGTAAGGGACCGTTTCCCGCAGTGTTGCTGATCGTCGGCTCGGGGCCGCATGATCGCGATGAAACGCTGATGGGGCACAAGCCGTTTCTGGTGCTGGCCGACTATCTGACGCGCAAAGGAATTGCGGTGCTGCGGGCGGACAAGCGTGGCGTCGGCAAATCCGGAGGGAATTATTCGCAGGCGGTGATGGCGGATTTTGCTTCGGACGCCGAGTCTGGAGTGGGGTATCTGAAAACCCGCACGGAAGTGAATCCGCACAAGATCGGTCTGGTGGGGCACAGCGAAGGCGGGAGTGAGGCGCCGCTGGCGGCGACGCACGATCCGGATGTGGCGTTCATCGTACTGATGGCGGGGCCGGGGGTTCCAGGCGACGAGATTCTGGCCCAGCAAGTGGTCCTGATCGGACGGGCCGCGGGCAAGAGTCAGGAAGAAGTCGAAAAGGATGCCGCGATCCAGAAGGAAGTCCTCGCGACAGTGAAAAAGGACGAAGATGACGCCGCTCTGGAAAAAGATCTTCGCGCGGTGATGGCGGGGAAGGTGCCTGAGGCGCAGATGGGGATGCAGATCAAAATCGTAAGCTCGCCGTGGTTCCGCGACTTTTTGAAATACGATCCGGCAGCGACGCTGAGCAAGGTTACCTGTCCGGTACTCGATATCAATGGCGAAAAAGATCTGCAGGTGCCGCCAGAGCAGAATCTGGCGGCCATCCGGAAGGCACTGGCGGCGGGCGGGAACAAGAATTTCGAAGTGGATGAGCTGCCGGGATTGAATCATCTGTTCCAGACGGCGAAGACGGGCGGTGTCGGCGAGTACGGAGACATTGAAGAGACTATGTCGCCGGTGGCGCTGGAAAAGGTGGCGAGCTGGATATTGAAGGTGGTGGGGGCGTGAGCTTTCATCCGAGTTTGTCATCCTGAGGAGCGGAGGGGAGTTCGTTCGCTTCGCGAATGAACTTGCGCAGTCGAAGGACCCCTACGCGGTTGGCTTCTCGTGAGTGCCGCGGGGAATTTCGGCGTGGAATGCCTTGATGCCCTGTACTGACGTGGAGATGCTAGGTGTCCTTCGACTCCGCATCAGGATGACAGGGCTGGGGGTGCTTGCTAGGATGGATTGCGGTTTCTGCCAGCCTTCATGCAGAAGATCTTCCACTTCGACTCCCCGCCTGAACCTTATGTCGCCGATGCGGCGGTGCTTTGCTGCTTTGATCAGCGGATTCGGCTGGCTGTGCATAAGTTTTTGCAGCGGCAGGGAATTGTGCGTCCGGATATGATTGTGGTGGCGGGTGGGGCGAAAACGCTGGCTTCTCCGCGCAATGATTTTGAGCGCGACTTCATCCTGGAGCAGGTGCGGATGTCGATCCTGCTGCATCGCACCGAGCGGGTGTTGCTGATGTGTCATTCTGATTGCGCAACCTACGGTGGGTTGGCGGCGTTCCAAGGGGACAAAGAACGCGAGGCCCAGCATCATCGGGGCGAGCTGCTACGGGCGGCGGAGTTGGTGAAGGAGAATTTTCCGGGGCTCGCGGCTGAGTGTTTTTTTGTAAACTTCGACGGGGTTTTCACCGCCACTGCCGAGGGCGTCGAACACGTGGCGTGACCTGGTCTAAGCCGACGTCGTGATCAGAAAACACGAATCGAAACTTCTACTACTCTAGATTTCCCTGTTCCAGCACCACATTTTCCCGGACGATCATGCGGTGGGCGGCCATTTCTTTCAACTTGGGCAGCACTCTGCTCACGTGCTCATCGGTATCCACAAAAATGATGATCACCGGCAGCTTGCCTCCGGCGTCCACCAGGTGGCTGGTTTTGACGCGCTGGCGGCCGAGGAATCCGCCGACGGCGTGGAGAGTACAGGCAGCGAAGACGTTCTGCTCATGCAAGTAGTTCAGGATTGCCATGTGTAAAGGCTTCCCCTGCCACTTGTCCGATTCGTTGAGATAGACTGTGACCTGCACTGCCATGGCGTTAGGCATTCTACCTGTTACTGCGGAAGCATTTCATCGCGAAGAATGGAATACATCTCCACGTCAACAAACTTGCCCCACTTGAGAATGGCCTGGCGCATGCACCCTTCATGCCGCATGCCGATTTTACGCAGCACGTTTCCAGAAGCCTCGTTGTCCTTGAAGTGGGAGGCGAAGATGCGGTTGAGTTTGAACTGTTCGAATCCGTCCCGGACAATGGCCTGCGCTGCCTCTGTAGCGTAGCCATTGCCCCAGTAGGGAACGCCAATCCAATAACCGAGTTCGGCGCGCTGAGGCTGCATGTCGGGGTGAAGTCCTATGCCGCCGCAGAGACAGCCGTCGCTTCGTCGGCGGATTGCCATCCGGAGTTCGTTCTCTTTCGCAAAGCTGGCAAGGAATTCGTGAGCGTGCTTTTCTTCATAGGGATGGGGGATGCGCAGAGTGTTGGCGGCGACTTCCCGGGCGCCTATCAGGGGGACGAGTTCGGGTATATCAGCTTCGCTGAAATGGTTCAACGTCAGGCGGTCAGTCTCGATGACAAGAGAACCCATCCTCCTCCACAATATCTTTTTACATGGTTCGTGCCAACGCCATGCCAGCGAGCGTCGCGCCCAGGCAAAGCACGTTGTTGGAGAAGAAATTGGTCAACATCAGCAGCCACTGGCCCTGCTCGAAGTAGGCCATGGTTTCAAAAGCGAAACTGGAGAAGGTGGTGAATGCGCCGCAGAACCCGATTACCACTAGCAGACGCCAACGAGGATCGAGCAACACGCGCTCGCTCGACCAGATCATGAAGAAGCCGACAATGAAGCTGCCGGTCACATTGATGAACAAGGTGCCGTAAGGAAAAACCGGGCCCAGAATGCGGGA
>Ga0073928_10004560_pt1 | contig 20355 bp, 19 predicted proteins | sample PaiPotPPA55metaG_FD_76969 | JGI IMG/M metagenome (GOLD analysis project Ga0073928, IMG submission 76969) | Iron sulfur acid spring bacterial and archeal communities from Banff, Canada, to study Microbial Dark Matter (Phase II) - Paint Pots PPA... ...
GACCGGGCGGATGTGCTCGGCAGCCTCGACGATTTCGACACGGTGTCGGGCTTCACGATCACGCCGGTGGTGATCTGGAGCGGCGCCTCCGCCGAGAGGCTCGAGCCCTCCAACGCGGAGGTCGAGCACCTCATCGTGGTCCCGCTGAGCGCCCTCCGGCACGCGGTGGCGCTGGCGAGCGCCGGCAGCTCGCGCGAGTTCTCCCTGCAGCTGCCCTGGGTCGAGGTGTACGCGCCAACCGCGGCGATGCTTTACCAGTTCAGTGAGGTCGCTATCGACGGTCGAACGGTGCGCGTCGCGGACTTCTACCAGCCGCCCTGGACGCACCGTTAGCGAGATACGATCCCAGGGCGTGCCGCCCCCATGCCCGCGAGCATCTGCGCTCCGCAGAGGCCGATCGTCACCAGGAGGGGCACCTCCCACGCGCCTGTGGCGGAATGCAGCAGGCCCGCGAGCAGCGGTCCCGCCGCCGAGATCATGTAGCCGATCCCCTGGGCCATGCTCGACAGCCGCGACGCGATCACCGAGTCATGAGCCCGCGAGGCCATCAGGAGCAGCGTCACGCTGAATGTTCCGCCGGTGCCTATGCCCAGCAGCATCGCCCAGACCAGCGCCAGCTGGGTCGGGGCGACCAGCACGCCGATGAGGCCGGCCAGGGTGACGCCACCCGTGGCGAGGACGGCCAGGCGCGGCTTGCCAAATCGGTTGGCCAGCAGCGGAGCGGCGAAGTTGCCCAGGATGCCGACCGCGGTCATCACGGCCAGGACCGCGCCGGCCGCGGCGGGGCTTGTGCCGTGGTCGCGGTAAATCGTCGGCAGCCACGAGAGCAGCGTGTAGAACAGCGCGGACTGCAGGCCGAAGTAGAGCGTGATCTGCCAGGCCTGCAGGTCGCGAAGGATGCCGACGTCTGAGCCGGCGGCTCGCTGTCCCGGTCGGGGCGACCGGAGCTGTGGCAGCCAGACCGCGAACGCGATAACGGCCGGCGCCGCCCATACGGCGAGCGCGAGCTCGACAGATCCGCCGAGCGCCATCACGAGCGGCACGGTCAGGCCTGAGGCAAGGCCCGCACCGATCGAGAGCGACATCGTGTACGCCGCTGTCATCTCGCCGAGCTGGTCGGGGAACCGGCGGCGCAGAACGCTCGGAAGCATCACGTTCATCACCGCGATCGCGATGCCGCAAACGGCGGTGCCCACGAAAAGAGACGCGATCGGCCACCAGGGCCGCAGGGCGAGCCCGACGATGAGCGCCGCGCACATCGCGAGCATCGCCCGCTCCTCGCCGATGCGCGCCGAGAGGGGAGGTCCCGCGAAGGCCGCGAGGCTGAAGCAGATCACGGGAACCGTGACCAGGAGCGACCGCTCGAAATCTCCAAGCCGCAGGTCGCGCAGCACCGGCGGAATCTCGCCGACGGCGATCCGGAGGTTCAGGGCGAGCAGCACGATGCCCGTCGCGGTAAGCCGCTTCAGCTCTATCTCGCCTTGAGCAGCGCGAGTATGCGGTCCGGCGTGAAGGGTAGAACGGTCTCCTGCACGGACAGCGCGTCCGCGATCGCGTTGGCGACCGCGGCGGTCGAGCCGATCGTGCCGCCCTCGCCGATGCCCTTGGTGCCGAGCTCGTGCACCGTCGAGGGCGTGACCAGGTGCTTGATCTCTACCATCGGCGACTCGCCCGAGGTGGGGAGCAGGTAATCCATGAAGCTGCCGCTGAGCAGCTGCCCGTCGGCGCTGTACGTGATCTCCTCCAACAGGACGGCGCCGACGCCCTGCGCCACCCCGCCAGCCACCTGGCCGTCGACGATGGCGGGGTTGATGATCGTGCCGCAGTCCTCGGCGATGACATACCGGCCGATCTCGACAGCGCCGCTGCCGGGGTCGACTTCCACCATGCACGCGTGCGTCGCATAGGGGTGTGAGGCCTGCACCGGGTCGTAGGTGACCGAGACGTCCAATCGGTGCCCGCCGTTTTGCTCCGGGCCGGCGCCGGCAAGCTGGGCGAGCGTGAGGTGGGAGGGCTCGCCGCCGACCACGATCTTCGAGCCGCGAATCGACAGCCGTTCCAGCGGCTGGTCGAGGCGCCACGAAGCGGCCTCGAGGATCTCGACGCGCAATTGCTTGGCCGCCCGGTGCGTGGCGGTGGCCGCAGTGACCGAGCTCCGGCTCTGAAAGGAACCGGTGCCGCCGGCCACCCTGGCTGTGTCGGTCTGCTCGACGACCACCGTCGCCGGGTTTACGCCAACCTGCGCGGCAGCGATCTGCGCGAAGGTCGTGTGCACCCCCTGGCCGATCGAAGGGCAGCTCGTCTGCACGCGCACACGGCCGTCCTCGCCCAGCCAGACGCGCGCGCTGTCGGTGCCAGAGATGCCAATCATCCCGCGGCCGACGAAAGTCGACGAGCCGGCGCCGGTGAACTCGACATACGTGCCCAGGCCGATGCCGACCAGCCGGCCGCCCGCCCGAGCGCGTACCTGCTCCGCGCGCGCTCGCTTGTAGTCGAATGCTGCGAGAGCCATCTCGAGGGCGGCAGGGTAGTCGCCCGACTCGTACGGGTGCCCTGTCGCTGCCGTGTACGGCATCTGGCCTGGAGTCACGAGGTTGCGCCGCCGCACCTCCGCGGGGTCGATGTTGAGTCGGGCCGCCACGATGTCCATCAGGCGCTCGTGCGTGAGCACCGCGGTCACCATGCCGACGCCGCGGTACGGCCCTTCCGGGCAGCGGTTGGTCGCGAGCGCATACGAGTCGTACTCGTAGTCCCGGATGTCGTAGGGCCCTGGGATGAGCCCCGCGCAGGTGATCGGATCGAGCAGCGGACCATGCGGCCGGATCGCGTATGCCCCGATGTTCGAGAGCACGGTGGCGCGAAGCCCGAGGACCCGACCATCCTTGCGAACAGCGGCGCTGAACGTGATCCGCTGGTCGCGCGCGTGGTTCGCGGACTGAAGGTGCTCCGAGCGGTCCTCGATCCACTTGACCGCAGCGCCGGTGCGAACGGCGATCCACGCGACGAGGATCTCCTCGACGTAAACGTGCGCCTTCAGGCCGAAGCCGCCGCCCACGTCGGAGGTGACCACGCGCACTTTCGCGAGGTCGAGCCGCAGGCTTTCCGCGATCGCCTCAGCCACGACATGGGGCGCCTGCGTCGACGTCCATGCGACGAGCCCGCCCAAGCTGTCTGGCACGGCGACGACGCCCCGCCCCTCCATCGGCGCCCCGGAAACGCGCGGATGTGTCACCTCACCGTCGACGACGATGTCTGCCTCGGCGAAAGCTCGCGCCACATCGCCGAAGCTGCGATGCGTAAGGGCGTACTGGTTCTCGGGCACCGACTCGTGCACGAGGGGCGCGCCCTCGCGCATGGCGTCCTCAAAGGTGCTCACGGCTTCCAGAGGCTCGAGGTCGGTCTCGATAAGCTCCAGTGCGTCCTCGGCCTGGTAGCGGGTGCCGGCGACGGCGGCGGCCAGGACCTCGCCGACGTAGCGCACCTTTTCGCTCGCGATGACCGGCCACACCGGAACCACCACGCCGGGCGTCGTGATATGGACCACCATCGGGTCGCACGATCCCTCGAGATCCGCGGCCGTGAAGACCGCGACCACGCCGGGGGCGCCCCGCGCAGCCCCGGCGTCGATGCTCCTGATCCGCGCGCTCGCGAGCGGGCTGCGCAGAAATGCGACGTGCAGGTGGCCCTCGGGTTTGACGTCGTCGATGAAGCGGGCGGTGCCACGCAGAAGCGGCCCGTCCTCGAGCCGGGGCATGCTCATGCCGATCGCTCCGGGTCGATTCGTGCTCAAGCCTTTGGGGTGGGCAAGCCTTGACAGTGCGGACAATTAGTAATACAAATCACCGACATCGGCAAGCGGGTAGTCAAGCTCGACAAGATGGTGGTGGAAGCGGTTGGTGGCACCTCACTTGCCCATCGAGCCCGCGAAGCCATCCTGGACTCCATTCTCGACCGCAAGTTCGAAGACAGCCGCCTACCGCCGGAAAACGAGCTTGCCGGCATGCTCGGGGTGAGCCGGACCACAGTGAGGGCCGCCCTCCAGTCGCTCGAACAGCACGGCGTGCTGACGCGCAGCCCGCGCCGGGGCACCCAGGTGCACGGACGCCTCAGCCCGTCGATGGTCGCCCTGCAGCGGCTGATCGGCTTCACGCGCCTGCTCGAGGAGCAGGGCTACACGGTCGAGACGATCACGACGCCGGTGGTCACCTCCGCGCCGCCCGACGAGGTGGCGCTCGCCCTCGACCTGGTCGCGGGCACGCAGGTCTTCGCGATCAGCCGGCTGTTCGTGGCCAGCGGCAAGCCGGCCATCTGGGCGATCAACTACATCCCGAGCGGGCTCTTCGCCCAGCAGCCATCCGAAAGGCACCTTGCGCAGTCCCCGTTCGACATGGGCGACCTGCTCGTCGGCGGCCCGATCGACCACGCTCTCGTCGAGCTGGTCCCCAACAAGGCATCGAAAGAGGTGGCCGAGCGGCTCGGCCTGAAACCCGCCGAGCCCTACCTGCTGCTCAAGGAAACGCACCTTTCAGAATCTGGCGTGGCGCTCGGCTTCAGCCTCATCCACGTGAACGACCATTTCGTCCGCTTCCGGCTATACCGCGGCGGCGACGGCCGGTGAGGAGCGCGGTGGCGGAGCTGAACGGCATCGGCGCCTCGCCGCTGCGCAAGGAGGACTGGCCGCTGGTCCGCGGCGAGGGCACGTTCGTCGCCGACTTCAAGCGGCCCGGCATGGTGCACGCCTTCGTCGTGCGCAGCCCGCTGGCGCACGCGCGATTCACCACGATCGATCGCGCGGCGGCGCTCGCCGCGCCGGGCGTCATCGATGTCATCACCGCCGAAGATCTGCCCGACCGCGGGCGGCCGATCCCGACTCGGATGTTTCACGACGAGGCCTCGAACCGCTTCCTGCAGCGCCCGCTGGCGGATGGGGTCGTTCGCTATTCGGGCGAACCGGTGGCGGTGGTGATAGCCGACACGCGCTATCGAGCCGAGGACGCCGCCGAGCTCCTGCAGATCGACTACGAGCCGCTCGATGTCGTGCTCGACCCCGACGCCGCGGTGGCGCCGGAAGCGGTGCTCCTGCAGGCGGAGGTCGGGACCAACGTCGCCGGCCACCTGGTGGTCGAGATGGGCGACCTCGAGCGGGCTTTTGCGACCGCGGACCTGGTGATCAAAGAAGAGTTCCGCATCCAGCGCCACGCGGCAGTGCCGCTGGAGACGCGCGGCCTGCTCGCCGAGTACGACAAAGAAATGGAGTCGCTGACCGTGTGGGGCGCCGCCAAGATCCCTCACGTCAACAAGGCCATCCTTCTGCGCCTGCTGGGCTGGAAGGACGCCACGAAGGTCCGGCTCGTCGAGCTTCACGTTGGCGGCGGCTTCGGTGCGCGCGGTGAGTTCTACCCGGAGGACTACCTCATCCCGTTCGCGGCCATGCGCACGGGCCGGCCGGTGGCGTGGGTGGAGGACCGCGAGGAAAACCTGCGCGCGACCAACCACTCGCGCGAGCAGGTGCACCGCGTGGAGCTGGCTGTCAGCAAGGACGGCACCTTTCTCGGCCTGAGAGACAGCTTCATCAACAACACCGGCGCCTACGTGCGCACCCACGGAATGACGGTGCCGGGCCTCAGCGTGTCGATGCTGCCAGGTCCGTACCGATGGCCCGCCTATCGTGGCGAGTACCGCAGCGTCGTCACCAACAAGACCCCGGGCGGAACTTATCGGTCGCCGGGACGATTCGAGATCAACTTTGTCCGCGAACGGCTCGTCGACATCGCCGCGCACCGCCTGAACCTGGACCCGGTGGAGATCCGTCGCCGAAACCTTATCGACCGAGCTAGCTTCCCCCACGACACCAAGACAATGTTCGACGGCCACCCGGTGATCTATGACAGCGGTGACTACGAGCTCCTGCTCGACAAGGCGCTGGCGGCTTTCGATTACGAGGGCCTGAAGCGGTGGCGCAACGAGCCGGCTCGCGATGGACTGCGCCGGGGGCTCGGCATCGGCTACTTCGTCGAGAAGGCAGGGCCGGCCGAGCGCGAGTACGCGCGCGTGGAGCTCAACGCCGACGGCGACGTCATGGTCTATACCGGTTCTGCATCAGTGGGCCAGGGCGTGGAGACGATCCTCGCCCAGGTCTGCGCGAGCCACATCGGCTTGCCCTACGAACGTGTGACCGTCGTGCACGGTGACACCGCCGTGATCCCCGAAGGCATGGGCGCGTTCGGCAGCCGGGCGACGATGCTGGGCGGCGCCGCCGTGATGCTCGCGGCGGAAGGGCTCAAGAAAAAGGTGCTGGAGGCCGCCGCTGAAGATCTGGAGGCAGCGGTCGAGGACCTCGTGCTCAGAGGGGACGGCGTCGCCGTGGTGGGCGCGCCGGCACGGTCGGTCACATTCGCGAGGCTGTTGAGCTCTCGCGGCGGCGTCATCAAGGAGGAGAACCGCTTCGTGTGCGAGCTGCTGGGTTTCCCGTACGGCATCCACTTCGCGGCGGTGGAGGTCGATCCCGCCTCTGGTGGGGTGCACATCCACCGCTACGCCATCGCCTACGACATCGGCCGCGCGGTCAACCCGGTGCTCGTGCGCGGACAGATCCAGGGCGGCTTTGCGCAGGGGATCGGCGGTGCGCTGCTGGAGGAGTTCAGCTTCGACGCGACCGGCCAGCCGCTGGCCGCCAGCTTCATGGACTACCTCCTTCCGACCTCGGAGGACGTGCCCGACCTCGAGATGCTCGTCACCGAGGATGCCCCGTCGCCGCTGAACCCGCTTGGCGTGAAGGGTGTGGGGGAAGGCGGCACCGCGGCGGTGGGCGCGGCGATCGCGAACGCGGTGTCGGACGCGCTTGGATGCGAGGTGACGCGGCTGCCTCTCAACCCTCAGCGCGTCATGGAGCTGGCGACCTCATGAAGCCCGCCCAGTTCGAGTACGACGACCCGAGCACGGTGGACGAGGTCCTCGAGCTGCTTGCCCAGCACGGTGGCGAGTGCAAGATCCTGGCCGGCGGCCAGAGCCTCGTGCCGCTCATGAACTTCCGGCTGGCACGGCCTGGCCGGCTGATCGACATCAACGGGGTGAGCGAGCTTTTCGGCATCAAGCGCGACGGCGGCACCCTGGTGGTTGGCGCCATGACGCGACACGCCCAGGTCGAGCGCTCGAACGAGATCGCCGAGGCGTGGCCCCTGCTGCACGAGGCGATCGGCTGGGTGGGTCACTCGCAGATTCGGAACCGAGGCACGGTCGGCGGTTCGGTGGCGCACGCCGATCCGGCCGCGGAATTGCCCGCCACCCTGGCGGCGCTGGACGCGCGCTTCCAGGTGCGTTCGAAGCGCGGAACGAGGACGCTTGGGTGGCGGCATTTCTTCGTCGCCGAGTTCACGACCGCGCTGGCTCCCGACGAGCTGGTCACGGCGGTGGAGGTCCCGGCGCAGGACCACGCCACCGGCTCCGCCTTCGTGGAGTTTGCCCGCCGCCATGGAGACTTCGCGCTGGGTGGCGCGGCGGTGACGGTCATGCTGGGTCGCGACGGCCGCTGCGAGGCCGCGACCGTCGCGCTGCTCTCGGCAGGCCCTGCGCCCGTGAGGGCGGACGCCGCGGAGCGTCAGCTGCGCGGCGCGAAGCTGGATGAGGAAACGATCAAAGCCGCGGCCGTCGAGGCCGTGAGCGGCCTGCATCCGACCTCGGACCTGCACGGAAGCACCGAGTACCGAATCCGACTTCTGCAAACCATGACCGAGCGCGCGCTGTCAAAAGCCGCGCAGCGCGCGAAGAGGGTTGCGTCATGAGCCGCAAGGTATCGATGGAGATCAACGGACGCGCGGTCGAGGGCGACGTCGATGCACGCCTGCTTCTCGCCGACTTCATCCGCGACAACGCAGGGCTCACGGGCACGCACCTGGGCTGCGAGCACGGCGTGTGCGGCGCATGCACGGTGCAGCTGGATGGCCAGGCGGTCCGTTCGTGCCTCATGTTCGCGGTGCAGGCGAACGGCCATCGGATCGCCACGGTGGAGGGAATGGCTCCGAGTGCGACGACCCTTCACCCGCTGCAGCAGGCCTTCCACGAATGCCACGCCCTTCAGTGCGGCTTCTGCACGCCGGGGATCCTGATGACGATGGAGGCCTTCCTCCGGGAGGAGCCCGACCCTACACCCGAACGCATTCGCAGCGCGCTCGCGGGCAACCTGTGCAGGTGCACCGGCTACCAGAACATCATCTCGGCGGTCCGCCTCGCCGCGGACCGGATGCAGAAATGACAAATGGCGAAGCCGGTCTCCTGACGTGCTGATCGACGTTCACTCGCACTACATGCCCGCGGCGCTGGCGCGCGCGCTCGAGAAGCGGCGGCACATGCCCCGCATCGTGCAGGAGAAGGGCGCCTCGGTCATCGAGTACGGCGAGGGATCCAGAACGATTCTCGCGCCGGTCTTCTCGGACCCGGAGCAAATCCTCCAACGCATGGACGAGGCGGGGATCGACCATGCCGTGCTGAGCGTCACGATCCCGGGCGTCGACTGGCTGGCGTACGAGGACTGCGAGGAGGTGGCGGACGCGTCGAACCGTGAGACGGCTGACATCGTGAGCCGCCACCCGGAGCGCTTCAGCGGGCTGGCCACAGTGCCGCTGCAGGCGCCGGCGCGAGCGGTCGGAGTGCTGAGGCGGGCCGTCGACATGGGCCTGAAGGGGGCGATGATCTACTCGAACGTCGCGGGTGGCCACCTCGACGCGCCTTCGCGCCGGGTGTTCTTCGACACCGCCGCAGCCCTCGACGTGCCGATCATGCTTCACCCCACCTACCCGCTGTGCGCCCCTTCGCTGATGACCGGCGGCCTGATGGAGATGGCGGGATTCCTGTTCGACACGACGACCGCGGCCCTACGCCTGGTCTTCGACGGGTTGTATGAGCGGAATCCAGGATTCAAGTTCCTGGTCCCGCACACCGGAAGCGTGGTCCCGTACCTCGCGGGTCGCATCGACCTGGTGGCCGCCGCGCGGCCGGGAGCGGCCGGCGCTTTGACCGCGACCCCGAGCACACAAATCAGAAAGTTCTACGTCGACACCGTTTCGGGATCGCCGGCGTCCGTGCGCTTCTGCTGCGAATTCTTCGGCATGGACCAGGTCATGCACGGCACCGACCACCCGTTCTGGCCGATGGAGTCAGGCGGGCGGCTGCTCGACGAGGTGGGCCTGAGCGTCGGAGATCGGGCCAAGATCGAGCATGAGAACGCGGCCCGCCTCTTCGGCATCGAAAGGCCGGCGCGAAAGGTGAACCGTGGCTAGGCTCGAGTACATCGAGCCGGGGGCGTCGCCTGGAGTCGACGACCTGTACGCAGAGGTGACCCGCATGGGCCGGCCGGTGCTGAACCTCTACCGCGCGCTCGCCAACCAGCCACCGGCCCTGGCCGCGTTCCTGGAAATGTCGCGCTACGTGCGGTCGGCCTCGAGCCTCGAGCCCGGGATGCGCGAGCTGGTGATCCTGGCCACCGCGCACGAGCTGGGCCAGCCCTACGAGGTCGCGCATCATACCGCGGCCGCCGAGCGCGCCGGAGTCCCGCCCGAGAAGGTCGCCGCGGTCGCGCCCGGCGGTTCGCTGGATGCGCTGTGGGCAGCCGAGCGATGCGCCGTGGAGTTCGCGCGCCAGGTCGCCGTGTCCCGCACCTGCGACGACGCCACGTTCGTCCGCCTCCAGTCGCTCTTCAACAAAGAGCAGATAGTGGACCTCGTGGTCACCACCGGCTGGTACCACTTGTGCGCGGTCATTCTCGGCTCGCTGCAGGTGGAGCTGGAGGAACCGGGCTCGTGATCGTCAGGCGCGAGGGTGAGGGCTGGACGCTGATCCGGCAGATGGACCACGCAGAGCACTGCCGTGAGATCTCGCGTGCCTGGCGCTCGGGACCGTTCGGCAAGGAGGCAGTCTCCGCGTCACTCGAGTACGCGGCCGGCTACCACGACCTGGGCTGGACGGAGACCGACAAGGAGCCCGAGCTGGACACAGAGGGCCGGCCTCGCAACTTCACGCAGGTCGGCGAGGCTCGGCACGCGAAGTTCTACTCCGGCGCGGTGCGCACGATCGCGAAGGCCGATCCATACGCAGGCTATTTAGTGAGCCTCCATGCGTCAGGCCTCTACGGCCGGCGGTTCGGCTGGAACGGGTTTCGGCCCATCGACTGGACAGGCATCGGCGAGCATGGTCGCCACCTCCTGATCGGTGAGCGCGAGTTTCGCGCCGGCCTGCTTCCATCGCTTGCGCCCACCGAGGTGGAGTTCGATGCTGTCTGGCGGAACTACATGCTCCTGGAGACCTTCGACTTCCTATCGCTGCTTACCTGCTTTGGCCTCGAGAGCCCGGCGTGTGGCCCGGTGCCGACCCTGCCAGATCAGTTCGAGCAGCTCGCTGTGACGCGATCGGGTCTGTGGGAGGTGGCGCTCGACCCGTTTCCGTTCCAGGGCGACCGCCTCGAGCTGGAGGTGACGAGTGTTCATATCGACGCGCCGCGCTTCGAGTCCGAGGCGGACCTTCGCGACCGATTCCGGGCAGCCCGGCCGGAGACACGCCTGACGACTTACCGCTCCGGCCGCTAGCTCCTACGCGGCCTTCGCGCGGGTCTGTTTTTTGGGCCTACCGGCGGCGCTACGAAGGCGGCTTCGCAGCATGGAAAGCACCGCCGACTCGTCCGCTGGCGTGACCGGGCCTTCATCGAGCAGCTTCTCCGCCCGGCGTACGAGGCGCTTGCCGAGGGAACCGTCCATGTAGGAGTCGAGCACCGCCGGGTGCACGTAGCTCCGCCGGCAGACCGCGCGGGTGTTGCCGAGGCGGCCGGCGACCCGGTCGATCGCGGCCACGACGTTGTGTTTGGCCTCCGTCTCCGACTGGAAGCCCTCGAACTCGCGCAGGGCGACCGCGGCCAGGACTGTCCCCGCCCAGGTCCGGAAGTCCTTCGCCGTATAGTCCTCGCCGGTCGTCTCCCGCAGGTAGTCATTGACATCCTGCGACGAGACGGTCCGCCGCTCGCCGCTCTCGTCGATGTACGCGAACAGCTCCTGGCCCGGGAGGTCCTGGCACTGCTTGATGACCCTCACCACCCGCCGGTCGGTGACCTCGGCCTCGACATCCTTGCCGCTCTTGCCGCGGAACATCAGGCGCATTGTGCCGCCGCGCACCTTCACGTGACGGTCGCGCAGCGTGGTCAGGCCATATGACCGGTTCTGCCTTGCGTACTCCTCGTTGCCGACGCGAATGAGAGTCATTTCCATGAGCGTGACGATGGTCGCGATGACCTTCTCCTGGTCGAGGCCTGGCCGGCGCAGGTCCCTGGCGACGCGCCGGCGAATCTTGGGCAGCACGCCGCAGAAGCCGATCAGCCGCGAGTACTTGTTGGCGTCCCGGAGCGCGGTCCATCGCGGGTGGTAGCGGAACTGCTTGCGGCCTTTGGCGTCACGACCCGTCGCTTGAAGGTGGCCACGGGCGCCGGCGCATATCCACACCTGCTCCCAGGCCGGCGGGATCACAAGCGCCTTGATTCGATCCAGCGTCGCTTGGTCGCGGACGGGCTTGTCGTGTGCGTCGCGATACGCGAACCCGCGCCCACGCTTCAGGCGCCGGATGCCGGGCTGGGCGTCGGACGAATAGGTGAGGCCCTCGTCGAGGAGGTCGGCCTGGGGGTCGGCGGCTATTTCTTCTTCTGGGCGTTGCTGGTCCGGGCCGCGCGCTCCCTGCCCATGCCCTTCCTCCTCAACGGCTCAAACGTGTCCTTGTTCTTGATCGAGTGCATCTTCTCACCCGGTATATCCATGTAAACGAGCAGGCTCGAAAAACTGACCGAGCCACCGCCGCTAAGCTGAATCAAATCCCTGGCCTCCCCACCTTGGGGGGAGGTGGCGCCGCGCGCAGCGCCGCGCCGGAGGGGGCCCCTCAACAGCGCACATGCACTCATAGGAGGTTGACCAATGGCTGCGACCAGCCGTGCCGACGCGACCTGGGAAGGCGATCTGATGAAGGGCGGCGGCACGGTGAAGCCGGCCAGCGGCGCCTTCGACGAGCTGCCCGTTTCCTGGGCGACGCGCGCCGAGCGCCCCAGCGGCAAGACCAGCCCCGAGGAATTGATCGCGGCCGCCCACGCCGCCTGCTACTCGATGGCGTTCTCCAACGGTCTGGCCAAGGCGGGCCACCAGGCCGAGCGCCTGGACACGAGCGCCGAGGTGGACTTCGTGCCCGGCAAGGGCATCACGCAGATCCGCCTGAGCGTGCGCGGCCGCGTCAAGGGCCTGGACTCCAGCGAGTTCGAGCGCCTCGCAGCGGAGGCCAAGGAAGGCTGCCCTGTCTCCCAGGCGCTGAAGAACAACGTAGAGATCACCCTGGACGCCCGGATGGTGCAGTAAGGGGCGGGGGGCTATCTCCTCGCGGAGGGCGATCCCGAAAGCTCGGGAAATGAGACCGCGCCCTGCAGGCGGAGGTCCTTCAGGTGCGTGTCGACCCACCGCCTGGGGTCCTTGATCACCTTCGCGCCGTTGAGGCAGTCCCACCATCGCCCGCCCACGTCACGGCCCGCGACCATCAGGAAGGCGGGCTGCCGCGCCTTCTGCCACGCCTTCATCACCGGCGGTATGAGCATCCGGCGCGGTGGCGCCTTGTCGGGAAGCGATAGCTCGCAGGCGTAGAGGTCGTCGCCGTACTCGGCGATGACGGCGCCCGCCGCCAGCGTGCCACCCAGGTTCTCGACTTCAACCTCGACCGGTTGCCCGGGGGATGGCGGAGAGACGAACGTGAACCGGGGTCGGGGCCGGACCATGTCGTCCCACCGCCGGTCGGCCGCGACCTGAACGCCGTGAGCCGTCCGCTCAGCCCGGAACGCGAAAAACAGGGCGCCGCCGGCGAGCACCGCCGAGAGCGCGCTCAGGATCAATTCCGGAGTCATTCGCAACCTATGACGTTCGATTGGCCGGGTTCTGGTGTGGGTATGCTGGATTCAAATGCAAAAGGCAACTTTCGCGGGCGGCTGTTTCTGGGGCGTTGAGCACCTTTTCAACGAGATCCCAGGCGTGATCGACGCGGTCTCCGGCTACGCCGGCGGCAATCGCGACAACCCGACCTACGAGCAGGTCTGCAGCGGCCGCACAGGCCACGCCGAGGCGGTCGAGGTCACCTACGACCCGTCGAAGGTGAGCTACGAGGAGCTCCTGAACGCGTTCTGGAACATGCATGACCCGACGACCAAGGACCGCCAGGGCCCGGACTGGGGCAACCAGTACCGCTCGGCCATCTTCTTCTCCGGGAAAGCCCAGGAGGAGGCGGCTCGTGCCTCGAAGGAGGCGGCGCAGCCCCACTTCAACAAGCCGATCGTGACCGAGATCGCGCACCTCGACCGCTTCTGGCCGGCCGAGGACTACCACCAGCGCTACTTCGATAAGCACCCGGGCCACGCGTCGTGCCACTGGATGCGCGGCTGGGTTCCGGCCGAACCGGCCCAGGAAAGCGAGGCCGCACCCGCCAATTAATCGTTAAGCGCTGCTGAAAAGCGGCGCTGGCCCTATTCTGTCCGCTGTTTCAGATGCGCTGTGACCATTGCGCGCACGACGTTCCGGACGGAGTCTTCTGTACGCGTTGCGGCGCGCACCAGGGCACGACCGCCGAGTTCGGTGACGCCAAGCGTCGCGAGCACCGCTACGCGGCCCATCCGGGCGAACACGTGGCGCAGCCGTCGATCATCACGACGCTGTTCCCGCACCTGGGCCACCACAAGGTGCATGAGTTCCGCTGGGCGTTCATCGTCGGGCTGGCGGGAGTTCTCGTGCTTTACATCTCCGGGCTGATCGCGGCCGCCATCCTCGTCTCGGCGTTCCTGGTGCCGGTGCTCTATCTGATCTACCTCTATGAGGCGCAGGTCTACCGGGATGAGCCGGCCGTGGTGCTCGGCTTCACACTCGGTGGCGGCGTCGTGGCCGGCATCGTGCTCACGATCCTCGTGCGCCTGATATACAACCCGATCTCGGCCAACCCCAACCCGTTCGCCGGCGCGAGCGTGAACATCGGCGCGGTGCTTCTCCTTGGTCTCCTGGTCCCGGTCGTACAGGAGGCGGTCAAGGCGCTGCCCGCTATCTTCCTGCCCAATCGCGCGAACTTCCCTGAAACCGTGGACGGCCTCGTCTTCGGCGTCGCGGCCGGGCTTGGTTTTGCGCTCGCGGAGACGCTGATCAACTTTTCGACCTCGCTCTCTTCGCTCGGCCACGTCGCCCCGGGAAACTGGATCTACAACCTCACCACCATCGCGGTGCTGCAGCCTCTGATGCAGGGCAGCGCGACCGGCATGATCGTCGCCACAGTCTGGAGGCAGCGCCTCGGCAAGCTCGGAGGGCGAGAGATCGGAGGGGTCGTCATGGCGGTCCTGGCCCACATCGCGTTCTCGGGCGGCACCCAGATCCTCAACGACACGTCCATCAGCCCTCTGTTCATCCTCTTCTGGCAGGCGGCGGTGGATGGTGCGCTGCTGATCTACGTGCGCTACCTGCTTCACCATGCGCTGCTGGAAGAGGCCGCGCACATGGGCTTCGCCGAGACCGTTTGCCCGAGCTGCCACATGCACATCGTGGCGTCGGGATTCTGTCCGAACTGCGGCATGGCGCTGACCGCCGCGCCCAGTCAGCTGAAGCGGAGCCGGCGCGATCGCAAGGACCCCGCGGCTCGAGCGTCGAGGGAGGCCTGACAGTGGCTCTTGTCTGCGCCCGCTGTGGCACCCAGAACCCAGACTCGAACAAGTTCTGCCTGGCCTGCGGCACGCCGCTGGCGGCAGCCCCCGCGCCGCCGGCCGCACCGGTCGGCCCCACCGCGGCGTCTCCGTTCACCCAGGCGCCACCCCCAGCCAGTGCGTTTCCCGGGCCGCCCGCCGGCGCGCCTCCAGGACCACCCGCCTACGCGAGCCCGTACTACTCGCCGACGGGGGCCGGCCCTCAGCCGGGCGTCCATCGCACGCCGTGGATCCTGATCATCGGCGTGATCGTGGCGCTCCTGATCGTGATGGGGGGGGTGGGCACCGTGCTCGCGGTCGCGATGAGCAGCCACAACACCCAGACGACAGGGTTCCAGTCGACGGTGTCGAGCCCGTCGCCGGCCGTTTCCCCCAAGTCAGGACAGAGCCCGTCGCCGGCACCGTCAAGCCTGCCGAACTCGGGCACGACCGTTTCGAACGCCGGCGAGATTGTCACCATCCCGGCCGGGTGGACCGTCCTCAACAAGGACAGCGAGACGATCACGCTGCAAAGCCCGAATGGCGATGGCTCGATCACCATCGGCAGCGGGCCGTCCAGCCCGGTCCAGAGCGCCGAGCAGAACAAGGCGTCGATGGACGCGTATTTCCTGCAGAAGTTCCCCGACACCAAGCCGTGCACGGGCAGCAAGACCAGCACCGGCAGCCTCGATGGAGCGAACGGGATCTTCTGGGAGCTGTGCTTCACCCTCACGAGCGGCGCGCAGAGCGTGCAGGTCGGGGCGCCCCTGTGGGTTGGGGCGAACGGATCTGGAAGCATCTACTACGCGGCGCTCCTCGAGACCGAGGCGTCCAACATGGACGCCTTCATCAAGGAGGCCACGCCGATCCTCGACGGTGGCATCAAGTGGAATCTCTCGTGACAGGATGGGGGCCTGGGCCGCTCCCGTCCCGTCTCATCGCCTAAAGGCCACTCTCGGCCGGGCGCGGTAACCCGGATCAGTATCTTGGGTGCTTGATGTTCGCCCGCTGGGGTCGCTTCGTCTACCGGCGGCGGTGGATCATGCTCGCCGTCTCGGGCGTGCTGCTGGCGCTGTCCGCCGCCGGCATTCTCACCGGCGGCACGCTGGCGGGGAACGGCGGTTTCGGCGCAAATCTGCCCGCCGGGCAGGCGGCCAAGCTCGTCACTGACGAGACCAAGCCGGTGTCCGCCGGCCCGGTCGGGTCAGGGATGACGCTCATCTTCACCAGCCCGACCCTGATCGCTACGAGCGCCGAGTTTCGCAGCGCCCTCGAGAACGCACTCCAGCCACTGGCGTCGGATCCGCGCGTGACGAGCGTCACGACTCCGTACACGGTTCCCTCGACCGATGAAACGAACCTGATCTCCAAGGACTCGCACGCGGCGCTGGTGGTGGTCAACCTGAAGGACAAGTCGCGAGTAGCCGAGACCTACTACCACAGCGTGCTGGACGAGATTCATCCCGGCAGCCTGCAGATGGTCGCCACCGGCGAGGTTCCGCTGAACGACGCGTTCAACGCGACCCTCGCGTCCGACCTGCAGCGCGCCGAGCTGTTCGCGCTTCCGATCACGCTCCTCATGCTCGTGCTGATCTTCGCCTCGGTGGTCGCGGCCCTGCTGCCTCTCGGGGTCGGCTTGCTCGCGATCGTGGGTGGTGTGGGCGGCACGCTGTTCCTGGCCCGATTCACCGACGTCTCGCAGTACGCGATCAACGTGGTCACGCTCATCGGGCTCGCCGTCGCGATCGACTATTCGCTCTTCATCGTCAATCGCTTCCGCGACGAGCTCGCCGCGGGCGCGTCCCGCGAGGACGCGATCGCGATCAGCATGTCCACGGCCGGACGCGCGATTACCTTCTCGGGCATTACGGTCGCGATCGGGCTCTCGGCCATGCTCTTCTACCAGGGCACCTTCCTGGCCTCGATGGGGGCGGCGGGGGGCATTGTCGTCGGGCTCGCGGTCGTCTACGGCCTGACCTTCCTGCCCGCTCTGCTATCCGTCATGGGCGGAAGCGTCGACCGCCTGAGGCTGCCCTTCATGCGTGGGCGCCATATCGAGGGCACTGGCGCATGGCACTCAATGGCGATCTGGGTGATGAAGAGGCCATTCGTCGTCCTGGTCCCTTCACTCCTGCTTCTGGTATTGGCCGGATCGCCCTTCCTCCAGCTGCGACTGGCCAACAGCGACGTCGACGCGCTACCGCCTTCCAACACCGCGCGCCAGGGCTACGACACGCTGCTGCGGGACTTCCCGGGGCAGGACCAGACCACGATCAACGCGGTCGTCTACTACCCGGACTCGAGCCCCTTGACGGCTGACCACCTGGGCGCCATCTACGACTTGAGCCATCGCCTGGCCGTCCTGCCGAACGTACTGCGCGTGCAGAGCATCGTCGACCTCGATCCCAACCTCAGCAAGCAGGACTACGTGCGCCTTTACTCCGGTCCCAAGGATCAGCTGTCGGCGGCCATGCAGCAGGCGCTCACGCTGGGCGCGGGCCCGCACATCGTCCTCATCAACCTCGTCACGAACAAGCAGTACACAACGGACGAGGCGCGCAACCTGGTCCGTGACGTGCGCGCCGAGCACGTGCCGGGCGGGCAGGTGCTGGCGACTGGCGAGACCGCGGTCGACCTGGATATCGTGACCTTCATCCTCGATCGCACCCCGACCGCGATCGGCGTGGTCATCCTCGTCACGTACATGGTGCTGTTCCTGCTCACCGGATCGGTGGTGCTGCCGCTGAAGGCCGTGATCACAAACCTGTTTTCGATCTCCGCTTCCTTCGGAGCGCTGGTCTTCGTCTTTCAGCAGGGCCATTTCAGCCAGCTCCTCAGCTTCACCCCGCAGTCGATCGACCCAAGCATCCCTGTGATCCTCTTCAGCATCGTGTTCGGGATGTCGATGGACTACGAGGTCCTACTCATCAGCCGGATCCAGGAGGAGTACCGGCGCACTGGCGACAACCAGCGCGGCGTCGCACTCGGTCTGGAGAAGAGCGGACGGCTGATTACAGGCGCCGCGGCCATCATGTGCGCGGTCTTCCTGGCGTTCGGGTTGGCCGAGGTGGTGATCATCAAGTCGATCGGGGTCGGGCTCGCCATCGCGATCGCGATCGACGCCACGATCGTGCGCATCCTGATCGTCCCTTCCGTGATGCGCATCCTCGGTCGTGCCAACTGGTGGGCGCCGCGCCCGCTCGCGCTGCTGCACCGGCGGCTGGGAGCGGGCGACATCCGCCCCGTCCCACAGCAAGCGCCTCTTCCCGGCTAGGATGCGACCGGTTGGGGCGATGCTCGCCGGGCTCTTGCTGATCGCCGCCTGCAGCACCAGCACGCCGGCGCCGGTTTCAAGTGCGAGATCCGATTGGCCCATGTATCGAGGCGACCTGTCTCGCGACGGCAACCCGAGTGGTGTCGCCCTCACGACCGAGCAGGCAAGCCACCTCAAGCCGGCCTGGACGGCAGCGCTCGATGGAGCGGTTGACGGCACGCCGGTCGTGGCGGGCAACACGGTGATCGCAGGGAGCGAGAAGGAGATCGCCGCCATCGACCTCGCGTCGGGCCGTGTGATGTGGAGCAACCGTGGACTGGGAGTCTTCTCGGGCTCGCCCGCAGTGTCCGGCAACGTGGTGGTGGCCGCCACGCTGAGCGGCCACGTGTACGCGTTCGACCTTGCCAGCGGACGCAGGTTATGGGACTGGAAGGCCGGCGGTATCGTGCCTGCGTTCTGGGCTTCGCCGGCCATCTACGGCAAGCTGGTCCTCATCGGCGTCGCCTCGCAGTACGGAGACCAGCCGCTGGAGCCTGGCGCGATCACCGCCCTGGACCTCACGAGCGGCGCGCGGCAGTGGCGGTTCTGCATCGAGGCGGACTGCGCACCCGGAGGGGGAATCTGGTCGTCGGCGGCCGTCGATCCAGCCGGCCGGGCGTTTGTCGGTAGCGGCAACCCCAGTGACGGCGTGCTCTCGTTCGACGCCTCCACCGGCAAGAAGCTCTGGGTCGCCCAGCTTCATCAGGACGCCGGCCAGGACATCGACGTGGGCGCCACCCCGATCGTCGCTTTCGTGGGGAACAGGGAGGTGGTCGCTGTTGGATCGGATGGCGGCCTCTTCGACATGTTCGACGCCGTCTCGGGAAACCTCATCTGGGCGCGCTTCCTGGTCGCGGGAAGCGCGGTGCACGGCCTCATCGCGTCGCCCGCATATGACGGAACCAGCTTCTTCGTGCCGTCCGCCAGCACGCCGACCGGGGTGTTCGCGCTCGATCCGGCCACGGGTTCAATCCAGTGGGAGCAGGTCAGCAACCTCCCGGTGTACTCGGCGCCGGCGTTGGGCAGGCGGGTGTTGATCTACGGCACCGGCGACGCGTTGGGCGACCCGAGTCATGGGAGCCTCGTGGCCGTCTCCACGACCGACGGATCCGTGGTCTGGACCTATGACATGCACCAGAGCGTCCTCAGCGCGCCGGCCATTTCGGGCACAACCGTGATCGTCGGCGACACGCACGGCTCGGTGCGCGCCTTCAGTCCGGGCTAAGGGGTTCTACTGGAGAGGGAAGGGCGACTGCCACCAGTGCGGAAGGTCGTCGACCTCGATCGCGACCACCCACTTGACCCACCAGAAGCCGCGGCGGTCAGCGGACGCGATGCGGGCCGGAAATCCGTGCCCGGGGTCAAGCGGCCTGCCGCCGATGCGCGTGGCGAGCAGCAGCTTGCCCGCGTCGCCCAGGGGAAACCTGCGGTCGTAGCCGGTGTGTGAGACCACCCGGATGGACGCTCCATCCGAAGTCCCGATGAGGCGGTCGAGCCGCGCGCCGGACCAATCCTGTGTCGAGTAGAAGCCACCTGTGCAGTCGAGCGTAGCCGTGAGCCGGTCGTCAAAGGCGAGGAGCTGGTCGTAGGTCCACTCGCGCGCAGGCGTGCGCAACCGGAAGGCGTTGGGGTCGAGATCCGGGATGGCGTCGAACATCCACGAGCTGATCGGCAGTTGGTCCGGGTTGTTCGAGCCCGCCTCGTATGAGCCGGTGAAGCGGCGGGCGGCGCCACCGAGCCCGGCGGCGCGGACCACGACCTCGCTGGTCGCGTAAGCAGCGGCCGCGCCGGCCAGCACCGCACCGCCGTGCAGGGCGGCGCGCCGGGAGAGGTCGGCGGGCCGGACCTTGATGCGGCGCGCCACCACGTGCCAGATGGCGAACGGCACGGCCGCGATGGCGGCGCCGACGTGAAAGTCCATCGCGGTCAGCGGGCCGATGTTGACCCCGAGGCCGGTGGAGTGGAGGAGGCCGGCGACGATCGAGATGAGTACGAGCGCACCCAGCAGGATCGACGCCCACCGGCCCGGCGCCGCGCGCCGGAGTCCGCGGCGGGCGATCATCGACTTCCAGGGCAGCAGGGCGAGGATGGCAAAGCCGCTGGTCGCGTGAGCGATCAAGGACCAGCGTGCCGGCGCGGTGGCGAAGGCAAACGCGAGCCAGCCCGTCAAGAAGGCGGCCGACATCAGTGCAAGCAGGGCGAGGTTCGTGCGTGCGCCGCGCGCGATGGCCGTCATATACCTCTTGCTACTGTTACTCCCTTCGGCTACTCAGCGCATCCCCGCGTAGCTCAGGGGATAGAGCAGGACGGTCCTAACGTCAAGGTC
>Ga0073928_10004562_pt1 | contig 20349 bp, 19 predicted proteins | sample PaiPotPPA55metaG_FD_76969 | JGI IMG/M metagenome (GOLD analysis project Ga0073928, IMG submission 76969) | Iron sulfur acid spring bacterial and archeal communities from Banff, Canada, to study Microbial Dark Matter (Phase II) - Paint Pots PPA... ...
AACCGCGGCTTGCAGTTCCTGGATCTGATCCAGGAAGGCAACATCGGTTTGATGAAGGCGGTGGACAAGTTCGAATATCGTCGCGGTTATAAGTTCTCGACGTACGCCACGTGGTGGATTCGCCAGGCCATCACGCGTTCGATTGCCGACCAAGCCCGCACCATCCGGATTCCGGTTCACATGATCGAAACGATCAACAAGATGAACCGTATTTCGCGGCAGATCCTGCAGGAAACCGGTCTCGAGCCGGATCCGGCAACGCTCGCTGAAAAGATGGAAATGCCGGAAGACAAGATCCGCAAGATCATGAAGATCGCGAAGGAACCGATCTCCATGGAAACGCCGATCGGTGACGACGACGACTCGCATCTTGGCGACTTTATCGAAGATACGAACACGGTGGCTCCGGCCGACGCTGCGCTTCACGCCAGCATGCGCGACGTGGTAAAGGACGTGCTCGACTCGCTGACGCCGCGTGAAGCGAAGGTGTTGCGGATGCGCTTCGGTATCGAGATGAGCACGGATCACACGCTCGAGGAAGTGGGCAAGCAGTTCGACGTGACGCGTGAGCGGATTCGTCAGATTGAGGCGAAGGCGCTGCGCAAGCTTCGCCATCCGAGCCGTTCGGACAAGCTGAAGTCGTTCCTGGAAGGGAATTGATGTTTGGTCGTGACTGAAGCACTAAAGCGCGGCGGGCTGAGTTGGCCCGCCGCGCTTGTTTTATAGGCCATTTCAAGGCAAACTCGCAGACCTTCGCGAGTGCAGTCGAATCGAATTCGATGCACGCCGGAAGCGCCGCCCGGCGCTTTTCCTTCACTCGCGGCAGGGCGTTTTCCTGCAAAAGGGCCGGAAGCTTAATTGGTATAAGCTGTCGACTCATAATCGACCGATAGTGGGTTCGAATCCCACCCGGCCCACCATCTTGCTGTTTCAAGACGTCCCCGAAGCCCGCGCCCAGCGGGCTTTTTGCCGTCTAGGATGTCCGCGGACGTCCAGCTTGATCCGTTGACAGCAAATGGGAGGCTGAGTACGCGAACCTTATCTTGCATCGGTTGGAACGCGACATGTTCCCGTCGCTCGGTGCTCGCCCCATCTCCGAGATTCCCCTCCGGAATTACTGATGGCACTACGCCGTATCGAGCGGCGCGGAGCGATCGACACAGCGACCGGGCGTTGCAGAAGCAGCGGCGCGCCTCATCCGTGCCGAATTTCCACGAGCGAGCTGACCTTCTCGCGCGTTGATTGGCTAAGGTAGCGTTTGCTCAACGCCACGCGTAAGCACGTCATCGCGGAAGGACCATCAACGTCGACGTAGCCGATGCATAGAGACGCCCTGACATGTCGGTCAGCCGACCCTCGGTGAACGCGATGCGTTTTCCGATTGAAATCACCCTCGCTTCTGCGCGGACCGGTCCGGTCTCTATCGTGATCGGGCGATGGTAAGAAACTTTTAGTTCAATAGTCGTATAGCCCTGTTCGGCGCTCAGGCACGAGTGGACCGCACAGCCGCATGCCGAATCCAGCAACGCGGCTGAATAGCCGCCGTGAACGGTCCCTTGCGGGTTATAGGTCTTGCTTGCCGGCGAAGCCGTGAAGACTGCGATGCCTTCGTCTATTTCGACGAGTTGGAAATTGAGTGTCTCGCCCATTGGCGCCCGTTGACCTTCGTCGATTTGACGCCGCAACGTTTCAAGGCCGCTCATTGCATGTTCAGGGGCGAGAGTCATTCGAAGATCGGTCCTGGTAAGTCAAAATTGAAATGATCAATGCGGAGCGTTTGCTCGTCCGATCAGTACGACGCCTGACGCTTCTCGAGAAAGGCAGTAATGCCTTCGCCGCCGTCCCTGTGATAAAGCGCGTCCAGAAAGGTCGTCTTTTCGTGCTCCAGATAGGTAGTTCGATCCTGCGATCCCGCTTGCTCGATCAGTTGTTTCATCAAAGCCAACGCGTGTGGCGAACGCTGCCCCAAGGACTGGGCGAGTTCCGTCGCGGCGTCGATTGCGGACCCCGGCGAGACGGTCCGGTTCACGACCCCGTAAGCGGCAAGTTGCCCGGCTTCCAAAGCCACGCCGTTTAAAAGCGCGTCGCTCACCACCGCCTTCGGCAGGGTTCGCACGAGCTCCCATGCACCGCCGCCATCGGGTGTCAGCGCGATCTTGATGTAGGACATGACGAATTTCGCGTTAGTACCGGCAATGATGAAGTCGCATGCCAGGGCGATGGAGAATCCCGCACCGGCCGCGAATCCTTCTACGGCGGCGATCACCGGCTTCGGACACGCACGGATAGCGGCTGTGCACCGGTTGAGCCGCTCGATGCTGTCTGCCTGGACTGAGCGCGGACGCGACCGGTTGCCGAGCAGCCGCACAAGGTTCCCACCGGCGCTGAATACACCATCGGCACCGCTTAGGATTACGCAGCGGACGGCGTCGTCGTGGGTCGCATCTGACACTGCTTTCGTGAGCGCGTCATACAGCGCCGGGCCCAGCGCATTTTTCGCCGCGGGGTTCGATAGCGTCAGAAACAGCGTGCCGTCGCGGCGTTCGAATAACAGGTGCTCTTGCATCGGTGCGGATCGTCTCCGAAGGAAGTCATGCTGTGCCCGCGTCTTCGACCGGACGCCTTTTTGCGCGCGGCTTTGCGACTTTTTTGGCCGGCGGTAGCGGGTTGTCGGTGGCACCGTCCTCGAAGGCGATCAACCCAGTCAGGATGAATTTCAGCAATCCCTGACGCCATTTCTCGAACGACACCTTGCGTTTAAGGCTGGGTCCGACCGGCCGGTCGCTGTAAAACATACTGAGCCCATGAACGGCTGACCACGCGCATCGCACTTTCAACTCGTCGAAACGCTCGCTTGCGCCACGCTCGGCGAAGTAATCCTCGACCGCACCATGCAGTAACTCATACGAAGCATTGCCTGCGGCGAGCAGGTCAGGATAGTGCTCCTTGCCGACAATCTGCGGCCCGAACATCAGGAAGAACAACGCAGGTTGCGCAATGGCGAACTCGATATAGCCGTCCAGCACCACGAGCAAGCGTGCCTCTGCGGTCATCTCGGGCAACAGGCGCGCGCGCCGAACGGTAATCAGTTCCCAGAAGCCTTCGGTGGCGATCGCAGCCAGTAGTCCTTCCTTGTCCGCGAACTGGTTGCGCGGCGCGCCGTGAGACACGCCGGCGAGCCGCGCAGCGGAGCGCAATGTCAGTCCGTGGATGCCCTCGCTGGCGAGAATCTCCCTGCCGCAGCGGATCATCTCTTCGCGCAGATTGCCGTGGTGATACGGGCGTCGAACGGGAGCGGGCAAGGCTTTGGTCATGGCGAGTCGGGGTCGGTAAGGGGATAACGGGAGATCCAGTTTAACGCGGACGCCACTGCGCAGAAAGGCGTGCCAGGCGTGCCTGACCTGGTCCGGCCGAACGATGCAACTCAACACGACATACCGGTGTCATTCGAACAAGAACTCGTATTTGACGACCATCGTAGCGAAGGCGCTCCGAACCGCAGCAATCGCCACCTCTCTCTCGTCGGCCGACAGTGTTGCGGGCATCACCAGCGTCGACATCACGCCACGATCGCCCCGGTCATCGACGCGAATGTCCACCACGGGCACCGGCGACTGGCCCTGCACGTCGGCGAGCATCTGCCATTGAACGCGGCGAATGGCGTCGTTGCGCAAGCTGTTCTTCTGGATCTTGCCGACTGACGTTTTCGGAATAGCATCGACGATGTAGAACTGTTTCGGCACTGCAGCACGCTCGGGAATGACTTCGTAGGCGTAGTGCTTCAGACGTCCTAGCGGATAAGTGGAGCCCGCGTTCAACGCCACATAGACCACCGGCAATTCGCCGGCATGCGCGTCGGGAATGCCGACCGCTGCCGCGTCGAACACTTCGGGATGCCGATACAGGGCTTCCTCGATCATGCGGGGGTCGATATTGTTGCCGCCGCGAATGATCAGGTCCTTCGCGCGCCCCGTGAGCCAGAAGTAGCCTTCTTCATCGGCATATCCGAGGTCACCTGTGTTGAACCAGGTGTCGTCCAGCCAGATATCCTCATTGTGACCGCTGCCGAGATAGCCCGGAAAAATGTTGGGACCACGCACCACGACGATGCCCGGTTCGAGCGGCGCGCAATCGCGCAGAATGCGGCCGTTCGCCACTTTCACGGCCTTCAGTTCTTCATAGGCGAAGCGAAAGCCGATCGATCCTACGCGTGCTTCTCCATAGCGAGGGTTGGTCGCGCTCAATGCAGTGCCTTCGGTCAAGCCGTAGCCTTCGATCAGCGTCGCGCCGGTTTTCTGGGTGAACGCCTCGGCGACTGCAGCCGAGAGGGGCGCTGTGCCACAGCTTGCCGTCTTGAGCGAGCTGATATCTGCCCCGTCCAACGGGATGTTCAGCAGCAAATTGACGACCGTCGGCACCATGCTGAGCGTAGTGACGCGAAAGCGCTCAACGATTCGCCACATGTTGCGGATCACGGACGGATCGCGCCAGCCGCTAGCCGATAACATCACCACCGAAGCGCCGGCCGCGAGCGCCATCAGGCAACTGGTAAGGACGCCCGTGACATGGAACATAGGTACGCCGCACACGCGGACATCGGAGGGTCGCACGTCGTACTGCAAACCACTGATCCACGCCATGAAGACTTCATTGGCGTGTGTGTGCAACGCGAGCTTGGGCGTGCCGGTCGTGCCGCCGGTGTGGAACATGGAGGCAATGTCGGACGGCGCGATAATCCGGCCGCTGTCCAAGTTGTTGCCGTTGAATTCGGGCAGGCGCGCAAGCAGATCGACGATGCTGTCGTCGCGAACTGCCGTGCCGCCCGCCTTGATCCAGTGCTTGACCGCCGGGAGGTCCTGACGGATCTGCATGGCCTTGTGCCACGCCTCGATATCGCCGTCCGGGCCATAAGTAATCACTGCCTTGGCTCCCGCTTGCCGCAGTAATGCAGCAATGATTTCTGGCTCGAGCATCCAGCTTACCGGGCAGACAATACCGGCGGCCTCCGCGCCCCAAATGGCGTATTGCGACTCCGGCGTGATGGGCATGATCACGCCCACCACATCGGTCGAACCGATGCCGAGCGAGTGAAGCAGGTTGGCTGTCTGCGTGATCCTTTCAAACAATTGCCCGTGCGTGATCGTGCTCGCCCGGTCCAGTTCGTCGCCGGAGTCAAAGTAATGCAGCGCCGCCGCGCCCGGCTGCCGTATGCTCCTCTCGCGCAGCATCGCATAGGTACTGTCGGGCAGGTGCCGCTCGGCAAGCGGCGTTTGCTCGAACGCCTCGACATCCGCCATGGTGCGGACCATGAGGCGCAGATCATCGCTGGATGCCGGCGTTTCAACGCACGATTCAATCACCGTTTTAGACATGTTCAGGAACCCTTATAGACTGGCCGGCGCTTATTGAGGAATGCGTTTCCACCTTCGTGCATGTCGTCGGTGCTAAAGAGTGCGGAGAACGCGAGGGATTCCATCATCAGCGCCACGTCGAGATTGGCATCCTGACCAGCATGGATCAGGAGCTTGGCCAGCGCGATGGAGTGAGGAGATTTCTCTGCGATCTTGCGTACGTAGTTCTTCGCCTCATCAAGCAATTCGGCGGGACGCACTACCTTGTTGACGAGACCGACCCGATACGCTTCGTCTGGCGTGATCACTTCACCCGTGAAGATCATTTCTTTCGCCTTCGTCGCGCCGACGAGCCGCACAAGCCGCTGCGTGCCTCCGCGCCCCGGAATAAGCCCGACGTTCGTCTCGGTCTGGCCGATCTGCGCATTGTTCGCGGCTACCCGCAGATCGCATGCCATCGCCAGTTCCAGGCCACCGCCGAAGCAGGGGCCCGCAATGGCCGCAACGATAGGCACGATGCTGTTGTGAATGAGCGCCCACAAATCGGGCGTGCCGCTCGTCGGCGTGAACACGTCCATGGGACGGCGCACCAGCATCTCGTTCAGATCTCCGCCCGCAACGAACGCCTTCGTGCCGCCCCACAGCACGATGCCCCGCACCGACCGGTCCGCGATCAGCGCGGACAATGCTTCGTAGAGGTCGCTGCGCAATGCGTTGTTGATGGCGTTGTATTTTTCGAGCCGGTTCATTGTGACGACAGCACAACTTCCGTCCCGGTCGACGAACACGGTGCCGTATTCCGTCTTTGCTGCGTTAGCCGTTGAATCAGACATGACTGAGTCGCCTCCCAAGGTTCAATGGATGAATTCAAACAAACCAGCCGCACCCATTCCACCTGCGGCGCACATGGTGACGACGCCGTATTTCGCTTTGCGCCGGCGTCCTTCCATCAAAATGTGGCCGACTTGACGCGCACCCGTCATGCCGTACGGATGACCGATCGCGATGGCACCACCGTTCACATTGAGACGCTCCTCAGGCAGACCGAGGACATCGATGCAATAGGTCGCCTGGCAACCAAATGCTTCGTTGAGCTCCCAAAGGTCAATGTCGTCGATGCTCAGGTTGTTGCGCTCGAGCAGGCGCGGCACGGCCTTGATCGGTCCCACGCCCATCTCGTCCGGCTCCACGCCTGCCGTGGCGAGGCTCACGAAGTAGCCGAGCGGCGTAAGGCCGCGTCGCTCCGCTTCCTGCTCGGACATGATGACGAGTGCCGCGGCGCCGTCGGAGAACTGACTGGCATTGCCGGCAGTGACCTGGAAACCTTCACCTTTGACGGGCGGTAGCCCGGCGAGGGTTTCGAGCGTTGTGTCCGGCCGGTTGCCTTCGTCCTGCTTCAACAGACATTCCACTGTGCTTGTTTCGCCAGTCGCTTTATCGACGACTCCTTTCAGGGACGGCAAGGGCACGATTTCATCGTCGAAAATACCGGCCGCTTGCGCACGGGCTGTACGTTGCTGGCTTTGCAGGGAGAACGCATCCGAACGCTCGCGCGAGACGTGGTAACGGCTCGCCAGCGTTTCGGCTGTTTCGATCATGTGGGTGTAGACATCCGGGCGATGCTCGGCGAGCCACGCTTCGCGTTGCGCTGTCTTGAGCGTGACCGGCTGCGACAGGCTGATCGACTCCACGCCGCCTGCCACCATGACGGGGACTTTGTCCACCAGCACGCGCTGCGCTGCAAAGGCGACGGCCTGCAGGCCCGACGCGCAGAAACGAGTCAACGTGGTACCGCTCACCGACACCGGCAAGCCGGCGCGAATGGCGGAAGCGCGCGCGATATTTCCGCCTGTTGCCGCTATGGGCTGGCCGCAGCCAAACACGATGTCTTCCACTTCGGCGCCATCAAGATTGGCACGCGCGACAGCGTGTTTGATCACATGGCCGGCCATGGTCGCGCCGTGGGTTTGATTGAATGCGCCGCGCGTCGCTTTGCCGATTGGGGTACGTGCGTACGACACGATGACTGCTCGAGTCATGGACATCTCCAGGTTACGTTTATGCGAGCACGCCGGTCATGACGTGCAATATGGACAGTGGATACATTTGTCGTATAAATTGCTGAATCTCGTCTATGTATCCAGTGTCTATATCGTAGTAACGCACCGACTTCTCGTCAACAAAAAGTGCAGTTAATTGGGGTATACATGGACTGCTAAGAGAACCGACGGCATGTTCGCGCCACCCTGAGATCCTTATCGCACAAGGCTTAAAGCGAGATCGGAAAAGCCGTTTCGAGTCAGCTGGCAGTGCTGCCCCGCCATAGGTGTTAGCCCTGAAGCAAGGTTCATTTGCTTGACGAGCGTAATCCTCATTACTAGCATGTAGACGGTGGATATATTGATCGGTTTGAAGCACGGATGTGATTGTGGATGTCTGTTTTCCCCAGGAGATGTTTGATGGATTTCAATGGAACGCAATTGATCAGGGCGCCTCGCGCCGACGTATGGAAACGGCTCAACGACCCTGCCACGCTGAAGGCGTGCTTGCCCGGTTGCGAATCCTACGAAGCGGCTCAAGACGGCGCCTACGACGCGGTGATCCTCGCGGCTCTCGGCCCGGTCAAGGCGCGATTCAAGGGAACGGCGCAGATCCTCAATGTCGATGAAGGGACCGCTTACCGGATCGAAGGAAGTGGCAGTGGCGGCATTGCAGGACACGGCAAGCTCGGAGCGGATGTCTGGCTCGAAAGCAGCGAGGAAGGCACCGTGCTGAACTTTCGCGCTGACGTGCAGATGGCGGGCAAGCTCGCGCAACTTGGATCGCGACTGGTCGGGTCCGTTGCGAACAAATTCGTGGCAGAGTTTTTCTCGCGCTTCGAGCAAACAGTGAGCGCCGACGTCGGCAAGCCCGGTGCCACTGCGGCATGGAATCTTTCAACCGGCGCGCAGGAGGCAGCAAGTTGAAAACTCACATGAATCTCACGATCAACGGCGCAGCAAGGGAAGTCGACGTTGAACATCGGCGTCTGCTGGTTCATACGCTGCGCGACACGTTTCATCTGACCGGTGCGCATATCGGATGCGATACGTCGCAATGCGGAGCGTGCACCGTACTACTCGACGGCAAGACGGTGCGCTCCTGCACGGTCCTCACGGTCCAGGCGGAAGGATGTGAGGTCCGGACCATGGAGGGCATGGACGATGATCCGGTTGTCAGGGTGCTGAAAAAATGGTTCAACGAACTCCACGGCCTGCAGTGCGGCTACTGCACGCCGGCGATGATCCTTGCGGCGCGCGCGCTGCTTTTAAAGAACAGCGATCCGTCGGAGCATGACGTGAGGGCGTCGTTGCATGGAAACCTGTGCCGGTGCACGGGCTACCAGAATATCGTCGACGCGGTGCTGGCAAGCGCGAAGACGTTGCAGCAGGCTTCGTTGGAATCGGTCGAGGAGCACGCCCATGACTGAGGTAATGGACCAGCGGGCGACCCGCTTCATTGGCCAGGCGATAGCGCGGCGCGAGGATAAGCGCCTGATGTCGGGTCGCGGCAAATACACAAGCGACTTCCGGTTTGACGGCATGGCCTATGCGGTGTTCGTGCGCTCGCCCTTCGCGCACGCGACAATCCGAAGCATCGCTACAGGCGAAGCGGCTGCGGCGCCGGGCGTGGTCGGTGTGTTGACGGCGAGAGATATCGAAGGGAAGGTCGGCGACATCAAGCCGAACTGGGTCATCAACGGAGCCAAAGTCCCGTCTCATCCTCCGCTGGCAGTCGAGCGCGTACGCTATCTGGGCGAACCGGTCGCAGTCGTGATCGCAGCCACGCTCGAACAGGCGGTGGACGCCGCCGAGTTGGTCATGGCCGAGTACGACGAACTTCCGGCGGTCGTCGACGCCGAGGCGGCGCTGACCGAGGATGCGCCATTGCTCCACGCCAACGTTCCTGCAAATCACATCGGCGTGTATCGGGTGAAAGGTGGCGACTACGAAGCGGCGACGAAGAGAGCGGATCGGCTGGTCAAGATTCGGCTAGTCAATCAGCGGCTGATTCCGAGTCCGTTGGAGCCGCGTGCGCTTTGCGCCAGTCATGACGCTACGAGCGACACACTGACTTTCGTCGTCCCGACGCAGGTGCCGCACATGTCGAAACGATGGCTCGCGGAAGCGCTGCGCTGGCCCGAGCATCGCATCCGGATAGTCGCACCGGACATTGGAGGGGGATTCGGCGCGAAGATGCATTTCTACGCGGAAGAGATTCTGGTCGCGTATGCATCGAAGCACTTCGCCTGCCCGGTCAGCTGGACCGAGACGCGCAGCGAGAATTGCGTAGCAACGACCCATGGCCGCGCACATGTGGAGTATGTAGAGGCCGCGGTCACGCTCGATGGCAAGGTGCTCGGCATGAAGGTCCGCTCGTTCGCCAACCTGGGCGCTTATTTATCAAACATGGGAACCGGCATTCCCACAGTGAACACCGCGAGTTATGTGACAGGCAACTACCAGATCAACTCGGTGGACGTGGAAGTGAATCTCGTCACGACCAACACCACGCCGGTGGACGCATACCGGGGAGCGGGCCGGCCGGAAGCGGCCTACATCATCGAGCGCGCGATGGATGCCGTCGCCCGCGAACTGGACATCGATCCGGTCGAACTGCGCCGCCGCAATCTCGTGCAGCCGGACCAGTTTCCCTATGCGCCACACGAAGCCGCGCGCGGAAAGTGGGACAGCGGTGACTATGAGGCATGCCTGAACCGCGCGACGGATCTTATCGATTATGCAGGCTGGCGCAAGCGCCAGATCGAGTTGCGCAAACAAGGGCGGTTCATCGGTATTGGCGTTTCGTGCTACATCGAGCTCGTGGGCATGGGCATGTCGGTGATGCTGAGTCGCGTGGGATTCGATCGCGGTGGATGGGAAAGCGCCCACATCCGTGTGCATTCGGACGGGAAGGTGACGCTCTTCAGCGGTTCGATGCCGCAGGGCCAGGGGCACGCGACCACCTTCGCGCAGATCGTGGCCGATGTGCTGCAGCTTCCGCTCGACGACGTCGAAGTCGTGCAGGGTGACACCGATCGCGTGCTCGCCGGGCACGGTACCTTCAACTCCCGGTCTGTGCCAGTGGGCGGCTCGGCTGCGTTTATCGCTGCTCAGAAAATTTCGGTGAAAGCGAGATTGATCGCCGCGCACATGCTCGGCGCGACCGACGAGACGTTGTTGTATTCGGACGGCGTGTTTGTTCATCGCGATCACGGCGAATCCAGTCTTCCGTTTGCCCAGGTTGCGCGGATGGCCTACGTCGCCAGCAAGCTGCCGCCGGGATGCGAGCCCGGACTGGAGGAGCGTGTGTTCTACGAACCCACGTCGATGGGCGCACCGAACGGATGTCACGCCGTCGTTCTGGAGGTCGATGTCGAAACGGGCAGCGTAGAGATCCTCGACTATGTTGCGGTGGACGACGTAGGTGTGCTGATTAATCCGCTGCTGTGCCACGGGCAGATGCAGGGCGGCATTGCGCAGGGCATTGGCCAGGCGCTTTACGAAGAGGCGCGCTACGACGAATCGGGGCAGCTCCTGACTGGCTCGCTGCTCGATTACGCTTTCCCCAAGAGCGAGCAGATTCCGCGAATCCGCACGAGCTTCCTGGTTTCGCCCGCACCCGGGAATCCGTTAGGCGCGAAAGGGATCGGAGAGGCCGGCTGCGTGGGGGCGCCGCCTGCGGTCGTCAGTGCAGTATGCGACGCGTTGAAGCCGTTCGGTATCCAGCATATCGACATGCCGCTTACGCCCCCAAAAATATGGCGTGCCATTCAGGACGCCGGGCGGAGCGCAACATGATCCCTTACGACTTCGAATACGTCCGGCCGACAACGGTCGCAGACGCTGTCGCGCTGCTGTCGAATCATCCAGACGCCAAGTTGCTGGCGGGAGGGCATTCGCTTTTGCCGATCATGAAACTCCGGCTCGCACGACCGTCGATGCTGATCGATATCACTCACGTTCCCGAACTCAGGCGCATCGAGGTGAATGACGATTCCGTGATTATCGGGGCTGGCTTGACACATGCAGAACTCGAGGCTGATTCGCGACTTCAGGACAGCATCCCGTTGTTCGGAAAAGTGGCGGAAGTCATCGCCGATCCGGCCGTTCGCAACCGGGGAACGATCGGCGGCTCGCTGGTCAACGCAGACCCGTCAGCGGACTGGCCCGCGGCTATGCTGGCGCTGGAAGCGGAGATGGAGATCGTCGGGCCGACAGGAAGCCGGCGCGTGCCGGCGACAAATTTCTTCGAAGGCGTGATGGCCTCTGCGGTGCAACCCGAAGAACTGCTTACGCGGATCATCGTGCCGGTGCTGACGGAAAGCGTGTGCGGATATCGGAAGTTTCGTCATCCCGCATCCGGCTATGCAGTGGCGGCGGCAGCTGTCGTGCTTCGCTATGACGGCGAACGCTGCATTGATGGGCGAATCGGCATCACCGGTGTGGCCGATGCGGCGTTCAATGCGCGAGCGGCCGAGACGATGCTCGCCGCCGGCTTCGACGGACGGCCTGAGCAGATTCGCGAAATCGCGGCTGTCGCCCTGGACGGTGTGGTGGCTCTGGAAGACGGTTTTGCAGACTCGAGCTATCGGCTCCAACTGGCTCGGACCATGGTGGAACGAGCGCTTGCCGATGCGCTGAAAAACAGGACGTCCAATGCGTAGGTATACGACACGGAGACCGTCAAATGCATGACAACGTTCGCTATGGCCGAATTGCAGCCGCAGGTTGGATACTCCTGGCAACGGGGATGTCGGCCCATGCAGCGGCTCCATCTTTGGGCGACGCGCCGGCGATCGTCTATTCCGAATCGTCGGTCAAGGTAATTCATGAGACGGTGGATGTCTCTGTCGACTTCGATCGCTTTACGACCCGGCTGGAGCATTTGCTCGGCCACTATGACCCCTCGGTAAACGGGTTGTTCGGCAAGGATCCGACCTTGGCAATCCAGCGTATGAAAGCGATGGAGGGCACCGACAGGTTCATGATCTTTGCGTCGCAGAATCACGGCGCGCTGCTCTCGATAGCGGGCACGCCGATGAAAGCCAAGCGCTATCACATCGGCAATCCGCTGATCGCCCTTGACATGACACGCCATCAAGTTGGCGCTGGCCTGTACGCGCCGTTGACGCTTCTGATCTACGAGACGAGCCCGTCAACCGTGCGAATCGAATTCGATAATCCGTCGTCGCTGTTCGGGCAGTTCAACGATGCGGCCGTCACTGCCATCGCGGTGAGACTGGATAGCAGTCTGCGGGACATGATCGAAAAGGCAGCGTTGCCGGACGATCGGCAAGCGACCGATCAGTAATTTTTCCGTTCAGTTCGAGTAAATTTCACAATCTAAATTATTAGTATAACGAAATGATTAATGACTAGATTTAAAAAAACAAACGTTCGCAACTGTAAATCAATGATGAGGCGCCAGGAGATGAGAATGCTCAGGAGGATGCAGTGGATTTCGAGGAGCGGCAGAAGCCGGACGTGTTGCACGGTTGCCCGATCGCTGGGTGCGCTCGGCGTCCTGCTGGGAACAGCGGGGCAGGGGGCGCACGCGCAGTCGTCGGTGACGCTCTATGGCCTTATCGACGCGGGGCTCGTCTATCGCACCAACACCGGTGTCGCCGATGGCAAGTCGGCGAGCGCGATATCGTTTTCCGGCAACAATCATGCAACCAGTCGATGGGGCTTGATCGGCTTCGAGGACATTGGCGGTGGCACCCAGATCACGTTCAGGCTTGAGAGCGGTTTTAACCCCTCGAGCGGTGCCGGCGACTTCAGCTTGCCGTTTCCCAACGCAACGAACTCGCTGTTCGATCGTGGGGCGATCGTGGGCGTTGTCGCGCCGTGGGGTGCGGTCAAACTAGGACGGAACTGGACGCCGCTCTACGACGCCTATAGCGCGGCAGACATTACCGGCTTCTCGCTGACCGGGTCGCTCGCAAATGCCGTTTTCCAGAATTCGTCGAACATCAATCCCGCGCTTCCCGCCGCGGCTGCAGCGACGGGCGCGAACAGTGCCGTGAATGGCGGGTTCCTCTATCAGTGGCTGAACAACTCGGTCAAATACGAACTCCCCGCGAATCGCTTCGGCTTCTCGGGAAGCGCCTTGTACTCGTTCGGAGGAACTGCCGGAGAGTTCCAGAATAAGCAGGCGTGGTCCGCGAACCTGAACTGGACACGCGGCAATCTGGAATTGCTAACCGCTTACTACGACGCACGCGATCCGACGGGCGCGACCAACGAGAACTGGCTGCGCGCCTACACGCTCGCCGTCAAATACACCTTCGGCGTAGTGAAAACCGCCTTCGACTTCATCAAATTCCGCAATCCGACCACGGGCGCGAACCAGAATTACTACTTCACCGCAGTCGCGTGGCAGATCACCCCCGCGTTACGTGTCACGGGTAACTGGATGTACCTGCAGGACCTGAAGCAAAGCACGGCAGGTGCCAATCTATACCGGCTCGGCGGCGAGTATTTTCTTTCGAAGCGCACGTCCGTTTATACCGACGTCGCGTTTGTGGACAACAAGCCGCGCGGCACGCTAGGAGCCGGCGTGAACAGCAGTCCGGTCAGTTCCAATGCCGCGACCATCGGGCGTAATCAGACCGCCATTACCGTCGGTATGCGCACGACTTTCTGAGCGAGCCATGCAGCCATGGAGACGAACATGAATTCACCAATCGATACAATCAGCCCGGCCCTGAATCGAGACGCCGACGCGACCTTGAAGCGGGCGTACGCGCGCGCCGAGTGGCGCATCGTTCCGCTGCTGTTCGGGCTATGGCTGCTTGCGTGGGTGGACCGGGCCAACGTTTCCTTCGCCAAACTGCAGATGCTTTCCGATCTGCAGTTCAGCGAGGCCGTGTACGGCTTCGGCGCCGGTCTGTTCTTCCTGGGCTATGTGATCTTCGGCGTGCCCAGCACGTTGTTCCAGCAACGCGTGGGCGCCCGGAAAACCATTGCCGCGATTGCCATCGGGTGGGGCGCGACGAGTATCGCGATGACGTTCATCCACGGACCGATGGCGTTCTATGCACTCCGGTTTCTGCTCGGTGTTTTCGAAGCGGGGTTCTATCCCGGTGTCATCCTGTACTTCACCTACTGGTTTCCGGCCAAACGCCGCACCCGGAACTTCAGCATCTTCCATTCGGCCGCTATCTGCTCGACGGTCGTTGTCGGCCTGACAGGCTCTGCGGTGCTCGAACACATGAGCGGGTATCTGGGTGTCGCGGGGTGGCGCTGGATGTTCCTCTTTCAGGCAGCGCCGACGCTCTTGCTCGGGTGCGTCGCTGTATTCGTGTTGCCTGACCGTCCGGCTAGGGCACGCTGGTTGACCGACGAACAAAAGCGCCTGATCGAGAGTGATCTTGCGCGGGAAAACAGCAGGATGGCCGGCCGCGAAGATCGGCCTTGGGTATCGCTGCGAACGCCGACGATCTGGAACCTGATTCTCATCTACTTTTGTATCCTGAGCGCGAATGCGGCGTTGTCCTTCTACATTCCGACCATTCTGAAGGAAGCGGGTTTCGGGGGGTATTCGGCTATCGGCAACGCGCTTGCGGCCATTTGCGTTCTGGGGGCACTCTTGAACGTAGCATTCTCTTCCCACGCGGCTCGCCGCGACGAAATTCGCTACCACTGCGCAGTGGCTTCGGTGGTCAGTGTGGTCAGCCTGGTCGCGCTCGTGTTGGTCTGGCATGAAAACCGGGTGGCGACGTTTGTCCTCCTGGTGACTGCGCTGGCGGGAACAGGCGCGGGCATTTCTCTGTTCTGGCAAATCCCGGGGCGCATGCTGAGCGGCAGCGCGGCCGCGGTTGGAATCGCATTCATCAGTTCGGCCGCAAATCTGGCGGGTTTTTTTACGCCCTGGCTCACGGGTCTGGTGAGAACGCTGACCGGCCACTACACGAGCAGTTTCCTCACCGTCGCCTGCATTCAAGCCATCGCGGCAATCGCGCTGTTCGCATGGACGCCCGTGCCGGGCAGCAAAAAATGAAGCACCCGGGCAGGATCGGGAACGACCAATTTATGGAGCTACGCGATGCAACATGCACAGGATGTAATTTTATTGGGGCAAGGCTTTTATTGGCAGGACATCAGCCCGGGGCAACGCTTTCGAACGCACCGGCGCACGGTCACCGAGAGCGACCTGATAGGTTTCGTCAACGTCACGGGGATGCTCGAAGCCATCTTCATCGATGCGGATTACGAACACGGCGCCATGCGTGGACGTCCGGTTCCTGCCGCATTGACGAGTGGTTTGATCGAGGGAATGCTTTTCCAGACAATGATTCAGGGCACGGGCCTCGCGCTGCTCGAGATGGCGCTCAAGACCCACCTCCCCGTGGAAGTCGGCGACAAAATCGATGCGGTCATTGAGGTGCAGGAAGTCAAGCCGACGTCGAAAAGCAACCGCGCCGTTGTCACGAGCCAAGTTGATGTACGCAATCAGCGAGGTGAGCTCGTCGTGTCGTACACCGCGAAGCGACTGCTCGCAGGTCGCCCCTAACCACGCGGTGAGGTCGTTCTTCGAGCATGTTGACGCTAAGGTTGGTTTCGCCTCGACGAATAGGAAGCAGGTTGCTTGTACCTCGACGAGCGACCGAAGCAGCATGTGAGCGTCGCTGGCCACCTTCCGAGTCAGAACATCTACCGAATCAACGTCAGGGTCATGGTCATGGTCGGTTTCATGGATCAGGCGCGCATCGATAGCACATGTTGAAGAGGATCGGATGACGAGGGGAAGAGCCAACTACGCCTTAGTTCGGCCAGTTTCAGCCATTCTGCGTTGCCTTCCAATTCGCATAGTGGCAGGATGCCTTATGTAGTTTTGGGGTGCGTACGAACGCTGAAATCACTGAGGACGAAAATGTGAAGATTTTCGAGTACGGGAAAATTGTGCTATGAAGAATCTTAACGCAAGAGCATGGCTCGCACTTGCCGTCCTCGCCGTTGTGATGGGCCTTCTACTGTTCGTTCCCGCGGGGACCGTTCATTATTGGGAAGCATGGGCGTACCTGTTGATCTTCACAGGCGCATCGGTCTTCATTACGCTTTATCTCATGCGAAACGCCCCGGCGCTTCTTGAGCGCCGAATGAGCGGCGGTCCGACGGCGGAGAGGCAACCAGCGCAGAAGTTCATCATGTTGTGTACGTCAATCGCCTTCATAGCTCTTCTTGTCGTGCCCGCGTTTGACCACCGCTTTGGTTGGTCCACCATGCCACTCGAAGGTGTTATGGCCGGGGACGCGCTCGTTGCGATTGGTTTTTATCTCATTTTCCTCGTGTATCGAGAAAACACGTTCACTTCAGCAATCATCGAGGTCGCGGAGAATCAGAAGGTTATTTCGACCGGGCCATATGCAATCGTTCGCCACCCGATGTACGCGAGTGCATCCCTGTACCTTCTCGGCACACCGCTAGCGCTAGCCTCGTATTGGGGGTTTGTCTCAATCGCCGCGATGATGCCATTTCTGATATGGCGGCTCATTGACGAAGAACGCTTCCTTGCCAGGAATCTGTCCGGTTATACCGCATACCAGAAACAGGTCCGGCATCGTCTTGTACCATTCGTGTGGTAGTCGAATCGAGTGCATCGAGGCGTGCAACCATGCACGTGTGCGAGAGGTCACGGCATAAAGCCGTGCGCCTCTCACTGGGAACTGATCGGGCGACAACTAACGGTAGCAGAGGGCTCTCGAGTTATCAGCACCGGGAGAAACCGGTGCCCCCTTGCTGTTCACGTAACAACACAACAAAGAGTTCTGCGAAGCCTTCCGACCGGTTGCCCATCGTCAGGCGCTCGACAAGTTCGGCCGTGTAACGGGCAAGGTTCATCGTTGTCCCCCGTGGTGAGTTATCCGGCGCAGCACGAGAGCTGCGTCACGTCCTTCGAGAAGGTCTGTGCGGCGAGCTTGAGCCCTTCGACCATCGTCAGGTACGGGAAAAGCTGGTTGGCGAGTTCCTGCACGGTCATCTTTGCGCGGATCGCGATCGCGGCCGTCTGGATGATTTCGCCTGCCTCGGACGCCACCGCCTGTACGCCGATGAGCCGGCCGCTGCCTGCCTCGGCCACCAGCTTGATGAAGCCGCGCGTGTCGAAGTTCACCAGCGCGCGCGGGACGCTATCGAGCGTCAGCGTGCGACTGTCGGTCTCGATGCCCGCCTGGTGCGCCTGCGCCTCGCTGTAGCCGACCGTTGCAACCTGTGGCTCGGTGAAGACGACCGCCGGCATCGTATCGAGATCGAGCCGCGCATTGCCCCCGGTCACGTTGATCGCCGCGCGCGTACCGGCGGAAGCCGCAACGTAGACGAACTGCGGCTGGTTGGTACAGTCGCCGGCAGCATAGATATCTGGTGCGCTCGTGCGCATTCCCGTGTCGATCACGATGGCGCCGCGCTCGTCGAGTTGCACGCCGGCACTTGCCAGGTTCAGGCTGCGGGTGTTGGGGGAGCGACCCGTTGCCACCAGCAGCTGGTCGGCCCGCACCTCGCCGTGGTTCGTGGTGAGGACGAACTTGCCATCAGCGTGCGACACCTGGCTCGCCTGGGTCTGCGTCAACACCTCGATGCTCTCGGCGCGAAAGGCCGCCGTCACAGCTTCGCCGATCGCCGGGTCCTCCTGGTAGAGCAGTGTGTGACGGGCCAGGACGGTGACATGACTGCCCAGCCGCGCAAATGCCTGGGCCAGTTCCAGCGCGACCACCGACGAGCCGATCACGACGAGCCGTTTGGGGATGACGTCGCTCGCCAGCGCCTCGGTCGAGGTCCAGTACGGCGTCTCCTTCAGGCCCGGAATCGGCGGCACCGCAGCCGTTGCACCCGTGGCAATCAGGCAGCGGTCGAACGACACCGTGCGTTCGCCGCCGGCGGTCTGCGTGACGGTGAGCGTATGGCTCCCCGTGAAGCGTGCCTCGTCGTGCAGGACGTTGATGTTCGGGTTCGACGCCAGGATGCCTTCGTACTTGACGCGACGCAGTTCGTCCACGCGTGCCTGCTGCTGGGCGAGCAGGCGCGGCCGGTCGATCACCGGCGCCACGGCGCTGATCCCCGCATCGAAGGGGCTCGCCTGCCGCAGATGCGCGATGTGGGCGGCACGGATCATGATCTTGGAGGGCACGCACCCGACGTTCACGCACGTGCCGCCAATGGTGCCGCGCTCGATAAGCGTCACCTGCGCGCCGTTTTCGGCGGCTTTCAGCGCAGCCGCCATGGCAGCGCCACCACTGCCGATCACGGCGACCCGCAGCGCGCCATCATCGCCGCTACGCTTCCCACCGGCCCCCGCCCAGCCGAGCGCCTTGTCGAGCAGGCCTGCGGATTGGGTCGGCACGTCAGCAACCCTGGCGTGGTAGCCCGCTGTCGTTACTGCAGCAGCCAGCGTGTCGTGGCTGACTCCTCCATCGACCGTCACATTGGTGAGCGCCTTGGGATAGGAGACTGCTGCGGAGCGCACGCCGGGCACCTTTTCCAGCGCCTGCCTGACGTGCTCCGCGCAGGAAGCGCAGGTCATCCCGTCGATCTTCAAGGTCATCATGGGCTTACTCCGTTCTTTCATATGTCTGGTCAGACGCACCACTGCTTAACCGTTGCGCACGTTGCCCGTGCCCGCATTACGCGTATCGGTGGTACAGACACGCTGCGCCGGGGAGAACAAATCCCAGATCGATATCACCATCATGACGTCGAGACCCGGATAGAGCAGCCAACCGCTGCGCTCGCCATAGACCCGCATCACAAACACGGCGGTCAACACCAGTACCGGGCCGATCAGGCCGAGTGCGGTACGGCGCCACTGCCGATGATTGAGCCACCCGATCGCGTTGGCGAAGAGCGCAATGCCGGCGAAGGCCGGCAGCAAGATGCGGATGAACAACCCCTCATACTGGCTCAGGAAGCCCAGACCAATGGCGGCGCCCAGACTGGCGATGGCGGGAAAGCAGCTCGCACAGCCCATCGCCGACGCGATGCTGCCGAGCAAACCTGCCTTATCGGCCGCGCGCGTGACGAACGACATTGCAGTACCTCCGTACTGTCACTATCCAATGAGTAGCGTAACCTTACTTCCGTACCTATGTACGGAGTCAAGTGGTATGGAAAACGGTTACGAAAGCCTGACTATCGGCGCCTTCGCGAAGGCGGCCGGCGTCAATGTGGAGACGATCCGGTTCTATCAGCGCAAGGGATTGCTGCTCGAGCCGGAGAAGCCGTATGGCAGCATTCGCCGCTATGGTGAGGCTGACGTCACCCGGGTGCGGTTCGTCAAATCGGCCCAGCGGCTGGGTTTCAGCCTCGACGAAATCGCGGACCTCCTGAAACTGGAAGACGGAACGCACTGCGACGATGCGAGCGGCCTCGCTGAACACAAGCTTAGGGACATACGGGACAAGCTCGCCGATCTCCAGCGCATGGAGGCCGTTCTGACCCAACTCGTTTGCGCGTGCCATTCGCGCAAGGGCGACGTGTCATGTCCACTCATTGCGTCGCTGCAGCGAGGGGAAGGGCTACGCGACACCGCTTCTCGGCAAGGGTTTTCGGCTTTAGCGAAAAGGTCCGTTTCTTGACGGCACTCCGCCTGGAGAGGGGAGCACTGCAAGCGGCCGCGAGAGCGGACTCGCACGTCATGGTGATGTTGACCCCTCCGCGCGAACTGCAACGGTCCTGATCGAGTTACAGCTCTTCAAGCTGATTCCCGAGTGTCCGTTCTCGCCGGGAGCCGCACCGCTGCGATCGGAAGGTCGAATGTCGCCGTAGGGTCGCGTGCTGTCGATCGCCCGATAGGCAGAGGCCGGCCAACAAGCGTTGTCATCGGTCCATCAAACGCGTCATCGCTTGCGACCATCGTATCTTCAAGGCACTTCCGGCGATCGTGGTGGCTTCGCTTTTCCGTTCGACGCTTCGTCAATTTTTCAGATTATTTATATCGAAAAAATCAAATTACTCATATTGAA
>Ga0073928_10004564_pt1 | contig 20343 bp, 16 predicted proteins | sample PaiPotPPA55metaG_FD_76969 | JGI IMG/M metagenome (GOLD analysis project Ga0073928, IMG submission 76969) | Iron sulfur acid spring bacterial and archeal communities from Banff, Canada, to study Microbial Dark Matter (Phase II) - Paint Pots PPA... ...
GAGCAGCGCCGCGCCGAAACCGTTCCAGCCGCGGCCCTTGCTGGAGCGCAAGTTAACGCGGGAGCCGGCGGGCGACATGGGCAATGGGGTCACGGCGTTCATGGCAGTTCCTCATGGAGGTCGACAACAGCGTGCATTGTGCTGTGTTTGGCGCCAATTTGCTTGACGCCGTGGGCGAGTGACGTCCTTGCACCGTAAGTCTCGCCGCAGTGCCACAAAACAATCATCCGTATCTGCGCATGATGATCCTTGTCTGCGCGCCCGGAACGGCACACATCCCTACGATGACGATATCCAGACCAACAAGGAGTCGAATGTGTTCGTAATATTCGGAGCATCAGGCAAAGTAGGGCGCGTTACTGCTGCAACACTTCGCAACGCGGGTCATGCGGTAAGAGCCGTGGTACGGAACGACGCACAGGGCGAGCGCTTTGCAAGGATCGGTTGCGAAGTCGTGCTTGCCGATTTGACGAATCCCGCGTCGGTGGCGAAGGCTATCGATGGCGCGCAGGCGGTGCAGATCCTGTGTCCAGTGCCAAATGGCGACGCACAACCCGAGAGCACGATGCGGCACATGATCGACGTTGCGGCCATCGCGCTGCGCGCTAATCCGCCGCCTCGTGTGCTCGCGTTGTCCGATTATGGCGCGGAACTGGACCACGGCACGGGCATCACATTGCTCTTTCACGCCCTTGAATCACAGTTGCAGCCCGTAGTGCAAAACCTGACGTTGTTGCGCGCAGCGGAACATATGCAGAACTGGGCACGTGTGATCCCGGTCGCGTTGGCAACGGGTGTGTTGCCGAGCCTGCATCATCCGCTGAACAAGCGCTTTCCTACGGTAGCCGCGCAGGACGTGGGCCAACTTGCGGCCGAACTGCTGCTGGACGAGTCGCATGACAGTGTGCCGCGTGTGGTGAGCATTGAAGGGCCGCGACGGGTTAGCGCGCTCGAAGTCGCACGTGCGCTAAGCGATGCCAGCAGGCGCGAAATAAGCGCACGCGAAGTGCCGCGTAGCGAATGGACATCCACGCTGCTGCGCGCCGGCCTGAGCGCGAACCATGCCGATCTCATTACCGAACTCTGCGATGCGCATAACGCGGGCCGCATCGACGCGCAAGAGGGAATAGGCAAGCGGCGTTTCGGTACGACGGAACTCCTTGAGGTCCTGGCTTCGATGCTGCCGGACGGCGCAGCGGTGGCTGGCTAAATGCGCCGCTTAACACGGAAGCAAGCGATGCATTCTCGACCTTCGCACGATGCGCCGAAGGTGTCCGTAGCGCGTGCACGCGGCCCCAAGCATGCGTGGTTTGCGGTCATTATCGGCGTTGCGGGACTCGTTGGTGGTTATCAGCTCCAGCGCATATTGAGCTCGCTACCCGACAGCAACGACGACTTCATCTTTTTCTGACGATCCGCTGAAGAGAGATGGGGATCTGTTGGCGTTGTTCCTGTAGCCCCAAGCGCAGGCGAAACTCAAACGTCCAGTACAACCGCCGACTCTTCACCCAGTCCAAGCTTCGCCGGGATCGCGCTGCAAATCAACGCATGTCCCGGCGGGACCTCGGCCTCACACGGCACTGGATACATTACCTCTCCGGAAAGGACACGCGTTGCGCACGTGCCGCACACTCCGGACCGGCAATTCGACGCAACCGCCACGCCGTTCGCTTCGGCAAAATCCAGCAGGCTTCCATCTTCCGGCGACCACTGTGCGTCGCGATGCGTACGCATGAAGACTACCTTCGATGATCGCTCAGGGTCACGGGAAGATACAGGCGTCGCTACCGCACTTGAAGCGCTTTCTGTGCGCTTGACACTGGCCGGCCCGAACGCCTCAAAACGAATCCGGTCGTCGGCAATGTTGAGCGAACGCAAGCCGCTGTACATATCCTGCATGAACGACCCTGGACCACACAGATAAAAATCGTAGTCACCAAACGGCAGCACGCTCTTGAGATACGCAATATCAACACGCCCGACGGACGAACGCGGATGAGCGTGGTGACCTGGATCGGCTTGGCTGTCTCGCAGATGTACCGAGAGACGAGAGTGGGTTTGCTCAGCATTCCTGAGTGGATCGGCGAACGGATGGTCGTTGGACCGGCGCGCGCCGTGGATAAAATGAATGCGCTCGGGCTGCGTGAGTTCGCTCTTGTCGGCGAGCAAGCTGTTCAGCATCGCGACCATTGGCGTAATGCCTATGCCCGCAGACACCAAGACAATCGCACGGCCGCTCGTGCGGTCGAGCACGAACGCCCCGCCCGGCAGCTTGGCCTCGATCTCCGTTCCCGCCTCAACGTTCTCATGCAGCCACGTTGACGCCGCGCCCTCACGTTTTACCGTGATCCGATAATGTCGACCATTGGGCGCATCGGAGAGGGTATAGGTTCTGATCAATGGTGCTGCAAGCCCTGGAACGCGCAGCCGGATTGGCAGAAACTGGCCGGGTTCGAATGCCGGAAGTGTCGATGCGTCAGCGGCTTGCAGATAGAACGATCGCACGCCCGGAGCCTCGTCGCGAACGCCGGAGACCTTTAGCGTGCGCCACGTGCTCGCCGCTAAAGGTGTTGCTTCCGGCGTTTTCCAGCAACCGGTCTTCACCAATTGCGGGGCGTATTGCACGCCGGACCAACGCAAGGGCAACGCGCGCCGGGTGCGTCGAACCTCGCGCACGTGCCAGCGGATCAGCCGCTCGGCGCCATCGAACGATTCGAGCTCCTGGCCCTCCCAGATGATCTCGGCATCGACAGCGAGATACAGCAGGTCGCCGCTGTCGAAGTCGATGACCAACCAACCCGCACGCGGATCGTGCATCAGGTTGCCGATGGTATTGAAAAACAAATTGCCGCTGAAATCCGGCGTGGTCAGCGTGCGGTCATCGTCGATACGAATAAACCCCGGCTTGCCGCCGCGGTGCGATACGTCAGCGCCACGCCCCATGCCCGCATCGCCAGATGTGTTCGCGCTCGCGACGAAAAAGGTATCGGCCCGTGCAAGCAGCGCGCGGTCATCGTCATTCAGGCGGCTTGAAACGACCGGCGATTCCTGACTTTCTTCAACATTAAATTCGATAGGCGTACGACTCTGGATGTACTTGGCGCAGTTGCCAAAACTCTGGCTCACGGCAACGGTAATCGCTTGATCGTCGATAGCCGTGATGATTCCGTTGACGCGGTTGCGCCGACGGGTAGCGGGCTGAATACCGAGCCCACCCAAGACCGATCCGACTTGCCACGTACTAGCAAGCGGATCGCCTGCCAGGCCCCGGCCGCCGATACGCAGCGTGCGTTCATCGGGCGTCAAAATAAAACCCGGCGCACCAACGCGCAGCGTCGCCCACGGTTGCCCCTTTTCATCCACTCCACCGAGCACCACGAACGGCTGTTCCGCAAAGAACAGGCGGTGCTGTTCAGGCATGTAGTCGCGAATCCCGCGGCGCGCGTCAACGTTCATCCGCTCGCGCACCCCAGCACGTTCCTGCGCGGCCAGTTCACCGGCATGAAATGGCGATTCCACAGCACGCCAGCCCGGAGGCGCGGCAACGGCAGCGGACATGATGTTCTCGATCTCGAATATGAACGTGTGCTGTCTGTTTGACGCGCTACTTTGCGTCGGCAAGCAGACCCGCCTTGGTCACGGGCATCGGCAGGAAACGCGGCAGTGCCTCGACGCGTTTCAGCCACGCGCGCAAATGCGGGTACGGTTCGAGCGAGATACCGCCTTCGGGCGCGTGAGCAATGTACGTATACGCGGCGATGTCGGCGATGGTCGGTGTCTGCCCGACCGCGAACGGCTTGTCGCGAAACTCGGGATCGATAATCGGAAAGAGATCTTCCGCGATCCGCTTTGCAGTTGCGTAGTCCCGCGGTGCGCCGAACACCGTGACCAGACGCGCGGCGCAAGGACCATACGCAATCTTGCCAGCCGCCAGCGACAGCCAGCGTTGCACCGCCGCCGCGCCGACAGGGTCCTCCGGGAGCCATGAAGCGTCACCGTATTTGCGGGCTAGGTAGACCAGGATCGCGTTTGAATCGGTCACGACAATATCGCCGTCTTCGATGACCGGCACCTCGCCAAACGGATTGAGCGCCAAGTGCGCCGGCTTGCGGTTGTCGCCGGCTTTCATGTCGAGTTCGATCGTCGTAAAAGGCAGGTCGAGCAGCGTCAGGAAAAGTTTCACACGATGCCCGTGTCCGGACAGCAGGGTGGTATGCAGACGGATCGGTTGGAGAAGCTTGGCGGGCGCGGCAGCAGGCATGATGAACTCTGGGAAGAATATGAACCGGTGGACGAGTGGAGCAAGCATAGAACGTTTCACTTGCCCCAGGAAGACGGATAATGATGGTTAGATAATCCTCTTAAAGTGGACAATCCAATGACTAGCCTGAGCGCTGTCAACCTTAACCGGCTCGTGGTTTTCGCGGCCGTGGTCGAGGCCGGTTCGCTGACGGCCGCTGCCGATCGTCTCGGGATCGCGAAGACAATGGTCAGTACGCACATGCAGCGTCTCGAAGCCGAGGTCGGCGCGAGCCTGCTCGTGCGCACCACGCGCCGGGTCAGCGTGACCGAGGCCGGCAGGGCGTTTTACGAATCAAGCCGGCAGATCCTGAACGCGACTGAAGAAGCGATCTCGGCGTTGACGCAGGAGTCGGGCGCGTTGCGGGGAACGCTGCGTGTTGCCACGCCGATCGACTATGGGGCAAGCGTGGTGGTGCCCATGCTGGTCGCGGTGCAGCAACGGCATCCGGAGCTCAAGATTGAACTCGTGTCAGCTGACCGTCAGGTGGATCTGGTCGCAGAAGCAGTCGATGTAGCGATCCGGCTTGGGCGGCTGGCGGATTCGAGTCATCGCGCGGTCAGGATTGGCGGTTTCGTCAAATGGCTCGTTGCGAGTCCCGGGTTTGTCGCCCAGTGGGGTAAGCCGACTACGCTCGATGCGCTTGTCAAGCTGCCGTTCGTCGGCATGTCTGCGTTGCAAAAGCCGCTGGTGGCGCCGCTCGAAAGCACGCGCGGCGGGAAGCGGACTGTCCGGTTCAGTTCGGGATTTCTCGCAGACACCGCGCCTACGTGTCGCGCTGCAACATTGGCAGGCGCCGGCGTAGCCTATCTGACTGATTTTTCGATCGGAGAGGATGTCGCGGCGGGACGGCTGGTGCGGTTGCTGCCGGCGTGGTCATCGCCGCCCGCGGGCATTCACGCAATCTTTCCATCGGCACGTTATCCGGTGCCGAAGGTGCGGGTGTTCATCGATGCGCTCAAGGCTCATCTTGAGACGAAAGGGGGTTAAGCCGATGTTTCGTTCGCCGCGGTGCTGTCCACCGATGAATGGCTCAATGTGCTTGAAACCAGCGCAGTGCCCAGGCGTCTGAGCGTTTATCGACTGTCCGCGGGCCCCGGCGCAAGAGCTTAAGCCGGGCCCGGTCCTGCGCCGATCTGCCAGACGTAGATGGGCTCCCTCTGGTTGATCGACCAGTCGCCAACGAGTTTGGCCTTGTACACAATCGGATTATGCGAGGAGACCGCACGCGCATTGCGCCAATGGCGATCGAGCGCTTTTCCTCCTCCAATAGCCGATGCACCGAGTGCATCGAACAGATGGGTCGAGGCGCGCAAGGCAAGTTCTGTTGCAACGATCTGTCCTTTGGCGGATTCAATTTCAGCCTCGATATTAAAGCGCTTTTCAGCGTCGACGTCATTGGCAAAACGCGCTTCATACGCTCGCTGTGCCGGTTCCGTCGCCCGTAAGGCGACGGCTTCCGCGGCATAGGCCCAAGCCGCGATCTCACCTACCACTTGTTGAATCTGAACGTCCTGGCCGACATGCGGCGCATTGCCATGGCTATAGATCCGTTTGCGCGCTCGCACCTCGGCTGCAGCATCAAGCTCAGCCGCCCGGGCGATACCGGCTAGCGTCGCGAGATGGAACAGTTGATAGAACGCGGTCTGATATTTAAAGCGCCGGGAGAAATCCACGATATGACCCCGCTCGACCACTGCGTCTTTGAACACCGTGGTGCCGCTTCCCGTGGTGCGTTGACCAAAACCGTCCCAATCGTCGCTTAGCGTCACACCCGGTTGCTGCGTGGCCACCGCGATAATCACATCGCTGCCGTCTTCGGCGCGTTGCGCATAGACGTCGATCCAGTCCGCGAAAATGCTGCCCGTGCTGTAGTACTTTTCGCCGTTCAAGACAAAGCGGTCGCCTTGCTTAGCCACCTTGGTGATGACGCTGCCCAGCGCAACATTGCCGACTTCTGTCCACGCATTGCCGAACAGATCGCCGCGTACGAAGCGTGCAAACCACTGGTCCTGCTCGGGGCTCGCGGGCGCATTGACCACATCCTCGACAAACGCGAAGTGGCCGCGCAAAGCTTGGGGAAGGTTGGAATCAGCGACGCCGAGTTCAATTAGCAAGCGGAATAACTGCTTGACGGAGACACCCGCACCGCCATGCGATACCGGCACGCGCAGTGCGCCAAAACCCGCCTGTTTCAGCTCCGTGATCTGATCGTAGGGAAGGGTGCGCAGCTGGTCGCGCTCGACAGCACCGGCGGCGATGCGCTCGAAGATGGGCCTGAAGCGGCTGGCGACACTCTCGTAATCCGCTCCAACCGATAACGCGACAGGCGGCAGTTGTGTCATGTCGAAAATCCTTGGGTGTTGTTTGTTGAAGGCGACGGTGGCGCGACTTGACCACCGCTGACGCGAGTGCGCAGGCCCCCAAATCTAGTTCATCGATTGCGTTTCCGTTAGATCGTTTTGCGGTTTGTTTATCGAGCTATGGCAGATGACGGCCGCGACTGAACAGCATTGCGTCGAACCCACCGTTTCAGCGTCAGGTTCCGTCGCTGCCGCTTATCTATGCCGGTGGCCGGACATATCGATAGCTGAATAAATTGATTGGTGGATGCGGCTGACTGAAATAGATTCAGAAGCTATGAGTCGAACTCGCAACGACGACGCAGGTCGCCAGTGAATCGGCATACTAATTAATCAGGAGATTGTCATGAGCGAGAAGCAGGAAGCGCTTAAGTTTGCCTATTGGGTTCCGAACGTCAGCGGTGGCCTGGTGGTCAGCACCATCGAACAGCGCACTGACTGGAGCGTTGAATATAACCAGAAGCTTGCACAGACCGCAGAGAAAGCGGGATTCGAATACGCGCTCAGTCAGATCCGCTTTACGGCGGGCTATGGCGCGGACAATCAACACGAGTCGGTGTCATTCAGTCAGGCTCTGCTGCACGCGACCACCAAGCTGAAAGTGCTCGCCGCCATCTTGCCGGGACCGTGGAGTCCGGCGGTTGTCGCCAAGCAGATTGCCACGATCGATCATATCTCCAAGGGGCGGATTGGAATCAACGTGGTAAGTGGATGGTTCAAAGGCGAATTCACCGCGATTGGCGAACCGTGGCTTGAACACGACGAACGTTATCGCCGGTCGCACGAATTTATCGAAGCGCTCAAGGGCATCTGGACTCAGGATAACTTTACGTTCCGGGGCGATTTTTATCGATTCAACAACTACACGCTGAGTCCGAAGCCGGTGCAAAAACCGCACCCTGAAATCTTTCAGGGTGGCAGCTCGCGTGCAGCCCGCGACAATGCCGCGAGCGTCTCCGACTGGTACTTCACCAACGGCAATACCCCTGAGAACCTGAAGCTGCAGATCGACGATATCCAGGCCAAGGCGGCCGTCAACAACCACAAGGTGCGCATTGGCGTGAATGCGTTCGTGATTGCCCGCGACACCGAAGAAGAAGCCACGGCGGTACTCGCCGACATCATCAAGCACGCGCATGTGGAAGCGGTCCATGCATTCGGCGACGCCGCGAAGCAGGCGGGCAGCGCATCGCCTGAAGGCGAGGGTAATTGGGCCAAATCCACGTTCGAAGATCTGGTGCAATACAACGACGGCTTCCGCACGAATCTGATCGGTACGCCACGGCAAATTGCAGAGCGGATCGTGGAATTGAAAGCAGTGGGCGTGGATCTGGTGCTGGCCGGTTTCCTGCACTTTATTGAAGAGGTCGAATATTTCGGGCAGCGTGTCTTGCCGCTTGTGCGTGAGCTCGAAGAGGCTGCGCAACTTGAAGCCACGGCCGCTTGAGATGGTGGCGCCGACGCGGGGCAAAGAGATCGTGCTCGCTGACACTCTGCCCGGGTGGCTTGCCGGGCAAGCGCAGTCCCGTCCTCAGGCGCCAGCGTTGCGGCATAAGCGGCTGGGGCATTGGGAGCAGTTGAGCTGGCAAGTGCTCGCCGCGAAAGTCGAGGCGCTGGCCGCTGGTTTGGCGGCGCATGATTTCGGTCCCGGCGACGCGCTGCTGCTCGTCAGCCAGCCCCGCGAGGAGGCGCTGTTATTGTCTCTGGCTGCCCAATGGCGCGGCGGGATTGCCGTGCCGGTCGAACCTTCGGTATCGGATCGAACGCTTGCCGAAATCGTGCGGCATCTTGCGCCGCTTTTCACCTTCGCCGACGACGATCGGCAGGTCGATCGCCTGCTCGCGTTGTCGCAATGGATCATCGATGCGAACCCGCGCGGACTACGGCCGCATCCGCATGCGGACGTGCTTGAATACAGGACGTTTTTGTTGTCGGATAAACGTGTTCAAGCCGCCGCACGACCCGACCATGACGCGTATATCTTCTATCGCGGTGGCGCTGAATATGGCCTCGAGGAGCAGCGCGTCACGCATGCAACGCTGATTCGCGAGGCACGGCAAGTCGCTTCAAAGGAGCATCTTCACCCAGGTGACGATGCGTTCGCCGCCCGCGCATTTGCGACGGCGGCGCAGGCGCGCTATCTGGTTGCGCCGTGGCTACTGACCGGTTTTCGCCTGAATTTTCCCGAATCGCTGGATACACGTGACAACGACCGGCGTGAACTCGCGCCCACGCTCGTCGCGGGAACACGCGAGACCTATGGACGGGTCGCACGGCTCGTCGATGCAAGATTGCCCGGCGAGGGTTCCATCCGGCGGCGCCTGCTGGATCGCCTGAGCGATGAGCGTTCTTCCAGGCTGCTGCGCTTCGTTGCGTGGTGGGGTGTCGCGCGGCCGTTGCGCGAGGTGATCGGCTTCAGGCGGACTCATGCTGCCCTCGTAGTCGGCGCGGCTCTGGATGACAACGCGGCGCGTCTCTTCAACGCACTACGAATCGATGTCCACGCGTGGCCGGATGACGGTCAGTGGCACCGTTTGCCGAAGCGCGGTCTGGCTCCGCAAGACACTGCCGATGTACAAGGACAACCCGCGTGACGTCACTAGAACGGCCCTTACCCTTATCCACTGAACCGCTGCTGTCGCTGGACCGGATTTCGTTATCGTTCGGTGGCGTCAAGGCCATTGCCGACATCAGCTTCGACGTCCGTCAAGGCGAGATCTGCGCATTGATCGGCCCGAACGGCGCCGGCAAGAGTTCGCTTCTCAATGTCATCAATGGCGTCTACCGGCCGCAGCAGGGCACGGTGACCTTCGATGGCACCGGGAGCCGTCGCATGAATCCGCATGACGCGGCGCATCGCGGTATTGCGCGCACGTTTCAGAACATCGCACTGTTCCGGCGCATGAGCGTGCTGGACAACGTACTGACCGGACGCAACCTGCATCGCGGCAGCACGTGGCTTGAGCAAACCTTTCGAGTCGGCCGGGCCCGACGCGACGAGGCAACTCAGCGCCGTTACGCCGAAGTTGTGATCGAAGCACTCGATTTGCCGCGTGTGCGTGACAGCATCGTGGGCACGCTGTCGTATGGCGTTCAGAAGCGCGTGGAACTGGCTCGCGCGTTGGCGGCCGAGCCGCGGTTGCTGTTGCTCGATGAACCGATGGCCGGCATGACTACCGACGAGAAACGCGCGATGGCGGGTTTCATCGTCGACGCCAATGAACAATTCGGCGTGACCGTCGTGCTGATTGAGCATGACATCGGCGTGGTGATGGATCTCTCCGATCACATTGTCGTGCTCGATTACGGCAAGAAGATTGCAGACGGTAGTCCCGCTGAGGTGCGTGTCGATCCCGGCGTGCTGGCGGCTTATCTCGGCACGCGTCACTGACCTCGGCGCGCTTGTCGATCTCGTCGATCTTATCGATTTCATTGATTCTCCCAAAGGCTGCATCTATGAGTTTCTTTCTCGAAGTGCTGGTCGGCGGTTTGTTGGCCGGCGTGATGTACTCGCTCGTCGCGATCGGCTTCGTGTTGATCTACAAGGCATCGGGCGTGTTCAATTTCGCCCAGGGTTCACTGGTGTTGTTCGGCGCGCTCACCTTCGTGAGTCTGGTCGAACGCCATGTTGCTCCCTGGCTTGCGTTCGCGGCAACGCTTGCAGTATTGGTGCTGATCGCCATGGCGATAGAACGCGTCGTGCTTCGGCCGCTCGTGAACCGGATGCCGATCGTGCTGTTCATGGCGACGCTCGGCTTGAGCTTCATTCTCGAAGGCGCTGCGCAGTTGTTCTGGGGCGCGCAAGTGCATGGTCTGGATCTGGGTATCGACGACAAACCGCTTCAGCTGGGTGGCGTGATGATCAGCCAGTTTGATCTGTTCGCGGCGGCCACTGCGGGTGTGCTGGTCATCGCGCTGTCGTTGATGACCAGCCGGACACGGCTCGGATTGTCGCTGCGCGCGGTGGCGGACGATCCGCTTGCAGCGCTCGCGGTTGGTATCCGGCTGCCGCGAATCTGGGCCGTCGTCTGGTCGCTGGCGGGTTTCGTCAGTCTCGTCGCCGGCCTGCTATGGGGCGCACGGCTTGGCGTGCAGTTCTCGCTGTCGCTGGTGGTGCTGAAGGCGCTCCCGGTGCTGATCATCGGTGGCTTCTCGTCGATCGGCGGGGCGATAGCCGGCGGCCTGCTGGTCGGCGCGTCGGAAAAGCTGGCCGAGGTGTACATCGGCTCGGCGATAGGCGGTGGGATCGAGAACTGGTTTCCGTATGTTCTCGCGCTCCTGTTCCTGCTCGCGCGCCCTGCGGGCTTGTTCGGCGAACCCGCCGTCGAACGGGTATGAGGCTGCTTATGTCGAACCTTGTCATGCGCCGCCCAGGGCTGAACGTTTCAACGCCGAGCGCGTCAGGACTCGTTTTGATCGCGAGCCTGGCGGCCCTCGCGGCCGTGCCGGGCGTAGCCAGCGAATACTGGCTGAGCGCAGTGCTGACGCCATTTTTGATCTTGTCGCTGGCCGGGTTGGGCTTGAATTTGTTGACGGGTTATGCCGGTCAACTCTCGCTGGGCTCCGCGGCTTTCATGGCGATCGGCGCGTACGCCACCTATAACTTCGCCGTCCGCTTGCCGGGTTTGTCGCTGCTGGTGGATCTTGCGTTGGGAGGCTTGTCGACTGCGGCAATTGCCACGGTATTCGGTTTGCCAAGCCTTCGCATCAAGGGTTTTTACCTGATTGCTTCGACGCTGGCCGCGCAATTTTTCGTCGAATGGCTTCTCACCAAAGTGAGCTGGTTCTCCAATGACGATACGTCCGGTGTCCTGAGTGCACCGCGGCTGTCGATCTTTGGCTGGTCCATCGCGACGCCGGTTTCGCGCTATCAGTTCGTTCTCGGCGTTGTCGTGGTGTTGTTCGCGGCCGCTGCCAGCCTCGTGCGCAGCGAACTTGGCCGGCGCTGGATGGCGGTACGCGACATGGACACGGCGGCAGCGGTCATCGGCATTCCCATCGGCCGCACCAAGCTGCTGGCGTTCGCCGTCAGTTCGTTCGTCATCGGGATCGCAGGCGCGCTCTGGGCGTTCGCTTATCTCGGTACGGTCGAGCCGCATGGCTTCGACCTCAACCTGTCGTTCCAGGTGCTGTTCATCATCATCATCGGCGGGATGGGCAGTATCTCGGGCAACTTCTACGGCGCGGCTTTCATTGTGTTGCTACCCATCGCGCTGTCCCACGCGGCCGGTGCGCTTGCCGCCATCGGCGTGGACGTCGGGCAACTCCAGAACCTCCAGAAGATCCTCTTTGGCGTATTGATTATCTTGTTCCTCATCAAGGAGCCGGACGGGCTTGCACGGCTTGTTCAGATCGCCCGGCAGCGTCTCAGGGACTGGCCGCTGCGGGCCTGAACGTTTGCGCAGAAGCTGTCTAGACCTCTTTCTCAATCCCAGCAGACACGGACGCGTTCAGCATGAATCTTTCACTATCACGTTATTTCCGCGCGGTCTCGTCGCGTGTGACAGCTACCATCGGCGTATCGCTTTTACTTGCGGCCGGCGTTGTTGCAACCGCTTCGACCGCGTACGCGGGGGGCGAAGAGTACTTTCCCTTGCAGAGTTACCGGGTCGGTCCGTACGCGGCCGGCGGAACGGGTTTCTTCGGCGGTTTTATCGACTACATGCAGCTCATCAATACCCGCGATGGCGGTGTGAACGGCGTCAAGCTGACCTGGAGCGAATGCGAGACCGAGTACGTGGTGGAGAAGGGCGTGGAGTGTTATGAACGCCTCAAGGCAGGCCTCAACGGCGCGCCGGCAGCCGCCACCAATCCGCTTTCGGTCGGCATAGCGTATGCGACCATCGACCGGTCGACGGTGGACAAGCTGCCGCTCATCACGATCAATCATGGCCGCACCGACTCGACCGACGGCGCCGTTTTCCCCTACGTGTTTCCGCTGCAACTGAACCCGTACAGCGAGGTTTCCGCGATCATCAACTACATCGGGACGCAGTCGGGCGGGTTGCAGGGTTTGAAGGGCAAGAAGATCGTGGTGCTGTATCACGGCTCACCCTATGGCCGCGAGACGATTCCCGTACTCGATACTCTCGCGAAGAAGTATGGCTTCGAACTGACGCAGATCGAAGTGCCGCATCCGGGTAACGAGCAGGGCTCGCAGTGGCTGAATATTCATCGCATCAACCCTGACTGGGTCATCCTGCGCGGCTGGGGCGTGATGAATCCGGTGGCGCTCAAGTCCGCGCAGAAGGTGGGTTTTCCGGCGAATCACATCATCGGCAACATCTGGAGTAATTCGGAGGAAGACGTGCGTCCTGCTGGCGATGCTGCCAAGGGCTTCATCTCCATCACTACGCATCCGTCGGGCACGAACTATCCCGTGCTCCAGGCTATCGATCAATACGTCGTCAAGCCCGGCAAGGGCAACCTCAATGACCCGGCGCGCTTCGGGACGGTGTACTACAACCTCGGTGTCGTGAACGGCATTCTCAACGTCGAAGCATTGCGAGTCGCACAGGCGAAATATGGCAACAAACCGTTGACGGGCGAACAGGTACGCTGGGGTTTCGAACACCTGGACCTCGACAACGCCCGCTTGAAACAGTTGGGCGCATTCGGGCTGGTACAGCCGCTCAAGCTGTCGTGCGCGGACCACGAGGGCGGCGGTGCCGTACGCTTCCAGCAATGGGACGGCCAGCACTGGAAGGTGATCAGCGACTGGGTGCAGGCGGATCGCGCGCTGCTGCGTCCGATCATCGAAAAATCGGCGAATGCGTACGCGAAAGAGAAGGGCATCACGCCGCGCGACTGCAGCAAGGATCTGTAGCAATGGCGGCCGGCACGGTTCTCGATGTGGATGGTATCGCCGTCACCTATGGCGGACTTTTTCCGGCATTGCGCGGGGTGTCGCTGAGCGTTCCGGATGGGGCCGTCGTCGCGTTGCTGGGCGGCAACGGCGCGGGCAAGACGACTACGCTGAAGGCGATTTCGGCCCTGGTCGGCGCCGAGCGGGGTGAGTTGACTGCCGGGCGGATCGTGTATCGCGGCAAGGACGTGACGCATGCCCACCCCTGGACGCTGGCCGAGGCCGGCCTCGTCCAGGTTCTGGAGCGGCGGCGTTGCTTCGCGCATTTATCGGTGGAAGAGAACCTGCGGATCGGCGCGTACGTTCGTCGTCCGACAGGCCGTGAAGTCGAAGCCGGGCTTGAACGTATCTATGGAATCTTTCCGCGCTTGAAAGAGCGCCGTAAGTCGCTAACGGGGTTGACGTCGGGCGGCGAGCAGCAGATGGTCGCGATTGGCCGTGCATTGATGGCGCGGCCATCGGTGATCCTGTTGGACGAACCTTCGATGGGCCTCGCACCGCAGATTGTCGAAGAGATCTTCGAGATCGTCGCGGAGCTTAATCGTGAGGAGGGGGTGAGCTTTCTGCTGGCTGAACAGAATGCGGCCACCGCGCTGCGATACGCGACATACGGATATGTGCTCGAAGGCGGGCGTGTCGTGGCGCAGGGAACGCCGGCGGAACTCGAACAACTCGACGTGCTGACGGAGGCGTATCTAGGTGCGGCGAATGCGGCCGGTGGCGGCCGTGCAATCCGTCGCTCGTCACGCTTCGCACCGGCGTGACGGCATACATGTATTTCAACGTGGGAAATTGCAAAGACGGTACACGACGAAAATGCATCGGTATGCTAATTAAATTCGAGAGAACGAGCCATGCTGCTGCTCTGAGGACGCGTGTTTTTGTCCAGTTGACGCGAGAAGATTGCATGCTAGAATAATCCTCAATTAGAACATATATTCCATAACTGAGGAATTCGACGCAGAAGACGCACACCAATTCCTTGGCGGACTGACTGCCGGCATCGTCCAGGTCAAAAAAACACTGGTGCGCGCAGCACACATCCAGAACGGCGACATTGACTGCGGCATGAAGGTCAGCAAGCAAGGCATTGTCGGTGCAATGGGCGAGTTCGAACAGTGGCAACAGCGCGATCAAGCGGCGATACGCGCCATGAGTGCGGTTATCTGACGCTTTGGCGCGAAGCGCTGAATCGATGGTCAAACCTTCAAGACTTGAACCGCACGCGAGGCAGTCATCTCTGTCGTGGCGCTCATATTCACTTGAGGGCTGTCAGTCCTCATCCAGGAGGCAAGCAATGAGCAAAGTGCGACATCTCGACGTGCGTGCATTGCAGGCGCGACGTGTCTGGCTCAAACGCGTGAGCGCGCTGGCGGCCATGTCGGCCATGGGTTCGCTCGCAGCAGCTCGCCCCGCGCAGGCGGCGAGCGGGGGCGCGAGCCCGGCAACTACAGCGCGGACGGGCAAGCCGTTATTCGCCTATGTCGGCACCTACACGCCGAACGGGCTTGGCATTCATCGCTTCCAGGTCGACCCGAACACCGGCAAGCTTGACGCGCTTGAGCCGCTGCGCGGTATCGAAAATCCGAGCTGCCTCGTCGTCGACCGGCAACAGCGTTTCCTGTTTGCCGTGAGCGAGGTGAAGAACTACAACGGCAGCACGAACGGTTCGGTCAGCGCCTATGCAATCGAACACGGCACCGGTTCATTGCATCTCATCAACACGGTCAATTCGCAAGGTGCCGGACCGGTCTATCTAAGTCTGCATCCGAACGGTCGCTTCCTGCTGGTCGCGAACTACAACAGCGGAAGCATCGCGGTTTTTCCGGTGTCGAGCGACGGCGTGTTGGGCGATGCCTGTTCCGTGCAACAGCCACAGGCGCCGGCAGGTGCTCAACATGCAACAGAAGGCGTCCCTGGGAGCTTCGCGGTTAGCGACCACGACGGTTCGCATGCGCACACGATCGTGTCTGCGCCAGATGGGCGATTTGTGATTTCGACTGACCTCGGCGTCGATCGCACCTATATCTGGAAATTCGATGAAACCACCGGCGCGCTGTCGCCGAACGACCCTCCGTTTGTTGCCTCTTCGGCAGGGGCGGGGCCGCGGCATGTGGTATTTCATCCGAGCGGCCGGTACCTGTACGAAGTCACCGAGGAAGCGTCGACCCTGGTCTGCTACGCATACGACAGCGCGCGCGGCATGCTGACGCAATTGCAATCGGTCTCGACGCTGCCAGCCGCCTACCAGGGCACGAGCTTCGCATCGGAACTCTTGCTTTCACATGACGGCCGCTTTATCTATGTGGCGAACCGTCTTCATGACACGATCGTGCAGTTTCGCGTGGGTACAGACGGCCGTCTGGCGCGTGTTGGTGAGACGCCGACCGGTGGCAACTATCCTCGAGTGATCAAGTTTGATCCGTTGGGCCGGTTCCTGTATTCACTGAATCAACGCAGCGATCAAATCGCGATCTTTGCTGTCGATGCGGCCAGTGGCAAGCTCCGATTTACGGGAACCTACGTTGCGGTTGGCAGCCCATCGGATATCGCTTTCGCGTCTTCGGCCGTCACGGGAAAGTAGCACGCAACGCGCCGTCCAGATGCGAGCTCGTCGAGCTTGGGCACCTCCGTCATACAAGCCCCGACGGCACGCGGGCAACGCGGGTGGAAGGAACAACCGGACGGCAAGCGCGTGGGCGCGGGTATTTCTCCCTCGATCTTCGGCAGCCTGATGCGAGCACCTGGATCCGGTACGGGGGAGGAGTCCCTGGCTAAGCTAGACCCACGTTTGGTGATTGCGTGATCGCCACTGGGCAATTGCTTGACCTTTCTTCTGCTCCGCCTTGTGTATAGAAAGGACGAGTTTTAACGGGTAGTGACGGCGTCACGACCCTCAAGCACGGCCTCGAATTCAATGCACGAATCGCCCGGTGATACCAACTGATCGTGGCGTCGGCAAAGACGTGTCTCTCCCACACTCGCTCCGAATCCCGAGCTGAACGAAATCAGCCCTGGAATCGTCGCTTCTAGTGCATGACGATCGTGTTCACAATGCCGGCAGGCCGCGCAGACGGTGTGGGAAGCACCAGCGTCCTCAAGCTTGGCGACATCGCGCATCTTCATTGTCCGAGCGAGGCCCAATACGCCCCGAACACATGCACCGACAGCAGGTAGCCGATCACCACATTCACGGCAACGCCTGCCGTGAAAGCGATGAAAGGCTTCGCACCCGTTGCGGACAGGCTGCCGAGCCGCGTGGTCAAGCCGATGCTCAGGAAACAGAAGGTGAACGCCCAGGTGCGCAGTGCGGTGATCGGCGCGACGAAGGCGGGCGTCACGACGCTCCGGTATTCAGTCAGTGTGTAATGGCTGCCGATCCACGTAACGAGTGCCGAAGCGATCAGGAAGCCGATCACGAACTTGGGAAAGCGGGTCCAGATTTCGCGCGCGGTCGTCTGTGTTTTCACGGCGCCGGGTTCATCGCGATCCCAACGTGTTGTCGCGACAATCGCGAGCACGAATGCCCAGATGCCGATCCAGATATCGCGTCCTACCACCTTCATCAGCGTGAAGGCTTGCAGCGACGCTTCTGGTGCACCGGCAATCGCGTTCTCCGCATGTTTCGCGAGATCGCCATACGCTTGCGCTGCGGCAATACCGGCGGCATCCGCGAATTCCGATGTCCCGATCCACGCTCCGGCTACGCCGGTCGGCAAGCCTAACGCACGCGATACGAACGGCAGCGCGAACACCATCACGATTGCCCAGACCACCACGAGCGTGATCGCCACCGACGCTTGTTCGCGCTTGGCCCTGACTGCGCCCGCAATGGCGATGGCCGCGGACACCCCGCACACCGCGCCACCGACACCCAGCACCGCCGCAAAACGCTTGTCCAGTCCGAGCGCGCGGCCGACGAGAAAGATGACGAAGAAGGTAACGAGGGAAACGACAGTCGCCTGGCCGACCGCTACGGGGCCAGCCCACACGAGCAGCGTGAAGGGCAGCGTGGCGCCGAGCAGCACGATCCCGACCTTGATATAGAACTCGACGCGCAACGCCGGCAAGAGCCACGCTGGAAGCCGCGTCAGGTTCGAGACGAGCAGCCCGAGCGCGAGTGCGATCAGCGGCGGCTCGAGGTTATACGTCGACGAGCTGCTCCAGGCCCCGGCAATAAAGATCAGCGTTGAAACCACGAACACGACAAGAAAGCCGGGCACGAACTGCGCGACCCGCTGCCCAAGCGCCGTGACCGCGACGCCGAACAGAATCGCGAAGACGACAAAGAGTGCGATGTAGTTCGGGAGGTGATGTTCAAGGTCTGCCGCAGCCTGTGCGCCGCTCGACCACTTGGCGGGCGCGACCGCCAGCCACTTGATGCTCGTGCCGGATGCGAACAGCAGGTACGCGATCACGATGATTGCCAGGCCGATCCAGACGGCCCACCAGTCTTCCGTTTTAAAAGGGCCGCTGCTGGACCGGTCGGGCTGGTGTTCGGCTTCGTAAGCTGGATTGGTTGCGTGTGTATCGCTCATCGTCGCCCCGGAATAGTTGTTTGAAGAGGGTGTGTGCGAGCGCAAAGGATCTCTGCGACGCACGCCGGCGTGGAGAATGAATGGCTGTGCCTAGCCGGTCGCGGTTCGCCCTGATGCCTGCGCTCCGGTAGCGGTCTGATTCGTCGCGCGCATCGCAATGCACGGAATTCCATGATCGGATTATTGGCAGGGAGACAGGATTCGCGCCAATATCGATTCGCTATTTCTAAATCCGAAATTGTGTATTAGGGCGGCGCTTCCCGTTCGCAAACCAGGCCCTACTCGTGCGCCTTCTCCCGGGATGCTTCGCCCAGATGTGCGCGCACGAATCCAACGTGTTCGCGAAGTACATAAAAAGCGTCCGCATGCGCGAGCGGCATGCGCAAGGTATTCAGCGACTCCTCGATCTGATCGAGTTCCGCCACGAGCACCCTCCGTTCTTCCTCCGTCGCGCCGTTCAGCGCGCCGCGTTCTATCGCGATCAGCGAGCCGTAGTACCGATAGATTCGCGATCGCACCCGCCAGCCATAGAGCGCCGGAATCAGCCGCAGGGCAGGTATCAACAGCACCGCGACCGGCAAGAGCAGAACGAGGATGCGGTCTGCCATGCTGGCGACCCAGAAGGGCAGGACGCGGTAGAGAAAGCTTTTCCCCGACTTGTAATAGCGCGTGGCCTCTTCGCTGATGGGGTATTCCCGCGCGATGGGACTAGGGAATTGCCCGGCGTTTTGCAGGAGCCCCGGCATCCCGTGAACTTCCTGCGCAGCTTCAATAAGCAGATCCGATATGGCCGGGTGCAAGTTCGGCCGCGCCAGGATTTCAACAGTCGGTCCGATCAGATGCAAGGTCTGCGACGGTACCTTTCGCCGGAGATCGAGCACGCCCGGCGGCAGGTCGATTTCGTCGAGATACGGAAACAGTCGCGTATAAGCGCTCGCTTCCGTGAAATCCATGACGGAAATTCCCGGTATGCCGAGCAGCCTGAGCATCAGTCCGCGCGTGGTCGAGTCGCCATTGAGCAACGCCGCATCCACGTTCCCCGCAACCAGTTGCTTCGCAGCGTCCATGCCATCGAGCGGCACCAGTTGGGTGTCGCCGCCGGGCGCGATGCCATTGGCCTCGAGCAGGTTGAGCGACAGCCTGCGTGTGCCGCTGCCCTCGCGGCCGATCGCGATTCTCTTGCCCTCGAGCTGCGACAACTGCGTCATGCCCTTGCCGCGGTAAAAGACCACGGTGGGGACGTAAAAGACACTGCCGAGCGACATGAGCGATGCCCTTGCAGCCGCATCGGAAACACCGCCTTGCACCAGCGCGAGATCGACATGGCTCTTGGGGTCCATCAGCCGTTGCAGGTTCTGCACCGAACCATCCGATTCCAGCACCTTGAGCGTGACGCCATTGCGTGCCAGGATCTTTTTATACTCGTCGGCGGTATGCAGAAGCGAACTGTCGTGGGGGCCCGCGCTGATCGTGATGGTTCTGGGCGGAGCCGGGTCCGCCAGCCACACGATCAGCCCGACCATGATGACAAAAAGCAGCGCGAACGGTGCGGACGTCAATGAAAGGTCGCGCCAGGCCACATGAGCGTGGTGGTCTCGCGGCGAATGCGGAAAACGCGGAGGATGCGGTCGATGTTGTTTCACGTGACCCTGTCGGAATAGCCTCACACTTTTAAGGATGACATGATGCCGTATTTGGGCAGCGCTCAGTCTGCGTTTTCATAAAGTTATCGGCAGGCGTCTGTAAGGGTGTAGGCGGTGCGCAATTCAGCCACGCTTATAAGTCGCTTCCCACCATGAGCTGCACGCGGTCGGAGGCGAAGTGCGTAATACCATATTTGATTGGTGTGCCCTGAAGATCGACGTCGACATTCTCGACCCACAGAACCGGTTGCTGGCGGTTGATGTCCAGCCGCCGCGTGACTTCCGGATCGGGCAGCATGCTGCCGATACGACTCCACTTACGTAGATAGTCGGTCACGCCAAATTTGGCCATTGCATGCGTGATGCTGCCGTTGGGCGCCAACACCTGCGGCAGCTCCGCGAAACGCTTTGCCGGATACCAATTGCGCGCAAAAGTCAGTGGCACGCCGTCCGACTCGTGCAGGGACTCGATCTGGTAGACAAGCGCGCCGGTGCGCAATGCCAGCGCCTTCGCGACGGTTGGCTCAGCGCCAACCTTGAACGCCGAGAGCATCGTAGCGGCGGCCGCGTGATGTTGTTGGCGCAGGTTTTCCGAGAAGCGCGTACGGCGCCCGATCGTATAGTCGATCGCGCC
>Ga0073928_10004565_pt1 | contig 20342 bp, 22 predicted proteins | sample PaiPotPPA55metaG_FD_76969 | JGI IMG/M metagenome (GOLD analysis project Ga0073928, IMG submission 76969) | Iron sulfur acid spring bacterial and archeal communities from Banff, Canada, to study Microbial Dark Matter (Phase II) - Paint Pots PPA... ...
CGGTGTTTCGGGCCTCGAGCTAGCGGCGCGCGCCTACACGCAAGCCGAAAAGTTCGGCGCGGAGGGCTTGATCGATCGAGCCGTTGGCTTAGAATGCGACCGCCAACCGTATCGCGTTCGGTTGGAGAGCGGCAGTACGGTCGCTGCCCGCACGATTGTGATTGCGAGCGGAGCTCGTTACCGAAAGCCGCCCTTGGAAAATCTCGAGCGCTTCGAGGGCAACGGGATTTATTATGGCGCGACCTCTGTCGAAGCCCAGGTTTGCGCCGGCGAGGAAGTGGCTGTCGTGGGCGGCGGCAACTCTGCCGGCCAGGCCGCCGTCTTTCTTTCGGCATCGGCGTCGAAGGTGTACGTGCTGGTGCGATCGGCCGGCTTAGCCGAGAGCATGTCGCGTTACCTGAGCAGCCGCATCGAGCAGACGCCGAATATCGAGTTGCTCAGGCAAACCGAGATCGTCGCGCTGCTCGGCGACGGACGACTGCAGGGAGTGCGTTGGCGGAATAATCAAACGAGAGTTGTCGAGGAGCATTCCATCGCTCACGTGTTCATGATGACGGGTGCAGTGCCGAATACCGCGTGGCTCAAAGCCTGTGTTGTGCTCGACGAGAAGGGGTTCGTGAAGACAGGCTTGGCGCTAAGTCCCGAGGACGTGGCGGCGGCCCGGTGGCCGCTCGCCCGGCAGCCGTTGCTGTTCGAAACGAGTTTGGCCGGCGTCCTCGCCGTCGGAGACGTGCGAAGCGGCAGCGTCAAACGCGTCGCCTCGGCGGTCGGCGAAGGCTCTGTCGCGATTTCGTTCATCCATCAAGTGCTGGCACAATGACGGCGTGCTCTTAGCGGGTGGAACCGGTTCTCTCTTCCCCGTAGATGGAAAGTTGCGCATAGGCGGCGGAAAGCAACGGCAGTTTGACCCCGGCAGAATCGCCGCGCGTGCACAGGTCTCCGATGATTGCATCTGCCTCAACGGGCGAGCCTTTTTGCAAATCCCGGTACATCGATGATGCCGACTTGGAATCGGCATCGGTCAAGGTACTAAGCGCACGTTCCCGAGCCGGCGCGCGCGGCGGGTAGCCGCAGGCCGTTGCGACGGCGGCGCATTCGTCGAAAATGGCGACGCTGAGATCACGGCCGCGCGGCGCGTGCTGAATTTCGCCGATCGTGCCCCGCAGAAGGCACGTTATGCCGCCAATGGCTGCGATGAACACCCATTTCTCCCACATTTCAAGCTCGATGTTCGGCGACAGTCGCGCCGTGAACCCGGCGCCCTGCATCGCGCGATCGATCGCCTCGATGCGCTCGGACCGCTTCTCGTCAAGCTCACCGTAGCTGAGCTCTTGAACGTCGTTGAGTTGGATGATGCGCTCGTGTTCGTCCAGCGTCAGCGCGGCGATGCACACGCCGCCCAAAACGTGCGATCCGCCGAAGGCCGCGCTTAATCGCTCCAAGTGACGCAGCCCGTTGAGCGCTGGCAGAATGGAGGTGCGCTCGCCGATTATGGGGCCGATGTCTGAGATTGCCGATTCGAGCGCATATTGCTTTACGGCGAGCAGCACGAGGTCATAGGGCTGTTTGAGATCTGCGGTCGCGACGATCTTGGGCGCGATCGTGGCGTCGCCGTGCTGCGGGCTAACGATTTGGAGACCGTGCGCCCGAAGTTGCTGCGCGCGTGACTCGCGCAGGAGAAACGTGACGTCCCGGCCGGCTTGCGCCAGACGGCCGCCGAAGTATCCGCCGATGGCTCCGGCTCCGACGACGAGGATGCGCAGCGTGGCTAGGTCTTAACGCGCTTCGGGACCTCACGCCCCTCGTCGAGGTCGAGCAGGTCGGGCCAAGTCGTCACGTCGGTTCGATCGGGCGCGATTTGGCTGCGCAGTGCGAGAAACGCCTCGCGAGATTCTCCTTCAGGTTCATGAGAGAGCCAATCCCGATTCCAATTCTCGATCTCATCGTGCGACCGTTTCGATACGTACGAGGACGTGAATGCGGCGATGTCCGCATCGCTCTTCGCCTTCCGAATCGCATCCAGCAGCTGTTCGTGGTCGATTCCAAGGAAGCCGAATACCGCTTGGTCCATGGGGCAGTTATAGTGGTATTCGCCGATGTCGCCGTGTGCTTTGGCCTTGCCCTTGTCCACTGTGCGCCCCAACTGTACGATGCCCTGCCACCGATCGCGCACGCTGCGCGGATGCTCCGTCCTTAAATCCATTTCTGGTCTCCTGAAGGTTGAATTCGATACGCTGTGATGGCGACGACCGTCCCGATCGGCCGAAGGTTGCAGCAGTTCCCAAGGGTGACCCTAAACCCGCGAGCTCAGATGCCCGGGGGCGCCAAGCAGGTGCGGAGACTTGGATATGTGATTAGGAGGCTACCATACGCCGCATACGTAGCTGGCGAAGGTAGGAGGATTTGCATGCCAAACGCATCACGGCTCAATCGGCGCCGCTTTTGCGGGACAGCAGCACTAGCCGCTGCCGCCGTCCCCCTCGGTCTGGGCACTTTCGCAGAAAGGGCCGAAGCGATGAGCGTAACAGAAGTCGCGCAGCAAACGAGTAGCGATAATACATCCATTCGTCCCTTTAGCGTTAACACACCACAGGCGCAACTTGACGACATGCGCCGTCGTATCAACGCGACGAGATGGCCGGAACGAGAAACCGTCACCGATACCTCGCAAGGCGTGCCGCTCGCGGTGATGCAGACGCTGGCGAGCTATTGGGCGACCGACTACGATTGGCGCAAGTGCGAAGCAAGACTGAACGCCCTCCCGCAATTCGTAACTCAGATCGATGGATTGGACATCTATTTCATTCACGTTCGGTCGAAACATGAAAACGCGCTGCCGATCGTCGTCACTCACGGATGGCCCGGCTCGCCCATCGAGCAACTAAAGATTATCGATCCACTTACCAATCCCACGGCGTATGGCGGGAACGCATCGGACGCCTTCCACGTCGTAATTCCTGCGATACCCGGCTATGGGTTCTCGAGCAGGCCGGCCGCGGCGTGGGGTCCGGACCAAACCGCACGCGCGTGGACCGTGCTGATGAAGCGCCTCGGCTATACGAAGTTCGTAGCGCAAGGCGGCGATGTGGGGGCGATCGTCACGAACCTCCTTGGCCAGCAGGCGCCACCAGAGCTGCTGGGCATCCATAGCAATTTCCCTTACGTCATTCCGCCCGCCGTTGGCAAGGCGCTCCGGTGCGGCGATCCTCCTTCGGCGAGTTTTGCCGCCGATGAAAAACGGGCGTACGAGCAGCTGTTGCGGTTCGATACACTGCACTTTGCCTACGGATCCGAGAATCGCACGCGTCCGCAGACGTTGTACGGATTGACTGAACCCGCCGGTCTCGCAGCGTGGCTGCTGGACCACGGTGACGGTTGGGGCCAGCCGTCTCCCGTGCAACTCTCGGCCATTCTGGGACGCACAATCGACAATCATCCCGCAGACGGGTTTACGCGAGACGATTTGCTCGATAATTTCACGCTCTACTATTTGACGAATACCGGAATCTCGTCGTGCCGCTTCTATTGCTTCATCAAGGGCAATGCAACCAGCGTCAACGTCCCGGCCGCCGTCAGCGTGTTTCCAGGCGAGATCTATCAAGCGCCGAGAAGTTGGACGGCAACCGTGTACCGGCACATCATCTACTACAGTATTGACAGGATCCCCAAAGGCGGACACTTTGCAGCCTGGGAGCAGCCGCAACTCTTCTCTGAGGAACTCCGCGCAGCTTTCAGATTGCTTCGTTGATCCGCTTCCTTCGGCGCCCGTAACGATTGAGCTCGCCAATCACCCCACAGCGTAACGCGATCGTGTATCTGCGTTGCGAGGGAGGCTAAGAAGTCGGCGAAATCTTCTCGAGCGCCTCGGCGGCGTAGCGTCTCCGCCGCGCTCCTTCGGATGCGTGAAGGAACTCGATTTCGACCTGCGAGTCAGGATGCACGGCGGTAACGATCGCTTCCTCGTCCTCGCCCCTCACGACAACGTGATCACCGAGGCGAATCATCTTGCAACTCCATAACATCTCCTGTGATAGTTTGACGACACGCGGACCTTTTATCGCACCTCCCTCCTACCAAAGCTTCTCGAAGGCCTCTACCACGCTGCCAAGCGCTCTCTCGTCACCCGGGTTGCGAAAAGTCCGTCGACCTGCCGCAGTGAAACCTAATTAACCGTGGGTGCGTCAGCCAAAACATGAGTACGTCACAAACATCCTTACGCTCCGAAGGCCGCCCGGCGGCAGCGAGCGGAACGTTTGTCATCGGCGGCGACTTGCCCGTGCACCGCCTCGGTTTTGGCGCGATGCGCATCACTGGAGACGGCATTTGGGGCGAGCCGGACGATCGCGATGAGGCGATTGCCGTTTTGAAGGCCGCACTCGAACTCGGCATCACGATGATCGACACGGCCGATTCGTATGGTCCCGAAGTTTCTGAGCGCCTGATCGCTGAAGCCCTCTATCCGTATCCGTCCGATCTGGTGATTGCAACGAAGGCCGGTCTCGTGCGACCCGGTCCGAGTAAGTGGGAGCCGGACGGTCGTCCGCAGCATTTACGCGCGGCAGTAGAAGGAAGTCTTCGACGGCTGCGACTCGAGCGGATCGATCTCTTACAGCTGCACCGCATCGATCCGAAGGTGCCTTTCGAGGATCAGATCGGCACGCTCGTCGAGCTCCAGCGCGAGGGGAAGATCCGCCACCTCGGCCTTTCGAACGTGAGCGTACCCGAAATTCAAGCGGCGCGCCGTTTCGCGCCGATCGTCTCGGTGCAGAATCTCTACAATCTCGGCGATCGCGAATCGGAAGACGTCGTCGAGTACTGCACGCGCGAAAATCTCGGCTTCATCCCATGGTTTCCGCTGGCCACCGGCGACCTCGCCGAGTCGGGCGGTCCACTCGCGAGAATCGCCGAACGCCTGGGAGCGAAGCCGGCGCAGGTCGCACTCGGGTGGTTGCTGGCAAAATCTCCGGTGATGCTGCCCATTCCCGGAACGTCGAGCGTGAAGCATCTCAAGGAAAACGTCGGCGCCGCAACGCTCAAACTGAGCCCATCGGATATGCGCGACTTGGCCTGACCTGCCTCGTGGCCGGCGGTTACTTTATATCGTCGACACAGTCCGGGTAAAAGATGTTTTGAACGAAGTTTAAACAGCGAGCTCCTTGTCAAATACGAAGACCTGCACTGTGTCGCGAAGCAGTCCGTCGCTCTCCATCGCTTTAGCGGTCTCGGGCGATGAGATTGCCGACATGGCCTTCGCGAGATCGCTGGTATCAAAGCAGGTGCCAACATAGTCGTCTTCGCCCATCCCGTAGCTTACGGGGGTGGTGACTCCGTACGCCGTTCTGAAGAGATCGCCGTGAGTGCGGAAACCCGCTTCCCACTTCGTCTGATCTTTACACTTCGCAATTACCACAATCTTCGTCATTTAGTTAGTTCCTTTCATTAGTAAGGTTAGTCTCGTGTGACATGCTTGAAATAAAGTTCGCCGGCTTCACTGCGCCGACGCATGATGTGTCGGGCGTGGCGTTCGGATCGGCGTAGAACGAAACGATTACCTTCTGGGCGCAAGGCGACGAGGGTGAGACGGTGTGGCCCACGCCCGGGATGCTGATGATCGTTGCACGGGATAGCCGCGCAGCCGCCGCTTTCGCTCCGGCGAGCGACGTCAGCGTGTCGAAGGTTCCAGAGATGAGGAGCGTCGGAATGTTGCTGGCGACGGGCTCGTGCATCGATTTTGGAGCGAGCGGAACTTTCCACACGTCGCGGCAGTCTTCTTGCACGTACGCCCAGCCGCCGATACCTTCACGTGTAATCGACGCCGGATATTCCGGAAACGCTTTTCGCCCGGCCGCGGCGAGTTCTTGCGCCGTCCCGAGGTAATCTTCGCGACAGGTGGTGCCGATGGCTAGGCCGTCGCCGAGGGCCGGCGCGCCCGGATGGTACGGCGGCGCTCGGCCCGCTCGATCCTTCGCGATCGCCTCGATGGAATCGCGGTGGCCGTCGGCGAGGCCCACAATCGTATCCGGCGCGGCTTGGAGTGTGGGAACGCTGTAAGTTTGGTTGCGCAGCCAGTCGACTAGCGCGCCGCCGTCGATCGTCACCGTGACGTTCTTGCCGGTGTTTGGGTCGCTGATCGTCGGCGTCAACGGCTTGGCTTCGAGCTTATTCACTAGTCCGGTAAAGGTCTGTTCAAAATGGGGATGGGCCGCATTGCAGGCCGGCTGCGCTGCGCAGGCCTTGAAGACGTTCTCGAAGCCGTAGTGCGTGTTCCACCAGTTTACCGGGACGCTATAGCTCGTCGGTAGCACCGAATCTAGGACGACGCTGCGGATCCCTTCGGGGTGGTCGCGCATAAGCGTCTGCGCCGTATACGTGCCAAATGAGTTCCCGTAAACGTTCCACTCGGTAATGCCGAGGACTTTGCGGAGGTCGACCAGATCTGCGACGCTCTCGGTCGAATTGTAACTACTGAGATTGGCGCCGGTGGCCGTAAGCTCGCGACGGCAGGCTTTGGTCGCAGCCAAATGGGCGCGCTTCGTTTCTTCGGAGTAGAAGCGAAGACCAAGAAGCTCTCTGGCGAAGTTGTTAGATGCCGCACAGATCAGCGCCGGCTTTGAAGACCACGTGCCGCGCTGACTCACAACCCAGATATCTCGGTCGCGAATGAAGTTGGCCTTGATAGTCTCGTCGATTTCAAGCGGAGCAATGTCTCCGGGTCCGCCTTCCAGGTACAGGATCGGATCAACTCGTTTTTCTGACGATTGAGCGCTATGTTTAGCGACCATCACCTGGATGGTGCGCCCGCTCGGCCTGCTGCGATCCTCCGGAACGATAAGGTAGCCGCAGTCTGCGTGGGCAAGCCATTCTACGCCTTGAATTGTCGAGCACGTCGCCGGCTCGAATCGCGGCACCGTTGCGCGACCTGGTGCGGTCCGCGCGACCCCCGAAACGACTGCTTGCGCCATAACGACGGACGTAAGGAGAAGGGCGAGCACGAGCGCGTGGCGCGGCATCTGGTCCCCACTTCAGTGGAATGATCACAGATCCATACTTTTGGCCCTCCGCGAGCTCCGTCATCCAAGAGCGCCAGGCGTTTCCGCAACGCTGGAAAAGCGATAATCCCATGAAGCGGGTCCCATGGCGCCCGGTTCTCGTGGGGATCTGCGCTCTTGCAGCGCTCGTATCCAGCGCGACAAATCGAGCGATGCAACGACGGCCTCGCGATCGCGAAGCCGTGTGCGGGTAAGCGAGGGGGCCGGAAGTTACTCTGTTACCGCGACGCCCAGTGGGTCGCCAAGCCCGGTGGCGCTGCCGGCGATCGTTTGGATGGGCGCAACGTTGCCGCTTGCATTCGGTGCGAAGCCAAGGATCGCGTTCGTGCCTGGGTTAGTGACGAATATCTCGCCGCTCGCCTTGCTGACGGCGAGTCCGTAGGTGAAACCGTTCCCTCCGCTCAGTCCGGTGTTCGAACCGGAAATGGTGCGGATCGGCGCGACGTTGCCATGCGCTCCGGCGGCGAACTCGCTGAGCGTAGCAGTCTTGGTATCGAGGACGTAGACGTTGCTCGAAGCGTCAACGGCGACCGTGTCGGGAGGCAGGGCACTGCCGGGAGCTCCCAGCCCGGTGTTGTTTCCGCCGATCTGCGCCTGCATGGTGGAGGATCCCGCCGGAAAGATATCGATCGTTGCCGTCTTCGCATTCGCCACGTAGAGAAGATTGTTGCTGTCGATGGCCAGACCGCCTTCGTCGGAGATGGTACGCTTCGGTTTAACGCAGCCGTTTGCTCCAGGCGCGAATACCTCGACGGCGCTGCCGCCCTCTGGTAAGAACGCGGAAGCGAAGAGCCGGCCCTTGCTATCGAACGCCACGGCATTCGTCTCACTGGGTTTGGGGAAGCACGAGATTCCGGTCAACAAATCGCCGGGAAGCCCGAACGTTTGGAGCGCGGCCTGGCCCCCCGACTCGATGTGGCCGTTTGCGATGCCGATCCCTTCTGTTGAGCTGAAGGCGACGGCGAAGGGACCGTTAATGTGACCGATGACGGTACTCGGCGCAACGTTTCCGTTAGCGCCTTCCGGATATTCCCGAATCGAGCCGCCCAATCCGGTGTTTTCGTTCGCGACGAGAATGAGCGCAGTAGTCGCCTTGTGGACGCCGGCGAGTGAGGAAGTCTGCGGCGCGCCGGCCGCGGGAAGAGTATTTGGCGTTACGCCGGTTTGCGCGCCGGAGCACGCTGCAAGCGCCATGGCGATGCAGACGGCTCCAATGTGATAGGGTGGTTTCATCTGAGGCTCCTCTAAGTGATGTTGGTGTGCGAGTCGATTTTATAATGATAAGTTGCTGTGATTAGAAAAGTATAAACGCTACGTTTGAAGTGAGTGGTCGGCGATCGTTGCAGTATTCCGCGCGATCTCGACGCTGCGGTAACCCAGTACGCTCTTTAAACGGCTCTGCGGTACTTGAAGCGGGCCGGGTTTGGCGGCGGTACCGGGGGCAGGTTGCGGATATGCCGTGGAAGCGGCGGTTGCGAAACGAATGTTGCCGTCCGTGTGCTGCACGATCTGATGGATGTGTCCGTTGAGCACGGTCACCGCGTTGAAGCGGCGCAGCGCCGCGAGCACCCGCGAGCCGTCCTCCGTCGTCCAGCCCCAGGGCGGAAAGAGTGCATAGAGCGGAACGTGGGCGAAGACGACGATCGGCGTCGAGCTCTTCTGCGCCGCAAGATCTTTCTCGACGAAATCGAGCTGCTCGGGGCCGAGCTTTCCGTCGATTTCGAAGTTGAACACGTTGACGAGCGAGAGAAAGTGCACGCCGCCCTGATCCCAGGAGGACCAGCCCTTCGTAGCGTTGCCTTTGCCGAAGGCTGCAAAAAACGCCCCCGGCGTCCCGATGACGTCGTGCTCTCCGGGGAGAACGACGAGCGGAGCCTTGAGGGTGCCGAGTATTTGTTTCGCGGTATCGAACTGTGCGGGCTTAGAAAGATGGGTTACGTCGCCGGTGTGGACAACGAAGGTCGGTTGCACCGGCATCGCATTGATGGCGTCGATGGTCTGCGCAAAGGTCCCGGCGACGTCGGGGTTCTCGGGATGCGAGAAGCCGATGTGGCTATCGCTGATCTGCACGAATGAGATTCCGCTACCCGCGGCTAGCGCTCTCTGCGCGTTGAACAGCCCGCCGCTCGATAAGGACCACGCTATGCCGGTCCCGGTCCAAGCAACGTGCTTGAGGAAGTCGTCGCGTCTCATAGTTGGCTCCTTTTACTGCGCCGGCGCGGCCGGCAGGACGACGATGGTCGCTTTCATGTATGGATGCAGCTCGCAGAAATAGTTGTAGGTACCGGGTTTGGTAAACACGTGCTGCCACGTGCCTGCGGTGTCGAGGCCTTCGGAATCGAAGGATTTGTCGGTGGCCGTCACGGTGTGCGCCTCGTCGTCGTCGTTGACGAATGTGACGCGGTCGCCCACGTGCACGGTAAGTGCGGGCGGATGGTACTTAAAGTCTTTGATGTGCACGGTTGCGACGGAAGGGAGGAGAGGTGGAGCGGCGGCGCTTACGCCTGCCGTCAGGGCGAGCGCCAGCAGCGCTCCCTGTAGGCCGAGAAATAATCTGCTCATGTGGGTGCATATGCCGCCGGAGCCGTCGCCGGATTGGTGGGGCCATCCGTCAGCAGGGACGGCGGCATTTCAAGGGTGTGAAACGAGCGAGGCCGTATGTCTTCCCTTAGATGGACCAGCTCGTCGACGACTTTGCAGCGCGCAGGCCGTCGGGCCTCGAGCAAGTTTATGCGCTTTGGTCGCGTCTATTCTTCAGCGTCGCCCGTCACGTCATCGCCGATAGCGGCCAGGCTGAAGATTGCGTGCACGACGCGCTCGTGCGCGTCTGGCGGTCCCCCAACCGCTTTACCGGCAGTCGAGCGATGTTGAAGGCGTATCTGATCACCTGCGTGCGCAACGAGTCGCTCGGGACGGTTCGACGCGAGGGTCGCCGAGACGCTCGGGAATTGAAGGCGGCCCGCCTCGCTCCGGTGTCGTCGGTCGATCCGCCGGTAGTCGACCCCGTCGAGACGCAACGATTAGAGGCCGCCCTCGGACGGCTTCCCGATGAGCAGCGCACGGCGCTCACGCTCGCATACTATGGAAACAAGACCCACGTCGAGATCGCGCAGGAGCTGAACGTCCCGCTCGGCACCATCAAAAGCCGCATCTCGATGGCCATGCGCAAATTGCAGACGGACCTGGCAAGTGCCGAGGGGACCCGCTCGTGACCGAACATCTCGGCGAAAACGCGGAGCTGTATCCGCTCGGGATACTCGACGACGATGCTGCTCGCGAGGTCGAACGCCACATCGCGCTTTGTTCCGAGTGCGCGGAGCGCGTCGCCCGAGCGGAAGCCGTCGCCGCCTCGCTCGCGGCAGCATTGCCGTTGGCGACGCCGTCGCCGGCGTTAGAGCGAAGGCTGCGCGAATCCACGCGACCGCAGCTTGGCATGCGCAAAACGCGCCCCAATGTTCTTCGCTTTGCGATTGCGGCGGCGTTCCTGATAGCTTTCCTCGGATTCGGTCTGCAGACGCTCCTGTTGCGCCAACGGCTGGCCGCCGAAGACGTCGCGCTCGTAACCATGGTCCACAGCCATTTTAATCACGTCTCGATGCACCCCGAGTCCGCAAGACCCGTGGCGGCGAAGATTCTTTACGCGCGAGATGGCTCGTGGGTTTACATCATCGCCGATAAACCCGGTGGTGCATTGTACGCGGTCGCGCACACGGAGCGCGGTGTCGCCGACCTGGGCGAACTGTCGAGCGCGGGCGAAACCGCGACGCTCCTGGTGCATCCGTCGGAGCGCATCCGATCGATCGTCTTGCGGCGCGGCACTACGACCGTCGCCTCGGCTAAGCTCGTCTATTGAGCGTCTTTGATGGCACCGTTGACGTGCGCTGCACCGTCGAATGCAGAAGCGTATTGCACGGTGATGTCTTCTCCACTTTTGCCGACCGCTTCGTCCAAAGTCTCGACAACGCGAAAGAACGATGCCAGGTTCAATAACTCAAAGATCCTTAGAAGGTTTTCGCTACGCACCACAATCGTCTCACGTTCCAAGGCACCGGCCGCACGAGTGTTGTGCAGACGCACCAGTTCGTGAATAATCGAGGAGTCGATATACGTTACGTCGCTAAAATCTAAAGCGACGCGTGGATATTTCGATACGGCGTCAAAGGCCGTACGGATCTGGTGCTTCGATGCGATGTCGTATTCCCCGTTGAAGACCATGACCACGGTGCCGGAGCTCCGCCCATTCTTCACGCGCATACCCCCCCAACGCTAGAGGATAGATTACCGAGGAGGGCGTCTTCTGCACGAAATTTTGCATAACGCGCCCCTTCCGTACATACTAGCTTCAGATCTCGCTCTCTCTTCGGGGAGAAGCGGACAATGGCGCAGAAGGGTTCTCCTCTCGATCGCATCTCGTAGCATTATTTGCGGCGGATGGCCGGTCTCTCATAGACCTCTGGCCCCACCCTCATCGAGTAACCGCTCAGTCGCCGGGATTCTATGCACCGGCAGAGACGAGTATCTCGATGCCGGAGGCGATCGTAGCGCGCCGTTCCACGGGTAACCTGTTCTTAGACCATCTCTCGGAGCGCGCCATTGAAGCGCTGCGGCCGCCGTTCGCGACCGTATCGTTAAAGCACGGTGAATTGATCAACGATGACCAGACGGCATCGGACCGAGTGCTGTTTCCCGTCAACAGTGTCGTCTCAGTCGTTCTCGACATGTCAAACGGCGATACGGCGGAAGTCGGAATTATCGGGTGCGAGGGCATGACCGGATTAGCGATTGTACTTGGGCAAGCCAGCGTTAGCCAGCGAAGCATCGTCCAAATACCCGATAGCGCAAAGTGCATTCCGATCGAAGTTTTTCGCGCGGCTCTCGAGACAGAGCCTGCGCTTAAAGCGTTTGCCTTGCGCTATGCGCAAGCTGTGTTAATGGCATCAGGGCGACTCAGTGCTTGCAATGCTTTACATCCGACAACCGAGCGATGTGCGCGATGGCTCCTCATGGCGCACGATCGCGTTGGCGGTGGCGTTTTGCTGCTAACCCAAGAGTTCCTCGGACAGATGCTCGGCGTACGGCGTGCCAGCGTCGCATTGGCTGAAGCGGAGTTGCAAACGGCGGGTTTTATTTCGTATTCGCGCGGACATGTCAAAATCCACAACCGTGCCGGCCTTGAGTCAGCAGCCTGCGAGTGCTATGAAGCGATGGACGATGAGTGGAAGGCGACGATGGGCTATAGTCTTCGTGTCTCATCACCAGCAACGGTCTCACTCGCAGAAAAATCAGGGCGCTTTGACGGGGTTGTTCATCCTCAAGAAGAGTTTCAACATCAAGAAACGGGGCTGGTGTTCGCAGGCGAGTCTTAGAGAAAGCGAAACTACGATAATACGCCAGGCCATTGCTTGATAGTCTTTGCGGATCGCTCATGCCTTAACAATCATTTGTATAAAGCAGATGCTTCGACGCGCACCTAGCCGCTAGCCCCGGCGGGGGTCAGTCCAATCTCCCGATACGGCCGCTCGACGCCCTCGTCAAGCTTGGCGGCTTCACGGTTCGCTGCGGCGAAGCCGCTGCGCAATATGATCGCGGCGCGTAGCCGGCCGTTCCTTCAAATTGAGCTTGCTGAAGGCATCAGCGTCAGCAAGCTGTTCGTGATGCTTGCCGCTTTAATCTCGCTTTTTGTCGATCAATCATTCAACGGCGTGTATCAATCTATCCAGCAGTATGCCGGCGGAAGCCTAGGTGCGAGCGCCGACGAGTTGCCCTGGACGTTGATCGGATCTAATACGTTCTACTACGTCACGCTTTTGCTCACGCCCTGGCTGATCGACCGCTTCGGGCGAAAACGGATCTTCGGTTTCGGACATCTGACCTTCGGCGTCCTTACGTTGTATCTCGCAATGACCGTTTCGTTAAACGGCTTCATCGTCGGCCGCTGCTTTCAAGGGATGGCGCAAGGAACGTTTTTCGTCTGCGCCGTGGCAACCGTGTTGACGCTTTTTCCGCCGAAGCTGCGCGGCATAGCATTTGCGTTCTTTTCGGTTACCTCGCTCTCAGGTGCGGCGGCCGGGCCGTTCATCGGCGGCTGGTTTGTCGACCATGCGTATTGGCGCGACGCATTTGCGTTGTATGCTTTACTGGCCGCCTTCGCGGGGGTAGTCGTCTTCACGCTGCTAGAAGCGCCGGGTCCTCAATGGACGGGGCGCTTCGACGTCCCGGGCGTCGCGTTCGCATTGCTCGCATTCTTCTGTTTCGAATACGCTTCGTCGTTCGGTGAACGCAGAGATTGGCTGTCGAGCCCAGATATCGTCTGGTGTTGCATCCTCTCCGCGATCGGATTTGCGGGCTTTATCTGGCGCGAATTGTGTGAAGATCGGTGTGGCTTCATCCAATTAAGGCTATTTAACATCCGAAATCTCGCGGTCGGGAGCGTCCTCGGATTCGGGCTCGGCGTGCCGCTTTTGGGCGCGAACCTCTTCCTGCAGTACGCACAAACAAGCCTTGGCTTTCCACCGTCTACTGCGGGTGCGCTTCTGCTGCTGCGAATCCCGGCGATTATGCTCGTGGCACCGATTGTCGTGATGCTCGTAAATTCCGACAAGATCGACGTAAGGGTCCCGGTGGTAATAGGTTTCCTGCTCGTGCCGCTTTCTTACGTGTTACTCGTGACGCATACTGCGCCGGGATCAGATTTCATGACGTTCGCGCTCGCCCTCGTTATCTCGGGTGCGGGGTTTGCCTGTCTCTTCTCACCGATCGCAAACGTGCTGGTCCGCTCGCTCCCCGCCGAAGTGCGCGCCGAGGGCATTGCAATTTTTAAGATCGTGCTATTGCTCGGCGGGTCCGTCGCCTCTACCGCCCTTGCCGTCATCTACGACCACAGCTGGGCCTGGTATCAAGCGCTGCTCGCGGGCGAGGTCACGTTGAGTCATTTAGTACCATTCGGTATCGTGCCGACTCAGCCGACGATCTCGTTCCTGGTCGATCAGCAGGCGGCCATTCTTGCCTACATGGACAACTCTAAAGTCGTCGCCCTCGTCTCACTCCTCAACTTGCCGCTCGTCGCATTACTAAGAAAGCCTGAAACCGCGTAACCTCGCCACTGGGGCTGGAACCTCCGACGCCCTGCGTTGAGCGCGACCGCTACCGTTAGTACGAGAACTCCTGGAGCTGGTCGGCCTGCGGGCCGTTGACCCAGCCGATGCGCGATGTGGGATTGATGGAGATGCGAACCGGAATGACGGTACTGGCGTTGGAGAAATTGAGGCCGTTGATGGACTCTTCGAGCGTTCCGCTCTCGTTATAGATCTGGATGCTGCTGCCCGAACTCGATGTGCTCGAAACAGGCTGGGCGACGAGAAAGAGTCCGTTGACCGGGTCATTCGCAACGAAGGCACCCGCATTGAGTTGCCCCGCGCCGTTGGGCAGCTGTACGCGAGTACCCGTCTGCTTGGCGAACTTGTAGAACTCCACGCCGGCATCGAGCTCGGTGGTCGTGCACGCAATGCCGGTGCTCGAGTCGTAGCCGATGCCGTTGGCGTAGCCGCACCCGACCGACCCAGGACAGCTGACGCCGGAGAAATGCGTCTTCTTGCCGGACTTGAGATCGATCGTCCAAATGACCGGCGGCGGTCCGCCGGCCGCGCCGAAGCTCGGCGAGGTCGCCATTACCGCGAGATTGTTGACGGTATCCTGCGCGAGTTGCGGCTGCGTGCCGAGCGCGAAATCGGCCTCGTTTAAGCCGATCACCTTACCGAACGTATTTTTGCCGGCGTTGGAGACGATGAGATCCAACGGATCGGATCCTTCGCGCTGATACCCGAAGACGACGCTCGTGGCCGTACCTTGGTTCGGCGCCCACTCCAGCACGTTGAAGAGCTTAAGCGGCGGCGTCCACGTGCCGTTGAGGCGGTTCTGCGTCACCGGATTCAAGGTACGGTACACATCTCTCGTCGGCGTCTTGCCCGGAATCCCGGCCTTTTGAAAATCCACGAGCCCGACGTCGCCCGCGAAGATGCCGTCGGCAACGTAATCGTCGCCCTTGGCCACCTTTTTCCCCCTAATCGCGCCGATGGTTTTCGTTATCTTTCCAGTGGTTGTGTCGAACGTCTGCACGGAAATTTCGGTGGACGATGCGGAAGCGAGGACCCCGTCTCTTTTCTTCTGATCGATGTCGAATCCGAAGATCTGGCCGCCGTCGGAGGTCGTCAGCACTGGTCCGAGTGAGGCGCCGGCTCGGATGGCCGCGAGGCGCGTGACCGGAGGCACTCCTCCGGCCGGCGTCGTCGCCCCAGCGCACGCGCTGAGCGCAGCCAATACGAGACAGGAGCTCGGCAATATCAATGAGCGGTTCATTCGGGCATTCTGTCTGCAATTTGTGAAAAATTCATAAATGAGACTTTCGTCGCGTTAGCGCCTCAGAGTTTTTTCATCACGCTCGCGCAGACTTGACGCGTTTGTCACACTTCGATTCAAGGAGAACCGAACTTGCGATTTCCGAAACGGACCCTAATTACCGTCGCGGTCGCCACGGCCCTGGTCGTCCCGGCCGCCGCCGCGATGGCGCGAGGCTACAGTCCCGCCATGGCGCGAATCTTCAGCCCCGCCGCGACGCAGAGCTACAGCGGCAACTGGCCCGTGACCGTGACCCGTTCGCGTGGGGCTAACGGCACCGGTTGCTTGACGTTGATCGATAATGGCAGCCTCGGCTGGCGCCATAGCGGCCAGGCGTCGCTCACGTTTGGCAGCCAAAAATTCCCTTTTGGTACATTTCAGCTCGTCGATAGCGACTTCGTAGTGACCATCCAATCACAGGGAGGAAGTGGTCAGAACGAAGGCTTGGTGTTCGCGGCCTCTGCGGGCAACGGAAACATCGGCAAGGGCTTCTACGAGGGCGTCTACGGCGGGGAAGAGATCGACTCGGGCGTGTTGGCGTTCGGCACGAACGGCGGCTGCTAATAGGGCCTAGCTGCGCGCTTACTTCGAGACGATGATTCGGCCGCGCATGTACGGATGGAAGGAACACGTGTAATAGTAGATGCCGGGGCGTGAAAACAATTGTCGCCACTCTGCTTGCGGATCGATGGTGCCCGAATCGAAGGAACCGGCCGGCCCGGTCACCGTATGAGCCTCGGCATCGTCGTTGATAAACGTCACGATCTGGTTCGTGCGGACATAAAGCGATTTGGGAGCATATAAAAAGTCCCGAATGCGCACGACGGTTCCGTTAGCTGACGGCCCCATTTTTCCGGATTCGACCATCGCCTCTTCGGGCTGCACAGACTGCTGCTGGAGATTGAGCAAGCCTTGGTCTAGGAAGAGCGTTTCGACCGTTGCCGTTCCGCTGTCGACCGGCGTAAGGGTCAGCGCGCGGTCGAAGCTGAACCTGATATTCGCCTCCGTGCCGTTGATTAGTCCGAAGGGATAGGGCTGGGACGGCGACAGACCTGGAACATCAAAGGAAGAATCGACTGTCTTGGACTCCTTACCAGGCTGGTCGAGCATTTCGAGCTTCAGCGCGACGCGCAGATTGAAGACTGGAAGCTGGCCGTAACTCGTCAAAGCGCAACGAGCGAACGGCTGCGGCACGTTGCCGCGACCGTCGCTGACGATATGTATCCAGCGTGCCCCTCTGGGCGTAAGCAGGACCGTGTTGGTCGGGGGCCTGGTTCCTTCAGCAGCATCGAGCGCGTGGAATTCCGGTTCGCAGGACAGGAGCACCGCCGGGCGCTTTTCCAGCGCGACCCGATCCCGTTCGTACGACGCACCCAAAAAAGCGCCCGTCGCGGCAACCGATCCGGCGATCACCGCAAGAAGCGTCAAGACGAGTTCGAGGGTCTCAGCCGCGCTGTGGGCTTCACGTTTGCCGCTCACCGCTTTGTACGCCTAAAACATCAACTGAGGTCGACACCCAGATCGCTCACATGAGGCGTCTCGTACAGGGCCATGGCCCAACCTTGGGCGGTCCTTATCCTTAACAGATAGCCTGTGGGGGTTTTGTCATATACCTGGTAACCTTGGCGTATCGCCTCGGCGAGGGAGCTAAACCGGATGATACCTATCACGATGTTCAACTTTTCCTGGAGGCGGGAAACGAACGGTTAAGACCTTCCCTAACCGTAAGCGAACGCCATGAAGAATAGGTGAATCGTGCGCTCGGCGCGGGAGTCATTTCGGTAGCATCCCATATCGTTCCGTCTGCAAATAGGACCGCCGACACAACGCAGGACGTGCCCGCGGCGCGTGCCAGTCGAAGGTTATGGTTGATGGCGACACCAGGGCTAAACGTCCCGACGTCGTTAATCGTCGCGCCGTCGGCGAGGGTGAAGGTCACCCGCGAGATTGGTTCGGCAGCGGCGTTGGAGAAACGCACGTGTAAAGCAGATGCATTTCCGCCGGTAATGGGGTCGTCGTTATTACTCCAGACGGTGATGGGCTGCGACACTTTGCAGCTCGCGAGTTCGATCGGCGGCGCCGAGGCGAGTCCAATCAGGGAGCTTAGGACCAGAGATGTGAACATTCTTGCTATTCCTTTGCAAAATTTGGTTGTGTTGCTACTTTGCGCAGTACGACTTGCATATGCCGCCCCCGCGATCGATGGATGAGTCGAGCCATCCGCGAGCGGGCGCGGCGGCATATCAAGGGGTAACACATGCTGTTTGCGGAGGTCTCAATGCAAAATCAATCCCAAGGTGCTCGAACGATGAAACTACTCTATGCCGGCGCGGTGGCGCTGATCATAGCGGGTTGCAGCGGCGGCGGTTCGGCGCCGCTGACTCCGTTGCGGTCGACGTCGCAGCCGGCATCGCAGTCGGTACGCCGCGCGGTGGGGCTCGGAAAGATCCTCTCGAGCAAGGGCGGTCAGATCTTCGGGTTCGATATCGATCGCAGCGGCAACGACGGCGCGCTCGCCACGTCCACCAACGTGGAGACGTTCGATCAGGATAGCGGAGCGATTCTGAAGACGTTCCCAAAGTCGCCGCCGAGCGGAACGTCCTATAATTTCGATGCGATCGTCACCGGCGACGTCGGCCTCGTCACGCGCGACGTCATGCCGAAGGGGTCGATCTTCGCGAAGCGATTCTACGACCTGATGGATCCGCTCAAGGGGAGGTTCACCGGCAAATGGACCCCGCCCGTCAAAGACATCGAGGTCGAGGCGGCGGGTCCAAATCAAACAGCCGGCATGACGGCCATCTTCGCGATCGAGCTCAAGAAGCACGACATTCTCGACCTGTTTGAATCGAACGTCGCGAAGAATGAGTTCGGCAAGGTGTTCCATCTCGATCCGAGGACGTTTTCGTTGGGGGATCTGCCGCAACTCGCGCAAGATACGAAGACGAACGAAGCGGTCATCGCGACATCTCCCGACGGCGGGCGGGTCCAAGGCGCCGCGCCGATCAACGTACTCGTCAATCTCAAGACCGGCAAGCAGACGCAATTCACCGGTTTAAACAACGGGCCGTTTGGTTCGGGCTTCGTCAACGGCTTAGCCGTCGATTCGAGCAGCGGCATTGCGGCCACGACGACCGAGCTCAACGCCCAAGTCGAGTTTTACGACCTCGCACGGCAGACGGGCATTGCGGTGCAGCTTCCCTGCACCGGCAGCAGCTCCCAGGAGAACAGCGGCGCCGGCATCGCCAACGATCCGGTAAACGGGTTGTTTTTAGTGACCGATCCGTCCTATTGCAGTGGGTCCCAAGGCAGCGCGATCGTCGTCTACGATGAGAAAGGCAATCTGGTCGAGACGATTACCGGATTCAAGTTTGCGCTCGGAGAGCCCGCGCCGGCGATCAATCCCGGCAAACGCATGGGGTGGACGTTCGGCCCGGGCTTCAACCAACTGCAGCAGTTCTTTTACTAATCTCGAATCCGTCGGCGCGCTCGCGCTTTATACTTTATTCATATCGAAACGGTAGACTTCGGCAAAACACAAACTGTCGGAGGAATCATGTTTAAGAAACTCAGTGCCTTGGCTATTACGTTTGCCGCTCTCGCGCTCGCTGCGTGCGGAGCGGGGAGCGTGGGCGCCGGCAACACCCCACTCATGAATGGCACCACGTACTCTCTTCCCGCGGTCGACTCGGACTTGGTAATGAACGCGAGCGTTCCTAAAGACACGATCGGCGAAGAACTCCCCGGAGAAGGCGTCGGATCGATTAAGTCGTCGGTATGGAAGGCGACGTTGGGCGGATTCACGCAAACAGAGCGCACGCAGTCACTCGCGTTCCCTCCCGGAACGAAGATCACGATTCACAACCTGTCCTCGAGCATCACGCACACACTCGACGTGGTCAAAGTGATCTCAGGGCCGCCGGCCGTTTTCCCGCCGAGCCCGAAGCTCTCGATACCGGCAAGAGGCGATGGCAAGCTCGAAGCCGGCTATGCGAGCGGTCCGATTGGCCCCGGCAAATCGGTCACCGTCACGCTGGTGAAAGCCGGCACGTACGAGATCGGCTGCGCTTTCCACTATGGCGAAGGTATGCGCGACGTGCTCGTTGTTAAAAAGGGCGCAAAGCCGGGGCCGCAAGCGACGCCGCCGAGTCCCAAAGCTACGCCGACTCCCTGGCATTAAACCTAAGCGGTGAGCGGCGAGAGATGCTTCGGTTCGTAGAGGCCGAGCCTGTCGCCGCCGGGGAGTTCGAGCGTCGTCACCAAGCCCCAGCCGCGGTCGGCGATCGGTGTCGTTTTGATTCCCTTTTTCTCCAGCTGCCGTACCGTCGCGGCGACGTCGTCGCAGACCAACCACAGTTCGTGCTCGGAGTCGTCTTCCGTCTCATGGACGGCGAGTTCCGTCGGTGGGGCGGCGAAGAAGAGCCGCCCGTTGCCGGCGTCGACGTAGTGCAGTTCGAGCGCGTCCTTGAGAAAGTCGTACATCTCCTTGGCGCGCTTGGTGTAGAAGATCGCATGGATGCCGGTGATCACGCTGTGCCTCTTCCTTCGCCACCAAGCTCGCCGAGGACTCTTGAGCACCGGTCTTAAGTTAGGCCCGTCACTTTGGAGCGGGCGAACCGTCGGACCAGTGGGACACCGGAATAGCGAGCGTCACCGGCTGGTACGGGCGAAACCCGGCCGATGGAGGAGGAGCGAGGATCGGCGATCCCTTGAAGCTCGCGGCCCACGTGGCCAGTTGGTCGTACGCGATGAACGGCATGACATGCGGACGCCACGGTCCGTCGGCTCCGAGTAGGTAGCCGTTTTTCGATAGCATAAACGCAAACGAAGCGGGAGCGGGATCGGTGAATTGATGGTCGGCATACCCGGCTTTCGCCTTCGCCGCAATCTCTTCACGAG
>Ga0073928_10004566_pt1 | contig 20342 bp, 16 predicted proteins | sample PaiPotPPA55metaG_FD_76969 | JGI IMG/M metagenome (GOLD analysis project Ga0073928, IMG submission 76969) | Iron sulfur acid spring bacterial and archeal communities from Banff, Canada, to study Microbial Dark Matter (Phase II) - Paint Pots PPA... ...
ATGAGATCGAAATGCTGGCGGGACTGCCTATCCGGCGCCGGCTATTTCGCCGCGCGGCCTACGGCATGGCTGATGCGGTCTTCGCGGTCACGCGCGAGCTGCGCGACTATCACGCGCGGCAGGCCTGGCTGCATCCGGACCGCATCGGGGTGATCTACAATGGCGTGGATACACGACGATTTGCCCCGCGCCCCGAGGAACATGTTCGCGTCCGCGAGAGGCTCGGAGTGCCCGCAGGACGCTTTGTGGTCGGGACCGTGGGGCGCATGGTGCCGATCAAAGATCACCCCACCCTGCTGCGCGCGGCGGAGATCCTGGTACACGGGGGCGCCGACGTCCACGTTCTGCTCGTAGGTGCGGGGCCGGAGCTGGAGCGGAACCAACAGATCGTGAAAGCCTCGGCGGCGCTTGCTGGCCGCGTCACGTTCACCGGCGCTTCGGGGGACGTACCGAATGTGCTCCAATCCATGGATGCCTTCGTTCTGCCGTCCATTTCCGAGGGGATGTCAAATACACTACTCGAGGCGATGGCAACGGGACTGCCGGTTATTGCCACCGCGGTAGGTGGTAACCCGGAGATTGTGGAGAAAGATCGCTCTGGGGCGCTCTTCCGGTCAGGTGACGCCGAATCGTTGGCGGCCCACCTGAAGCAGCTCGCCGAAAGCGAGGAATTCCGCCGGGAGCGCGGGGCTGCGGCGCGCCGTCGCGCGGAAGAACGGTTCAGCCTGAAGCGGATGCTTGAAGATTACAGCCAGATGTACCGGACGCTCGCCGCGCGCCGCGGCGTCCGCATATCCGGAACGAATTGAGGAAACGCCATGTGCGGCATTTGCGGCATTTTTGAATTCGACCAGCGTCGCGAGATCCCCAAAGAGCTCGTGCATCGCATGACGGAAACCATCGTCCATCGCGGCCCGGACGATGAAGGCATCTTCACCGGCCCGGGAATCGGCCTGGGATTTCGCCGCCTGAGCATCATTGACGTCGCCGGCGGCCATCAGCCGCTCTCGAACGAAGACGGTAGCCTCTGGGTGATGCTGAACGGCGAAATCTACAATTTCCCCGAACTCCACCGGGAACTCGTCGATCGCGGCCACCGTTTCTCCACGCGCTCCGACACGGAAACCATCGTCCACCTCTACGAGGAATACGGCGAGGGGTGTTTCGCGCGGCTGCGGGGAATGTTTTCCATCGCGCTGTGGGACTCACGGCAACGGCGCCTCCTGCTGGCGCGCGACCGCGTCGGGAAGAAGCCGCTTTTCTATGCCGCCAACCCAAAGCGCATCCTTTTCGGCTCCGAGCTGAAATGCCTGCTGGCTGGCGATTCCCTTCCGCGCGACATAGACAATCAGGCCTTGGCAGACTATTTCTCGCTGGGTTACATCCCGGCGCCAAAGACAATCTATCGTGCGGCGCAGAAACTTCTGCCGGGCCACTACCTGGTCGCCTCGGCCGAGGGCGTGCGCGTCGAGCGATACTGGGAGCTATCGTTTGGGCATGTCGAGAACCGAAGCGAGGAGGAATGGTGCGAGCTTCTGCGCGGCCAACTCTGCGAGGCCACGCGCGTCCGTCTGATGAGCGAAGTGCCGCTGGGGGCATTCCTCAGCGGCGGTTTGGATTCATCTTCGATTGTGGCCATGATGGCAGGAATCATGAAGCGGCCGGTGACCACTTGCTCGATTGGCTTCGAGGAAGAGGAATACAACGAATCGAATTATGCGCGACAAGTGGCGGAAAAGTTCCACACCGACCATCACGAGCATATCGTCCGGCCCAACGCGCTCGAGGTGCTCAACAAGCTGGTATGGCACTACGACGAGCCGTTTGCCGACTCGTCGGCGATCCCGACCTACTACGTCTCCTGGGTGGCGCGACAGCACGTCACGGTGGCGCTCGGGGGCGATGGGGGCGACGAGAATTTTGCAGGTTACCGCCGCTACCTCTTTGACGCATGGGAGAACCGACTGCGGCGGCTCATACCCGGACCAGTGCGGCGTGGCGTCTTCGGGCCGCTGGGGAAGATCTATCCCCCCCTCGCCTGGGCGCCGCGCTTCCTGCGCGCCAAGGCCACGTTCCAGAGCCTGGCGCGCTCGCCACTCGAGGGATACTTCAACTCCGTTTCGATTTTCCGGCCGGGTGAGAAAAACCATCTGTTCACGCCCGAATTCCGCAAGACGCTCGGCGGCTATGATTCGATCGAAGTGTTGCGGCAGTATTACGACCGCGCGGACACGGACGACCTGCTCTCCCGCATTCAGTACGTGGACATCAAGACGTATCTGACGGACGACATCCTGGCCAAGGTGGACCGCGCCAGCATGGCCGTGTCGCTCGAAGTTCGCGCCCCGCTGCTCGATCACCCGCTCATGGAGACGGTCGCTTCGATTCCATCTTCGCTGAAGCTCTCCGGGCGGACGGGAAAATACATCTTCAAGAAAGCGATGGCTCCGTTACTCGATGCAGACATCATCGAGCGGTCGAAACAGGGGTTTGCCATCCCGCTCGACCGCTGGTTCCGGCGCGAGTTGCACGACCTGACCTACGAAGCTTTATTCAGCCAGGACGACGGAATCCTCGATCGGACGTTCCTGAAAAAGATCTGGGATCAGCACCAGAAGGGCCAGTACAACCGCTCGGCGCACCTCTGGTCCGTGCTGATGTTCCGAAAGTGGAAGGAAACGTTTCGCGCGTAACTGCTGGCACTACGCGGCGCACGCCGGGAGAGCCCTAGCTGCCGCGAGGCCGTCGAGCCAGGCGCCCTGCCGCGCGCAACGCAAGCTCCAGGCTGAGCACCCTCGCCCACTGCTCATCAAAGGAAAAACCCGGCTGCTGCGAACGCTGGAAGAAAGCTTCGAGCGCTACCGGATCGAGCCATCCAGAAAGCTTCATCTTTGCAGGCAGCAATAGGTCTTTCACCGCTTCCTCCCGCCAGAGCGCCAGGCGTGGGACAAAGCGGCTGCCAACGGGTGCTTCTGCTGCGGCGCGGTGCACCCCCATTGTGCGAGCAAGCTTGCTGGCCACCTTGTGCCCGAAATAAGAGGCAAGCGGCCACAAGCGATAGAAGTTTTTCCAGGTGGTCGGCTCTGCGGGAAAGCCGTGCTCAAGCGGGTAGGCAGCCATCTCCGGCTGGAATCGCGCCAGCATTTTCCGGACCAACAGGCTGCGCCAACGAAGGAGCGCGCGGGTCCGCAGCATGGTTTCGAGGACAGAACGGAAAAGAAAAGGCGAGAGGCAAGGCCAGATCTGGTTCGTGCTGCTGGCGATGCGTCCTTGCCAGCGCTGCATACGCATCATCAGGTAAGCGTGGTCCATCTGAAAGGTATTCGGAAATCCAGCAAGACCGGCATTGGTGCGCTCGATGACGCCGGCGAAATGGGCGACGACGTCTAAACGGTCAGCAGGCGGAAATATCGAAGCGTCAAACGGCTGCGCCCCATAGCGGAGCCGCGCCACCTTGCGCGCGTCGAGCGGGCCGCGCGCGCCCAGCCGCGGCAAGAGCAGCTCCCACCAATAACCGCGTGCGACTTCGCCGAACGAGCCATTGATACTGATTTCAAATCGCGGCGCGAGGCGGCAGTGGTTCTCCCGGATCTGCGCGTATTCGACGAGATCGTATTCGCCATCGGTAAGGGCCAGCGACTTTTGCAACTCGTCAAAGGAGATCTGTTGCCGGGGCTCATTGTGCAAGTGTGGCAGCCCCAACATTTGCGCGAGGCTGCGAGAAATGACCACGTCGGCGCTCTCCGGCGGGCCGGAAACCACCGTCGTGCAGCGCACTCCCGCACCAACAAAAGCAGCCACAAGCGAACGCGAATCGTAGCCGCCCGTCAAATCGCACACGGGATTCGGATATAGCGTTTGTACTCGCCGGACGGCGCGCGTGACGGATTCCCACAGCCCATCTACCGCGGCATCCCCTCCCAGCGATTCGGGAGCCACCTCCGAAATCTGCCAATAGCGCTGCGTCGCCCGCGCGCCGCCGGGGCCAAAGCGAAACACGCCAGCGGGGCCGAGTTTGCGCACCTCGCGGTAGCAACTCCTGTCCTCATAAATGATGCCGGTCGAAATGAATTCGTGGCACGCGACTGGGTCAAGATGCGCCTCTTCGAGCGCGGCCAGGAGCAGAGAGGAGCTGGAAAGGATGGTGCCAGCGCTGGTCGCGCGCATGAAACTGTGGCAGCTTCCTACGAGGTCCGTCAGCACGATTACTTCGCGTGACTTTGCATCGCCGATGGCCAGGACAAAGAACCCTTCCAGCTCGCGGCCCAGCCGGACGGGATCGGTCTCCAGGTATCGCTTCAGCAGGCGGTCTTCTGCGCCGCTTGCATATCCGGCGGTGTGAAACCATGTCCCCAGGGCAATAAGCCAACTCCCCGTTTCCGGATCTGTGACCAGTGGCGCCCTCGGGCCGCTCTGCCGCGGGAAGGATGCTGCCAGGGCCCAGTCCGTTTCCAGAGTCCGGTCTGGGACCTGAGACTTGAGTTCTTGAGCAGCGTCCAGGCCGGTGCGAAAGTACTCGCGGGCCTCGCCCCCCTGCCCCTCAGCGGCAACGACGATATAGAAATTTCCCACGCCTTCCTTTCCTGCGCGCTCTCACGTGCGGCCCGCCCGCATCTGTTCATGGAAGGCTGAAACACGCGAGGCCAGAAAATCCTCCACCTCTTTCGCAACCACATCCCAGGTGCGCTGCCGCGCGGACTTCGCCAGCATCTCCCGATCCCAGGTTCGCCCCAGCGCCTGCTCGAGCCCCGCGGCAATGGAAGCGGTGTTCGGCTCGACCAGCACTCCTTTCTCCGGCGATGAAATCACCTCCGGCGTGCCCCATACCCTCGTGGCAACGGCAGGTGTGCCGCAGGCGAGGGACTCGAGAAGCACATTGGCCCAGCCCTCGCGCACGCTCGCAAGACAGCTCACATTCGCGGCGCTGTACCAGAATTTCAGTTCCTCATTCGGCTTGCGCCCAACAAAGAAAACGCGTTCCGCCACGCCTTTCTCCCGCGCCAGGGCCTCCAGATCCTCGCGAGATTCGCCCTCGCCGATGATGTAAAGGCGCAGCGATGGATGCCGCGGGGCAATCTGCGCCACAGCTGGAATCAGGAACTGAAAACCTTTGAGGGGAATCAGATTGCCCACCGAAACAATGATCCCCGCCTCTTCCGGCATTTCCAGGCGCCGGCGCGCTTCGCTGCGGTTCACGGGACCAAAACGTTCCAGGTCGATGCCGTTGCCGATCGCGCGCGCTTTTGATTCGTCCGCGCCGAGCTCAATCATGGCATCTTTCAGAGCTTCGCACACACCCACCACGCCGGCGGCGTGCTGCAGCGTCCAACCGATCATCGGCCGGATCGCGCGAAAACTGGGGAACAAGCTGATGTCGGTGCCTCGCGCCGAAACAATCACGGGGATGCCGAGCCGCCGGCCCAGAAGCACGGCGGCATAGCCGTCGGGATAGACATAGTGCGCGTCAATGCAATCGAATGACATCTTCTTATGCAGCTTCCGGACCAGCGAAATACTTCCCGCATACATCAGCCGGCCGTGAAGCGACATGGAAACCTTCGGCAATAGAAAGTAGCGTGGGTGATTGACGGTCAGATTGCCGATTGTTTCTTCTCGCGGGATGCGGCCTTCAGCTTGCCAGCGCTCGAAGGGCAGCCAGGAGGGAAAATAAGGAACCGGCGCCACCACATGGATCAGATTCCCCGGCCTGCGGGCAAGATGTGCCACTCGCTGAAATACGAAAACGCCGCGCAGCGGCTGCACGTTATTCGGAAACAGGCTGGTGAACGTGAGAATCCGCATCAGGTTTCGCTGCGCTCCGTCGCCGGGTCTCGCCTCGGAGGGCCGGCTGCGAATCCCTACTTTCGGATCCTCGCGAGCGCACGGCCCTGCATGGAGCCCGGAACATCATACCCGGCCAGGTCGAGCAAGGTCGGCGCAATGTCGAGCAAGCGGGCGCCCTGGAATTCACCGTGCAACGGACAATTGGGCGCCGAAAGAAGGAACATGCCGAACTGCGCGTGGTTACATGCATCCGGCCCCGTGTCGTTCTCCTGAACATGGACGCGGCCGTAGCCTACGCTGCCAATCGAGCGCCAGTAGAGCCCTCCAAAGTGCACGATGAGGTCCGGTGCGACGTTCTCCACTCTCTTATAGAGCTCTTTTGGCTTGAAGACGAGCGAGTTCAGCGGGCGGCCCTTGTCGTCGGTCAGCGCTTCGAACCGCGCCTTCATTTCGTCTTGGAAGGCTTCATAATCCGCGGCGGGAATCAGGCCCTGGGGCTCGCGCCCCTGCACGTTGAAGAAAACGCGGGCATAGTAGCCGCCTTCGCTCCAGACCTTTGTCTTCGCCCAATTAATTTTCAGCTTATTGAAAGGCGTAACTTCTTTCGGAGTTTCCTCGAGCACCAGCAGGCCTTCCTTGACCAGCCATTCGTTCACCGCAAAACCGCCATCAAGCCGCTGGGCCCCATGATCGGAGACCACCAGCACCACCGTCTCTTTGTCGAGCAACGGCAGCACGCTGCCGATCTGCTCATCGATCCAGCGGTAATATTCGGGGATCAGGTCTTCATAGGGGTTTCCCGGCACGTACTGCACGTGCTGCTTGTCGAAATAGTTCCAGAAGCCGTGGTGCATCCGGTCGAGGCCGATGTCGACGAAATGGAAATAGTCCCATTCCTGCTCCTTCAGTAGCCACCGCACCACCTGCCACTGCTTCCGGCTCATCTCGAAAATCTCTTTTTTCAGCCACTCCTTGTCGTCGGTGCGAAAACCTTTGACGTCGGTCGGGTATTCGCCTACCAGTTCGGTGATCTTGGCTTTGATACTGGCGGGATAGGTGAATTCACCCTTGACCGTGTCCGGCGTCAGGAAGCATCCGACGCTGATTCCGTTGATGCGCCGCGGCGGATACCCCGGCGGCAGGCCAACAATAATGGACTTCTTTCCCTGGCTGGCCAGTTGATCCCAAATCGCCGGCGCCTGGATCGAGTTCGACGTTACAAAACCTAGCCCGCTGTAGGAATAATCCGTGCGATTACGGAAGCCGTAGACGCCAAGCGAGCCCGGGTCCTGGCTTGTGACCATGCACATCCACGCCGGAACGGTGATCGGAGGGATGACGCTCTCCAGACGCCCGTAGGTTCCGTTGGCCATCAGCCGCCGGATGTTTACGAGTTTCTCGTCGTTGAAGATGATGCCCGGCGCCGCGCAATCCAGACCCAAAACGCAAATTTTCATCGTCTCGTCCGCTCATACAAGGATTCGGCTTTTGACCGATTCATTCTCTCTGAGAGATCCCGAGATCATCCGACGTCCTAACAGCTCCACGGATTCCCTGCGCAAAGATGCAAGAATCCCTTCTAACACACGCCCGGCTTCCCGCGAAAGACTGTTCCGTAATTCAGACGTTCAAAGGTCAACGTTCTCGCATCGCCGAATTATTCAGCGGCGCGATGTGGCGGGTAGGGATCAGAAAAGTAAACGGAAACAAAAAAGGCGGGCGTGGGATTCGCCCGCCTTCTCAACTCGTTCCGAGGAACGCGATACGCTTACTATACCCGCGAAGCCAACTTGCGCCGCAGGAACCCCGCGACTCCGAGCATGCCCGAACCCAACAGGAGGAGACTGGAAGGCTCCGGCGTCGGCTTGATGTTCAGGTCGGTGCTATTGATGCTGCCATTCCACGAATTGTTGTTGGCGTTAAACGTCAGATTGATGAACATCTCGGAGAGGTATCCATGCCCGTTGCCGCCGAGAAGATTCAGTGCCTGAACAATCGTAGGATCGATGAAATTAACGTTCAGGTACCCATCGACGCCGCCATGTCCCGTCTTGTTGTTCAGTGAGGCGTTCGCCTCGTGGTTCTCGATTCCGTTGCTGTCGAAGAACGCCGTGATCAAAGTCGTGGGCGAATTGATCCCGATGCTGGGAATCTCACCCACGATCGAGAGTGAACCGCCATCATCGAAAAAGAGGGTACTGGTGCCCGACTTGTTATTGAACTTGGTGCAGCCTGACTCGCAGGGACCGGTGCTCATATTCAGCAGGCCACCGACGACCGGGAAGTTCAGGAAGGACGGGAATTGCACCAGGCTGCTGATGGGTGCGCCGGTAACAGTCAGCGCGTTCCCATTTCCCAGCGTAAAATTCATCGAGCCGCCCTTGCCACCCGAAAAGTCAATCTGTCTGCCCTGGGCAATGAGCAGGTCATCAGCGCTGGCCAGTGGCGCTAGTACGGCGAAAGCCAACAGGGCAACAGCCCCGACCCCCAAGAGTCTCTTGATCATAAAAACACTCCTCCCCGGAACGAGCCAATTTTGCTGCATAAACCCCTGCACTTCGAATACCATAATGACCCAAATTCTAAGCGCTGAATACACAGCACTTAGATACGTATTCTATACGATGTTTCGGGACGAAGTGAAAAGCTTTTTACATAACAGGAACATCACGCGCCTCGGCAAGGGCAGCGGGCCAAGAGCCTGCCCGATAGCCCCAAATTGTCACATTGGACCCTTACGGTAAAGCGTGCAAGCCAAGCAGGTCCTGCCGCGATTCACAGAGCTCACCAGGGGAAGCAAAGTGCGCAAATGTGGAAAAACACTATCAAATAAGGCCTTTTTAGAGCTCCCCAAAACTTGGCAAGTGCTGTATACTCAGTATATTGCAAATTGCCATAGGAAGCGATGGATGGAAGCGGGGTTGCTAAAACAAGGCGTACGCTTGAGGAGACGATGGCTCATAAGTTGAATAACTCGAAGAGAACGATTGCCGTGGATTTTGACGGTGTTATTGCCGAATACGACGGTTACAAGGGTCCTGGCGTACTGGGCGAACCCCGCCTCGACGTGATTGATGCCCTCCGAACTCTGCGTGCTGAAGGCTGGAAGATTGTGATCCACACCACGCGGGGGGAGCAAGAAATCGTTGGCTATCTGACCCAGCACGGAATTCCGCACGATGAGATCAACCGAAACTCGGATTACAAGACACAAGGCCCGAAGCCGGTTGCCGACCTCTACTGGGACGACCGCGCGGTTTCCTACTCAGGAGATGCCCGCAAGGACCTGGGCTTAATCCGCACCTTCCGTACTTGGAGCGGACGCGAGTAAGCGCGGGCCGGCGCGACATCGTTTTATTTACAAATCATTTGCTCTTAATTCAAGAAGAGAGGCTATGACAACAGAACTGATTCGACCGCACGGCGGAAAGTTGATCAATCGAATGGCGGAGGGCCGGGAGCGCGAGCAATTGCTGGAGCGCGCGAAACAGCTGCCGCAAGTGACGTTGAACTCGCGCCAGCTCTCCGATGTCGAGCTCATCGCCATCGGAGCATTCTCGCCACTGACAGGATTCATGGGGCAACGCGATTACGAGAGCGTCGTGGATAACCAGCGGCTGGCGAACGGCTTGCCTTGGACAATCCCGGTGACGCTGGCAATCAGTGCCGAGGACGCAAAACGCCTCGCGGGGGCCGCCCAGGTTGCGCTCAAAGACGGGAACGGCCAGATCGTGGCGGTCCTGGATTTGGAAGAGACCTTCCGCTTCGACAAAGAGCACGAAGCGCAGATGGTGTTGCAGACGACGAGCGATACTCATCCGGGAGTGCAGTATTTGGCTACGGTCGGCGATCATTGCCTCGCCGGATCCATCATGCTCTTGCAGAGGCCGGACCGCGGCGAATTCACCAATTACCTGCTCGATCCGAAAGAAACCCGCTTCCTCTTCGAGCATCGCGGTTGGACCCGAGTGGTCGCTTTCCAGACGCGCAACCCCGTCCACCGGGCGCATGAATACATTTTGAAGTGCGCGCTCGAAACGGTAGACGGCCTGCTGCTGCACCCCCTGGTCGGCGAGACGCGCGGCGAAGACGTTCCGGCGAAGGTGCGCCTGCAGTGCTACCTGGCGCTGCTCCAGAGCGCTCTCCCCGCAAACCGGGCCGTGTTGAGCCTTTACCCGGCCGCGATGCGCTATGCCGGACCAAAAGAGGCTATCTTCCATGCCATTGCGCGCAAGAACTATGGCTGCTCGCATTTCGTGGTCGGGCGCGACCACGCCGGCGTGGGCAACTTCTACGGCACCTACGACGCCCAGAAAAAGTTTTTCGAATTCGAGCCGGGCGAGCTGGGCATTACCCCCATTTGCTTTGACGCCACTTTCTATTGCAAAAAGTGCGGCACGATGGCTTCAGAAAAAACCTGTAAGCATAGTCCCGATGAGCGGCTGGTTCTGAGCGGTACCAAGGTGCGCGAACTTCTGCGCAGCGGGCAGGACCTGCCCTTCGAGTTTACACGGCCGGAAGTGGCGGAAGTGTTGCGCGAAGCGTATCGCGATAACTAAAAGACACGAGGACAAAAAATGAAGAAGATGAATCGCGGGTTTACTCTGTGGTTTACGGGCCTGCCGTGCTCCGGAAAATCTACCTTGGCTGAGCTCATCGCCCCGGAACTCGAGCGGCGCGGGCGCGGCGTGGAAATCCTCGATGGTGACGTTGTTCGCACCAATCTCACCAAGGGGTTGGGCTTCAGCAAGGAAGACCGGGATGAGAACATCCGTCGCATTGGCTTTGTCTGTGGCCTTTTGAGCAAACACGGGGCGGTGGCCATCTCCGCCGCCATTTCTCCCTACCGCTCGGTGCGGCAAGAAGTGCGTTCCAAGATCGAGACTTTCGTCGAGGTTTACGTCAATACACCGCTCGAGATCTGCATCCAGCGCGATGTTAAGGGCATGTACAAGAAGGCGTTGGCCGGCGAAATGAAAAACTTTACCGGGATAACCGACCCCTACGAGGCCCCGACTAGCCCCGAGCTCATGATCGAAACACAAAAGGAAACGCCGGCGCAAAGCGCCGCCCGCATCATCGAAAAGCTTGAGCGCATGGGTCTGATCGACCCGGTCCCCGAGCCGGCTTACACCGCCGAAGAGGGGAAGCAAATCCGCGCCAAGCTTACCAAGCTGGGTTATATCGAAAGCTAGGAACTCGTTCGATTTCTCTCCTTGCTGATTGAGAAACCCCCGTCGGGCGTTTACCGGTCTGACGAACGGCTCATACCGCTTTCCAGATGTCTTCGCTCGCGCCCTGAATTCCCTGTTGAGTAATTGGCAATTCGCTGGAGGAAACTGGCCGAGCCGCCGGAAGGGCGATGCTATCATGTGGGACGATGCCCGCAGCGGTCACAGCACGCGCGCTTTCGGTCTGCCTGCTCTCGTCGCACGCCATGGTGCTGGGAGATTTTGAACGCCAGCTTTCAGTCCCCGGTTTCCGGCCAGTGACGCGGCGACTCGATTCCACGCTTCCCGTGGATCTGGGCCGTCTGACGGTGCCGCGCGCCGGGGTCTATGTTGTGGATGATCTCGGCCATCAAGGCGCCACCGAGTCCCTCCTCGCTCGCATCATGGAATGCTTCCCCAAGGCTCGACTGCTTGTCGTTGCCGAGAGCCTGGAGGAGGCGCATGCATTTGCGCTGCTCCGATTCGGGGTTAAAGGCCTGCTCACCTACGCCGAGGCCCGTGAACAGTTGTTGCGCGCCCTGCCGCAGGTGGCTGAAGGCGGGTTCTGGGTGCCTCGTACGATGCTTTCCCGCTTCGTGGATTCCGTGCTCACCGACACGCGCGGACGCCGACCCAAGGTGGGCGCCCCCACAAGCGTCAGCCGGCGCGAGCAGGAAGTCCTCGATGCCCTGCTGGAGAACCTTTCGAACAAGGAAATCGGCAGCAAGCTCAACATCTCTGAGCGTACCGCGAAGTTCCACGTCTCAAACCTGCTTGCCAAGTTCGGCGTGCGCCGCCGGGCCGACTTGATCCTCCTTTGCGTGCAGCGCGGCCCCAATAATCTCTAAGAAGACTCTCCACCGGCGCGCGATGCAAGTGGCCGCGGTTTCGCTGATATAATCCCCCAGCTGTTTTCGAGCGGAACATGAGCAGCTTCTCCATCGAGAATTTCGGCTGCCGCGCAACACAGGCAGATACCGCCGCCATCGAGCGCCAGCTCCTCGAGCGCGGCTTTCAGCTCGTCCCTTCGCACGCCGCCTCGGAAGTGGTTGTTTTGAACACATGCACCGTCACCGCTTCGGCAGACACGCAGGCGCGCCAAGCCATTCGCCAGATTCACCGCGTGAATCCTGCCGCCCGCATTATCGTCACCGGCTGCTATGCTCAGCGCGCCCCGGAGGAACTTGCGGAGCTCGAGGGCGTCGCATGGGTGGTGGGCAATTCGCATCAAGCGGAGATTCCCGGGCTGCTCGAACGCTCGTTTCCCGCGCGCCCCGCTCTGCCCGGCTTCGTTCCTTTGGCGGAGCTCGATGCCGAATCTCTTTCGCTCTCGCGCGCCCCGGCGAAGATCCTCACCGGTGACATTTTCGAACAAACCACGGTGCGACCAGCCCCGCTCGCAGGCGGCGAAGGCGAACGAACGCGACCCATCCTGAAGATCCAGGATGGCTGCAACAATCGCTGCGCCTACTGCGTGATTCCGTTCGTGCGGGGACGCAGCCGCAGCATGCCGCCCCCGGTTGTTGTCGAAGAGGTGCGCCGTCTCGCGCGCGCGGGATACAAGGAAATCGTCCTCAGCGGAATCAACCTCGGGAGCTATGGCCGCGACCTCGTGCCGCGTTGCGATCTCGAAAGCGTCCTCCGCCGCATCCTGGAAGAAACCCCTCTCGCGCGGCTGCGCCTGAGCTCGATCGAACCGATGGACATTACGGCAGATCTGGTCGGGCTGATTGCCTCCACCTCGCGTCTCGCGCCCCATTTCCACGTCCCGCTACAGTCCGGTTCGGACCGCATCCTGAAGGCCATGCATCGCTGGTACCGCACGGAGCACTATGCGCGCCGCATCGAGCTCATCCGGGAGCGATTGCCGGACGCCGCTATCGGCGCCGATGTTCTCACCGGCTTTCCCGGCGAGACCGAAGACGATCACCGCGCGACGCTCGATTTCCTCCGCGCGCTCCCCTTCACCTATCTGCACGTCTTCTCTTTTTCGAAGCGCCCCGGAACGTCGGCCGCGGAAATGGACGCCGAAGTCGCCCCGGCCGTCTTGAAGCGGCGCGCGCGGGAACTGCGCGCGCTGGGCGCGGAGAAAAGCTCAGCGTTCCGTGCCTCCCAGGTTGGCCGGAGACTCCGCGTCCTGACGCTCCATCGCTCCGGGCAGGGCTGGACGGAAGCCCTGAGCGAGAACTATCTCCGGATTCGCGTCGCAGGCCGCTGGCCCGCGAATGAGTGGCTGGATGTCTGCTCGCCTCGAGATCCCTTGCAGCCCGTTGTGCCGGCTCCCCTGGCGCCCCTCCAGCCATAGCCGTGCCAACTTCCTCTATTTCGCTTCGCCGGATTGTCTGGATGATGACTGCCTAGCTTTCGAAGATGACCTGTGCGAAAGCGAGATTGCCGCTATGCGTGATGGATAGTGAAATCGCTCTTACCCCGAGCCGCCCGGCGAATTCCTGCGCCACCCCGGCGAGACGCAAGGTGGGCTTGCCGCCGGGAAGGTTCGTTACTTCGATATCACGCCAACGCACGCCCCGCCGCCAGCCGGTGCCGAGCGCTTTCATCGTGGCTTCCTTGGCGGCAAAGCGGCCGGCAAAGCGTTCGAATTTGTTCCGGTGACGCTCGCAATAGGCGACCTCAGCAGGGGTAAACAACCGCTTGAGAAGCGCCGCGCCATGGCGGGCAATCGCCGCTTCGATGCGGTCCACTTCAGCGATATCCACGCCCAGCCCGACGATCATCCGCACCTCTGGCAAGAAAGACGCTGCCCTGCTAGCGCGATTATACCTTTATAATTATACCGGCCAATCCGCTATGGCGACCTCGACAGAAACAAAGACGCGAAGAAAGCCTCGCCGGGCCGCCGGCCAAGGCGGTGGGTGGGCGCTGCGACGCGCCGCCGGCGTACAGATTCTCGAAGCGCCGGCGTTCGCAAAGTTGCCCTGGCTTGTGCACGGCTTCAGCACGCGTCCGGCCGGGGTAAGCATCCTCGAGAGCCTGCGAAATGGCGAATCTACGAGCGAAGACGTCCTGAACCTCGGATTCACCGATTGGGACACGCGCGCGCACGTGATGGCGAATCGTGGCAAGTTCATCACGGCACTCCGCGCCCCGCGGCTGAAGCTCATCACCCTGCGGCAATGCCATTCCGACATCATCCATGTGCTGCAAGAAGTCCCCAAGGGAGACCTGCAAGGGGACGCCGCCATCACGCGCGCACGCGGCCTGCTCCTCGGCGTACAGACCGCCGACTGCGTCCCCATTCTTCTTGCCGATCCAAAGCGGCGAGCGGTCGCGGCAATCCATTCGGGTTGGCGCGGTACGCTCCAGCGCATCGCCGGAAAGACGGTCGGACGCATGCAGTTCGCCTTCGGCACACATCCCGCAGACGTGATTGCCGCACTTGGCCCCGCCATCGGCCGCTGTTGCTATGAAGTGGGCCCGGAGGTGGCGCGGGAATACTCGAGCCAATTCTCGCAGGCCCCGGAATGGTTCGACGGGCCGTTCGACGCCCTTGCGAACGGAGACGAGCCAAACCCGCTGCCCTGGCTCACCATGGCGCCGCCGGGCCATGCGCCCCCGCCTCCCAGCGTCCAGCTCGACCTCATCGCCGCGAATCGCGCGATCCTCATCGAAGCCGGCCTCTCGCCGAAGAACATTGTCTTGTCCGGTCTATGCACGGCGTGCCGCACCGACCTGCTGTTCAGTTACCGCCGCGAGTCCCGCACCGGCCGCCTGATGGCTGCGATCGGTCTACGCTGAGGCGGGCGGCAGCGGGGAAATCTGCGCCGGCGGAATTGTCTGGGAAGATTCGAGCAGCGCAAGCTGGCCGCAGGCGGCCATCACGTCCTGGCCGCGCGAGTACCGGACAAACACGGGCACGCCTTTATCGGCGAGGATGCGGCGGAACTCCTCGACGCGCCCGGCGTCGGGCGGCTGGTAGGGCAGCTCACCCGGGTTCCACGGAATCAGGTTCACCTTCGCGCGCAATCCGGCGATCAGTTTCACCGTGCGACGCGCATCTTCCGGATGGTCGTTAAATCCCCCGAGCAGCACGTATTCAAACGTCAGCCACTCCCAGGGACGCAGGGGATACCGCCGGCAGGCATCGAGCAATCTTTCCAGCGGGTACTTGCGATTGATGGGCATGATGGTGTCGCGCTGGGCGTCGCCCGAGGCATTCAAAGAAACAGCCAGCTTCGGCCGCACCTTTTCCCCGGCCATCCGTTCGATTCCCGGAACGATTCCGCTGGTCGAAAGCGTGACGTGCTTCGACGAAAGCGCCAGCGCATTCGGGTCGAGCAAAATGCGCAGCGCCGTCATCACCGCGTCATAGTTCAGCAGCGGCTCGCCCTGTCCCATCAGCACCACGTTGGTCTGCGGCTTGAGAGCCGCGCGGTTCTCCTCGAGCGCCAGCAGCACCTGGCCGAGGATTTCTCCCGGCGTCAGGTTGCGGATGAGCCCCAGCGTCGCGGTAAGGCAGAAGTGGCAGTCCACGGCGCAGCCAGCCTGCGTGGATAGGCAAAGGGTCTGCCGGCGTTCTTCCGGCATGAAGACGGTTTCAACCGAGGCGGCCGGCTCGAGAGCGAGAACATAGCGCAGCGTCCCGTCGGCGGAGTGGTAGCGTCGCAGGATCTGCGGCAGGCCGATGCGGGCCTCGCGCGCCAGCCGGTCGCGCAGCGCCGCGGGCAGGTTCGTCATGGCCGCGAATTCCCGCCGCCGCTCGGCATACAGGGCATGATAAAGCTGCGCGCCGCGGTACGCAGGCTCGCCGAGCGACGCCGCCCACGCGCGCAACTCCTCCGCCGGCTTGCCCAGCAGTTCGAGCTTTGCATCGGGCACGGCAGTGTTCATGCAAGCCTCATTCTGAAATCATAGCATGGCACGGAGACGGCAATTTTGCCCTGCTGCTCTGCTACGGCGGCGATATAATCCGTGTAGAGCTGCATGTTCCGGAGGGATCGATGGCACAACTCCTTGACGTTGACGCCTGGGTGAAGCGCCTGGCGGCGATTCCCGCGGGCGAATTCACCCTGCCCCGCGTGGACCAGTTCGAGCAGGACTTCGCCAGCCGTGCTCAGACGCTCGCGCCGTATCTCTTCTATTCGAAGGGTCACTACACCCGGAACCTGATTCACAAGTGCGAACTCTTCGAAGTCATCGCCATCTGCTGGGAAGTCGGCCAGGCCAGCCGTATCCACAACCATCGCGACCAGAGTTGCTGGATGTCCGTGCCCATCGGCCGCCTGCGCGTGCAGAACTTCCGCGTCGAGGCGAAAGATCAGTCTCACGGCACCTGCCGGCTCGTCCCCACCGACAGTTACGACATGGATCCTGAGCATCCCGGCACCGTTCAGCCCGGCCAGCCTGTGCATCAGGTTCTCAACCTGAAGGAATTCGCCCAGCGCTCCACGAGTATCCACATCTACTCCTACCCCTACTCGAGCTGCGAGGTCTACTCCATCGAAAAAGGCGTCTACGCGGACGCACCTTTGCACTATTCGAGCGAATATGGAAAGCTCTCCCCGGATGAAAAACTGCTTTGAATATGAGCCGGCCGTCTTCATTGGCATAAGAATCGAATTCCTCCCCGATGACTTAAGGCCGGGGTCGTGTCAAAATAGGGATGCACTCGGCGCAACGCTTTTCTGCGCGTCTTCAAGGGTCTCTCAACAAAGATGAGCAACGAAATACGCTTGATTGAAAAGGAAGTCCTGCCCAACGGTCTGGTGGTGATCACCGAGCCGATGGCACACGTCCGCTCGGTCTCGGTCGGCATCTGGATTCGCGGCGGGTCACGGCGCGAACCGGCCGCGATGAACGGCATCTCCCATTTCATCGAGCACATGGTGTTTAAGGGCACCGAGCAGCGCTCGGCCGAGGAGATCGCCCGGGCAGTGGACCGCGTCGGAGGAATGCTCGACGCCTTTACCTCGCGGGAAATGGTTTGTTTCAACACGCGCGTCCTGGATGAGCACCTGCCGGCCGTCTTCGACATTCTGGCCGACCTGGTCCTCTGTCCCCTGTTCGCCGAAGAGGAGATCCCGCGCGAGAAGCACGTCATCCTCGAAGAAATCAAGATGGTGCAGGACAACCCCGAAGACTTGGTTCACGAAACCCTTTCACAGAATTTCTGGAATGGCCATGCGCTTGGCCGGCCGATTCTCGGCACGCCAGAGACAGTCGAAGGTTTCGAACGCGATACCTTGCGCGACTGGTTCCGCCGCTGGTACGCCCCGAACAACATGGTGATTACCGCCGCCGGCCACCTCACTCACCGGCAATTGGTCGATCTTGTTGCGGCGCGGTTTGCGGGCTTGGCGCCCACCGTGCATGCCCAGGCCGATAACCCGCCCGCGCATGCCCCGCACATTACCCAGTGCGACAAGCACGAGCTCGAGCAGGTGCACATCTGCCTCGGCGTGCCCGCCTATCCCATGACCGACAGCCGGAGGTTTTCCGCGGCGGTGCTGAATAATCTGCTGGGTAGCGGCATGTCGTCGCGTTTGTTCCAAAACATCCGTGAAAAGCAGGGCCTGGCCTATGCCGTGTTCAGCGAAATGAGCCCCTACCGCGATGCCGGCATGCTTTCGGTTTATGCCGGTACGGCGATCGAGACCGCGGAGCGGCTCGTGCGCTCGGTCGTCGCTGAGTTCCAGAATCTGAAAGAGCAGCCGGTGAGCGAAGAAGAGCTGCGTCGCGCCAAAGACCATCTCAAGGGCGCGTTCCTGCTTTCGCTCGAAGCGTCTTCCGCGCGAATGTCCAATCTCGCGCGTCACCATATTTACTTCGACCGCTTTTTCTCCTCCGACGAACTGATTGCCGCAATTGAGGCAGTCACCCGCGAGGAGGTGCAGCAGGTCGCGCAGGAATTCTTCCGCCCGGAATCCATCGCCGCCACCGTCGTCGGCAATCTTAACGGTTTCGCCCTCACCCGCGACCAGCTCACGTGCTAACCAGCCAGCCGCGCGCCTGTTGACGTGCGCGGCGCAGTTTGACATCATCTTCGCGGCCACCGCGCGTTGCTCAGCATACCCGGAGAAACGCTGCAGGCGGAGACGGAGGGAACCCGCATCAGCTTTCGCGTATCCATTCTGGCGTCGGGCAGCTCGGGCAACGCCACGTTGCTTGAAACCGACAGCACCTGTCTGCTGGTAGATGCGGGTCTCGGCAAGCGGGAGACGCAGCGGCGTCTCGCCGCGCTCGGCAAATCTCCCGAAAAGATTGACGGCATACTCATCTCCCACGAACACACCGATCACGCCAGTGGGCTGCCGCAGCTCCTGCGCCAGTGGCGCGCCACCGCCTACCTCACCGAAGCGACTCATCGCGAGCTCGTCCGAATCCTGCCCGAAGGCTCGGTGAAAAAGATGGAGCGCGTGGAATTCATTCGCGCCGGCCAGCGCTTTACCGTCGGCGATATTGAAGTCTCCGTCTTCACCGTGCCGCACGACGCCGCCGACCCGGTCGGCTACGCCTTCCGCGCGCACGGCGCGAAGGTGGCCATCGTCACCGACCTCGGCTACCTCCCCGAGCTCGTCAAGCACCACCTGCGCGAGACCGACTGCCTCATCCTCGAATCGAATCACGACCTCGATATGCTGAAGGTCGGACCCTATCCCTGGTACGTGAAGCAGCGGGTCATGAGCCGCACCGGGCACCTCTCGAATCACGTGGTCAGCGAATTCCTGGCCGACGCGGACGCTTTCGATGGCCACGCGCGCTTCCTCGTCATGGCGCACGTTTCGGAAACCAATAACAATCCCGACCTGGTCCGGCTCTCGGCCGAAGAGGCCCTGCACCGCCGGCCCTCCGAAGCCGCTTTCCAGGGCCAGCTTTTCGTCGCCTCCCAGCGCGTCCCGCTCGGCCCGTTCCTTCTGTAGCACTCCTTCACTTCCCTTAGGCCCGTTGCGGCACTCTGGCGTGCGCGCTTGCACATAGCGAAAAGCGAGACCGTGTAACTTTCGCTTGTCGGCTGCGTATCATCAGGTAGCGGGGCGTGTGAGGGAGGAAAAATGAGTCAGCGCAAGCGGACGGACGCCGGTCTCCGGAAAGATCCTGGGGAGCAACTTGGATTCGCAGCGAACGCTGCAAGAATGGCGTTATCGGGCGGCATCGTGCTCCTTGCGACTCTGGGCTTTTTCTTCGCGATGCGCGCCTCTGGACAATCTTCCCCAGCGCAGCAGTCCAAAGCCAGTGGTGCATTCATCATCCGCAACGCGCGCATCTTTGACGGTACGCGCATGATCTCGCGCGGCGACGTCTGGGTTGAGGACGGCAAGATCAAAGCGGTCGGCGCAGACTTGAAGGCCCCGGAAGGAATCCCCGCAGTGGATGGCTCGGGCGACACGCTCCTTCCCGGCCTGGTTGATTCGCACACCCACACATTCACCAGAGATCACCTTCAGGCCGCGCTCGTCTTCGGCGTCACCACCGAGCTCGACATGTTCACGTCCCACCAATTTGCGCAACTGATCAAGAAAGAGCAAGCGGACGGCAAGGACCTCGGCCTGGCCGACCTGCGCTCCGCCGGAACCCTCGTCACCGCTCCCCACGGCCACGGCACCGAATACGGCATGAACATCCCCACGATCACCAGCCCCGAAGAGGCTCAGGCTTTCGTGGACGCGCGCATCGCCGAGGGCTCTGACTATATCAAGATCATCTACGACAACGGCAGCGCCTATGGATCGAAGATGCCCACCATCAGCAAGGAAACAATGGCGGCGGTAGTCGTTGCAGCGCACAACCGCGGCAAGATGGCCGTAGCGCACATCGGTTCACTTGCCGGGGCCCGCGACGCGATTGACGCCGGCGTTGACGGTTTGATGCATCTCTTCGTGGATGCGCCCCCCGATCCGCAATTCGGCGCCTTCGTCGCTGCACACCATGCCTTTGTCGTTCCCACTCTTTCCGTAAACGAAAGCGTGACGGGAAAGCCGAGCGGCGCTTCGCTTGCCACCGATCCGCGACTCGAGCCCTATCTCATGCCCGATGACGTCGCACATCTGAAAGGATCCTTCCCCCCACTTCCGACCAAGCTCGATCTGGCCTACGCTCAGCAGGCTGTCCAGCAGCTCAAAGCGGCGCATGTGCCTTTGCTCGCCGGAACGGATGCGCCCAATCCCGGCACGGCACATGGCGCGAGCATTCACCGTGAGCTCGAGCTTCTGGTCCAGGCCGGGTTGACTCCCATCGAAGCCCTGACGGCGGCAACCGCGACGCCTGCCCGCGCTTTCCATCTCGATGACCGCGGCCGCATCGCCCCGGGCCTTCGCGCCGACCTGCTCCTTGTCAAGGGCGACCCGACCGCCGACATCACCGCCACCCGCGACATCGTGGCTGTCTGGAAGC
>Ga0073928_10004567_pt1 | contig 20340 bp, 22 predicted proteins | sample PaiPotPPA55metaG_FD_76969 | JGI IMG/M metagenome (GOLD analysis project Ga0073928, IMG submission 76969) | Iron sulfur acid spring bacterial and archeal communities from Banff, Canada, to study Microbial Dark Matter (Phase II) - Paint Pots PPA... ...
ATTGCTCTCGCGAATGCAAGTCCACCCTCCTAGGTATGGCCTGACTCGCGCTTACTCTGGGTTACTTTTTCATTTGACCCATCCAGTCCCGCCACGGTGACATTTTAGGTGACCCAATTCGCACAGTCGATCAGACGGCGCGCGGCATGGTATACTCGCGGAGGTCGGCGTCGATCCGATCCTGTTTCCAGTCGACAATCGGTCGGACCAACGCCGAGTTTATTTAAGCTTGACTAGTAGCGGCGGTCTGGATTGTTCGGGTTGTCGGGATAATCCCGATAGTCATGATAATGATGTCCGTCGCGCATATAGCCGCTGTCGGGGCCTTCCAGATAATGTAGCGGTCGCTCCAATCGGAAAGTCAATAACGATTCCGCCGGGATGTGCAATTCTCGCCCACGCGTAGCCATCTGCGCTCCAGCGCCGCTCGCCGCGCCGGCCGCAGCGCCAATGGCCGCTCCTTTGCCACCACCTGCGATTGCACCAATAATACTGCCAATGATGGCTCCGCCACCAACGTACTTCACAGTTCGGCCGTTGTCGCCTACGCCTTGACGGTATCGTGTATTGTAAACCTGGCCTGTGGTATCCACGACGAAACGACGACCGTTCGCAAGGATCGACTCCAGATCGATCACCATGTCATGCTCGCCTATTTGACGAATGGTCAGCTCAACCGGCGTCCCGCGGGGAAAAGCCAGATCACCATCGGTCGCGCGCCAGTTCGCCCCGATAGATCCGTCCGCGGTCCCATTCATGAACATCGATCGGCTCGTCGGTCCGAACTGTAACTTCGGTTCCCGGAGCGAGCGTATCAACTTCCGCCGCCACTGCCGAAAATTGCAGGCCCAGCAGAAGGGCCGGCGCCGCAAACAATAACTTACACATATTGTGCCTCCATCGGAACAGATGGAGCAATCTATCGGCCAGGCGAAAGTTGTAACGGGTGATAGGCCGACCCAGCCGTATTAGCGCCGGATAGCGACTTGGGCTGCGTCCACGTCGTAGCCCTCGTCCTTGGCCGTTTCAACGGCTTTGGAGCGCAAAACATCTTCGCTCACGTCCTGGGGCGTTTTCGAAAGCGCCCGCTTAATGACCTCTTCGCCGATCTGTATGCGCACGTGCCATTGCTTTTTCGCTGCATCCCAGTTGACTGTGGTCTTCTCCGCTTTCATCATGTCCGGCTCCTTCGTGGGTAAATTCTCCGGCCATATCTTATCGCACTCGCCACCAGTCCGGTGTCACCGACACGAGATGGCCTAGGACGATGACGTGCCTACGATGGTGATGGGCGCGACGGATGGGCCGTATTTGCGGCATTCAGACCTAGGGCATCCAGGGAATCTTCATCGAGCGCGATGATTTTCGCGCGCATAGGCAAGACGAGCGGGTGGGTGTTAATGAATTTTATGAGGGCGACGCGTTCCTATACGAGTTGGTGAAGTCGCTGGCGCAGCCGGGGCAATAGTCGAGCGTCCTCGGATTACTACATGGGCCATGACTAGCTGGCGCGAAGTACCAGGCAGCACGTTTGGGCGCCGAAAGTTGCGGCCGGATTCATTAATCCCCTTGTACATAAAAGTTGATTTATTCGCGGGCTTTGGCGGCCCTGTGTGTGTTTGTTGGATCAGAGGCTTTTATGAAAGGATTACTTGCAGCGCTGATTTTTATGACCATCACATTCGTGATGTTCACGAGAACTGTACCGGGATCGGAACCGTTGTCCCATCGTCTCAGGGCGGAGCTTATCAATCTGGAGCAACTGCTTTAAGGCGGGCTGGAACGGCTGCGTTGATATGGGCATAGAATGTTGGGATGGTTAATCGCCTGGCCGTCGAACTTCGGAGAGCTTGGAAAGACTGCGCCCCGCTCACGGCTACCAGCGTTCTGATGTTCGCTGCTTTGGTGGCGTCCTGCGCGGGGATCTTTCTTGACTCACGGATTATTACCGGCGCGCCTGCCTGGCTGAAACCGGCCAAATTCGCGATCTCGACGGCTATCTTCTCTGGGACCATCGCATGGCTATACCGCTACATCACCATCTGGCCGAGGTTCTCGCGCGTCGTGAGCTGGGTCCTGGCTGGAGTTTTGGTGTTCGAGGTCGCGATCATCGACGTGCAGGCCGGACGCGGGACCACCAGCCACTTCAACGCCGCAACACGCCTCGATACTGTTCTATTTGCCGTCATGGGTGCGGGCATTGGAATCCTCTGGCTGGCAAGCGTCGCCGTTCTCATCGCGCTATTCCGGCAAAAGTTTGAAAATCCGCCCTGGGGGTGGTTGCTGCGGCTCGGCATGTTGATCACGGTGTTAGGATCGGCGGGCGGAGGATTGATGCTGCGAATGACGCCGGAGCAAGCCGCGGCGGTGCACGCGACCCACACGGTGCGCGCGGTCGGCGGCCATACCAGTGGGCGCTCCGGACGGTGGCCCTGGACTCCCGGGCGTCGGCTGGAGTACGCAGCATGGCGATTTGCGAGTCCCACACTTTTTCGGACTGCACGGTCTTCAGATAATTCCTTTGGCCGGATGGCTCGCGCTGCGCAGGCGTCGAAATGAGGCTGCGGCCAGGCAGATTGGTTTCGTCTTTGCGATCGCGGCCAGTTACCTCACGCTAGTTGCAATACTGACTATGCAAGCATTACGCGGCCAATCCATTGTTGAGCCGGATGGCGCCACTTTGGCTGTGGTCGTGCTATGGTTCGTAGCCACTGCTGTGGCAATTTTCTTAACGCGCGGCGTCTGGTCGCCGGAACGCGCTCGAGCAGCAGCGAGGTGACGATCCATGACTGCCGAACAGGTTTTCTCTGTTGCGAACCTTATGGCCATCGCCGGCTGGCTGATACTTATCGTCGCCGGGCGAGTTCGTTATATGGCATCGCTGGTAACAGGTGCGATTCTTCCGCTGTTGTTCGCTGTACTTTACAGTTTTCTGATTGCTACCCATTGGGGCGAAAAAACGGGCGGCTTCGGGACGCTCGCGCAAGTTCATGCGCTGTTCTCGAACGATTGGCTTCTTCTCGCCGGATGGGTGCACTATCTGGCGTTCGACCTCTTCGTTGGAAGTTGGCAGGTGCGGGATGCGCAAAAACATGGCATTTCACATCTGCTGGTAATACCCGGTCTGATCTTGACGTTCATGTTTGGGCCGATCGGTCTTCTGCTTTACTGCATCGTCCGCCTTTTCCGGATTCGAACACTGAGATTGGACTCGGCTACAGCATCTTCCGGATCCTAAGCTTTTCCGCAGGCGACTCGCTCCACTTGGCCACTCGAAATAACTGTTGAAACACTCTTCTCTACGGCGAATCCCATCTGCGGAACATCTTGGGCCGAAGACTCAAAAGCATCCCACTCGCTCCGACGGACCCTTTGGCGTCGGCCAAATTCGCGGGCCTTCGCTATGCGACCGGTGAAGGGCCGGGCATCGTCCGACGCCGCGCCGGCAAGGGATTCTCGTACGTGGGCGTGGATTCCAAACCGGTACGCGACAAGGCGACCTTGAAACGGATACAGTCCCTGGTCATTCCGCCCGCCTGGGAAAATGTTTGGATCTGTCCGGTCGAGAACGGTCATATCCAGGCTGTCGGCCGGGACGCGCGCGGACGCAAGCAATACCGCTATCATCCGCGTTATCGGGAGGTCCGCGATGAAGCCAAGTACGGCCGCATGTTGGCATTTGGAGCCGTTCTTCCGAAGATCCGCAAGAAAGTAAACGAAGATCTTGCGGCTCCCGGTCTGCCGCAGCGGAAGGTGATCGCAGCTATCGTCCGCTTATTGGACGAGACCTGGATTCGAATCGGCAATGATGAATACGCCAAGTCCAATAAGTCTTATGGCCTGACTACGCTGAAGGAGCAGCATGTCGATGTCCACGGAGATAACGTACGCCTACATTTCCGGGGCAAGAGCAAACAGGACCATGACATAAAGCTGCGGGATCGCCGATTGGCCCAGATCGTCAAGCAGCTTCAAGAGCTGCCGGGTCAGGAATTGTTCCAATATCGCGAGGAAAACGGTGAATACGTAAAAGTCGATTCCGCGCATGTGAACGATTACCTGCGAGAGATCACCGAGGACGATTTCACCGCCAAGGATTTCAGGACCTGGCACGGCACCGGGCAAATGGCCCAAGAACTGGCGGCATTGGGGCCGGCAGACTCGGAAACGGCGGCCAAGCACAACATTGTCGAAGCCGTGAAAGTGACCGCCAAACGGCTCGGCAATCGCCCGGCGGCCTGCCGAAAATACTACATCCATCCGGCCATTTTGGAAAGTTATATCGGGCAAACCATGTTCGAAGCGATGAAGAACGTTCATTCGGGCTCGGGAAGTTCGGCCGCTCAACTTCGAGCGGATGAGTTGGTGGTTCTGCGGTTAGTCGAAGCATACGCCAGTTCATCCGCTTACCGGCCGGCCAAGGCCAGCTGATTTGTGTCACCTATATCCGCAGCTAGCATCCAACTATTGGTGTCCCGAACCAGCACTGCCATCTACCGTGTTACTCGATCGTTTGCGGCCAGCACACGTGAGGGCGGCCACTTTCTCACGGTGAGAAGGGGCGCTCTTCTGGTCGTCGATGGTCCTTTGAAGCAATTCGGGCTCATGGAGGCGGTGTGCGCGGAACAAAGACTCCTGGTTTTCACGCGCGACATCGAAATGTGCGCCGAGTGCATTGTGCAACCCCCGCGCGGCTGAAACAATTCAGGCTCAGCGTGATCTAGAGGATGGAGGCCATGCATGGCGCAACGAAGCTCAAAAGGAAAAAGCAAAATCGCAAAGGTAATGCGGGAAAAGAAACACGGCACGCTGAAGTCCGGAAGCGGCCACAAGGTCAAGAGCCGGAAACAAGCCGTCGCCATCGCTCTCAGTGAGGCGCGAAAATCAGGCGCCAAGATTCCGAAAAAGAAAAAGTAGAAATCGCAGCGCTTAGTTTCCGCTTCCCCCTGCCGGCGCGGGCTTCACGGTCGGATACTTGATTCCAAGCTGCTCCAAATAGGTGTCGTATTTAGAGGGATCGTAATACAGCGCCTTCATCCTCGGGCGATACTGCTCCATGGTTTTCTGATTGAGCCAGGTGGCCGGCTGATCGCCGGGACGCAGGAACGTCGTATAGTGCATCTCTTTGTTCTGGACGTTCTTGAAATAATCCCAGGCTTGATCGACCAATTCCGGATGCAGCAGGATGTCGAGCATCGTCATAGCTTGTACTTTCGCGCCGGCGACGACGCCTTTGTGCGCGATAGGCGTGGCCATGGAGATCGCGTTGGCCCAGTTGTGGCCGGGGCCTCCGGGAATGTTCGAAGGATAGCGTAGTGTGATGGTCGGGACGGCCCACGAAATATCGCCAATGTCGTCCGATCCGCCACCCATGGGGCCGACTCCGAAGCCTTCCTCTTCGGCAGCGTCACCATTTGATTCGCGTGGAGGCCGTTGATCGGGAATCTTCGAGGCCAGCCCGCGCACCGGAACCTTCAGCTCGCGCTGCAGCGCTTTGGCGAGCGTTTGATCGTCGTCCGACCATTGCGGTAACCCGACCTTCTTGATGTTTTGGTACATGGCTTCGGCAATTGGCTTGTTGAAATAGCCGGTCCAGGCGCTGCCGAGCAGGCGCGACGTATAGGTTGTGTCGGTCATGAGCGTAGCGGCTTGCGCCATGTTGTCGCCGATATGCCACAGGTTCATGATGTGATCGTAGTCGGCTTCGCGGAAGTAATACCAGACAGCCGCGTTGGGTGGCACGACGTTCGGTTGATCGCCGCCGTTGGTAATCACGTAATGGACCCGGGTAGCCAGGCGCAGATGCTCGCGGCGGAAGTTCCAGCCGACGTCCATCAGCTCCACCGCATCGAGTGCACTGCGGCCGCGCCAAGGAGCACCGGCAGCGTGCGCGCTCTCTCCCTTGAACATATATTCGACCGAGACCAGGCCGTTGCCTCCTCCAGGTCCGTAGGAGACGCCGAAATTGTTGGCGACGTGTGCGAATAAAACGATGTCGACGTCCTTAAACAAGCCGGCGCGGACGTAGTAGGCCTTGGTGCCGAGTTCTTCCTCGGCGACTCCCGGCCAGAGCCGGATGGTGCCTTTCAGATGCTCGCGCTCCATGATTTTTTTAACGGCCAACGCTGCCGTGATGTTTAACGGGACACCGGAATTGTGGCCTTCGCCATGGCCGGGCGCGCCTTCGATCATCGGCTCATGCCAGGCGACGGCGGGCTTCTGCGACGCCTGCGGGATGTCGTCGATATCGGATCCGAGCGAGATGACTGGCTTGCCCTCGCCCCATGAAGCCACCCAAGCGGTGGGAATGCCGGCCACGCCGTGCTGGATCTTGAAGCCTTCCTTTTCGAGGATCCCCGTGAGGTACTTGGAGGTTTCGAATTCCTGGAAGCCCAGCTCGCCAAAGCTGAAGACACTGTCAACCATCACCTGGGCCTGCTTTTTCATGGCGTCGATCTGGCCGGTCAAGTCGGCCTTCATGGCAGCTTCGCGTTCCGGTGAAACTTTGGTTTGAGCGAACAAACAGGCGGTGGACAGCAGGAGGGCTGGGAAACATTTGAGCATAATCGAAGATCCTTTCATGCGAGACGTCGAGGCTCGGTCTAACCACATTAGACGGGCTGGGGCCGCGACCGCAAGTAGTCCCTAATTATCGTCGAACGCCTGTCTTTCGGGAAGCATGCTCTGGTGCAGGATGCGTGAAATCAAAATGCTCCCGGTGTCCGCTCTGAAAAAGACGACGTGGCGACCATGCTCCTTGCGACGGAGGCCGGGACGCACCTCATCACACGGCCGGCCTAACGCTGGGTTATCAGCAAGTATCTGGCAACAGGCCTCAAGATCATCGATGTAACGGATGGCCTGGTCCATGCCCCAGGTGCGAAGGGTATACGTGCCAATGCTGAGCAAGTCCGCTGCGGCGCGACGAGAGAAACGAAACGCAGCCACCGATTAGCGCTGCTTAGTGGGAAGAGCAAGCGTCTTCCGGACACGCTCAAATACGTCGCCCTCGGCAATCCCACTGGCGTCGCCTTCATCGATGGCGGTACGCAGCGCAGCAAGCTTCGCCTCGTACTGCTGCTCCTCGCGTTCCAAGGTCCGGAGGGCGGCGCGTACGACCTCACTCGCGTTTTCGTAGCGGCCGCTCTTAACTTTCTTTAGCACGAAGCGGTCAAGGTCGTCGGTCAAATTCACATTCCGTGTAGGCACAAGACTATCTTACTACGGTTGGCAAACATTGCTAATCTGAGTTCACGCGAATTGGCGCTGCTTTATTTATAATGATGGCCAAAGGAGAATCGCCGTGAGCCTGCGGCGAATTGTAATCCTACTGGCAGCGACGGCAGGTTTGGCCCGGCCACAAACCGGCGGGGCAGCCGCGCCGGCGTTCGAAGTGGCATCCATCAAGCCGTCCGGCCCGCACAGTATCCGAGGGTGGGAGGGTGGCCCGGGAACCTCAGATCCCGGTTTATATCGCTACGGATTAGCGACCTTGCTGGACCTGATCGTTGACTACTTTCAGGTTTCGAGTCCCGTGCCCCTCGATCGGCAGAATTTCGGTCTGGCCGCAAAGGTGCCGGAGGGCGCGACCAAAGACCTGCCTATGAACTGGTGGTAGCGAAGACAGGGCCAAAGTTGAAGGAGGCGGTGCCAGGCGCCCCAACGCCCCGGGCGCTGGCGGGCGATGGCTGGCCATATTTAGCGCCGGATCGGCCGGGGTTGGCGGTGACTTTCGCTTCCGTTAGCGGCGGTTCTACCCTGGTTCGAGTGAAAGCGCAGCAGGAACCGCTCTTAGAGCTGGCTCGGAGCCTCCGACCTGCAGAGGATCTGCCCGTTGTGGACAAAACCGGGTTGACCGGAAAGTACGATTTCACTCTCGAGTACACAATTGGACTGCCAGTTGCAGGGCCTGATGGCATTGCCGAACCGTCCCTTGCACCGAATTTGTCCAACGCATTGCAAAAACAACTAGGGCTGCAACTCCTCCGTAAGAAGGTACCGTGCTCTGTATTAAGCAACGGGACTGCTTCGCGCATTGTTCGATGTTCTGATCATCGACGCGGTCGATCAACTGCCCACCGAAAATTAAGGCTTTGGACTCGTCGTCTTACCGCTTGCGCCGCCCTGGCTGCCGCCGCTTGGGCTCGACTGGACGGTTGACGTCGGCCGAGAATGCGCCTTCGAGTATCTCGGCGACTTCCTGCTGATGCCGCTTGAGCGATCCGGTCGCTGGGCTGGCGCTGGCAGCGCGACCGACATAGCGCACCGCTCGACCGCTCGATTCGAGAATCGGCTGGATCTGTTCCTGGACGAATCGCCAGCCGCCCATATTGCGCGGCTCTTCCTGCACCCACACGACTTCGGCTGTCTCGGGATAGCGCGCCAGAATATCGCGAACGTCCGCGGCCGGGAACGGATACATCTGCTCCAGTCGAACTATCGCGACATTTGCGACAGCGGCATTAGCGACCTTGCGCTCCTCGCGCGCGGCCATCAGGTCGTAGTAAACCTGACCGGAGCACATCAGCACACGGGTCACTCGCGTTAATTCCACGCCGCTCGGATCGTCGAGCACCTCGCGAAACGCTCCGCTTGTTAATTCTTCGATAGTCGAGACCGCGCGCGGATGGCGCAGCATTCGCTTGGGAGTGAAGAGGATGAGTGGCTTGCGGATGCCGCGGCGATCCGGGCCACCGTGCATCTGACGCCGCAGAACATGGAAATATTGACCAGGCGTGCTGGCGTTCACCACCTGTATATTGTCCTCGGCGCATAGCGTCAAGAAGCGTTCGATCCGCGCGCTGGAATGCTCCGGGCCCTGTCCTTCGTAGCCGTGGGGCAGCAGCAAAACCAGACCGCTGGGCTGGCCCCATTTGGATTCGGCGCTAACGATAAACTGGTCGATCAGGATCTGTGCGCCATTGGCAAAATCGCCGAACTGCGCCTCCCACAAGACCAAGGTCAACGGGTCGGCGACGCTATAGCCAAACTCGAAGCCCATGACGGCATACTCACTGAGCGAGCTATCGAAGACATCGAAGCGCGCCTGCTTGCCGGACAGATGCTGCAGCGGGATGTAGCGCTCGCCAGTCTCGCTGTCGAATTGTTCGAGATGCCTCTGACTGAAAGTTCCGCGGCCGCTGTCCTGGCCAGCCAGCCGGACCGGCGTACGTTCCAGCACCAAAGTTCCGAAGGCCAAAGTTTCGGCGGTAGCCCAATCAATCGGCGCGCCGGTCAATACTTCGCGGCGCTTTTTGAGGAAACCTTCGAGTTTGGGATGCACATGAAAATTGGGCGGGAAGGTCGTGATGCCTTCCACCACGCGCTCGATGGCCGCCCGATCCACGGCTGTATTAGGTCGAGGCTCGACCATTTCTCCCAAATCCACGGCGCTCAGGTCCTGGACTTGGTATTGCTCGGCGTTTTTCTTGCCGGCCTCATAGGCTTGGTTCAGCCGGTCCGACACAGCCTTGCGAAGATCGGAGACCTCCCCTTCATCCACGAACTTTTCGCGGAGTAATTGCTCGGAATAAATCGTGGCTACCGAGGGATGCTGGCGGATCTTTCGATACAGAATCGGCTGGGTGTAGCTGGGATCGTCGGCCTCATTGTGCCCGTGCCGCCGGTAGCAGAACATGTCGATGACAACGTCCTTCTTGAATTGCTGGCGGTAGTCGTAGGCCATCTGCGCCACGCGGACGCAAGCTTCCGGATCGTCGCCGTTCACGTGAAAGATCGGCGCCTGCACCATGCGCGCGACATCGGTGGAATAAGGCGTGGAACGGGCTTCGTTGGGATTGGTGGTGAATCCGATCTGATTGTTGATAACCAGGTGAATGGTGCCGCCGGTGGTGTAGCCTTCCAGTTGCGAGAGATTCAATGTCTCGGCCACCACGCCTTGACCTGCAAACGCGGCGTCGCCGTGGATCAGGATGGGGATGACGCGCTCGCGCTTAGTGTCTCCGAGACGGTCCTGCTTGGGGCGCACAATGCCTTCCGCCACCGGGTCGACGGCTTCCAGGTGACTGGGGTTGAACGCCACCGAAACCACAATTTCGCGCCCGCCGGTAGACTTGCGAACGCCGCTCGCGCCCAGGTGGTATTTCACGTCGCCCGATCCTTGCGTAGTGTCGGGATCAATGCCTTCGAATTCCGAAAAAATCTCCACCATCGATTTGCCGACGATGTTTGCCAGCACATTGAGGCGTCCGCGGTGCGCCATGCCGATGACAGCTTCGTGGACGTGGGTGTTGGCGGCGCGGTCGAGAATCTCGTCCAGGATCACGATCGCGGACTCCGAGCCTTCCAGCGAGAATCGCTTGTGTCCGATGAAACGAGTGTGCAGGAAGTGCTCGAACTCCTCGGCGTCGATGACTCGTTGGAGCGCGCGCATGCGTGTGGCAGCGTCCAGCGGCCAGCGATTTCCGGTGGGCTCCATGCGAAGCTGCAGCCAACGCTTCTGTTCCGGAATCTGGATGTTCATGTACTCGCATCCGATTTTTCCGCAATAGGTCTGGCGCAGCGTCTCGAGAATTTCGCGCAGCGTGGCGATCTTTTGCGGCTCGTCGTCATCGGACATCAGCGTGCCGGTGAGAAACTCGCGGTCAAGGTCCCAGATGGTCAGCCCGTAGGTGGCGGGATCGAGCTCGGGATGGTAAACAGCTTCCGAGCCCAGCGGATCGAAGTCGGCGATCAGGTGCCCGCGCACGCGGTACGCGTTGATGAGCTGCAGGACGGCCGCTTCTTTGGCGACTTCGTTCAGCTCCGCGCCGCGCAGGCCCGGAACCGCCACCGGCCGGTCCGGCTCCCAGTGCACCGGCTTGTGGGGAATCTTGAGGTCGGAGAAAAGCTCCTCGTAGAAGCCCTCCTCGCCTTCGAGCAGCGCTTGAAGACGACCCAGGAACATTCCCGATTCGGCGCCCTGGATCACGCGATGATCGTAGGTGCAGGTCACGCTCATGACCTTGCTTAGGCCAAGCAATGCGCGAAGTTGTTCGGAAGCGCCGTGATATTCGGCGGGATAGTCGATAGTTCCGATGGCAATGATCGAACCTTGTCCAGGCATCAGCCGCGGAATGGAGCTGAGCGTCCCGACGGTGCCGGGATTCGTCAGCGAAATTGTGGTGCCTTCGAAGTCCTGGACGGTGAGCTTGTTGGCGCGGGCGCGCGCGACGATGTCGTCGAATGCTTCGACGTACTGGGCGAAATTGAGCGCCCCCGCGTTCTTGATGTTGGGAACCTTGAGTGAGCGGGCTCCATCTTTACCGGCGACATCCACCGCGATGCCGATGTTCACCTGGCCGCGGATCACGCGTGTCGGTTCGCCGTTCACTTCGGCATAAGCGGAGTTAAGCGTGGGATTAGTTGGAAGCGCTTTGACTACTGCCCATCCGACGATGTGCGTATAGGAGATCTTGGGCCTTCCGATCAGGGTGCGGTGCTCATTGATGATCCTGCGATTTTCGTCAATTACCTTGACCGGAATGACGCGCTGCGAAGTCGCCAGGGGAATGCGCAGGCTGGCATTCATGTTCTCGGCGATACGGGCGGCCGCGCCGCGAAGAGGAAGAAATTGATCGACGCCTGATGGTCTTTCTGCGGGTTCAGGGCGCGGGGGCGCCACCGTGACAGGCGCTGTAACATCAGGTGCTGTAACGACAGGTGTTCCGTTAGTGGGCGCCGGCGTGCCGCCGTTCGATTCAAAAACTTGCTTCCAGCTATCGTCTACAGTCTTGCGGTCGTGCAGGTATTGCTGATAGAGCTCGTCTTCGAGCCAGCTATTGATACCAAACTCGGGAGGGGTTGATTGAGGCATGCAGAAATGCTGTCCAATCTTCATGATAGCGCTGTGTTGTGTGAGGGCGTAAATCTACGTAAATAAGCAACCGCGTAGGAAGCCCGCACATCTGAATTAGTGAGGAGAAAAGGGAAAAAATATGAAATCGAAAATTCTAAGCGCGGCGCTGGCGTTAGGTCTTGCGGTATCGACAGGCCCGCTTTTTGCGCGCGCACCGCAAGGCGATTTGGGCGACGCCGTGCGGCACGAACTAGTGATGCTTCCTTACTACAACATCTTTGACGACCTGGGATACCAGGTGGACGGCAGCACCGTGATTTTGACCGGCGACGTAACCCAGCCGGTTTTGAAGTCTGATGCCGAGAATGTCGTAAAGCGAATTCCAGGCGTGACGAACGTCGTGAATAATATCAAAGTGTTGCCGTTGTCACCGTTTGATAACCAAACTCGTAGGGCAGTGTACCGGGCGGTCTTCGGATACGCGAGTCTTTATCGGTACGCGATGGGCGCGCAGCCTTCCATCCACATCATCGTCGACAACGGTCATGTGACCCTGAAGGGTGTAGTGGACAACGAAGGCGATAAGAACCTGGCGTATATCCGCGCCAATGGAGTTCCGGGAGTGTTCTCGGTGACCAACGAACTGCGCGTCGCTGAAAAATAATTACGAACAGTGCGCTCAAGCTAGTTCGCAAAGTTCGCGGACAGTAGGATGCGAAAGCAAGTGAGGGCGGGAAGGATGGAGACACGTCCCGCCTCTGAGGAGAGGCTCGCTCACGCCCTGGCCACAGTCCGTGCGCCAAGTCGTTCCCTTGGTAACCTCAAATGGATGCCTTTCGACGGTCTGCGCGTCCTTTCCTTCGAGAGCCGGCGCGCGACCGAGATCGCCGAGTTGATCCGGCGCCAGGGCGGCGACGCGTTTGTTGCTCCTTCCATGCGCGAGTCGCCTATCGAAAACAACCCGGAAGCTTTCGCTTTTGCCGAACTGCTCTTTCGCGGCGAGTTCGACATGATGATATTCCTCACGGGCGTCGGCACCCGGGCGCTCGACAAAGTCCTGGCGTCGCACTACCCACCCGAAACTTTCGCCGAGGCGTTGCGGGAAATCACGATTGTCGCGCGAGGACCGAAGCCGCTGGCAGCGCTGCGCGAGATGCAAGTGCCGGTGACAGTCACGGTTCCCGAACCAAACACCTGGCGCGAGTTGCTGGCGGCTATCGCGAATCGGCCGGAGCGTCGCATCGCTGTCCAGGAGTACGGGAAATCAAATCCCGAGTTACTGGACGGTTTGAGAGCGCGTGGCGCTGATGTCACACCGGTCCGCGTCTACCAATGGGACCTGCCGGAAGACACTCGTCCTCTGCGCGAAGCCGTTCGCAGGATTGTCGAAGGACAAGCCGACGTCGCGATCTTCACCACGTCGATCCAACTGACGCATCTGTTTCGCATTGCCGCGGAAGCGCGACTCGAAAAAGCCGTGCTCAGTGCGTTGCGCCGCATGGTGATCGCGTCGATCGGTCCAACTACATCGGAAGCGCTGGAGGAATTCGGCCTGGCAGCCGACATTGTCCCCACGCATCCGAAGATGGGTTTCCTGGTGAAGGAGACCGCCGAGCAAGCCGCCGCGATTTTGGAACGGAAACGCGCCGCCCATGCCTAAAGATGATCTGGTCCGCGAGTTTGGAAAATACTACAGCTTGGCATTTCTGCTCCCGGCTGCTATCGCGGTCGGCTTCCTGATCGGATACGGGCTCGATAAGGTATTCGGAACCAGTTTCCTGAAAATCATCTTCCTGTTTCTCGGCGTCGCGGCCGGCATTATCGAGGTGATTCGCGAGTTGAGCAAGGACGATGCCGCTAGGTGACCAGGCATTCTACGATCGGTTCATCCGGCGCGTCACCTGGATCATTCTGGCGCTTGCTGTTACGGGATCGGCTGTCCTAGCCATCATCAAAGGAATCCGAGTCGGTCTGGCGTTTCTGATCGGAGCAACTGTTTCCTATGGGAGTTTTTGGGGCTGGCGGCAGCTTGTGGATGCTCTCACGCCTGGGCCGAAGAAGCGATCGGCAGTCCCGTTTATGGTTCGCATTCTGCTGCTCATCGCGCTGGCCTACGCTATAATCAGATTTCTAGGATTGAATGTCGCGGCCGCGGCGTCGGGTCTATTGGTTTCCGCGGCGGCTGTACTCCTCGAATTAATCTTCGAACTTATCTATGCCCGAACATGAAGTAGACCTGTGGACCACCAAACTGTTCAATCGGTTTTTTGCCGGTCCACTCGATTCCTTCCTCAACGCGATCGGCCGTCCGCCCGAGAATCCGGCGCATCCTTGGGAAAACTGGATCACCATGGAGATCCTGGTTGTGCTCATCATCCTGGTGCTATTCGCGCTGCTGCGCTCGCGGCTGTCAGCCGACAAACCTGGTGGGTTTCAACTGACCTTCGAGGCGATTTACAACTTCATCTCCGGCCAGGCGCACGACGCAGTTGAACATGGCGCCAGTAAATATGTGTCGTTCATCGGGACGCTATTTATCTTCGTCCTTTTGATGAATCTGATTGGCGTGATCCCAGGATTCGAGTCGCCCACCATGACACCGGCCGTGCCCGCGGGCCTGGCGCTCGCAGTCTTTTTCTACTACCACGCGATGGGCGTTCGAGAGCAGGGTGTTGGCCGGTATCTGGTCCACTTTGCCGGTCCGATGCCGTGGCTGGCGCCGCTGATGATCCCCATCGAATTCATCAGTCATCTGGCGCGGCCACTTTCACTCACGATTCGACTTTACGCCAACATGTTTGCCGGCGAGATGGTAACGGTCACCTTTCTCTCGCTCACGTATTTGGTGTTGCCCGCCGTCTTCATGGGCTTGCACGTATTTGTCGCATTCTTACAAGCGTTCATTTTTATGCTGCTCACGGTGATTTACGTCAGCGGAGCAGTCGCGCACGAACATTAATGGCTTTATCCGTTCCGAGCGTGAGCCCGTCGTCCCCCAGGGCAGATAGGGAACCACCTCCTCGCGAACAAATCTATACAAGGAGAACAGTCACATGACACGCAAGATGATTTTTCTGGCAGTGGCGTTCCTGCTATTGGCCAGCCCGATTTTCGCGCAAACGCCCGGCGGACGTACAGGCGAGCTGCGTCTGCCTTTCGCATACCTCGCCATGGGCATCGCCTCCGGCCTTTGTGGGCTGGGTCAAGGCAAGGCGGTCGCTTCGGCCGCAGAGGCCATGGCGCGTAATCCCGGCGCTCAAGCGGGCATCCGATTCGCCCTTATTCTCGGATTGGTGCTGATCGAATCATTGGCGCTCTACACGCTGGTCATCACCTACGTCGCAACATAAGTTCCCTGGGGCAGCTTCCGGGCTGCCCCCAATCTTCCATGAAGCTGCAAGGAATCTTCCCGCCAATCGCCACGCCTTTCAATCACGAAGGTGAAGTCTGGAAAATTAAGGTCCAGCACAACATTGAGAAGTGGAATCTCACGGGACTCGCCGGCTACGTCGTCTGTGGTTCTACCGGCGAAAGCGTCATGTTGACCACCGAAGAGAAGATCCAGCTCTGGGAGTGGGTGGCTCACTACGCCGCGCCTGAGAAGCTGTTAATCGCCGGCACCGGAGTGGAAAGCGTGCGCGAGACAGTTGATCTCACAAACCGTGCGGCCGAGATCGGCTACAAGGTCGCGATGGTGCGGACACCGCACTACTACAAGAATCTGATCAACAACGCCGCCGCGCAGATGCTGTACTTCCGCGCCGTGGCCGACCAGGTCAAGATCCCGATCTTCATCTACAATTGGCCGCAAGTCACGGGCGTAGACATTCCGGCCGAGGCGGTGGCCGAGCTGTCGCATCATCACAACATCATCGCCATCAAGGAAAGCTCCGGGAATCTCGAAAAGGTGATGCGGATGATCCGCGAAGTGAAGCAGGGCTTCCAGGTGTTGACTGGCTCGGCGCCGACACTTGCACCCTCCTTCGCCGTCGGCTGTTCGGGCGCTGTACTCGCTTTCGCCAACGCCGCGCCCTATGCGACGGTCTCGATCTGGGAGGCGCATCGGACGCGCGAGCCGGAGGCAGCGCTCGACTGGCAAAATCGGATCAGTCATGCGGCGTATCTGGTCACCACCAAGCATGGCGTGCCGGGCCTGAAGTACGCGATGGATCTCGCGGGCTACTACGGCGGCCCGCCGCGATTGCCGCTGACCGTGCCGTGTCCGGCGGCGAAGAAGGAAATCGAAGAAGCTTTCGCCGACCTGCGCGGCTGATCTTTTTACTTCCCGCCGATCACCTCAACCACTGTATCGGTGACATCCGGTGTCCGGCTCTTCCCGCCGACATCCGCGGTCCGGACTTTGCCATCCGCCAGTACTTTCGCGACGGCGCGCTCCACCGCGTGGCCGGCTTCCTCCAGGCCGAGATGATCTAGCATCATGCCCGCCGATAGAATCGCCGCCAGCGGATTCACTAGACCTCGACCGGCGATATCCGGAGCCGACCCATGCACGGGCTCGAACATGGATGGAAAGCGCCGCGTGGGATCCAGATTGGCGCTCGGCGCCAGGCCGATGCTGCCGGTGATCATAGCCGACACATCGCTCAAGATATCGCCGAAAAGATTCGACGCCACCACGACGTCAAAGCTGTGTGGCCGCCGGATGAAGTTCATGGCCGCCGCGTCTACCAGTAACGACTCAGTTTCGATGTCGGAATATTCCGACGCAACCAGTTGAAACACGCGGTCCCAAAGCACCATGCCGAAGCCCTGCGCGTTCGACTTGGTAATGGACGTGACTCGCTTCTTCTGGTTACGCTTGCGCGCCAGCTCGAAGGCAAATCGAACTACGCGCTCTATTCCGCGCCGCGTGAATACTCCGGTCTGGATGGCTATCTCTTCAGGATGCTCGTGATAAACGAACCCGCCGACCTGCGCGTATTCGCCCTCCGTGTTCTCGCGCACCACCACCATGTCGATCTTGCCCGGCTTGGCGAGCGGCGACTCGACGCCTTCGTACAAAATCGCGGGGCGGACATTGGCGAATTGATCGAAGGTCCGGCGAATCGGCAGCAATAATCCGTTGAGCGTAATATGATCTGGAATTTTCGGATCGCCGACCGCGCCTAAGAGAATCGCATCCTTCACCCGCAGCAGTTCGATCGCATTGGCCGGCATCATCCGGCGGTTCTTAAAGTAGTAGGCCGCGCCCCAGGCGAACTCTTCGAAGTCGAAGGCCGCGTCAAATTTTCGCCCGGCTACCTCGAGCACGCGCTGAGCGGCGGGTGTGACCTCTTGGCCAACGCCGTCGCCGGGAATGACTGCTATGGAAAATCGTTTCATGCCAGCAACCATTCTCGCGCGCCTTAAGCGATAAAATGAAATTGTGCGTATTCTTCTGGCATTCCTGCTAGCGCTGAGCCTCGTCCAGCTAGGCGCGCAGCCGCCCGCAGCCACTCCCACCGTGCCGCAGGACTACGTCTGCCCCATGGACAAGGACGTGCGCTCCGACAAGCCCGGCTTCTGCCCGCGCTGCCACATGGCGCTGGTGCTCGGGATTCCAGATGAAGAGGAATATCCGCTCGATTTGAAGCTGACTCCCGCCATGTTTCACGCCGGGGAGAAGGTGAAAATCAAGTTCCAGATCAAGGATCCGCATACCGGCAAAATGGTTGACCATTTTGAGTTGGTTCACGACAAGCTATTCCACATGTTTGTCGTCAGCGAGGATCTTCAGTATTTTCTCCACGATCACCCGGTGCCTCAGCCAGACGGCTCGTTCATTTTCGACATGACCTTCCCGAAGCCGGGAATGTACCGCATCGTCGGTGATCTTTATCCGACTGGCGGGACCCCGCAACTGATCGCCAAAACCGTGATCGTGCCCGGCGCACCTGGCGCCGATGTGCCTTTAGTGGATGCGAAGCTGCAGCCCGAGTTGGGCGTCAGCCATTGCAAGAACATGGATGTCGAGTTGGTGATGGATCCACCGGTGCCGATAGTTGGTTTGAAGACCTTGTTATTCTTCAAGATCACGCCCGCCGATGGTCTGGAGCAGTATTTGAGTTCGTGGGCTCACATGCTGGTGGCGAGTGACGACACGATCGACCTGATCCACGACCATCCGTACATCGCCGACGGCGGTCCGCAGATGCAGTTCAATATCATCTTTCCGCGCGCGCGGACTTATCGGATTTGGGTGCAGTTCCAGCGCAAAGGAGTGGTGAACACCGCGGAGTTCACCATCCCCGTTTCTGAATTGAAATAGATTCTACTGCTTCAGTTTCTCGCGCTGTTCGCGCAGGATCGCCTTGCGGCTGAGCTTGATCTTGTTGCCATCCAGCGCCAGAACCTTGACCATGATCTGATCGCCTTCCTTCAGCTCGTCCCGCACGTTTTTGATGCGGTTCTCCGAGATTTCGCTAATGTGCAACAAACCATCGGTACCTGGGAAAATCTCGACGAACGCCCCGAATTCCACGATTCGCACTACTTTGCCGAGATAGGTTTTGCCGGGCTCCGCCACGGCGGCAATATCCGTGACGCGCTGAATCGCCTTCTTGGCCGATTCTCCATCGGCAGCGAAGATATTGACCGTACCGTCGTCTTCCACGTCGATCTTGACACCGGTTTCGTCCACGATGCTGCGGATCATTTTGCCGCCCGGTCCGATCAGTTCACGGATCTTGTCGGTCGGGATGGTCAGTGTGTAGATGCGCGGAGCATACTGCGACATCTCCTTGCGAGGCTCAGAGATCACCGCCTCCATCTTGTCGAGGATGAAGAGCCGCGCCTTGCGAGCTTGCTCCAGCGCCTCCTTCATAATCTTGGTGGTGACATTGGGGACTTTGATGTCCATCTGCAGGCCGGTGATGCCCTTGCGCGATCCGGCGACCTTGAAATCCATGTCGCCGTAGTGATCCTCGGCGCCGGCGATGTCCGTCAGAATCGCGTAGTCCTTGCCTTCCATGACAAGTCCCATTGCGATTCCAGCGACGGGTGTTTCGATCGGAACGCCTGCATCCATAAGCGCCAGCGTCGCGCCGCAGACCGTCGCCATCGAACTCGATCCGTTCGATTCCAGAATGTCGCTGACCACGCGCATGGTGTAGGGAAACGTCTTGTCGTCCGGATTTACGGCCGCAATCGACCGCTCAGCGAGCGCGCCGTGGCCGATCTCGCGGCGTCCAGGCCCGCGCATGAATCCCACTTCGCCTACGCTGAAGGGCGGGAAGTTGTAATGCAGCATGAAGCGCTTGGATGTCTCGCTCGCGTCGAACATCTCGATGCGTTGCTCGTCATCTTTCGTTCCCAACGTGACGGTAACCAGCGCCTGCGTCTCGCCTCGCGTGAATAAAGCCGAGCCGTGAGTCCTCGGCAGAACGCCAACCTCGACATCAATGTTGCGGATCTCGTCGAATGCCCGTCCATCCGGACGCCGTCTCGCTTTCAGCATTTCGTCGCGGAAAATGCGCTCCTTGAGCTGGTCGAACACTTCCCCCGCCTCTTCAAACTGCTCTTCTTCTTCGTCATCAATCGGATCTAGAACTTTCTTCTTGGCTTCGGCGACACGGTGGTAGCTTTCCAACTTCTGATATTTCTTGGTGTTGAGCGCGTCCGTCAGTTCGGCGCGGATCTGCTTCTCAATCTGCGCATACAGTTCTTTGTTGATCTCCGGAGGCGTGTAGGACCATTTGGTTTTGCCCACCTTGGCAACCAACTCCCGGATGCCTGCAACGATCTTCTTGCAGCTCTGATGCCCGTACTCGATCGCTTCCAGAACTTGTTCCTCACTGGCCTGCTGCGCTCCGGCTTCCACCATCACGATGCCGTCTTCAGTGCCTGCCACAACTATGTTGACCTTCGATTCACGCGACTCTTCATAGCTGGGGTTAGCCATCAGCTTCCCATTGACGGAGGCCACGCGAACTCCACCCAGAATATGCTGGAACGGAATGTCTGAGATCGCCAGGGAGGCGCCGGCCCCGATAATCGCCAGCGTGCTGGGATCGCGCGCCGGATCGGCCGAGAGCACCATCGCGATCACCTGCGTCTCGTTCATGTAACCTTCGGGAAACAGCGGACGAATGGGGCGATCGATCAGGCGGCTGGTCAGGATTTCTTTTTCCGACGGGCGTCCCTCGCGCTTGATGAAGCCGCCCGGGAACTTGCCGGCGGCGTAAGTGTATTCACGGTAATCCACCGTGAGCGGAAAAAATGCAGCGTTCGGTTTGGGTTGCGGATTGGAGCAGGCCGAAACCAGCACCACCGCATCCCCCGAGCGCACGATAACGGCCCCATTGGCCTGCTTCGCGATCTTGCCTGTTTCCAGGGTGATCTTTTGACCGTCCAGGTCAATTTCTACAGTATGTAACATCTGAATGTCCTTTTAATCCAGGCGAAGCTTCTGCCCCGCCTGCTGAGGATTAAGAGGAGACTTTGGAGTGAATGATCTGTGGAGCGCCGCCCACCGGGGCGGGTTACCTGAGCTCGAGCATCTAACGACGGATGCCCAGGCTTTGAATCAGGTTCTTGTACCTTTC
>Ga0073928_10004569_pt1 | contig 20331 bp, 12 predicted proteins | sample PaiPotPPA55metaG_FD_76969 | JGI IMG/M metagenome (GOLD analysis project Ga0073928, IMG submission 76969) | Iron sulfur acid spring bacterial and archeal communities from Banff, Canada, to study Microbial Dark Matter (Phase II) - Paint Pots PPA... ...
GCCACTGCATTCTCAATCACTTTCACCCGTTGGAACTCTTTCTCACTCACTGTCACCATCCCTCTAGGGTGACAAAGTCTCGTTGCACTTAGGGGGTGACATTATCTTGGAGCATCTACATTCATTTCTCTACATCTCTGCACGTCGTACGCTCATCCGCTACAATAAGCGGTTCGCACCGTACCAAGTTCAAGAGGAAACAACTTTGTGATCATCGGCGTGCCCAAAGAAAGTTATCCAGGAGAGCGGCGAGTTGCGCTGGTGCCGTACGTAATCCCAAATCTTGTCAAAGGCGGATTTGAGATCGCGATGGAAAAGGGCGCGGGCGTGGACGCGGGCTATCCGGACGCGCTTTATGTTGAAAAGGGCGCAAAGATCCTTCCTGATCGCGCCGCGATTTTCGCTGCTGCGGACATTGTTATTCAAGTGCTCTGCTACGGTTCCAATGACATTACTGGGCAAGCCGATCTGCCATTAATGCGGCGTGGTCAGGTTCTAGTCGGCTTCCTGCGCCCACTGGGTGCTGCGGAAGTCGTTCAGCAAATTGCGCAAACCGGAGTAACGTCTTTGGCGGTGGAGTTGATGCCGCGAAGCACGCGCGCACAGAGCATGGACGTACTGTCATCCATGGGGACGATCTGCGGCTACAAAGCGGTGCTCATCGCAGCGGACACGCTGCCAAGGATTTTCCCCATGATGACTACCGCAGCTGGAACCATTACCCCGGCTCGAGTGCTCGTGATCGGCGCGGGTGTTGCCGGGCTTCAAGCGATCGCCACGGCTCGCCGGCTCGGCGCTGTGGTCTCTGCATACGATTTGCGCCCGGCGTCCAAAGAGCAAGTGCAGAGCCTGGGAGGACGCTTCGTCGAACTTCCCATAGAAGCTAAGGATGCGCAAGATGCGCGTGGATACGGCACCGCGCAGGACGAAAGCTTCTATGCGAAGCAGCGCGAACTGCTGGGCCGAGTAGTTGCCGAGAGCGATGTGGTAATTACTACCGCGGTGGTTCCCGGCAAGAAAGCTCCGGTACTCGTGACTGCCGAGATGGTTAAAGCGATGGCGCCAGGCTCAGTTATCTTCGATCTCGCAAGCGAACGTGGAGGCAATTGCGAGCTCACACAATCAGGCAAGACTATCGTCGAGCACGGAGTCACGATTATCGGCCGCATCAACATTGCAACCGAAGTCCCGTATCACGCCAGCCAGATGTACGCACGCAATATCACGGCATTTCTGCTGCATCTTGGTAAAGAAGGAAAACTGCAACTCAATCTGCAGGATGAAATTACTCGCGAAACCTTGCTGACCCGAGACGGTGAAGTGGTAAACCAACGCGTACGCGAATTTTTCTCTTTGCCAGCGCTGGTGTCTCAGTAACAAGTGTGGGCGCGGGCGTCTCGCCCGTGCTTGGCCAAAAAAAATGCAGGAGGAAAAATGAATTCCGCCCTGATCAATGGACTTTTTGTCTTCATGCTGGCAGCCTTCATCGGATTTGAAGTTATCCGCCGAGTCTCGCCGTTGTTGCACACGCCATTGATGTCGCTGACCAATGCCCTCGACGCCATCGCGGTAGTCGGCGCCATCGTGATGGTGGGGGAACACAAGAGCACACTCTCCTTCGTCTTCGGGGTGCTCGCGGTAATCGCCGCCACCAGCAACATCGTCGGCGGATTTCTGATCACCGATCGCATGCTGAAAATGTTCAAGTCCAGCCGCCCGACAAAACCATGAACACCGACTTGGCGGGAAATCAGCAGATCATCGAGATCATTTACCTTATCGCCAGCGCTCTCTTTATTCTTTCTCTGAAGTGGATGAGTTCTCCGGCCACAGCCCAGCGCGGCGTTCGCGCGGGCGAGATCGGCATGGTGCTCGCCATCGCCGGCACGCTGCTGCATCACGGCATCGTCGACTACAAATGGATTGTCATCGCACTGGTGCTTGGCACCGGAATCGGAATTCCGCTGGGCATGGTCCACATGACCGCCGTCCCGCAACGAACCGCGCTCAGCCATGCGTTCGGCGCATTCTGCGTAACTCTGGTCGGCACCGCTGAATTTTATCTGCGAACGCCCGACGTTCCGCAATTCATGATGGCAGTTCTTTCCATGGAGGTAATTCTCGGTTCGCTAACGTTCACCGGCAGTCTGATGGCCGCCGGAAAACTCCAGGAAATCCTGCCGCAGCGCCCACTGACATATAAAGGACAAAACTTCGTCAATCTGTCTTTGCTGGCAGTATCTGTTGCCGTCGCGGTCTACTTGGTGATTCATCCCGGCGCACGCCAACTTTTTCCCGTGATGATCGCTGTCCCCCTCGCCTTCGGCGTGCTGATGATTGTTCCCATTGGCGGCGCTGATATGCCAACGGTAATCTCGCTGCTGAACTCCTATGCCGGACTCTCGGCAGCTGCCATGGGATTCGTGCTTGACAGCAAACTCCTGATTATTGCCGGCGCGCTCGATGGTTCTTCCGGTCTCATCCTCTCCATAATTATGTCCAAGGCGATGAACCGTTCTTTCACCAACGTTCTGTTTGGAGCTTTCGGGCAAGTGCAGGCTTCTGCTGCCGCTGGACAAGAAGAAAAACCCGTGCGCAGCGCTACGGCTGACGAAGCCGCTGGAATTTTAGCCGCTGCCAACAAAGTTGTGATCGTCCCTGGATACGGCATGGCCGTCGCGCAGGCCCAACACAAAGTTCGCGAGCTATATGATGCCTTGACGAAGCGCGGCGTCGATGTGCGCTTCGCCATTCACCCGGTCGCCGGCCGCATGCCCGGACACATGAACGTCCTGCTCGCCGAAGCCGACATCCCATACGACCGCCTGATCGAAATGGATGACATCAACGGCGACTTCCCCCAAGCCGACGTTGCCCTGGTGATCGGCGCCAACGACGTCACCAACCCCGCCGCCCGCACCGACACCGGAAGCCCGATCTTCGGTATGCCAATCCTCGATGTCGACAAGGCCCGTACCGTGATGGTGATCAAGCGCAGCATGAGCCCCGGATTCGCCGGCATCGACAATCCGCTTTATTACCTCGATAAGACCTTAATGCTCTTCGGAGATGCCAAGTCTTTCGTGAACAATATCGTTCATGAATTGACCGGGACAGCGCACTGATTCTGAGCATATTTGGTTAAGGAACGCCCGCAGTTTGACACCGGAAAATACGCTTCTATGGAATTTAATATTAAGTTAGGCGCCATCCCTTCCGATTACCATATAGATAACATAACATTTTTGTAAACAATTGATTGTAAAAGAGTAAACTACGGGTTGTTTGGAACCCCGGTTGCCTCTTCTAAGCTCGTGACAAACCCAAAAACTGCCAATGAAAACGATCTTAGAGCTAATGCGAGAGCTCGTTCATTGGTAGTCAGATCTTCGCGGTCCAATCTGGCCTACAAACCAAGTTATTAGGAGATGTTAGTGCTGTATAAGACCCAACCCATGAAAACGTTTAGTCAGCAGGAGGAAACGCATATGCGATTTAGAAACCTGGCGATATTTCTCGCCATCTTTGCCCTCGCAGGGGCTCTTCAGATGTGGGCACAAACCATAACCACTGGCGAACTCGCTGGAACGGTAACCGATCCGTCAGGCGCCGTGGTGGCTAACGCCCCAGTACAATTGAAGAGCTTGGACGAAGGCTCGGTAAACACCCAGAACACCACTTCGAGTGGCTACTACCATTTCGCTTATCTAAAGCCTGGTAACTACAGCGTCACGGTGAGCGCACCCGGATTCCAGGCTGCCGAGAAGAAGGTCGCTGTAGCGCTCGGTGCCGCTGCTTCGGCCAATTTCACGCTTGGCCTTGGTTCCTCTACTACTACCGTCGAAGTTACGACCGGAGCTCAGGCAATCGAGACGGAAGATGCGAACTTGACCACGAACTTCAATACTCGGCAGGTCGAGTTGCTTCCTAATCCCGGCAATGACTTGTCGGCTGTCGCTCTGACTGCGCCCGGTGCGGTGATGAATACGGCTGGCGGAGCGATGTTCGGCGGCGGCAACTTCGAAGTGAATGGTCTACCAGCCACCTCGAACCTATTTACGATCGACGGTTCGAATGACAATGACCCCTACTTCAACGTTAACAATAGCGGCGCGACCAACCTTACTCTTGGTCTAAACGATATTTCCGAGAGCACCGTGGTCTCCAACGGTTACAGTGGTTCTTACGGCGGCTTGGCCGGCGCCAATGTGAACTACGTCACCAAGTCTGGCACCAATAACTTCCACGGCAATGCGATTTACTGGTGGAATGGCGACATTCTGAATGCTAACGACTACTTTCGCAATCAGCAGAATGCCTTGGCTGGAAGCCAGGTAGCCCCTCGCACATTTGTGAATGACAATCAGTTCGCCGGTTCGATTGGCGGTCCGATTAAGAAAGACAAAGCGTTTTTCTTCTTTGATGTTGAGGGGTTGCAACTTGCGATCCCCTCGCCCCAGACCCTGCAAGTGCCGACTCCCGCTTTTCAGTCGGCCGTCCTCGCAAATCTGGCCTCGCCTACCCTTGGCCTGAGCCAATCTGTTCCTTTCTACCAAACCATCTTCGGCTTGTATAACAACGTCTCTCAAGCCGGTGCCAAGCAGTTGGGGCCCGGGATTGATCCGGCAACGATAACCGCAACCAACCCAAATGGCACGCCAACCGGCGGCGGATGCAGCGACATTTCTCCTTCGACCCAGCCAGCGTTTGCGGCCTTCGCCTCAGCTCCCTGCGCTGTCCAAGTCCAGGCGGCACTCTCTGCTCACAGTCACGACCGGCTTTATGTCGGCAAATACGACATGAACATCGGCAACAACGATAAGCTGTTTGTGCGTGTCGAGAGAGAGCACGGCCTCCAGGCCACTTATACCGATGGCATCGATGCCGCGTTCAACGTCATCAGCGATCAGCCCCAATGGCAAACGCAGGTCGGTGAAACTCACACCTTCGGCTCCAGCAAAGTGAACGATTTCAAGGGCTCGTTCTTGTGGTATAGCGCTGGATTCGCTATGCAGAACCAGAAGGCCGCGAATGCCGCTCTTCCGGTTCTTAACGGGACTGAGACGTTTGCTCTCGGTGACGGCAGCCTCTCCAGCCTGAATGCGGACAATGTGGTGATACCGCAAGGCCGGAACATCACCCAATACCAGTTTGTGGATGATTTCAGTTGGATCCACGGACGGCATAACTTCAAAGTTGGAGTGAATTTCCATCGCGACGACATCAGCGACCAGAATTTCACTTTTGTAACCCCTATCGTGTTACCGCTTAGCTTGGATAACTTCGCCACCGGAGGAACAGCCGGCACGCAGCCGAGTCTGATCGAACAGAACTTCCCCTCGCACCAGGAAGTGCCGATCGCTCTTTACCAGCTCGGTATCTATGCGTCCGACGACGTCAGAGTGACCAAGAATCTAAAGTTAACAATCAGTCTGAGAGCGGACCATCTTTCCAATCCTGTTTGCCAGATCGACTGTTTCCAGAGGCTTGCTAACGGCGCTTTCGGCGACAGTTCGGCTCCAGTTAACACAGCCATTAACTCTGGCCTGCACCAGGCCTTCCCCTCTGTGACCGGCATTGCCTGGCAGCCTAAGTTTGGTTTTGCCTGGTCACCGGGCGGATCGCAAAAAACTGTTCTTCGCGGCGGATTCGGGATGTTTGCCGATGCTCTTCCCACCGGCGCGATCGACAGCTTCCTGCAGAACGCCCCTCTCGATCCTGGCTTCGTCCAGGTCGGCGGCTATATCGCCCCGCAACAGACAGGGCCCAATACCACTTTGTATCAAATGTCGCAAGCTGCCAACGCCAGCTTCCAAGCGAACTATGCCGCTGGTGGCGCAGTGACTCCCTTCAACTTTTACAACGCCACGCCCGTCCAGGTTCCGACCTAGTACAAATGGAGCTTGGAACTGCAGCAGGCGATTGGCTGGAACACCACTTTAAGCACCATGTATGTCGGCAATCACGGTACGCATGAAGAAATCTCTAACGCCGCCCTGAATGCCTTCAGCCCAACGCCTTTCGCGAATCTGCCGACCACAGTACCGGACGGACGCTTCGGGGTGGTGGCGAATGCGCAGAACATCGCCAACTCCAACTACAATGGTCTGACTGTGACTGCAAACCACAGCTTTTCCGGTGGCTTCCAGTTCCAGGCCAGCTACACCTGGAGCCATGCTCTGGATGAAATCTCCAACAACTCGCTGTCTCCGTTTGGATTGAACGTCACCGGGCTATACGCCGACGTTGTTTACCCGGAGAATCCTTTCAACGTCCACCAGTTTAACTATGGCAACGCCGACTATGACATCCGCAATAACTTCACCATGAACTATGTGTGGAGTGATGCCTTCCGCCACATCACCCATTGGGGACCAAACGCCCTGATGAAGGGTTGGTCGTTCTCAGGCACGATTTTCCGTCACAGCGGTCTGCCATTCACCCCGTACTCTAGTAATGACACCAACACCCTGCAGGGAACGAACTTCGGAAGCCAAAGCAATCCACAGTACATCTTTGCTAATGCCAGCGTCAGCCCCAATGACGTTTCCTGCAGCTCTGCGGCGGCGACCCTCTCTCCTTCGGGAGCTGGAAATCCCTGCCTGTTAGGACCCAGTTCTGCGAACCCCCAATTTACTGACCCCGTCAACGGTTACGGAAATACCAGGCGGAACCAGTACCGCGGCCCGGGCTACTTCGACACCGATTTTGCAATCGAGAAGGGATTTGGCATACCGAAGTGGGAAGGTGCTCAATTCTCCCTCGGTGCGCGCTTCTTCAACCTCTTCAACCACCCGAATTTCAACTTTCCTGTCATGAATACGGATAGTTCATCGTTCGGGACCATTATCTCAACTGTCGGTACTCCGACCAGCATCTACGGATCTGGCCTGGGCGCGGACTCTTCGCCAAGAGCCATCCAGCTCCAGGCGAAATTCCAGTTCTAACGGTTTGAGGAAGTTTCATTCAGGGCGGCCTCTGGCGAGGCCGCTCTTTTTTCTGCTCTGTAATCTTTATTTCGGTGTAGCATAGCCAGGGTTTGTCCCGCGGATTGGGAGGGACAGCATGCTTCACCATCGTCCTCTAGGTTTCCTGCTTTTACTATTCTTGTCCTTGGCATTTTCGCCAGCCAGGGCTCAAATTAAGAGCGGGAATATTCATGTACTCGTGACTTATCCGGATGACCGTGCAACCACCGCACAACTAAAAGTTGAGCTCATTGGAAGCGGCAATCAGGTCGCAGAAACCTATACCAACGACCACGGCCAGGCCCAGTTCTTCAACGTGGCGCTCGGCAATTATCAGGTTTCGGTCAGCGGTTCAGGCATACAAACCACGATAAGTGAAATGTTTGAAGTCGATGCCCGCAAAGGTACCCAGACAATTTTTGTCAGGGTAAAACCTGCGGAGACTGGCGACGCCAAAACCGTCAAAGGCGAGAGTGCGACGGTTGCGGCCAATGATCTCAAAGTACCCAGGAAGGTCAGCCAAGCCTTCGACAAAGCCACCAAGCTGATCGCCAAGCAGCAATGGCAACCAGCTATCGATCAATTGAATAAAGCTTTGGCGCTTTATCCCTCCTACGCACAAGCCTATAACAACCTGGCCGTGGTCTACGCGCGTTTGGGAGATACGGCGAAGGAACGCGAGGCTTTTCACAAGGCGACCGCGGCGAATGATCACTTTGCTCCCGCCTTCGTAAACCTGGCGCGATTGGAACTGAAGGAACACAACTTCGCTGGCGCCGAAGCTGACCTCACGAAAGCGTCTGCTGCTGATCCTACGGATGTGCGCACTCTGGCTTTGCTAGCCCAGGCGCAACTGCTCGACGTGCACTACGAGGATGCAATTGTCAGCGCCCACAAGGTCCACGCCTTGCCGCACAATTCCTATGCTGTGGTGCATTACGTAGCCGCTCGCGCTTGCGAAAGGCTGCACAGGCTATCAGAGGCAGTCAGCCAGCTCGGATTGTTTTTGAACGAAGAACCCACCGGAGAACGCGCCAGCGCAGCCCGCCAGGAAATGGCCGCCCTTCAACAACAACTACACTGAGCGGGAAAACACGTAGCCCCGGACGCCTCGTCCGGGGCAAAATAAAAACGCCATCCGCAGTCGGATGGCGTTAAAGGTGTGTGACCTTACTGTTTCCTAATCTGCCGCAGCATGCGCCTTGGCGGCCACGCTCTCGGTGCCAATTCGCATCCCGTAGAACGAGCGGTAAACGAACACGAATGAAACCAGGAAGAACACCACGGCAAGCACATTGGTCAGTCCCGGGTTGGTTTCCGTCAGCTTCACCGCCAACTCCACCGCCAGCAAGCCGAACAGCGTAGTGAACTTAATCACCGGATTCAAAGCCACGGACGATGTGTCTTTGAACGGATCGCCCACGGTATCGCCGATCACGGTGGCGTCGTGCAGCGGTGTGCCTTTCTGTTTGTACTCGACTTCGACGATTTTCTTGGCGTTGTCCCATGCGCCGCCGGCATTAGCCATGAAGATCGCCTGATACAAGCCAAAGATCGCGATCGAGATCAAATATCCGATGAAGAGAAACGGCTCGATAAAAGCAAACGACAGCGTAGCGAAAAACACCGCAATGAAGATGTTCAGCATGCCTTTCTGCGCATACTTGGTGCAGATTTCTACAACTTTCTTGCTGTCGGAGACCGAGGCCTTTGTAACTCCTTCCAATTTGATGTTCGCCTTGATGAACTCCACCGCCCGGTAGGCCCCGGTGCTAACCGCCTGCGTGGACGCGCCGGTAAACCAATAAATAACCGCGCCTCCGCTGATCAAACCCAACAAAAAGGGAGCATGCAACAACGACAATTTCTCGACGTTCTGCGTCAATCCATTGGTTAGCGCCATGATGATGGAGAAGGTCATGGTGGTCGCACCGACCACTGCTGTTCCGATCAAAACCGGCTTAGCGGTTGCTTTGAACGTGTTACCTGCACCGTCATTCTCCTCCAGCATGTGCTTGGCGCGTTCAAAGTTCACATCGAAGTTGTAGTTTTTCTTGAGTTCGCTTTCGATGTTGGGTTCTTGCTCGATCAACGACAGCTCATACACAGATTGCGCGTTGTCCGTCACAGGGCCATACGAATCGACGGCGATTGTCACCGGCCCCATTCCCAGGAAGCCAAAGGCCACCAACCCAAAGGCGAATACCGGAGCCGCGATCATGGTCGCCGCCGCCGCCAGTCCCATGGTGCTCATGTAATAGCCAACCGACATCAGAAACACCATCGACAATCCCAGGTAGTAGCCGCTGAAGTTCCCCGCCACAAACCCTGCCAGAATTCCGAGCGACGCGCCGCCTTCTTCCGCCGAAGCCACAATTTCCCTGACGTGTCGCGATTCGGTTGACGTAAACACCTTCACTAGCTCTGGAATCAGAGCGCCGGCTAGCGTTCCGCATGAAATGATCGTTGCCAGCTTCCACCACTGCGACGTATCGCCGCCAATATCAGGAACAATGAGGGCGGAAACGATGTAAGTCAGGATGATCGAAACGACCGACGTTACCCAGACGAGGGAAGTCAGCGGCGCCTCGAAGTTCATGACATCCTTATCGGCAAAGCGCGACCGCGCGACCGCGCTGTTGAGGAAGTAGGCCGCCGCGCTTGAAACCAGCATCATGATGCGCATCACGAAGATCCAAACCAGCAATTGCACCTGCACGGTCGGATTTCTTACGCCAAGAAGAATAAATGTGATCAGCGCCACGCCGGTCACGCCGTAGGTTTCAAAGCCGTCGGCCGAAGGCCCGACCGAATCGCCAGCGTTGTCGCCGGTGCAATCGGCAATCACGCCCGGGTTGCGCGCGTCGTCTTCTTTAATTTTGAAAACGATCTTCATCAAGTCGGACCCAATATCCGCAATCTTGGTAAAGATACCTCCGGCAATTCGCAGCGCGGCGGCGCCCAGCGATTCGCCAATAGCGAATCCTATAAAGCACGGGCCGGCGTAATCTCCCGAAACAAACAGCAGGATGAAAAGCATGATCAGCAACTCAACGCTGATCAGCATCATTCCAATGCTCATGCCGGCCTGCAGCGGAATGCTGTAAATCGGATACGGTTTGCCCCGCAATCCGGCAAATGCCGTCCGCGAATTGGCAAACGTATTCACGCGAATGCCGAACCATGCCACGCCAAAGCTTCCCGCAATTCCTACCAGGCTGAATGCCAGAATGATGGGCAGCGTCGTCATTACAGGCTTTCCCGGCACTGGCGACAGCACGCCAAAGTAGAGAACGATCACCACCGCAATAAAGACCCACAGCAGTAGCAAAAACTTGCCTTGCGTGATCAGGTAAGTCTTACAAGTTTCATAAATTAGTTCTGAAATCTCCAGCATGGCGCGATGCACCGGAAGATTCTTGAGCCGCATATAAATCGCCAGCCCGAAGCCCAGTCCCGCAATGCAGAACAAAATTCCGATCATCAGCAACTTGTGGCCGTCCATGCCGAGGAAGGAAACCGAAGAAAGATCGGGAAGTTTCAGGCCGGCCTCGCCGCCCACTTCCGGCGAGGGTTGGGCCAAAGCGGCGGACGCGCCCAGAATTACTACCGCAACAACCGACATCACAATACTCGCCCGGGTCTGTACCAAACTGCATCCGCGGGACACAAAATTAGCAAGCCAGGTGCGCATAGGAAAGCCTCCACTCATTGAGAACGATATAAAGGATGACTAAGGATTCAGTCCTCGACCGGCACACAGTTCCTCGACGCTCATGTAAGGAGCGCGGGAGCGCATGGCCGGAGTTCCGAACACGCTTCCACTGCAAGACTTGAACAGGGATATTGAGCTTGGCCGCGTCGGATGTCAAATGTGCCGAGGGCAGGGAAGTGCTACTGATCCAAGTCCCCGACACAAGACCAATTTTTATAACATGTTAGAGTGAACAGGTCAAACCAGTTCGCGATTAAAATACGTCCCAGCTACCGGCCAAATATCCCTACCGCGCTCAGAACTTGATAGCTGGTGTTCCAACCGGTTCCGGTATTGTTGGAGAAATACTTCCCCTGCGTCTCCGCATAGTTGTCGGCCCAGACGTCCCACGTGTCTTGAAACTGCTTCTCCGGACGCAGAACAAGCCAATACAACTTGCCCTTCTTCACCGGGATTCCCTTAGCGTACTTTCCTGTCTGCAGTGTGCAGCAGCTCCACACGACTGGCAGGTTGGAAAAGCGCCAAGTGTGAAGTGCCTTGCCCGGGACGCCAAAATTGTCTTCATTCAAGCTGACCACCAGCACATTGGTCCCTTGAAGATGCGTCGCACCCACCTGAATCTCGGTCACGACGTGCTCGGCTTTCGGCTGGAAGCCGTTCGCCACCATTTGCGGCAACATCTGGCCCGTGTCCGTACCCAGAATGCCAAACCCGCTAATCGTGCTGTACACGTTCTTACCGTTTCCCAAAGTGCTATAGATCGTGATCAGCCCGGATGATGTAGGCACAGCCGATGCAAAAGGCTGCGAGGGCGCCGACATTAGAATCGCATCTCTGCCTCCATTGAGTTTGATCGTGCCATCTTTGCTCGCCTGCGCGAAAGCCGATAGGCCGGATAGCATCAATAATCCCAGGCAAATGATCCCGTGTATCTTTCCTCTACTCATCATCTCTCCAGTCCTACGGCAGTCGAGAAAATAGCTACGCTGGCATTCTACCCGCAAATTCTGATTTTGTATGAAGTATTGAGATTGCATTGAGGGGGCGGGTTATGGACAACCCAATCCGTCAGTCGTGAAGCACAACATTCAGAAGGGAGCTGTGGACTTGCAAGCCTCCGTCATAGTGGATAAAGCCGAGTTTTCGAAATCTGTTCAGAAAAAAATTCACGCGCGGGCGTGTAGTTCCCACCATCTCGGCCAGGGTAGCCTGACTTATCTCCGGGATAACCGTTTGCGGCACTCCTTCTTTGCCGAACTGGGCCAGTAACAGGAGAATCCGTGCTAAGCGCTTTTCGCTCGAATTAAAAAGCTGGTCAACCAGATCTTCTTCGTAACGGATATTTCGCGCCAGCAAATAGGCGATAAACATGTCTGACATTGTGTGTTCTCGGTGAAGCGCTTCCATCATGACTTTCTTCTCGATTCGCAGAATGTCGGAATTGGTTATCGCGGTGGCCGACCCCATGCGCAGCTTTTGTCCGGCCAGACAGCCTTCGCCGAAAAAGTCGCCCTCCCCTAATATGCCAATGGTCGCTTCCTTACCATTGCTGGATATGACGGTGAGTTTGATCTTGCCTTTCTGGATATAAAAAACCGCGTCCGCCGCATCGCCCTGCGCAAAGACAGTTTGCTTTTTGGCAAAGTGCAATGCTTTTCTACCCTCATCGATAGTGGAGAGGAAAGTATCTGCATCGAAGCTCAGCTGCTTTAGCGGCACTAAAGATCATGCTAGACCCCTTGCGGCAGTTTGTCACGTTAAGTGACACTGACCGGCAAGTCGATGGAGGACGGGCGTCTGGCCCGTCTGGGTCGCGGCCGGAATATTTCCCTTCAGAAAATCATCTTTAAAGCCAGTTGCATTTGGCGAGGAGCGTAGGCGTTGGTGGGCTGCAGAGGATTGCTCGGAATCTGAAAATGGCCCGGATAATAATTAACCCCAAGCTCGTTGCTGATTTTTACGAAATACGCCGTATTGCTTTTCATGCCATTTTCGGTGATCAGCACACGTTTATTATCACGATTCAGCAGATTGAAAGATTCCACCACCAAATCTAATTTTAGGCGATCGTGAACGTAAAGGCGGCGAGTCAAGCGCGCGTCGGTGGTGGCGTAATCGGGTCCAATAAACGAATCGCGGCCGGCTCCCGGGAGACGATCGTTGTTCTCGTTGCCATCCTGATTGGGATCGCCCGAGACCATCACGTTTTCCGGCCGTCCGCTGCCAAAGGTCAACACGCCAGACAGCTTCCAGTCGTTGAAAACTTTCGCCATCAAAGGCTGCTCGCGGCCAAAGATTTTGGGATCGGCAATCCAGGCGAACATTAAACGATGCCGCTGGTCAGTTACGCTGAGGCCACGCTCGGCGGCGGTGTTATAGGAATTCTGCACCAGCGCTGGTTGTCCCGCGACTAAGGCGTCTTGCCCATCGTCGATAGCTTTGGCGAAGGTGTAGGCGAGCCGAAAATAAAGTCCATTCGTCATCTGGCGATGAATCGAGAAAGTCATTCCGTTGTAGACGCTCGATGCCGCGCTCTGAAACACGTCGATGGCGCCAAGTTGCGGAATCGGGCGCGCCAGAGGATTGAAGCACGGGGGATACGGACAAGTGAACGATGGAGTCAACTGCCACGTGGCGAACGATTGCACATTGTAGAAAGTGCCAAGGAAGTTGGTGCCAGTGCTGTCGTAAACGGGATACTGCACGTTCACCGGCGGGGGCAGATTCTCATCCAAGGCGCGGATGAGGTCGACTCCGTGAACATACATATAAGAAACGCCGATCGCTAAACGGTGCGCTACCTCTTCTTCGAGGCCGAGGCTGGCCTGCTCGACTTTCGGCGTCTTAAAGTTTGAGGCGAAGGCGGAAACTCCAGCTTGCGAATATTGCGCCAGACTCGGTGGAATGGCGCAAGACGTCGCGGTCAGCGGGCAATTCACCAGCGCATTCGGATATTGAGGGAAGACCTGATGATCGTAGTAATTGGAGTTACTAAGGAAAAGATTGGCGGAGTTGAATCCGTTATCAGTGGCAATGGTGGAAGTGTAGATCTGGGGAATACGGGTGTAGAACCAACCGTATCCCGCTCGCACCACCAGCGGCTTCGCATCGCCGAACGAGTATGCAATACCCACCCGGGGAGCAAAATTGTCTGGGTTAAAGGGAATCTTGCCGGAATCTGGCCACAGCCGGTTAGTGAGCAGCCCTTTTTTCGTGAACGTCTGCAAATCGTACCGGGCGCCAAGACTGATAGCGAGATGGCTGCTAGCACGAATCGTGTCCTGCAAAAAGCCGGAGTATTCGTTGGTGTCCGGATGGCTCGACTGATTTCCAAAATTCTGGATGTAATACTTTGGCACATCGTGCGCGTAGGCGCGCAAAGGCGTTAACAGCAGGCCCGCCTCCTGTGGTTCGAAGGTGAACGGGTTCACTTTAATCAGATCGAATATGTATTCCCCGCCGGCTTGCGATGGGAAATAGTTATAAATCCAACTGAGCAGCGCGTCGCCGCCGATCTTCCATGAATTGCGTTTGCCTTCGAGGCTGATGGTTTCGGCGATTTGCAGGCGGTGCTCGCGAGTTTGGCGAGGCAAAATATTAGAACGTCCGAAGCCGTCAATGATGCTGCGCACTTCGGTCAACGGGTCAGTAGCGTTGGTGCTCGATTCTTGCAGATCGTGCGAGAACTGAGCGCGCAGATGACTGATCAGCCGCCAGGAAAATGTGCTGTTTAGCGCAACCGAAGCTGTTTCCGTCTCGACATGCTGCTCGCCATTTTCGCTAATGGCGTTCGTCGTGAGTGGGCTGGATGGGTCGAGGAATACGTTATTGAGGCCGGAGTAGCGCGAAGTACTGAGGCGGGTCGACAGCGCTTCGTGGGCGGTAAGCGTGAAATCCATTTTAAAGAAGCCGGCATTACCTACCATCTTAGAAGGGTAGGTTCCCGCCAGGTTAGACAGTCGCGCGGCGGCGGCGAACACCAGTGCCTGATCGCTGGCCTCGTAGTCGCCATCGTGCAATGGCTGCTGGCCGGCTTGCGGAACCACTTGCGCGCTTCCATCCAGAAACCGCACTACCGTGGGAACGTGAAAGATGTGCTGATCGAGTCCGCCAAAAAAGAACACGCGGTTGTGACGCAACGGACCACCCAAGGTGAATCCGAATTGCTGCTGATCCGAGCGCGGTTTGAAGTTCAGCAGAGGCTGAGTCGCGCCGAACGCGCTGTCGCGAAGGAAGTAAAAATCGCTTCCATGCAGTTGGTTCGACCCTGATTTTGTGACCACGTTAATCACTGCGCCTCCCGCGCGTCCCAGCTCCGCGCCGTAGGTATTCGACGAGACTCGGAACTCCTCCACAACTTCGTTGGAGAACTGATAGGGAGCGCGATAGCCGCCGCGCGCCTGCGCGAAAAAAGCATTGTTATTGTCCTCGCCGTCGACCAGATAGCTGGACTGATAGCCGCGAATTCCGCCGAAAGCCAAATCCCCATTGGAACTCGAGGTCAGCCCCCGCGGATCCTGCGACACTCCTGGCGTGAGGAGGGCAAGGTCGGTGAAGCGGCGGCCGTCGAGGGGTAATTCTTCAATCGCACGTTTGTCGACCAACGAAGAGACGGCATTGGATTGAGTTTCAACCAACGGCGGTTCGCTAGAAACCGTGACCTGCTCCTTGGCGCCTCCGACTTGCAGTTTGAATTCCAGCTCCAGCGTCGCGCCCACGGCGACGTGCAACTTGGGCGTGAGCTGTGGAGACATGTCGGGAGCGACGGCACGCGCGGAGTATTCGCCAGGCGGGAGCAATTCAAAAACAAACTCTCCTTCGGAATCGCTGGTGACGAAGTAGCGGAAGCCCTGAGCGGCGTCGACTAGCGCGATGGAAGCGTCGACAATGCGGCGGCCGGCGGAATCGCTAACCGTGCCGCGAATAGCGCCGGTTGAGGCGTCCTGCGCGTACGCAGAAATCGTCAGCCAAAACATGAAACAGCTAAAACAGGCACACAAACGGCGCGGCATTGGACCTCACCTGCAAAGGATCGAGGTGAGCCCAGACTCGACGGGAGACAGTTTCTGTATAACATCGCGCAGCCGACGGTGTCTGTGCGTGACAAGCATTTCTTTCGGGAGTCGTCCCGTGATGGGAATTGTAGGCTTGAGAAGTCTGGGGCAAGATCGCGTCGCGACCGTTTGGTTCGCGTGCGATTCGCAGTGAACCAGGTATGCGCGAATGACGATGGGGTCACGCGCGTTCTCGATCAAGGCGCTAGTTTGTTCTGCACTACCTCTTCCACCTGGCGCAGCACTTCGTCTTCGGAGAGGTTGCTGGAATCGATCACCACAGCGTCGGGCGCTGGCGCCAGGGGTGAGGCTGCGCGGCTACGGTCGCGGCGATCGCGTTCGCGCAGCTCGGCAGCCGTGGCTTGAGCTGCCGTCCCACGCAGGTTCTGTTGTTGCAGGCGGCGCTGCTCGCGGACTACCGGATCGGCATCCAGAAATATTTTCACGTCGGCGTCTGGAAAAACCTTGGTGCCGATGTCGCGGCCTTCCATTACCACGCCGCCGCCCATGCCCAATTCCTGCTGGCGGGCGACCATCCACTCTCGAACTTTGGGATGAACCGAAACGCGCGAGGCTCCGGCGGTGACGTCGGTGTCACGAACGCGCTTGGTCACGTCGCGTCCATCGAGCAGAACCCGGGTGCCGTTAGAAGCCGGCTCTAACTGAATGCGCGAGTCGTGGGCGAGTTTGGCCAGTGTGGCTTCGTCGTCGAAAGACGCGTCCCATTCAATGGCCTTCAGAGCGAGGGCACGGTACATGGCTCCGCTCTCCAAGTTGGCGTAACCGAGTTTGCGGGCGAGGCGCGATGCGATGGTGCTCTTTCCCACGCCTGCGGGTCCGTCAATGGCGATGATGAGTTTGCGCGGTTGAGGGGGGGTCATCGTGAACGAATGATTTTACACGGTGAATCGAAATACATCGCTGTGAGGGTCGGTTTGGGTTGAGATAGGGCCTTTCAGTAGTGCATTGCTGATCCTGCTGAACTAAAAAATCAATCGCCGAAACTCCTAATTTGGGAATATACTGGCCGCCTCCAAAAAGATCGAACTAGGAGGAAACATGTTCAGCATCCGCAACTTGCTGGTTGTGGGGTTGTTCATTGCCTGCTTGAGCGGGCTCATGTTTCCGCAGGGCGGCGCGACGGGCGCCATTACCGGCACGGTTTCAGACGCATCCGGAGCCGTTGTTGCCGGCGCCAAGGTAGATATTGTTAACGAGGGGACTGGACAGGCCGAGCGCCATGTGACGTCCGATTCCACCGGAGCCTTTTCCGCAACGCTATTGCCTGTCGGCACGTACACGGTGCAGGTCAGCGCTTCAGGGTTCGCCACCACCAAGTTTCCGGGCGTGGTCGTGAACATCACGGAAACCACACGCCTCACGGCGGCGCTGAAGGTGTCGTCAGTCAGCGAGGTCGTCCAAGTTGAGTCTCAGGTCGCCCAAGTGGATACGACGGACGCTACCACCGGGCAGTCGCTGACCAGCAATACCATTACTGAACTTCCACTCGCCACCAGGAATTTTCAACAATTGTTGACACTGTCAGCCGGTGCTTCTTCCGACTTAAACAACGCCTCGCAGCTGGGCCGCGGACAGGTTTACATCCACGTCAATGGCGGGCGCGAAGACAACAATAACTATCTGATCGAAGGTATTTCCGTCGCCGATTATTCGTTTGGAGAGTTGACTTACACTCCGCTTCCCAACCCAGATTCAATCCAGGAATTCAAGGTCAGCACCAGTCTTTACGACGCCACTCAGGGTCGCAATGGAGGCGGTAATATCAATGCCACGCTGAAGAGCGGCACGGCCAATTTTCACGGTGACCTTTGGGAGTACTTCCGTAATACCGTGCTTGATGCGAATGATTTCTTCTTAAATCGGGCCGGGCTTCCCCGGCCCGTAATCCAGCAGAACATCTTTGGCGGTGATTTAGGCGGACCGATTGGGAGTAAAGCGAAGCTCGGCTATTTTTACGTGAACTACCAGGGAACTCGACAGCGTAGCGGGGCCTCCCCCGGCACGTACATCAACACTAGCATTCCCGTTATACCGGCGGACCGCTCCGCGGCTAATCTACTCGCGACGTTCTTCCCCAATGGAGGCCTTACTAGTATTGACCCTGTCGCGTTGGCACTGTTGAATTTCAAGAGCAGCCAGTTTGGCGGAAGTGGCGGCGGTTACCTTTCGCCCACGGTGCCCGGAACGCCGGGCTTCACTAATGGCCAACTGAATTACGGTCCACTCATCCTGAGCAGTGCCGGCAAGTTTACTGACGATCAATTCACCACCAACTGGGACCGCGAGTTCCGCGCCGGTAAAGATCGTCTCGCCTTCCGTTTCTTCTGGGCTGATTCTGAAACCTTTCAACCTTTCGGGGCTGATTCTTTTCAGATCCAGACCGGCGGCGCGCCTACGCCCAACAACCTGAATTTTCCGCTCGACATTCCATTGCATAACCGCGTAGGCAGCATCACCGAAACTCATCTTTTCTCTAATACCACGGTGAACGAGCTGCGATTTGGCCTCAATGTTATCAGTGACAAATTAAACAACCAGCCGCCGGTCACCAATTCGCAAGTCGGAATCAATATCCCCACCGCAAATGGCGACCCCAACATTTACCGCTTCACCTTCGGCAGCTGGGCCTTCGGCCCGTTTCCGCAGCAGTTGCAAAGCGCGCTTTCAGATAGCTTCGTTTTGCTGGATACTCTGAGCTGGAGCCACGGGTCTCATCAATTTCGCTTCGGCGGGGAATGGGATCGCACCACCATTCGCCGCAACCTGCCGGTCGCCGACAATGGACTCTTATTCTTCGCCGGACCGACTGGATTCTCAACTGACTTTCAAAGCTTCCTGGCTGGCGCTCCGCTCTTCGGTGAGGCTGGGGGCGGCGTAGGCAATCACGACTACCGCATTCCCGCGTACTCCTGGTTCGCGCAGGATGATTATCGCGTAAGCAAGACGCTTACCCTGAACCTCGGCTTTCGCACTGAGTTTGTGGGCGCTCCTTACGATGAGCTTTGCCACCTTGGCAATCTGGATGCTGCGCTGGCCAACACGACTGGACAACCATTCGAGTATCCGACATGCGTGAGTCGATTCAATCTTCCCGGCTTGAGTGGAACCCTCAATCAGGCCGCTCTCAAAAATGAATACGCCACGGTGTGGGAGCCGCGCATCGGCTTTGCCTACGATTTATTTGGTCATCACAACACTACCATTCGCGGCGGCTACGGCATTTACAGTGTCCGCGAGGACTTGGGCGCAGTCGATAACTTATCCTTCTCCGCGCCATTCTTTCCCATCGCGGTTAACTTCTTGCCGGGAGCAGGCAGCTTGACCAACCTCTTCCAGCCCAACCCCAACACAGGATTCACTGGAATTCCGCCGTTGGGAGTGCTGAGTCCAACCTTCGTTCCCCGAGCCGCGCTCTTTACCGGATTCGCGCCCAGTTGCACCCTGGGCAATGGAAACCGTCCACAAATCCGGATCAATGTGGCCCAGGCTTCACGGGCAATGTAAACAGCTTCATTGGCCTCCAAGTTCCATTCCACTGGATCGCGGCCACTACCCAGCAATGGAATTTTACGATCCAGCGCGAGCTGGGCAGGAATTGGTTTGCCGAGCTCGGATATGTCGGAACCAAAGGTACGCATCTGCGCTCAACATACGATCCGACCAAGCCACGCTGGCCACTCCGCAAAGCCCGGTCACGATCCCGGGAGTTAGTTGCGCGGGCGTACGCGCAGCAGGGAATTCATGTCAGATCGTAGATGCCACAGCGGAAAACGCCAATGCACGCGCACCTTACTTGGGACTTGCTCCCAGCGCATACGAATCTTTCTCTCCCAATTCCGACTCGCATTATCATTCCTTACAGGCCACGTTATCCCACCGCTTTGGCCAGGGATTGTATTGGCAGAGCGCGTATACTTTTTCCAAAGCAATCGATGATGTTTCCACCGCGACCGTGGCTTTCGATACGCGCTTCAACGATCAGAACAATGCGCGCGATTCCCGCGGTCTTTCCGACTTTGATCGACGGCAACGCTTTGTCACCAGCGCAACGTACCAATTACCGTTCTATGCGCATGCCAGCGGTTTGACCGGCGGTGCGTTGGGTGGTTGGATACTCAGCGGCGTCATCACTTTGCAATCGGGCCTGCCATTTACTCCGATCGATTCGGCCGGCGGGAGCGCGTACGCTCTCAGCAGTCCGAATCTGGCGACCCCGACCTTCGCTCCGGGATTCAGTTGTGCAAATGCCGCGACTGCAGGCGGCGTGGAGTCTCGTCTCGCTCACTGGGCGAACCCGGCAGCCTACATGCCGGATGCGGTCATACCCCTGGCCAACGGCGCGCCCGGAGACGCCACCGGTTACGGCGATGCTCCGCGCAACTGCATCATCGGACCGCCCCAGAAAAACGTGGACTTCACGATCGGGAAAACTTTTAAGTTGACCGAGCGGCAGTCTTTGCGCTTCCGCACTGACTTCTTTAACCTGTTCAACCACCCATCGTTCGCCAACCCATCGGCGACGGATGTCGAAAGTCCAAGTTCATTCACTCAAATCACCTCAGTCGTCGGCACA
>Ga0073928_10004570_pt1 | contig 20324 bp, 21 predicted proteins | sample PaiPotPPA55metaG_FD_76969 | JGI IMG/M metagenome (GOLD analysis project Ga0073928, IMG submission 76969) | Iron sulfur acid spring bacterial and archeal communities from Banff, Canada, to study Microbial Dark Matter (Phase II) - Paint Pots PPA... ...
AAAAGTTTACCCTCCTCCCCGGAGGACTTCGCCAACCAGGCCGCTCACGCCTCCCCCCGAGCGGCCTGTTTTTTGCTTCTCTACTGGTAACTGCGCGCCTCTTACTCGGCGTTCTTCACGGCAGTTCTTCGCGACCTCTGCGATTAAAAAGAATTTGACCGCTAAGTCCGGAAAGGACTCGCAAGCTCGCAGTGCAGAGCCAGGTGGCAGGTTTTTCTGGAGAGATTTGCGTCCCGCGAGTAGGATGGGTTTCATGCCTTCCACACCACCTCTTTCCCGTCGGTCGTTTCTTGCCATGTCGGCCATCTTGCCGTGGGCCTTAAAAAGCGCTGCCGCTGACCGCTCGATTCCAGTCGGGCTGGAACTCTACTCCGTCCGCGACGGATTAAAACAGGATCCCGAGGGCACCGTGCGAGCTGTCGCTCAGATGGGATATCAGGCGGTGGAGTTTTATGCCCCATATTTCGACTGGACCGACACTCAGGCAAAACAGATGCGCAAGTTGCTCGATGACTTGGGTGTCCGCTGTTACTCCACCCACAACAACGCCGATTACTTTCTGCCAAAGAACATCAATCATGCCCGCGACCTGAATGTGATTCTCGGCTGCAAGTATGTCGTGCTGGCCTGGTCCGATCCGAAGACAGGTCCCGAGGGATGGAAGGCCGTAGCAGACCAGCTGAACTCAGCCACCGAGACCCTGGAGCCCTCCGGTCTCAAGCCCGGATACCACAACCATCAGGCTGAGTTCACTGGCGCGGTCGGGCTGCGTCCCATCGATTTTCTGGCCAAGAATACTAAGCCCTCCGTGATGTTGCAGTTGGACGTTGGAACTTGCGTGGAAGCGGGTTCCGACCCCGTAGCCTGGATCCGAGCCAACCCGGGGCGCATCCGGTCCATCCATTGTAAAGAATGGTCTCCTGACCCCAATAAGGGCTACAAGGTCCTATTTGGAGAAGGGGTGGTTGATTGGAAAGGCATTTTTCAAGCTGCCGAAGGCGTAGGCGGCATTGAATACTACCTCATCGAACAGGAAGGGAGCCGGTTTTCCGAGTTGGAGACCGCGCGCCGATGCCTGCAGTCATTCCGCGCCACCCGTGGAGAGCGCTAAAATAAGTCTATGCGCAGTTTTCTTTTTGTCCTGTTGCTTGCATGCTGCGTGGCCGCATGGGCGCAGAATTCGAGCCCGTCCAGTCCTGCGCCAGCAAATTCACAGTCGCCTGATTCCGCGCCATCCAAGACTGCCCCGGCGCGAACCCCGAATCTGGCTCCGCCGCGATCCGATCGTGTCAATGCCGGTGCACTCGACGATGGACAGAGTTCGAGCAAAGACACGCTCATCGATTTAAGTCCTCCGGAAGACGACGTCAAGGCTCATCCGCAGAGTTCCGAGATCTTGATGGATGCCCAGCGCGGCTCAGGCAATCCGGATGTCGGCGAATTCCATCCTTGGAATCCGCATAAGGCGGCGAAAGATGTCGAGGTGGGAGACTACTATTTCAAACGCAAGAACTATCGCGGCGCCGAGAGCCGTTATCGCGAGGCGCTCTTCTATAAAGATAACGACGCGATTGCGACTTTTCGCCTGGCTGTTTGTCTGGAAAAAATGGATCAGCCCGACGACGCGCGCAAGGAATATGAAAGCTATCTGAAAATCCTGCCCCATGGCCCGCAAGCGGATGAAGCCCGCAAGGCCATCAACCGGTTGAAGGGCCCCGGTGACAGCGCGAAAGCCGTCCGCTGAAATTCCGCAATCCCTATGAACGGCCCCTTCGACTGCGCCCGCGCAAACTCGCAGGCCACGAATCGTTCACCTGTGCAGTTTCCGGCGTTTGGTTTTTTTCTTTTCACCGCGGGCGTCGCCCTCTCCCACGCTACTCTGCTTGCCCTCGCCCAGGATGAGAGTGGAAGGCCATTTTGGCCCGGAATGATTACGTCTCTTGGAGCCAGCCGCCTGTACTATGCCCTCAAATGCATCCAGGGATGCAAGAATGGTTTGCGTGCGCAGCGCCCCTTCGAAATTGCCGCGGATGATGAGCATGGCCGTGCCGTGCATCAGCGACCAGACTGCCAGCATGAGACGCGTATGCTCTCGTGGCATTCCTCCCAGACGTTTCGCCAGCCGTTCGCGGATGAGATTAAATGACGGCCAGGGCTCGTGCAGGGAAGGAGGTTTGCCGACGCCATCGAAAAGCACTTCGTAGGCGTGGCGGTGTTCGAGGGCAAATTCGAGCTGGCGCTCAAAGGCCTCGCGGAGCGTACGCGTCCGGCTGAGCGCGGCAAACAGTTCGCGCCGTGTCTCCAGGCGCAGGGCGCGGAGAATGTCGTCGCGATCGCGATAGCGCTCATATACCGTGGGCGTAGTAGTGCCGGCGGCCCGAGCTACGGCGCGCATGGTAAGCGCCTTTTCGCCGCCGCGCGCCCACAGGCGCGACGCCGCGTCGAGAATACGCTGTTCCAGATCGGGGTCGGGATGTCGTGGCACGCTGATTCCGCTGATCGAAATGAAGTTGCGAAGTTTAATTACGCCGCTCGACCGGTCTACTTCTCCACTCTGATGAATTCGCCCGTGGAGGCATTGACCGACACCGCCAGCTTGGCTCCCTCACGATTGGCGCCGTAAATCACGTGCCAGACTAACTCATTCGTATTGTGGTTCCAATCGCACACGTAGATGACCGGCGTGTCGGGCGCCTTCTCCAGAACTTTGTCGCCGCCATGTTTCTGCGCCGTTCCGAAAGCCTGATCCGAATCGATTTTGAGAAAGGCGATGTCAAACACTTGCGTGTTCGAGTTCGATGGATTGTAACTGTCCTCAATCCCGGGATTCACCCCGCGTGCCGGCGCTCCATCGGCCGCACTACCCGACCAGGTGTAAGATTTCACGGAGCGTTGCGTCGCCGAAGCGAAACTACCGCGCCAAACCGCCCACTTACCATCGTGACCATTCCCGTCGCTCGTCGCCATCGAATCCAGGCGGTAAGGCTTCGCATCCGGCTTCCAGCCGCGGGCCGCGATGTATACCTTCTGAAAAGCGGAACGACCGGTGATAAGTTCGGGACCCTCAGGCTTCGGCGGTTCCGCGGGTTTGCTGGGTTCCGAGGAGCACCCGTAGAGAGCCCCCAGCAGTGCGACCATCAGCGCGGCACATGAAAACCTGTATAGGATTTCGCGCCCCCGGCGCCTCCCGCTGTGAAACCGATCTTGACTTCCCGGGTTCCGCTCAACTGACCAAGCCGTTTCCAACATCTCCACTGAGCTCGCGAGCGGCTGGTGCGCGAAGCTGGCCATCTTCATGGGCATCCTTCCTGTGATAACGTGGATGGGTTTTGTTGTCGCGCAACATTCTAACTGAAAGATCCAAAAAGGCTAAGTAACACTCGTGCACCCGCATCTCGAGAAATTGCAGCGGGAAATTGCCGGGGCGATCGCTGCAATGTCGGTCGAGCAGTTGAGCCGGCATCCCCCCGGAAAATGGTGCGCCGCCGAAGTTCTGGAGCACCTGTATTTGACCTACACCGGAACGCTGAAGGGATTTCAGCGCGTGTCTGAAGCGCGCAAGCCCTTGACTACGACCCAAACCTGGAAGCAGCGCGGACGGACGCTGATCGTAGTGGTCTTCGGACACATGCCCTCAGGCAGGGAAGCGCCTCCGCTATCCCGTCCGCGAGGATTGCCGCCTGAGAAAGTGTTGGCCGAGATTGGGCCGAAAATCGGCGAGATGGACGACCAGATCGCGCTCTGCGAACAACATTTTGGATCGCGCCGCAAACTGCTGGACCACCCCATCCTCGGTCCACTCACCGCATCACAATGGAGAAAGTTCCATCTGGTGCACGGCCTGCACCATGTAAAACAAATTCGGCAGCTGCGAAAGTTCGCGGTCGAAAAGTAGCGCCGGCGTCCCGCCGGCTGTCCCGGGGGCGCCTCGCCCGCGGGTTGGGAAAAGCGAGAGCTGCTTTCCGGATTCTGAAATTGCAGCGGTCTCGCGCGGCCAAAACAAATCGAGCGCCGGCGCGACCCGGCGCTCGAGTTCTTGCAATCCTACTGTGCTTGCGGTTCGCTGACTGAAGCTGGCGCACCCGCTTTGCGTGCATCTTCCTGAAGATCGTCGAGTTTCTGCTTGGCGTCGTCCAAAGCTTTCTGCTTGTCGGCAATTTGCTGCTTGTACTGGGCGTCCTGCTTATCCCAGTTCGCCTCATTGCGCATGCGGTTGCCGGCGTCGGCGTACATGGCGGCGGCCCGAATCTGATATTCCCGCTGCAGCACGTCGAGTTCGCGCGCCAACAAATCAATCTGCTCTTTCTGGGCCGCAACCTTATCGCCCCATTGCTTGGCCGCAGCTTGCTTCGTCGCTTCATCCTCGGGAGACTTGGCTTCGCTGCTGGTCAATGGAGCTTTTTCTCCCGTCCCAGTCTTGGCTGTTTCGGTCTTCGCTTCGTTTCCAGTTTTGCTTTCTGTACCGGCTTTGTTGTCGGTCGTAGCTTTGGCTTCGCCCGCAGCTGGAGCCGCGTTCTCCGACTGACCCGATGTGGTGTCAGCGGTATTGTTGCTGGCGGGTGCCGGCGTCTGGCCTATGACAGAGAGCTTGTCTTGCTTCGGCAGATTGTCGTTATCGTAAACCTTCGGCGTAGCCTTGACCCCGGGATCCTTGCGGACTTGCCGGGCATAGTCTCCCAGCGACGAGCCAGAGGACGAACTCTGCGAGGTCGAAGGAGCCTGATTCTGGGCGCTGGCCGAAATTCCGGCAAGAACGAGAACCAAGAGTCCAACTCTACTGCATGCCATATTTTTCATAACTCCCCTTTTCCCTTACTCTGATTCTGTCCGCTTACTGCGATCAAATCGTTCTACTGCTTAGAACGTACTGCCTGCGGCCGCTCCCTGCGCGGCGCGCTTTCTATTCAGGAACCCTCCCATGCTTTGGTCCAGTTGCGCAGCCTCGTGCGCAATGTCGATGGCAAGTTGCTTCGCCAGTTCCGCATCGCGGCTGTCGGCCAGTTGCGATGCGTAGCCGGAAATCGTGGTCAGCGAGTTGCGCAACTGCAGCGCCATTTCGGCTGAAAGCTCACTCTGCAACTGCTGCTGGCAGAGCATCTCTTCCATCTCGGTGCGGTCGTTGATGAGGCAGGCGACCCCGAGCAGGCCGCCATCCACCGCCGGCACAGCGGAAACCGTGACGGCGATGAACCGCTTCTCTCCCGCCGGAGTTTCATATTCCGCCTCAACTTCTCGCCGCTGGCTGCCTTCGCGCAATACGGCGCTAATCTCATCCGTCAGAAGGACGGATTCAGCCTCGTTACTGCTTCCATCCGCCCGGAGGGGAGACGCTGCCGATTGAGCAGAACGCACGACCGCATAACGAAAAATATCTTCTGCTCCCATTCCTGTCGTGGAAGCGAAACCCAGTATTTCCTTCGCGGCGCGATTCGACGTTTTTACCAATCCATTGGTTGCGAAGACCAACACGCCGCAGGAAAGATTGGAAAGCACCGCCTGGCTGAAATTTTCGCTGGTGCGGGCGCGGTGCTGCTCGGCTTGGGATTGCACCTGCAGTTCATGCTTCTGCTGCTTCAGTTGCTGGATCACCGTGTTGTACAGATGCAGCGGCAACGTCTCCAGCGATGGCGACGCGTTGGGGGAAAAGTTGCCCTCTTCCGCAATGTTTTTTCGTAACAGACGGATGAACAACAATCCAGCCAAAAAGGCGCTCCCGGCGCAAACCAGCACCAACATCGCCCGCAGCAGCACCGGATTGGCCAGCATTCTCACCACAGCCCTCCGTACCAGTGCAGGAACCGGTCCCCGAAGAAAAATGCGATCATCGCCATGCCTCCCAGAAACACGCCAAAAGGCATCTGGTAATGGCGGTAGACCACTTGTGCCGATTGCCATCCGCGACGCCGGGCCGCTTGAGCATTTGCCAGCGTCTTCATAAAGCGATGGGTGCGCTTCATCCAAACCACGAATACCGTGCTCAACCCACACACGGAGCCCGCCAGCGAAGCGGTAAAAATCGTAAAGACAGTCAGCTTGATTCCCAGGAACGCGCCCACCATCGCCATCAGTTTGACATCGCCAAACCCCATGCCCTCCGCACCGCGCCAGCGCAGATAAATCGCTCCCGCTCCGTAAATGAACGCCGCGCCCACCACCGCGCCCAGCAGGGAATCGAGCAAAGACAGAAGCTGCAAAGTGACGTCGCCGCTGAAGGGCAGATTCACCACTCCCGGCAGAAATTGAGATGCCAGATCATTCACCGGAACCAATAGACTGAAAATCAAGCCCAATGCAAGTCCCGGCAGCGTCATCTTGTCTGGCAGCAGCTTGGTTTCCGCGTCCGTGAAGATCAGACCCAGCAACAAAAATGCGAGCGTGCAATATTTCAACGTCGTAAGCGTCGGCCCGAAAAACCAGTAGCACGCCAGAAACAGCAATCCCGTAAATAACTCAATCATCAGGTAGCGCGGGGAAATTCTTTCTCTACACTGCCGGCAGCGCCCGCCCAGAACCAGCCAGCTCAGGACCGGAAGATTGTCATAGAAAGCGATCGGTTGCTTGCATGTAGGGCACGCCGAACGCGGCGTCACTACCGACAAGCCCAGTGGCAGCCGATAGATGCACACATTCAGAAAGCTGCCGAAGGCCAGCCCGAAGAGAAAAATCGCCGATGCCAATACTGGATCCACGTGATCTTCTTTAGCTTGCGGGAGCGCCCGCACCTTCGGCGCAAGCATCTCCTAAAGAACGCTGACTTTCCTGGTTCTTGGTTGGATTATAAGTCGATAAGATCAGCGAGACTAAGGTACTGAAGTCACTGGCCCAACGGCCATGGGGCAGTAAGACCTTGACCACCAGGCATATGCTGCCTCGCAGCACGTCCGTGGTGCAGCTTACTCTCGTTCCCATCAGCGACAACAAAGCTCTTGACCGCGGAGATCGCAGAGCAAAATCCGCCAAGGTCGCAAAGAAAATCTTCCAGATTCCTGAGCACGCCTTGTCTCTCGGCGTCCTCTGCGAATTCCTCAGCGAACTCGGCGGTCAAAAGCTTCGGCCGACACAATCCCAACGTTGGAAGCAAGGACGGGGGCTCGGAAGCTGCTTACCTCACGGAAAAACGAAACGCAACAATTCTCCCTCTAGCGCCTGTGCACAAGGCTCTTGGGCCGGAAATCTTCCTCTCCAGAAATTCCACGCTGCAGGAATCAGTCGGGTCTGTGCGGTTGGAACCTCCATCCACCCCTGCGCCGTTTCTTCGCGCAGAAAGACAGAAAAAGCAGGGGCAGAGTTCCATGCCTGCAATGACTCCGACTTCCACTCAAACAAGCTGGCCGCCAGTTTCTCGGTGAGCGATTCACACGGATCGAGACTCAGGATCCATTCCGTGCGCACGAATTGAAGATAATCTTGCGTTGCTAATCCAGCCGTGGCGTGCACCACTCTCGCGCCATATTCGCGAGCGATTCGAACCGTAGAATCCCGCGAGCTATGGTCCACCACCAAAATATCGTCGCAAGCGTAGAGCGTCTCCAGAGCGCGCCCCAGCCTTCGACCATCATTTTCGGTATGCAGCAGCGCCGTAATCGAAGGCATGCAAAGTTCTGTATGTGGCGCGGGCGCCTCCGCCCGCGAACTGCCAGCAGCAAAAGTAGCGCCGCACGGGCGAGGGTGCCCGCGCCACAACAGAATCGTCAATCTCCAAGCTTCGGCCGGTTTGCGTCTGGACTCGATGCCTGCACCACGGTGATCGGCGCCTGCAGCGTAAAGTTCAGCACCGTCTCCGACGGAAGTTTAATCTGCTGGCTTTTGGAAGCCGCCTGGGCTCCGCCTCCTACCCCCGCTCCGGCCGCCGTCCCGATCGCTGCTCCTTTACCCCCGCCCGCGATCGCGCCAATGATTCCGCCAACAATAGCGCCACCGCCAACCTTTTCTGCCGTGTTCTTGCCGCGCGACTTTCCCTCTTTCCGATATTGATCCGTCTGCAGGCTGTAAGTCTTGCCGCCGGACGAAAGACTGTCCAGTTGCAGCACCACCACCGACTGCCCCGCAAACTTGCCCGCGCTTTTCACGTCGACCAGATGTCCCTTGACTTCCGTACCAACCGGCACAGCCTGTTCCCCATCTGACGTCAAGGGAGCGTTGAGTGTCGCACGGAACGTGTCCCCACTCTGATTCTTCTCGCTGTCGATCGGATCGATCAGTCGCACCGCCAGTTGCGTTCCCTGATCGATGATTAGTCTTTTCGGCGCCGGCGGAGGTGGAGGCGCAGTCTGCGCCGGCGCCGCATTGTTCGATGGAACCTCTGAGATCGACGGCGGCGCGTCTGAAACGGAATTGTTATCCGCGCTCATCTGGCTCGAATTCGAGTCATTGACGGAACCCTTGTCGGCGTCGGAATCCTCAGACCGCCGAGCCTTCCTGTTTTTTCTGCCCAAACCCCTGCTGCTCGGCTCGGTCAGCACCGTTTTTGAAGCCTGAGTTACAGGAGGAGCCGCGACCGCGGCGGCGGGCGTATTCCCCACCTGCAGGTTGTTGACAACCTCCCTCACCCCAGCCACCGACGCCGCCTGCCGGCTCGCCGCCTCCCGCTGCGCTTCACTATCCACGGTGCCCCCCAGCGTCACCACGCCGTTGTTTGCCTGCACCGTTAGCTGCTTGGCCGAGAGCCCGGAATCCTGGCTGAACTTGCCTTGAATCTCGCTGGAAATCTTCGTGTCACCGGGCTTCTTACCGCAGCCGATTCCTGCACCCAACAGCGCCAGCACCAACCACAAATATAAAAAGGACGTTCTCTTCATACTCAACTCCTGATGCTCGACTCCTGAAATTGGCCAGAACAGGCGGGCCCGTAAAGATACAGTTTAGATGCAGTGAGTGGTTCTTGCAGATGTAAACGGGCAAAATAGCAGTTGCGGGCCGGTATCCTATCCTGGGGGTTCGTTGCCCGCGGCGATTACGGCAACGGATCTCCGTGCTTCAGGCAATCGAGCGACGTCCCGGTGCGTACCTGCCGCATTTCTCCACTCTCGTTGGCGCAGTAAATTGCGGATCCCTCCGGCATGCGCGGGTGGCGCGGCACGGCAGTCAGAAAATAGGCAGCGTCCTTCGCATCTTCGTCTCCTGAATTGCAGTCGCTGATCTCGAACATGTACGCCGACTCCGCAATCCGCTGATAGAAGGCCCGCTTTTCGGCTTCGGTGGTGCCTTCCAGGCCGTCCTCGACGAGTTCGTTGGTATGGCAAGCATAGAGGCCGTTCTTGCCGTCGCGGCGATATTGGTCCTCGATGGCGATCAGTTGAATCAGAATCGTGCGCGCGGTGTGTTCCGCCTCCGCTGCTTCGCCTTGGTCGAGCGGTTGCTCGCGGTCGGAGGATCGGAAAAAACCCTGCACCATCGCATCGCGTTGAAACGAGATTGCCATTTGACGAAAAGCCGTCCAGAAAATAAATGTCGCGCTCAAAACCACTAGTAGCTGAACGTAGGCGATCCACAGCGCTGCCCGCGCCATCGGCTGGCCATTCTTCGGACGGTCGCCGCTTTGTTCCGCGATGTGGCCCATGATGATGGCGGCGAGTCCCAGGGGTGGAAGAAACGCAAAGATGCTGAGGATCAGCGCCGCGCGGGCGAGTGCATGCCTGCCGGCGCCGGAGGGTGCCGGCTCTGTTGCAAGGTTCGGAATGGGGTCCCCGGCGTCCATCGCTTGATCTACTCTCTATTCAACAATTTCCCCCTGCGACGGGCACGTATCGTGCTGAAAGAGAATGGCGATGTTCATGTCGTTCGTCTGCTTGTCATCGTTGTACTTGCGAATGATGCCGGTCTGGTTCAGACAATAAACCGGCGAATCCGGAGGATTAAAGTCGCTGCGCGGGATCGCGGTTACCGCATACCGATTTTCATTCTCACGGTTTCCCCGGCACTGTGCAATCTTGATCTCGTACCGCGAATCCCGCAGGTGAGCGCCCAGTTCGCTTCCTTCGCTCGCCCCCGACTCCAAGAGGTACATCTGACAGGCATAGCCTTCATCGGGATGGGCCGCCAGATATTCGCTCTGCCGGACGGCGATCAGATGCAACGCGTCTACCGCATTCTGACGATGCTGGTTAATCTGGGCCGCGCTGGGATGGTAGGGATCACCGTACTTAAAGCGCGCCACCAGCGCAGCGCGCGCGTCCGGATGCCGATCCAGTTCGCGATTCAGGCCGAATAACTCCACCACCACGGCGAGACAAACAAGTCCAACCACCGCAAGTTGAAGATAGCTGAGAATCAGGCCCGCAAATGCCAATCCCGTACCGCGTTGGCGCCCCACGCTCTTCGCAATCTGGCGGCGCGATATGTGCCCCATGACGACCGAGGCAATTCCCACCGGAAGAATGAACGCCAGGAAACTCAACCCGAAGCTGGCGATCGCCATCGTGTTCGTAACCGGCGGTCTATTGGAGGGCTGGCTTGGAATAGGTGCGTGCGGCGGGGAAGGCGATGAGTTCGGCATTGCCGGCTGCGAAGCTGCCGCAGCGCCGGTCAGCGGCCTCGCACAAAACCGGCAAAACTTCCGGCCTTCAATATTCTCGCGACCGCAGTTTGGGCAGACCATGCCTTAACCTTCGGGGAGAAGTCGAATTGTTGGCCAGCTCGCGCCTAGTGAACAAACTTGTAATCGACGATGGACGCCGCCAGTTCGCCATTCTGATCCACGGGCTCCTCTGCGTCTGTGGCCCGCATCACGCGACCCTGGCAGATGACGTTGCTGTTCTTCTGTCCGGAAATTTCTTCTGGCATCTCAAACACCATCTCGATCAGCGCGTTGACCGGGAGTTGCGCCGGCCCGTTGAAAAGCACGCCACTCTGGCTGATGTTTTCGATAATGCCCTCGTACCAAGTGCTGGTCTTGTTGACGCGGTAGCGCAACGGGATGTCAAGCTTGAGCCGGCGTGCGCGCGGCACCCACGAAGGCCGTTTCTCCCGCGCATGGCTCCGCCGAATGCCGGTCTCCGGCTTGGCATGCTCCACCCGTTCGGTGCGGCGCATGGTAGCCCAGTCGTACTTGTATTCCGCGGCGCACAGCAGGCAGACCTGGTAGTAATTGCCATCGCCGCCACGGCGCGGCCAGGAAAACTCGTGAGAGCAGCGCCCCAGCATAAGCACATCCATGAATTTTTGCGGCATTGTTATAACGTCCGGGTTGAGGAACCTTCGGATGCAGGCCCATCATCTCCCGTAGATGAGACTTTGGGTAGGTTACTTTCGTGCAAAGTTTGCCATGTCACTCCAATAAATCAAATGAATACAAGCGTTTACCCTGTGGAAACCAGAAAGCCTAATCCCTGTTTGCCGATTTGATGATGCCTCAGGGCAGCAGTGCACGGAGGCGGCACAGTCTCTCATGCCCCAGAAATTCATTCCCTCCGTGTATCATCGCCCCCATGGACGGAGCTTCTCCCGACGTCACGGCATTCATCCTGGCTGGCGGCAAGAGCACCCGCATGGGCGCCGACAAGGCTTTCGTTACTTTGGATGGCCGGACGCTGCTGGAGCGCGCGTTGCAACTAGTCCGTTCCGTCTCGCCAGACGTGCGCATCGTCGGTGACCCCGCAAAGTTCGAGCTTTTTGCCCCCGTGGTCGAAGATACATTCCGCGATTGCGGTCCGCTGGCAGGAATCCATGCCGCGCTGCGCTCGTCGGCCAGGGAACTGAATCTGATCCTGGCCGTGGACGTCCCATTTGTTCCACCGTCGCTGTTACAGTACATGATCATGCGCGCAAAAAACTCCGCCGCGACCGCGACCGTGCCGCGAACGAATGGAGGCTGGCAGCCGTTGTGTGCCGTATATCGCCGCCCGTTCGCCGACGCCGCCGAGAAAGCCCTGCGCGAAGGTCGCTACAAAATCGACGCACTGTTCACTGCCCCACAAACGCAGGCCATTGAAGAGGGAGAGCTGATGAACGCCGGCTTCTCCGAACAAATGTTTCGCAACCTGAACACGCGTACAGAATTGGAAGCGGCAAAAACAGAAGATGTGACCCGCTGAACAATTGCACAGGTCCTTCGCGCAAAAACGCGCTCAGGATGACAACCCTGTAATGGGAACGACGAAAGAGTCCAGAGCTAAAAGCTAGGAGCCAAGAGCTATTCATGCCCAACGATCCCAAACCCGCGCCCTACATCGAGTTCAAAGAAGTCTCCAAGGCCTTCGGCGACAACATCGTCCTCGATCGCGTGAGCTTCGATGTGCTGCCGGCGGAAACGGTCTGCATTTTGGGGCGCAGCGGCGTAGGCAAATCCGTGTCGTTGCATCACATCATGGGATTCCTGAAGCCTGACTCGGGTCGCGTCATCGTCGCTGGACAGGACATCACCGACTACACCGAGGAACAACTGGAACTGATCCGCAAGAAAGTCACCATGGTCTTCCAGAACGGAGCGCTGTTCGATTCGCTCACTGTCGGCGAAAACGTGGCTTTCCCGCTGCGCGAAAGCCGCGAACTGGATGAAGAGCAAACCTATCAGATCATCGATGGCCTGCTGCAGATGGTCGGCGTGCAGGAAATGCGCGACTTGCTTCCCTCCGATCTTTCCACTGGCATGAAGCGCTCCGTCGCCATTGCCCGCGCCCTGGCCGCGCGCCCGGAATGCGTTCTCTACGATGAGCCCACTACCATGGTCGATCCGCTGATGGCGCAACTGCTCGGCGATTTGATCAAGCGCCTGAAGATTCAACTGAACCTGACCAGCATTGTCGTGACCCACGACATGCGACTGGCCAAGAAGCTCGCCGACCGTGTGGTGTTTCTGCACGAGGGCAAAGCAATCTTTTTCGGCCCCTACACGGAAATGGAAAAATCCCCCGAGCAAATCATTCAGGAATTTTTGGAACTGGATGAAGTGAAGTTGGAGGTCTGAGCACTCGGTAACTGGCTGCCCTCCAACCTTACACAATTCCTTAGCCGGGTTGAGCCAACCAAACAAAAGAAGACCTGAACGCTTCTTCTGCGCGCCAACGCCTGACCACTAACTCGCAGTGAATACGTTCAAAACCCTTGCTGCACCAGGTCTTCCACGGTTAAGGAACTCTCGGCGTCGGTCTTCCTCATAATCATCTTCTCGACGTACTTCGCGACAAGGTCAGCTTCCAGATTGACCGGATCGTCAGGTTTCAGGGAATGCAGATTCGTCATCTCCACAGTATGTGGAATGATGGCGATGGTGCAGCGCTTGTTTTCCAATTGTGCAACCGTCAAGCTGATGCCCTCGATGGAAATCGAGCCCTTGTAAACCGTATATTTTTCGACCTCCTCAGGTAATTCAACATGCAGCCACCAGTTTTCCGAATCGGCGATGCGTTCGAGCGCAATCAGCTTGCCGACTCCGTCGACGTGTCCCTGCACGATGTGTCCGCCGAAGCGCCCGTCGGCCTTCATGGGCAATTCAAGATTTACCAGCGCACCTTCTTGAATGCGCGAGAAGGACGTTCGCATCCAGGTTTCCGGGGCAAGATCGGCGCAGAACGAATCCGGCATAATATCGAGCGCGGTGAGGCAAACGCCGCTTACCGAGACGCTGTCGCCAGTCTTGAGTTCTTTCGGAGAATGCTCGGCGGTTACAGTAATTCGCCGATTTTCCCCACGCTGCTCGATGCGAGAAATGCGTCCCACTTCTTCCACGATGCCAGTAAACATGAGGCCCTCTCCGATAAACAGAACATCATAAACCCGTTCACCACAGAGTCACAGAGACACGGAGAAGAACAAATCATGACTTGGTTTTCTCTGTGCCTCGGTGTCTCCGTGGTGAAAAGACTCACTCCCCATACGGATCGCGCACATAGCCTTCCACGGCAAAGTCTTCCCCGAAGCGATGCAGATGGATGCGCTTGACCTGCGTGGCCTGATTCATGTGCACGAATCCCGCTCCCGCGGCGAAGGGGATCGAACCGGAACCCGCAAGGATCTTGGGAGCGTAATACAGAAAAACCTTGTCGACGATGTTCGATGCCAGCGCGGCCCAGTTCACGGTTGCTCCGCCTTCGATCATCACCGATGTAATTTCGAGTTGTCCCAGGCATCGCAGAATCGTAGGCAAGTCAGGTCGTCCATCGGCTTCTACCGCAGGAACGGTTTCGATGCGGATTCCCAGTCCTTCGAGTTGCGCTTTCTTTCGCTCATCTGCCTCCGCGCAGAAAACCAACACATCGTTGTTTCGAGTCGCCGCAGCGTTCTGCACCAGCCTTGATTCGAGCGGTAGGCGTAGGCGCGAGTCGAGGATCACTCGCAGCAGCGGACGTCGCCGCGGACGGCCGCTGCGGTCGGTGAGCAACGGATCATCCGAGAGGATCGTTCCCGCACCAACCATTAGCGCATCGTTCTGATGACGCAACTGCTGCACGTGTGCGCGCGCGACTTCGCTGGTTACCCATCCTCCGGGAGGAATTCCGTCGTGCCGTTCCAGCACTTTGGCAGGCGGCGGAGCGATCTTACCGTCGAGGGTCATCGCGGCTTTCAACGTGACCAGAGGCGTGCCGTGACGGATGTATCGAGCGAAGGCTTCATTCAGGCGGCGAGCTTGCTCTTCTAGTCTTCCGACTTCGACTTGTACGCCAGCGGCGCGCAACTTTTCGAATCCTTGCCCGCTTACTTTTGGATTGGGATCGGGCATCGATGCCACGACGCGATGAATTCCCGCGGCAATCAGCGCGTTGGTGCAGGGCGGCGTGCGGCCTTGATGCGCGTGCGGTTCGAGGTTGATGTAAAGAGTTCCGCCTCGCGCGTTTGGGCCTGCAGCCTCGAGTGCAAGAACCTCGGCGTGTTTCACGCCGCTATAAGTGTAGCTTCCAGTTCCGACCACGTGGCGTTCAGCGTCAGCAATCACCGCGCCGACGTAGGGATTGGGAGAGGCGAGACCCAAGCTTTGACGTGCGAGTTCCAGAGCGCGGTGGAGAAACTGTTCGTCTGCGGCGTTGCCTTGCATTGAGAGAGAGAAATCTAACACGGACAGCAGGCTCGCACTTGCTCACAAAAAACCTGGACCGCAGAGGACGCTAAATAAAGCAGCCAAGGACGGGGAGACGAGCGATACTCCGATTCCCTAGGTTCGGCGCGGAGGAAAGCTTTGGTACGAATCGTCTTCGACCTCGGCGACTGCGGAGCCGCTGCGTCCCTTAGGACCGCGACGCAGGGGAGCCATGGCATAAGCGTACGGATCGCCGGGAGGCGCGGGCTTTCTGCCTAGCAGGCGCTTCAGGAAATCGAGTATGAGCTTGAATCGCGAATATTTTTCGTCAGCACCGGACATATGCGCTCCTATTCAAACAACGAGTCCACAAATTCTTTTGGATCGAAGGGCAGCAGGTCTCCGGCCTTTTCGCCGACTCCGACATATCGTACGGGCAATCCTAATTCGCGTGAGATTGCGACCACAACTCCGCCTTTTGCGGTTCCGTCGAGTTTGGTCAGGACGATGCCGGTGACTCCTGCTGATTCGGTGAACATGCGCGCCTGCTGCAGGCCATTTTGGCCGGTGGTTGCGTCCATCACAAGCAGAGTCTCGTGGGGCGCTCCGGGAATGATGCGCTGGGCGGTCCGCCGCATTTTGTCGAGCTCCGACATCAGGCTGGTCTTGGTGTGAAGACGGCCTGCGGTATCGACAACGACGTAATCGGCTTTGCGTGCTACCGCGGCTTGGAGGGCGTCGAATAATACTGCCGAGGGATCGCCTCCGGGTTTGGTCTTGATCACTTCGGTTCCGGTGCGCGATCCCCAAATTTCGAGTTGCTCGATGGCGGCGGCGCGGAATGTGTCGGCTGCGCAGAGCAGGACGTTTTTTCCTTGCGAGCGGAAGACTTGAGACAGTTTGCCGATCGTCGTGGTCTTGCCTGTGCCGTTTACGCCGACTACCAGAATCACTTCCGGGGTGCCATCTACTTTGCTGACGGGGCGCGTGTTCGCGGCATTCAGAATGGCCAGCAACTCTTCTTTTAGTAGGCGCTTGAGTTCCTGAACGTCTCTAATCTGTTTGTGGTTGGCTTTTTCGCGGAGCTTGCCGAGGACTTCTTGTGTGGTTGTACTGCCTAAATCGGCGGCGATCAGCGTGGACTCGAGATCGTCGAGGGTGCTGGCGTCGATTTCTTTTCCGAAGGAGATGACTTCGTCGATGCGCTCGGCGAGGTTTTCGCGGGTGCGGGTGACCGCCTGCTTCATGCGGTCCACGAAGCTGGGCTTTCGTTCTTCGGTAAGGCTGCCGAATAGGGTCTGGATCATAAAGACTTACGAGTGATTATACGAGCATCGGCTGCGAGGGCGAGGGCGCCCACGCGACAGCCGGCGGGCCGCCGGCGCTACTTGGGCAGTCCATGACTTTGGGACCGGCTCTGGAAATCTCTTGCCAATATAGTGTTGTCAGGTTTGCCCTTTGATTCGTTGGCGTATTTTTGTTTCGGGAAACGCGGCGAATTTTTGGGGTATCCCCCCTCTCCCACCCGCCCGGAAAGGCTTGACTGGGGCGGGGTTTGCAAAGATGCTTTGCAAAATCCCGAGCGGCAATGAGTTAGAGCTCAAAATCTTGATAACAAGCGACTTGGACGATTCTTTAGGGTCTTAGCATGCACCGCCTTCGCCTTGGCTATGATCTGCTTGTTTGGAAGTGGGGGCGCAAGTTCAGATGTCACCCACGGGGGCTTCGATATTGTGGAAAAAAGAGGGGCTCGTTGCACCCTCTTGGAGGCTTGCATTGAGCACCCTGTCGCGAGCATCGGTACTACCCTTAGCGGCTAAAGCCCTCGTTCATTTTGCGCGGCTTGCGGCGCGGCTAAAAAGCCGCGCCCTGTCAAAGCAACGCCGGACTTTTTCTACTGAACGGTTGGGCCACCGGTCTGGCGCACGAACCAGGTGCGAGCCGAGCCGCTGGGTAGGTTGCTGTTGTGGTCGTCTGGGTAGACGATGTATTCGTTGCCATCGAGGTAGACGTCGGGGGTCCAATATTCGGCCATGTTGCGTGTGCCCGAGGCGCAGGCCAGTCCGTTGTTGCAGATCGGGCCGACGTGATTGATGCCTGTAACAGCGCTTTGCGCAAAGTTCGGAAGGTTAGCGAAGACGTTCGTGGACTGCGCCATGAAGACTTGCCATTGTGCCGTCGTGTCCAGCACATTGGAATCGCTCGAACCCAGCCAGGTGACGTTAACTTTTCCGTAGGAGCCGGCCGTTACCCAAGGTTGCATTGCGCTTCGTGTATTGGATCCGTTGTTGACACGGACGGGTTGAGTCCACGAAGCACCCAGGTCCTTCGAACTGCTGAGGAAGACATGGTGAGCGTCGGAGAAGACGACGTGGAGTCCGCTTCCCGCGTCGATGGCGACCGCAGCGAAGATGTTCCCCAAAATCGGTGCTCCAACTGGCGCCGCATAGATCTGCTTGAGCGTCCAGGTAGAGCCGCCATCGGTTGAGCGGGCAATATAGACCTGAGTCTCAGTGCTGTCGAAGAAGACGGTATATACGTAGCCGTTCCTGGGATCGACCGCAATGTTTCCCTGATCGCCGGGCTGGACGCCGAGCGCCTGAGTCGTGATCTCTACCGGGGCGCCAAAGGTGATGCCGCCGTCGATGGACTTGACCACCAAGATGCTCTCGGTGCCGCTGGAAAGCGCACCGAGTTGCTTATAGGTCAGGTAGACAACGTTGTTGCCGTAGTTGGCGATCCATTGGCGATCGTCGCCGACGATGTTGCTGGCCACTGGGTTATCGATCCAAGTATTGCCGCCGTTGGTGGAAGTGCATTGCGTGGTCGAGCCGAGCCAGAGCGAATTCATCCATACGGTACCGTTGGGGGCAATTGCCAGATCCTCGTCTCCGCCGCCAACTCCGGCCCCAGTGGCGCCTGCCATCGCTGCTGCTTGAGCGCCGTCCGGCTCACCAAGATAGTTGAAACTGTTGCCGCCATTCATCGACTGCCATACGTCCACTCCGCCGGGCACACCTTCGATTGCCGCAACGTAGAGGTTTCCAAGCGGATCGTGGCCGATGCGAGGTTCGACGTCCTGGTCGTTGGTTATGATGACGCTTCCGTCCGTATTCTGGATATCGGTGGGACGGTTTAACTCGAAAGGCGTGCTGAAAGTGAACTTGCCGGTTTGATAGCGAGCTCGTCCGCTGGGTACCGCGGGATACGGAGAGATGCTGGCGTTGCCAGAGTAGGTGGAGTTCACTGCCGGGGAAGCGACGATCCATACCGTGTAGTTGCCGGCGGGAAGCTGGCCTGCGTCAATGTTCTCCCAAGTCGCGAATGACTGCGCTGAAGAGGCGACCAGATTTCCGCTGGAGTCGTAGATGAACAGGTCGAACTCGTTCAGATCGGAGGCCCAATTGATGCCGATCTGGACTTCGTCGTTGGGGTAAGTCGTATAGAAGTTGGCGGGGATGTTCACGCTCAAGTTGAAGCTGTCGCAGGTAAGGGTGGTACAGAGGGTGGTGTTGACTGGGCTGGTATCAACGGTGTTGCCAGTGTAAGGGCCACCGGTCCAAGTCACGATTGAGCCCGCGGAAGCTAGCGTGCCGGTGGTGGGGGTGGCGGCGAAGAGGGTAGAAGTTGCGAGGAACAACACAAGTACAACGAAGAACTTGCGCATGAGGCGCTCCTGTTCGGCGGCGTTGTAGACGAGTGGCGCTACTGTTGTTCGTAGTACAACCAACATATATATATTTGCTTTCACAGCGTTATACATAGAGGCGTTGCCTTAAGTAGTTGTCTGTAGCGCTACGGGAAACCACCGAGCCCGGGGTCGATCTTGAGGCTATGTGCAGAGTTTTGTTGCACCCGCTGCGATCGTTCTTCGCCACGCCGGCTAAAGACGGCGAATGCATGGGCGGCTCCAGCTGCGATGCAAGCAGGCGAGCACAAGCAAGTTTCGTAATGTTTTGCAGCAGCAGCACGGGCGTCTCAATCGCCTGAAGGGATGGGCGCGATTCAATCTTGAGTAACCCTTGCCGATCACATCCGGGCCGGCTGAACGTCTAACAGCCGGAAACCTTTTACCAACGAAGCAGGGAAAGCGTGGCGTGCGAAGATACAATGCGAGTAGCGGTCCGCCCGGAGCACATGCCAACGTCGACGCTTCGCAGAATTTTCAAGGCATTTCAATATCGAGACTTCCGTCTGATGTGGTTCGGCGCCTGTACGTCCAGTATCGGCACCTGGATGCAGATTGTGGCGCAGGGCTGGCTGATTTATCGGCTGAGCCACTCGGCGTTTCTGCTGGCTCTGGACCAATTTTTGGGCGGCATTCCAATTTTTCTGTTCTCGTTGATCGGCGGGGTAGTAGCGGACCGGACGGAGCGGAGGAAGATTCTGTTGGTGTCGCAATATGTGCAGATGGCAAGCGCCGGAGTGCTGACGGTGCTGGTGACGGCCGGCTGGGTGCACGTGTGGCAGATTCTGTGTCTGTCATTCGTTTCAGGGCTGGCGCAGGCGTTTGGCGGACCGGCGTACCAGGCGCTGATTCCGACGTTGGTGGATCGCGAGGACATGCCCAATGCGATCGCGCTGAATTCGATTCAGTTCAACATGGCGGTGACGATTGGTCCCGCGCTGGCGGGGCAGGCTTTGGCTAGGTTGGGGGAGAAGTGGTGCTTTGGGTTGAATGCGGTTTCCTTTCTGGCGCCGATTATTTCGCTATCGATGATCTCGGCGCGGTATCTGCCGGCAACAACCACCGAGTCGATGTTCAGCAGCCTGAAACAAGGCATCAGGTTCGTACGCAAGCAGGGCTCGATGGAAGCGCTGACGTTGCTGGCGTTCTGCATGACGGCATTGAGCATGCCGATGCGAACTTATATCCCGGTGTTCGTGAAAGACATTTTTCATCGCGGGCCGGAAACCTACGGCAACCTGCTTTCTCTGATGGGAGTGGGTTCGATCTGCGGATCGCTGGCGGTGGCTGGCATCGGCAACATTCGCAGCAAGGGACGGTTTGCGCTGTTTATGCTCATCTGCCTAGGCGGCGCGATTTCAGGATTTTCGCTTTCGAGATTGTTGCCGCTGAGCTACGCGATGCTGGTGCTGGTGGGCGCGTCGATGATGGCGGTGTTTGCCACGGTGACTTCGCTGGTGCAATTGATCACGACCAACGAAATGCGCGGGCGGGTGATGAGCGTGTATAACTGCGCGTTTCGCGGAGGCATGCCGATGGGGAATCTGGTGTCGGGATGGCTGGTCCCGATGTTCACGGCGCCGATTGTGTTGGGGGTGAACGGACTGTTGCTGGTGCTGGTGGCGGTGTATTTTTTGCTGGTGCAGCGGCGCGTGGCGGCGCTTTGAATTGGTTGAATAGTTTGAA
>Ga0073928_10004571_pt1 | contig 20322 bp, 15 predicted proteins | sample PaiPotPPA55metaG_FD_76969 | JGI IMG/M metagenome (GOLD analysis project Ga0073928, IMG submission 76969) | Iron sulfur acid spring bacterial and archeal communities from Banff, Canada, to study Microbial Dark Matter (Phase II) - Paint Pots PPA... ...
AGGTGGACCGCCCGATCGAAGTATTGTGCCAACGTGTGCCCAAGCGGCCTGGGACCGGCGACGGATTTGAAGTGTTGCTTACCGACCGGGGGCCCGCCGTGGACCCATCGAAATTGAAGGGGCGACGGCTGGATGAGATCAAGCCTGGGGGGTTGGGTCTTCATTTTATCCGGCAAAGCATGGATGTGGTGGAGTTCAAGCGCGAGCAGGGGGCTAACCTGCTGCAGTTAGTCAAGTATCTGAAAGCGGAGAAGCAGGACTGAACTTGGGAAGAGGAGAGAAGACCTTGCAGATTTCGGCGCGGAGAATCGATACGACGACAATCTTCGATGTTACTGGGGACATCGACCTGGCGAATTCACCGGAGATCCGGAAGGCGTTGCTGAAAGAGATCAGGGAGACCAAGACGCCGCGGGTGGTGATGAACCTGGTCAAAGTTCGGTACATCGATAGTTCTGGCGTGGCGTCTTTGGTGGAGGGGTTGAAGGCTTCGCGGGATGCCGGGACACGATTTATTTTGTTTGGGTTGAGTCCGGCGGCGAGGGAAGTGTTGCAGTTGTCGAGATTGTTGAAGATTTTTGAGGTGCACGACACCGAGGAGCAGGCGTTAGGTTAGGGTGCGCGTCGGTCCGGCTGGTGCAAGTGGCTGAGAACACAGCCAGGAACGGCTGTGCCACAGCAAAAAGTGGTTGGTTTTGCGGTTATCGGGTTACGGGGTGGTTCGCTGGCGGGGGACACAGGCCCTTCGGTACTCAGGGTAAACAGGAGTGCCTCTGCTACTTGGGTCGAGGATGGAACTGGGTTCACAAATTGGCGGGGGTGTTCTCAATGGGCTCGCCTACTTAGGGTCGCTGACGTCGCTGGCCGGGCGGGCGGCGTACTTTGCGTTTGTGGCGCCGTTTCGGGGCAAGCCGCTGCGTGTGCAGCGGGTGGTATCGCAGGCTTTGGAAGTGGGCGTTCGGGCTTTGCCAATTCTTTCCCTGATTACGTTTTTTATTGGGTTGATTCTGGCGTTGCAGGCGGCTTACGAGTTGAGGAAGTTTGGGGCTATGGATTTAGTGGCTACTGCTGTGGCCGTTTCGATGACGCGGGAATTGGGGCCTTTGATTACGGCGATTGTGGTGATTGGGCGATCGGGGTCGGCGTTTGCGGCGGAAATCGGGACCATGAAGGTGACCGAGGAAATTGATGCGCTGGAGACCATGGCGATTAGTCCGATCCAGTTTTTGGTGACGCCTAAATTTCTGGCGATGATCGTGATGCTGCCTTGTCTTACGATCTGGGCGAATTCGATGGGGATTTTGGGTGGGGCGTCGTTCGGAGTGGCGCAGGCGGACTTCACCTGGGCACGGTATATACGAACGTCCGTGGAGTCTTTGTTTTTGCGCGATCTCGTGACTGGGTTGATTAAGAGCGTGATGTTCGGGATTACGATTACGGCGGTTGGGTGTTTGGAAGGGCTGAATACCGGGGCGGGGGCGGAGCAGGTGGGGAAGTCGACTACGCGGGCCGTGGTGATGTCGATCTTTATGGTGGTGGTGGTGGATTTGATTTTTACGGTGTTGTTTTTCGTGGTCGGAGGATAAGAAGGGGGAGTAACGAGGTAAGGAAAAGGCGCGAAGAGGATTTAACACAGAGAACCGAGCACAGAAGAAGAAAGAAGGAAAGTACAAGGAAACCTTTCATGGATGCGGAAAACATGGAGTCGGTAGATTCGGGGCCGATGCTTTCGCTGCGCGATTTGCGCGTCAGTTATGGGGATCGGGAGATTTTGCATGGAATTAATTTTGATGTGATGCCCGGGGAGACGCTGGTTATTTTGGGTGGGTCGGGGTCGGGGAAGAGCACGCTTTTGCGGACCTTGGTGGGATTGGAGAAGCCTAGTTCGGGGGAGATTTGGATTAAGGGCAAAGACATCGCGAAGATTTCGCATGACGAGATGGATGAGATTCGGAAGCGGATGGGGATGTCGTTTCAGGGCAGCGCGTTGTTTGGATCGATGACCGTGGGCGAGAATGTGGCGCTGCCGCTGCGCGAACACACGAAACTCGAAGACTCCACGATCGAAATCATGTTGCGATTGAAGCTGGAACAGGTGGGATTGGCTGGATTTGAATATTACATGCCTTCGCAGCTTAGCGGCGGAATGATGAAGCGAGCGGCGGTGGCGCGGGCCATGGCGATGGACCCGGAGATTTTGTTTTTTGACGAGCCGTCGGCGGGATTGGATCCGATTATCGCGGCGGGAATCGATCAACTGATTCTGGAGATGAAGAAAGCGTTCCGGATGACCATCATTGTGGTGACCCACGAATTGGCGAGTGCGTTTTTGATTGCCGATCGCATGGTGTTGATCGATAAGGGGAACGTGGTGTTGATTGGAACGAAGGAAGAGATGCGGGCGAGCAAGCAGCCGCGCGTTCGGCAGTTTCTCGATCGTATAGCGGAGCCAGAAGTGGCACGGGAACTGGACTATCTACAGATGCTGACGGAGGACCGGAGGTCTCTCGGTGTGCCCGGTGGGAAGAGGGGAACCTGATGAATGCAAAGAGCGAGCAGGCGCTTGTGGGGTTGTTTGTGATCGCGGCCGCGGTGGTGATGATCGGCACCGTGTTCACAATCAGCGGCGTGTTCGGGCGCTCGGTGAAGACATTTCACACGTATTTCGGGTTCGCCGGCGGATTGGAGCCGGGTGCGACGGTGCGCTACTCGGGGGGAATGAAGGCCGGGCGTGTGGAGAAGCTGACCATCGATCCACAGGATTCTTCGCGGATTGAAGTGACGTTCAGCGTGCAGACGGATCTGCCGGTAAAGACGGACAGTAAGGCGAAGATTATGAGCTTGAGCCCACTCGGGGAAAATCACCTGGAGATTATGCCGGGGAGCGCGAAGGCCGGCCTGGCAAAAGACGGGGCGCTGCTGCCGTCGGAAGACTATCTGGACTTCAATGCGTTGACGAAGAGGATCAACGACATTGCGCCGGATGCGCAGCAATTGCTGCACACGCTGAATGATCGGGCGACGGAGCTGAAGGTAACCATCGAGCGCGTGAATGATTTGCTGAACGCGCAGAACCGGGCGAACCTGGCGGGAACGCTGGCAAGTGCGCGAGGAATGATCGAAGAGAACCGGCCGCAGATCAAGTCAACAATCGCGCACCTGAATACGGTGACGGAAAAACTGCAGCCGCTGCTCGATGATTTCCGGAAGACGACCGCGGAGGCAAATAAGACGCTGGATCACATCGACGGGACCATCGGCGAGAACCGCGAGGACGTTCACAAGGCGGTGCTGGAGTTGCGGCGGACGCTGGCGAACACAACAGCGCTCACCGGGCGGCTGGATCAGACGTTGGACGTGAACTCCGAGAATATCGATGAGCTGCTCGATAACTTGCGGCAGATCAGCGAGAATCTGAGGGAGTTTTCGGCCACGATCAAGGCGCGGCCTTACTCTTTGATTCGCTCCGTGAATCCTCCCGAACACAAGCCAGGTGAGCAGCCATGATGAATCGCAGGGCGGTAGCGTGGGCGTTGATGATTGCGGGTGGCGTGTCGGGAGGGTGCGGGTCTGCGCGGCCGATCAAATATTACGGTCTGACCGTGCCGGGTAACCAGACTCCCGCCGCGGAGCCCAGCGCGTATCCGATAACGCTGATGGTGGGACCGCTGAGGGCGCCCTATCTGTACCGCGAGGATCACATTGTTTACAGCACGGCTGGCGAAAGCATGGGGCTGTATGAATCGCATCGATGGGTGGAACCGCCGACGGACATGCTGCAGTCGCTATTGTTCCGGGAACTGCGGGCGTCGGGGCGGTACCGAACCGTGAATCTGATGCGCAGTAATGCGCACGGGGATTATGTGTTGCAGGGTCGGCTTTACGATTTCAAGGAGGTGTCCGGAAGTCAGTTAGTGGCGCGGGTGGCGGTGGAGTATGAGCTGCAGGAGACCAGGAGCGGTACGACGGTGTGGTCGCACTATTACGCGCATGACGAGCCAGTGAGCGGGAAGGATGTTAGCGCGGTTGTGGCGGGGTTGGATCGGAATGTTCAGGGGATTGTGGCGCAGGTAAAGGCTGGGTTGGAGCAGTATTTTGCGGAGCACCCGCCTGCGGCGGCGCAATAGGAACAAGCCTACAGAACAGCGGCGGAATCTTTGTGCTTGAAGTTGACGCCGGGAGGGGCAAGCCCCTCCCCTACAAGGGCTACGTGGAGCGGCGCAGGGTTAGCAGGGTGATGTCGTCGTCGAGTTCGGTGTGACCGCGGTAGTTGTGGATGCTTTCGAGCAGGGATTTTGAGAAGTGTCGTAAGACGACGGGTTGCGGTAGTTTGTCGAGAGTTTTGTGTGCGAAATCGAGAAAGCCGGTGGGGGAGAGTTGCTCACCGCTGGGGGACTGCACCTCGGTTGCGCCGTCGGAAAAAGCCAGGATCATGTCACCGGGTTCCAGGCGAACGCTTTGCTCGCAGTATTGCTCTCCCGTGATGTAACCCAGAGGAAAATTTTCCATGCCGTCACCGATCTGGTGAAACTTCGCTTCGCGGGCGCGCCAGAGGAGCATGCGAGGGTGCGCGGCGTAGGCGAAATTGAATTCGCCGGTGCGGCCGTCGAAGGTGCCGGTGACGACCGTGGTCATGCGGAGGGGGCCTTCGGAGTTTTCGACATCGAGGGTGAATTCGTCGTTTAGCGCGGCAAGCAGGCCGGCGGTGTCGCGGATGTCTTGAAATTTATGGAGCAGGTGGTGGATGTGGCGGGCTACGCTGCTGGCTACGAAGCCGTGGCCTACGCAGTCGGCCAAGACTACGCGGGCGACGTCGTCGGTGCAGGAGAAGACGGCGGAGAGGTCCCCGCCGGAGTCGGAGCCTGAGGGGACTGCGATTACGTCGGCTTCGAGGCCGGCCAGCTCGATGGAGCGGTGGGCTTTTTCGTTGCCGGCCCAGAGTTCCATGCAGCCGAAGGGACGGGCTGCGCTCGTGGTGCACTCGAAAGTTTCGACCTTTTTGAATTTCATTCGCGGACCTGCGCTGGTGCCGAGAAATTATAGGCCCGATGCCTATTGTTTTTCACGCTTAGGTTAATTAGATACGTGGGCTCTTGTTTGAGATACATCGATTGGACGGGTGGTGCCGTTTGGGTACATCTATTGCACCGACGGTGCTTTGACGGTGGCAGGTTCGGCGCTGCTTACGGGGACACAGACTGAAGTCTGTGCTACTTGGAGCCTAGGGTGCGGTCCAGGTTGAACGCGGAGCTGATCAGCGCAAGATGGGTAAAAGCTTGCGGGAAATTGCCGAGGGCTTGGCCTTGGCCGCTGGTTTGTTCGGCATAGAGGCCGAGGTGGTTGGCGTAGCCCAGCATGCGTTCGAAGAGGAGGCGGGCTTCATCGAGCCAGCCGGGATTGACTTGGCCTGCGCGAGTGAGGGCTTCGACAAGCCAGAAGGAGCACATATTGAAAGTGCCTTCTTCGCCGGGCAGGCCATCGATGCGAGGTTGCGGCGGGTAACGATAGACCAGGCCATCGCTGACCAGGCCGCCTTTTCCGGGGTTTTCGAGGATGGCTTTGAGCGTGGAGACCATGCGCGGATCAGTGGGGGCCATGAAAAAAACAAGCGGCATAATCAGGACGGAGGCGTCGAGATCGTCGCTGCCGTAGTATTGCGTGAAGGCCTTGCGTTTTTCGTTCCAGCCTTTGGTCATGATTTCTTCGTAGATGGCGTCGCGTTCGTGCATCCAACGCTGGCGGTCGCCGGGGAACGAGCGCTTGTCGGCCAGGCGGATGCCGCGATCTAGGGCGACCCAGTTCATTAATTTCGAGTAGACGAAATCCTGTCTACCGCTGCGCACCTCCCAGATGCCTTCGTCGACCTTTTGCCAGTTGTCGCAAATCCAGTCGAGGCGATGACGAATGTGGACCCAGAAATCGTAGGCGATCGGGCCGACATATTTGTTGTAGAGGTAGAGCGAGTCCAGTAGTTCGCCGTAGATGTCGGATTGATATTGGTCGGAGGCAGCGTTGCCGATGCGGACTGGCGCCGATCCCATGTAGCCCTCCCAATGAGTGAGAGATTCCTCGGGTGGGAGAGGCTCACCGTAGATAGTGAAAACTGTGGGGAGTGGAACGCCCGCGTGGGAACGCTTGCCGACGTAGTGCTGCAACCAGTTCACGAAGCCGGCGGCTTCCTCGGTGAAGCCCAGGCGCACCAAGGCGTAGACGCTGAAGGCGGCGTCGCGGATCCAGGTAAAACGGTAGTCCCAGTTACGCGAACCGCCGATGACTTCGGGGAGGCTGGTGGTGGGGGCGGCGACGATGGCGCCGGTCGGTTCGAAGGTGAGGAGTTTCAGGGCTAGGGCGGAGCGTTCGACGCGCTCGCGCGAGCGTCCATGGTATGTGCAGCGGGCTAGCCAGTCTTGCCAAAATTTTACGGTGCGCTCGAAGGGCTCCTTGGCTTCCCGTTCGGAGGAGGGAGTAGAGGGCGGCGCGGATTCTCCGTCGTGCTGGAAGATGAAGGTTTGGGATTGTCCTTCCTCGAGGACGAATTCCGCAGTTACGCCGCCAGAGCCGTCGGGCTTCAGGGCGACGTCGGTGGCCAGGCTGAAGCGGGTGGTGTTTGAATAAAAATTGGCGCCGCCGATAGCCAGTTGGAGTTCGTGAGGCTGGCGGCCGTAGTCGAAGGCCGGGCGGCATTGGACGAGGAGGCGAACCGGACCGCGGACGCAGCGGACTCGGCGGTGGATTTGATGGTAGGACAAAGATTCCGCAGCGAAACCTACGGGCATGAAGTCTTCGATCTCGGTGATGCCGTCTTCGTGGGAGAAGCGCGTGACGAGGATGTTTGTGGAGGGCCAGTAAAATTGCTTGCGGCGGACCTGGTCGGCGATCGGAGAGATTTGAAAGCGGCCGCCCTTGGCGTCGTCGAGAAGCGCGCCGAAAACGCTGGGGGAATCGAAATTGGGAGAGCAGTGCCAGTCGATGGAGCCGTTCATGCCGACCAGAGCGACGGTGCGCATGTTGCCGATGATGCCGTAGTCCTCGATGGGCTGGTAAGACATGCAATTATTCTCCGGGGGTCGTATGGTCTCACGGTATAGATTCACTCGGTGTGAGAAATGACGCATTTCCTTTTGAAAATCGGCGATTCGACCGAGACCGGCAGTAGGGGGTTGAGTACAGTACGGAGATGACGGACTGGAAGCCAGCTTCGGTGATCCGGTGGTTGCTGCATCCCGCGTCCGGCGATTCCGGGCGGTTGATCTCCCGGTGGATTTTTTTGCGGGGGCTTGGGCTGATCTATTTCTCGGCCTTCTATTCGCTAATCTTTCAGATTCGCGGCTTGATGGGGCCGGCCGGGATTTTGCCTGCGGCGGAGTACTTACGCGCGGTGGCCGAGTCGGCGGGTCGGGGTCGGTTTTGGTACGCGCCGACTGCGTTTTGGCTGTCCAGCAGTTCGAATATGTTGATGGCGGTTTGCTGGATCGGGATCGTTGCGTCGGTTCTGGTTGTTCTAAACGCGTGGCCGCGGGGCGCGTTGTTTGTTTGTTTTCTTTGCTTTCTTTCGTTCGTCAGCGCGGCGGGGGAGTTTTCCGGGTATCAATCTGACGGGATGTTGCTGGAGGCTGGATTTATTGCGCTGTTTTTTGCGCCGCGCGGATTACGGCCTGGCCTCGGCGTGGGGCAGCCGCCGATTCGCGCGAGCGTGTTCTTGCTGTTGTGGGAGTGGTTTCGGATCTACTTCGAGTCGGGTGTGGCAAAAATCGCGAGTGGTGATCCGGAGTGGCGGCACTTAACGGCGATGGATGAGTATTACCAGAATGGCCCGCTGCCAACTTGGATTGGCTGGTACGTGCAGCATCTTCCGCATTGGTTTCACGCGACGACGGCATTTGGAACTCTGGCGCTGGAATTGGTGGTGGTATGGATGTTGTACTTGCCACGGCGATGGCGGATCGTGCTCTTTTTTATTGTGACGCCGTGGCAGATCGGAATCATTCTGACGGCCAATTACACGTTTTTGAACTATCTCGTTCTCATGTTGGGTTTCTTGTTGCTCGATGATCGTTTTTTGGTTCGCTTCGTGCCGACGCGATGGCGCAAGAGTTTGCCCGTTGGGTCGGCGGTGCCGTCGACTTGTGAGCCTGCGGTGAGCGAATTTGATTCTGCGTCGATATTGAAAACCGATGGGACGTCAGCGAGCGGCGAACAAGGCGTGGGTCCAGAGGGGACCGCGTCACCGTGGTCGGGGACGCTGTATCATTACTTGTCTTCGCTCCAGAGCGCTCTTACTGGCGTGATGTTTGCTTGGATTTTCTACGCCAGTACCACCCTGTTGGTCTGGATGCTGTGGCCGGGGGCTCCGCTGCCGACTGCGCCCGTCGTTGCTCTGGAACCCTTTCGCATTGCCGATCGGTATGGGCTGTTTGCGACCATGACACGCGGCCGCTATGAGATCGAATTTCAGGGAACGCAAGACGGCCAGCACTGGGTGACGTATCCCTTTCGCTACAAGCCGCAAGATCCCGGCAAGGCGCCCGGCATTTACGCGCCTTATCAACCTCGTTTCGATTGGAATCTATGGTTCGCGTCGCTGGGGGAATGGCGTTCGAATCCGATCGTGCCGCGGACCGAAGAACGCCTGCTTACCGGCAGCGTCGATGTGCTTGCACTCTTCGGGGGCAATCCTTTCCCTGGACAGCCGCCGCGGCAGGTGCGCGCCGTGATTTGGCAATATTGGTTCAGCACGCCGGAGGAGAAACACGCGCAAGGCATTTGGTGGACGCGTCGGTTCCTGGGGCTCTACGCTCCCACACTACAGCGGGAAGCCGACGGCAAAATTACGGTCGTTGAATGACCGCCGTCGTTGCCGAAGGAATAAGCCGAGGGAATGAACGCATGACATTTGTTCCGCTCGACGATGAAGAAAAAGTCCGCAGGGTACGGACGCGGCTTGACGCACGAAAGCAAATCTCCTGATGAACGGCCGAGCGAGTGTGATCGGAGCGGGCCCTAACGGACTCAGCGCGGCCATTGTTCTTGCTCAGGCTGGACTCCAGGTGGAAGTGTTCGAAGCTGAGCCGCAACCCGGCGGCGCGGCACGTACGCTTGAGCTGACAATTCCAGGCTTCTTCCACGATTTTGGGTCTGCCGTTCATCCGCTGGCAGCCGGCTCGCCATTTTTCTCGTCGCTGCCGCTGGCAAACCACGGGCTTGAGTGGATTCATTCGCCGTCAACGCTTGCGCATCCTTTCGACGACGGCACGGCAGTCACGCTAGAGCGCGATTTCTCTGCGAACGACGCGGCTCTCGGAAAGGACGCTAAAGTCTGGCGTCGATTGATGGAACCGTTGGCGGAAAACTGGCCTGCGCTGTCGGCGGAAGTATTGCGTCCAGTCCACATCTTTTCGCGCCATCCGTGGCTGTTAGCGCGCTTTGGCCTGAGCGCTCTGCCGTCCGCGAATTCCTTGAGCGGTTTGCTATTTCGTGAAGAACGGACGAAAGCGCTCTTCGCTGGTTTAGCGGCACATTCTTTTTTGAGTCTCGACGAACCCTTGAGCGCGGGATTCGGCGTTTTACTCGGAGCTGCCGCGCACGCCGTGGGGTGGCCGATACCACGCGGCGGAGCGCAGTCCATCACGAACGCGCTCTGCAGTCACCTTGCGAATCTGGGAGCGAAGATCAAGACATCGAACCGTGTAGACAATCTGCGCGACATTGCCCAATCCGATGTGACGATGTGCGATGTGACACCAAAGCAGTTGCTCCGCATGGCGGAACACCGTCTGTCGGCAGGCTATCAACGCCAACTCGAGAAGTTCCGCAACGGCCCGGGCGCTTTCAAAGTGGACTACGCCCTTACAAATCCGATCCCCTGGAAGGCCCGAGAGTGTTCCCGGGCGGCCACCGTCCACCTGGGGGGCAGCGCATCGGAAATAACAGCTTCCGAGGCTGCAGTCCGCAGGGGGGAGCACGCGGAGCGGCCATTCGTGTTGTTGGCGCAGCCAAGCTTATTCGACACCGCGCGCGCGCCCCAAGGAAAACACACGGCGTGGGCTTACTGCCACGTCCCCTTCGAATCGAAAGTAGACGTGCTCGAGAACCTGGAGCATCAAATCGAGCGGTTCGCGCCGGGCTTCCGCGACACCGTGTTGGCGCGCCGCGTTCTATCTCCCGCGGCACTCGAAGCCATGGATGCCAACCTCATCGGGGGCGACATCGGGGGCGGCGCCTTGGATCTCCGGCAGTTCTTGTTTCGACCCACGTGGCGGCATTACGCGACTTCGGCACGCGATCTATATATGTGCTCGTCATCGACGCCGCCCGGAGCCGGGGTGCATGGAATGTGCGGGTACCATGCGGCACGATCCGCGGTTTCGCGGTTCGGAAGGTAGCTCGGACTGGTTGCGATAATGGAAGATACCCCGAGACGCGTCCGGGCGTGGCAAGCCCGGGGCAAGCCACGCCCCTACAATGATAAAAGGAAAAGTACTTACGGCACTTGGCCCATTTTTGTACCAGCCCTTCCGTAACTTTATTGAACAATTTGAATGAATTTGATGCATCGAAAAGCCGTCGCCATGCGTCGAAGAGAGAACAGTTTTTATTCTGGCGTCGGCCTTTGCCGGGGAGTTGCCGATGCAGCGCTGATTTCCGCTGATGGTGCCAGCGGGATGGCGTGGAATCGGGACCCGAATGAGTTCGCCGCCACCAGCGCGGGCGCTAACATTCCCAATCGCTTGGGAAGGGAACCGGCAGGCGTCTGCCAAATCCCGGCAAGATGTTCCCAGCGACGAAGAAGCGATGGCCCGCTTGCAGTCCAGCCATTCTGATGCGTTGGAAATCCTGTTCACCCGCTACTCGCGCCTCGTGCTGAGTATTGCCCGGGGAGTTGTGCGTGATCCCGGCGAGGCGGAAGATCTAGTTCAGGAAGTCTTTTTCTACCTCTATAAGAAATCAAATCTCTTTGACGGCTCGAAAGGCAGCGTGAAAAACTGGGTCCTGCAGATCGCCCTTCACCGGGCCTTGGACCGTAAGGCTCACCTTGCCCGGCGAGGCTTCTATGCTGGTACAGAACTCGAGTCCCTGGACGATACGTTAGCGGGAGAGATCGACCTGGATCGAGAGATCGCGTCGAAACTCGACCGGGCGCAACTGGAGAAAGCGTTTGCCCAGCTAACCGAGGTTCAACGACGCACGCTCGCGCTATTTTATTTTGAAGGCTTGGGCCTCCGGGAAATCAGCGAGAAGCTGAACGAACCTCTAGGAAACACGCGTCACCATTTCTATCGAGGACTGGAGCGACTGCGCAAAAGCGCATTCGTGAAGCGCCTTCGTGAGAGCAAGCGATGTCAAGCGACGTCCGCGACGACACGGGACATGGAAGATTCCGGGAGATGTGCGCCCTCGCTGCTTCGGGAGGCCTCACCGCGGACGAGTTAACCGCGCTTAAAAAGCATCTTGAGAAATGTGAAGTCTGTCGCAAGACACTTTCACAATATCGTGTGCTAGGTACGCAGGGCTTATCAGTGCTCGCGGGAGGCTCCCCAGAGTTCCAGGAATCCCACTCGTGGGATGATTCCGCTTCGTGGACGAAGTTGGTGGCACGCCTGCGGGCTGATGAAAAGCCCAACGTAAAAACCACAGAAAGCGCGGGTACCTCGAGGCCCGGCTGGCTGCGGCGAATCAGTGCGCGTTGGTTCACGCGCACTAGACGCAACAAGCCGTCTGGTGGGTCGATTTAGTTCCCAAAAATTGTAGATCTGCCATCTACTAGTTCTCGTATCTTGATAATCCGCATTTGTCGTAATTCGCTGGTACATCACACCTCGCTCCTTCGTATTCGTAGGCAAGCCGTAAATTTGTCGAGGAGATGTGTAGGAAAAAGGGTTCCACGTTGGAGCCCAAGGGTTTGGTGTGTCTCAACGACAGCCATCGTCATTCCGCTAGTCGGATTCACCGTTAGGAGCGTAGATCATGAGAAAGTTGCATTCCCGGTTCTTTGCATTGTGGATGTTGGTTCTTGGCCTTTGGGTCGCAACCCTCTTCAGTCCGTCACTGTCCGCACAAACAACGTACGGATCTATCGCCGGGCTGGTCGCGGATCCGTCCGGCGCCGCCATTTCTGGCGCCGACGTGACGCTGACAAACACGGGCACAGCAGAAAAACGGGTCCAGCAGACGGGATCGGACGGGTTGTATTCCTTCGTGAACTTGTTGCCCGGCCAGTATCGAATCGATGTGGAGAAACCGGGTTTCAAACGAATCTCAAGACCCGACGTCGTTGTGGAAGTGGGACAGGGCGTACGTATCGATGTGAGCATGCAGGTCGGTGAGGTCTCGCAGACTGTGGAAGTCACCGGCGAAACGCCGCAACTCCAAGCGGAGACGTCTTCGATTGGACAAGTGGTCGAAGAACGGAAAGCGAATGAGTTGCCACTGAACGGCCGCAACGTATTCAACCTGATCAGTTTGGCGCCGTCGGTGGTGCCGCAAGGTAGTGCGACGGGCACGCCGGTTGGAGTGAACCCGTTTGGCTGGGGCAACTACCAGGTGAACGGATCGTTCGGAAATGAGAGCGCCGAATACCTGGATGGCCAGCCGCTCAACATCGGCTACATCAATTTACCCGTCGTGATTCCTACGCAGGACTCCATTCAAGAGTTCAAAGTGCAGACCAGCAACCTCGGAGCGGACTGGGGGAAGTTTTCCGGCGGCGTGATCAACTTGAGCACGAAATCGGGATCGAACGGCCTGCATGGCGAAGCCTACGAGTATCTTCGCAACAAGGTGCTGGATGCGAATGACTTCTTCTTGAATAAAGCTGGACAGCAAAGGCCACCGTTCACGCAAAACCAATTCGGAGCGAATGCCGGCGGGCCACTCATCATTCCGAAGTTGTACGACGGCCGCGACAAGACCTTCTGGTTCTTCAGTTGGGAAGGGTTCCGCCTGCGGACGGGGACCGCATTCACGACTACCGTGCCCACCGCGGCAGAAGAGGCCGGCAACTTTTCGGCGATCAAGACGCCAGTGATGGATCCATGCGGCGGCACCGTGACGACCGCCGTGGCTTGTGCAGGTTACACGGGACCCGCAACACAATTCGCAGGCAACGTGGTTCCAACAAGCCGGCTGAACCCCACCTCGCTGGCATTGTTGAAATATTTCCCAGCGCCAAATACGGCAGGTAGCATCGACCCCACGACCGGAATCGACACCAACAACTTCACAACGGCCACGAGTGGCGGGGGCAACCAGAATCAAGTCGTCGGGCGTCTGGACCAGAACCTCGGTACCAATCAGCACATCTTCTTCCGCTATACGTATTGGAACGTGCTGGACTTGCCAGTCGATCCCCTGGGCACGGGGCTCTGTGCCGACCGTTGCTCGGAAACATACAGTAGCCACGCTGCCGCGCTGGGTTACAACTATACGTTGACGCCCAGCACGGTTCTGGGCTTGAACGCGAGTCTAAGCCGCTTCGCCTATAATCGTTCGCCGATCAACTCGGGTTTCGATCTCACCAGCATCGGCTGGCCGGCGCAGTATAACAATGCGGTTCCGTCTATCGCCAGGACTCCGCCGACGCCGTGCGTGTTGAACTTTGCGGACAACATCATGTGCACGCAGGGGCAGAGCTTCATTCAGGACCGCAACACGCAATTCAACCTAACTCCAAGCATCACCATGGTGCGGGGTCGCCACACCCTGAAGCTGGGGTTCCAACTGATCGTCGGGCGTGACAACTATGCGCAGACTAATGTGGCCAGCGGCTCGTTCGCTTTCTGCGGGTCCGGGCAGGCGTGCTTCACGGGCTTCAGTTTCGCGGATTTCCTGCTGGGATACGCGGACAATCCGAGTAACGTGGAGAACCACTTCTTTGGCCAGGCGGTGGTGCCCGCATTGATCGCGGGTCAACAAATATATCGGGGCTTCTACGCCGACGACACCTATCACCTCACCAACAAACTGACCCTGAATCTGGGCATGCGCTACGATTTGCAGGGACCCTGGTCGGAGCGATTCAATCGGCTATCTTACTTTGACCCCAGCGCCCAGAACTGGTTGTCCAATCCCGCCGCGACCGCGGGCCTCGCCGGTGTACCCGGCTTGCCTGGAGTGCGCGGTGACGTGTTCCTCGTGCCCACCGGCGGCGGCAACGCCATACCACTCGACAGAACGAACATCTCGCCGCGCGTTGGCTTTGCCTATAGTTTCGACCAGAAGACCGTCATTCGCGGAGGCTACGGAATCTTCTACATTCCCAACTACGTTTCGTTTGGTCTCAATCCGAACAACGACTTGCTGAATGACGCGACCACGTCGTACAACGGCACCATCAATGGCACCGTGCCGATCAACACCATCAACACCCCGTTCCTGCCCAGCATCGTGCCACCGGTTGGGCGGACCCTCGGCACTCTGGGCACGCAGCAGTATGCGACTCAGGTGGTGCAAAATCCCACCATTGCCGATCTCGGAAATCATCCCGAGGGCTACGTGCAGCAGTGGAACCTGAATATTCAGCGCAACCTGCCGTGGGGATTCTTTGGTTCGATCGCGTATGTAGGTTCAAAAGGCACGCATCTGCAATCCTACTCACAACAGATCAACCAGATTGGCGATAACTTCCTGAGTCAGGCCGCAACGCAATGCGCCGCACAGTCCGCGGTTACCGGAGCAAGGTGCGACGCCTCGGGCGTGACTCTATTGCAATCGGTCGCCAACCCGTTCTTCGACGCTGCGACAGGCACAGCATACGCCCTGGGCACCTCCACGACGACCGTCGGACAGCTTAATCGGCCCTATCCGCAATACACGGGGCTGAGCCTTGCCGGCCAGGGATCGTACGACAGCACCTATCATTCGCTGCAAGTGACCGTAGAGCGGCGCTTCGCCAGCGCGGGTTCGCTGCTCGTTGCCTACACAAACTCCAAGCTGCTCAGCGATACCGATACGCTTACGAATTGGCTGGAGGTTGCAGCCGGCGCGATTCAGGACAACAACAACAACAGGGCCGAGCGCTCGCTTTCGTCTCAGGATGTGCCGCAGCGCTTGGTCATCAGTTACGTGCTGGACCTTCCTTTCGGCCGCGGCAGGCGCTATATGTCTGGCGCGACTGGAGCCATGGATAAGCTCATCGGCGGATGGGGCGTGGATGGCGTGACCATCTTCCAGAGCGGATTCCCACTGGTGCTCTCCAACTCCGCCCCGAACTACGCGACGCTGTTTGGCGCGGGTTCCCGGCCTAACTTTATCGCGGGTTGCAACAAGTCGGCGCCCGCTGGCGGCTCGGCTAAACTTGGTGAATGGTTTAACACGGCCTGCTTCAGCGCGCCGGCCGACTTTACGTTCGGCAACGAATCGCGCACCGATCCCACGTTGCGGGGAGACGGAGTGAAAAACTTCGACTTCTCTATATTCAAGCGGACGAAGTTTGGTCCCGACGAAAAGCTCGGGCTCGAGTTCCGCACTGAATTCTTCAATCTCTTTAACCGGACGCAGTTTGCGCCGCCGAATACTTCGTTTGGCAGCGCGACCTTCGGCCAAGTCACCAGCACTTATCCAGGAACGAATCCTCGGTTGATTCAGTTCGGGCTGAAGTTCCTGTTCTGATTCTGAATTTGCAGTTGATTCTGCGAGCGCTCGGGGCGAATGTTTTACTGACATTCGCCCCGGCGCTCGTTTCATTTGCGGCCAGGATTGCGCGGCTTTGTTGATGGCTTGTCGCGTTCGCTGGATGAATTCCTGCGTCGTGTTAGCCTATTTCTTTCTATTCGGCTGCGCGCGCGTCTGGTCTCGCGGCGCAAGGAGTCACGCATAGACATGGGTCGCCGGCTCACGAGGCGCAATTTTCTGGGTGTGGCAGCGTTGGCTGCCACGGCTCCCATTTTCGAGGTGAAGCCGCTTCGGGGAATCGACTTCATCCTCCAGAATTCGCCGACGCCTCATAAATATTTAATCGAGACTATGCCTGGCGGCGTAGCGTTGTTCGACTACAACAACGATGGGCTTCTCGATCTGTTTTTTGTGAACGGCGGCAGAATTGCTAACCCGTTGCATGTACCCGAAAACTTCGACCGCAGCAATCCGCGTTACTGGAATCGTCTCTATCGTCAAAACCGCGACGGGAGTTTCACTGACGTGACGCAGGCGGCCGGATTGGCGACCGCGGGAAACGGCAACTACGGAATGGGCGTTGCCGTCGGCGACTACGACAACGATGGCTATCCTGATCTCTACGTCACCAGCTATGGAAGAAATGTCCTGTATCACAACAACGGCGACGGCACTTTCACCGACGTTACTGCCAAAGCTGGCGTCGCGGCTGGCGGGTGGTCGGTTTCCGCCGGGTTTTTCGATTACGACAACGACGGCCACCTCGACCTCTTCGTTACGCGTTACATGGAATGGGATCCCGATCACAACAAGATTTGCGGCGGCGATTGGCACACGTACTGTCCGCCCGCGGCTTTTCCCGCGACTACGTGCGTGCTCTATCGCAATCGAGGCGACGGTACCTTCGAAGATGTCAGTGAGCGCGCCGGCATCACCGCAAAAAAGGGAAGGGCGCTCGGCGTCTCTTTCGCGGATTACGACGGTGACGGCTTCACCGACATTTTTGTCGCCAACGACGGGATGCAGCAGTATCTTTTCCACAATAATGGCGACGGTACTTTCAAGGAGTGCGCGCTCGACTCCGGCGCCGCCCTTACTTCCGACGGCAAAGGACTGTCCGGCATGGGCACGGTGTTCCAGGATTACGACAACGACGGCCGCCCGGACATTGTCGTGACCGAACTTCCGCGCGAACTCTACGGCCTGTTTCACAATGATGGCCAGGGAGCGTTCAGCTATCAGAGCCTCGAAACCGGACTTGGCGCGCTAACGTCCGGCAGCTCCGGCTGGGGTATCGGTCTCGAGGATTTCGACAATGACGGATGGAAGGATTTGTTCGTGGCGCAAAGCCATGTGCTCGACAACGTCGAACAAATCGACGCTTCGCTGCGTTACAAGGAGCTGCCATTGCTCGCGCTGAATCACAACGGTCATTTCGAGCGCGCTGATTCCGGGGTCACTTCGCCGGTAGCCGCGCGGGGTGCAGCCTTTGGCGATATCAACAACGACGGCTGGATGGATGCCGTAATCACCACGCTGGGCGGGCCGCCGATCCTGCTTCTGAATCGGGGAGGCGGTGGGAATCACTGGCTTTCGATCACGCTCCGCGGCAAGCGCAGCAATCGCGACGGCTACGGCGCCCGAGTGCAGGTCAACGGTCAGACGCGTTTCGCCACTTCGGCCGGTAGCTACGTCTGCGCCAACGACAAGCGCCTTCATTTTGGTCTCGGGTCCGCGGAGAAAGCAACGATCGAAGTCCTCTGGCCATCCGGCCAAAAGCAAATCCTGAATGAGGTGCGCGCGGACCAATTCCTGGAAGTGCGCGAACCGGAGCGTTCATGATCTCGTTATTTCTACTCGCCTGGCTCGCCGGGCAAACGGCGGCATCCAGCGCCGCGCAGCACATGCAGGCTGGTCTCGACGCGCGAAATCAGCATCAAGTCGACGTCGAAATCGCCGAATTTCGCAAAGCCACCGAACTCGATCCAAGCCTCCCCGATGCCTTCTTCAATCTAGGCGCTGCCTACATGGAAAAGCGCGACTACGCCTCCGCCATCGCTCCCCTCAAGCGTGCCTTGGAATTGAATCCCGATCTGCCAGCCGCGCATCAACTCCTGGGCTACGCGCTGCTCGCCGAAGGCTATGCCGCGGAGGCGATCCCGCATCTCGAGCGGGTCGGCGCGCAGGATGCTCTCGCCATCGCACAGCTCGAAACCGGCCACCTCCAGGAAGCGGTCACCAATTTCAACGCCGCGCTGGCCAAGCGCCCCAACGATCCTGATCTCCTGTACTATCTCGGCCACGCCAGCGGCCTGCTGTCCAAAAATTCCATCGACGCGTTGATCGCCGCCCATCCCGATTCCGCCCGTGCCCATCAAGCCCTCGCGCAAAACTATTTTGTACTGCGCCAAATGCCCCAAGCTGAAAAGGAATTTCAGGAAGCTATCCGTCTTCGTCCGGATCTGCCGGGCCTTCACCTCGAACTAGGCCAGGTCTACGCCAATTCCGCCCAATGGCCAAAAGCCGAGGAAGAATTTCGCGCCGAGACAAAGCTCCAACCAGGCAGCGCCGAGGCCGCCTATCGTCTGGGCGCCGCGTTACTTCAGCAGGGAAAAGCGCAAGAGGCTTTCCCCGAACTGAAGCGTGCAAACGCCCTGAAGCCGGACATGCCGGAGACGCTCTATTCGCTCGGCAAAGCCGCGTCACTGACTGGCGTTGCCGCGACCGCTGAGAAATCCTGGACGCGTGTGATTGAACTCGAAAAAGACACTTCGCTCGCCGCGCAATCGCACTTCGGATTGGCGGCCCTATACCGCAAACAAGGCAAGACCGATCGCGCCCAGCGCGAATTGCAGGAGTTTCAGAAATTGCAGAGCACGCTCGGTCCGCCGCGCTCCGAATAGCATTTCAACGCATCCAAGGCAATGCGCGGAACATCACTAGGTTATGAAAGCCTGCATCCTGAAAGCGCCAGCTCCCGTCGAAAGCAATCCTCTGGCATTTGTCGACGTACCCCTGCCGGAGCCGTCCGCCGGCGAAGTGCTAGTCCGCGTCAGTCACTGCGGCGTCTGCCGCACGGATCTGCACGTTGTCGAGGGCGAACTCCCACCGCGCAAATCACCCGTAATTCCCGGCCACCAGGTTGTAGGCACCATTGAAGCGCTCGACGCTGGCGCTCACAAATTTTCGGCCGGTGCCCGCGTCGGCATAGCCTGGCTCCATCACACCGACGGCACCTGCGAATACTGCCGCTCGGGGGCCGAAAATCTTTGCGACCACCCAACATTCACCGGCTACAGCGTCGACGGGGGTTACGCGGAGTACGTCGTTGCCCCAGAAGACTTCGTCTACAAGATTCCAGAGGGTTTTTCCGACGAGCAAGCCGCTCCATTGCTATGCGCGGGAATCATCGGCTTTCGATCCTTGCGTCTCGCCGGACTCGACAAATCACAGCGAGACTCCAGTGGCACAGTCATTCCGGGCCATGCTCCGCAGCCCATACACAAACTCGGCTTCTACGGTTTCGGCGCCGCGGCTCACGTCGCCATACAAGTCGCGCTCTACTGGAACGTCGAGGTTTATGCAATGACTCGCGACGCTCGCCATCAGCGCCTGGCCCTCGATCTCGGCGCGAAGTGGGCTGGCGACACCTTCGCTGAACCTCCAGGCAAGCTCGACGCCGCAATCGTCTTTGCCCCTGCCGGAGCAATTATTCCAGCGGCCCTCAACGTTCTTCGCAAAGGTGGAACGCTGGTCCTCGGCGGCATTCACATGAGCCCGATTCCGTCGTTCAGCTACGATCTCCTGTACGAGGAGCGCGTCATTCGCAGCGTCGCAAACAACACCCGCCGGGACGGCGAAGATTTTCTGCGCATCGCGGCGCAAATTCCCATTCACTCGCACGTGCAATTGTTTCCCCTCCAGGAGGCAAATCGCGCTCTCAACGCATTGAAAAACGATGGCATCGAAGGCGCTGCCGTTCTCAAAATCTCGCACTAGACTTTTCTTTCGTCCTCGGCAAATGTTCCGTAGGTAGCACAGACACTCCTGTCTGTGTCCCGTCAAAGAATGCTATGACGCGTTTCCAATCTGCATCTTCCCAGCGCCAAGCCCAAAGCCCCAATATCGACCCGTACTTCCACATATTTGCCGTCGTCCGAAATCGGGACGCGCATTCCCGCATGCGAGCAACAGGTCCTGTTTTGGAAATAACCGATGCCTCACAAGTTCCATCAAACGAACGGCTTACGTAGTTCTCGACAGTGGTCGCCAGCCTGCCCTATCTTCTCTTGTCGGCGAACTGTATGCTGGCGCAAAGTAAGAGAGGTTGCGACTCATGGCGGCAGCGGCGACCGAGGTTTCCAGACAAGTTCAAACGATGCCCACTCGAATCCTCATCGCCGATGATCAACCCGACATCGTAGGCGCCTTGCATCTGCTGTTGAAGGCAAACGGGTACGCCACGGAATCGGTTTCTTCCCCTGCGGAGTTGTTGGCAACCATCGCCCAGCAGGAATTCGATCTCATTTTGATGGACTTGAACTACGCGCGAGATACAACCTCGGGCCGCGAAGGGCTCGACCTGCTGGCGCAACTCACCGCGCTAGAAGGTATGCCGCCGATTATCGTCATGACGGGTTGGGCCACCGTAGGCATTGCTGTGGAGGCCATGCAACACGGGGTAACGGATTTTGTCGAAAAGCCCTGGACCAA
>Ga0073928_10004576_pt1 | contig 20303 bp, 17 predicted proteins | sample PaiPotPPA55metaG_FD_76969 | JGI IMG/M metagenome (GOLD analysis project Ga0073928, IMG submission 76969) | Iron sulfur acid spring bacterial and archeal communities from Banff, Canada, to study Microbial Dark Matter (Phase II) - Paint Pots PPA... ...
CAAAATTCCGAGAACGATGTAAATCACCAGAATCGCCATCACGAGCAAAATTCCCAAACCCGTCAGCGAAGCTTCGAACGCCTTCGCCGTCCCCTGGAATTGAGTGGTCACCGTCGGCGGGAGAGTCTCGCGCACGAGCTTTTCGATTTCGTTGACGGCGTCGCCAATCGCGACGCCCGGTTTCAGGTTGAAGGAGACGGTAACGCCGGGAAGCTGGCCGAGATGATTCACGGTGAGCGGGCCGAGGTTCGTGTCCAGTTTTGCGACGGCGCTCAACGGAACCAAAGCACCGGAAGTGGAGTGCACGTACAAGAGCGAAAGTGCCGAGGGGTCAGCCTGATACTTATCTTCGAGCTCCATCACGACCCAGTATTCGTCGTTGGGCGCGTAGATCGTGGAAATCTGCCGCTGGCCGTAAGCGGTATAGAGCGCGTCTTCCACCTGTTCGGCTGAGACGCCGAGGGCGGATGCTTTGTCGCGGTCGATATTGACCGTAACTTGCGGATTGTGGATGAGCAAGTCGCTGGTGACGTCGAGCAAACCTGGAAGTTGTGCCACTTTCGGTTCAAAGATCGCTTCGTAGCGGTAGAGCTCGGACGTATCGGGACTTTGCAGCGTGAGCTGATACTGGCTCTTGGTGAGCTCGCCACCCACTTGAATCGGCGGCAGGTTCTGCATGTAAGCGTTGATGCCAGCCACGGCCGCAAACTTCGGACGGAGCTCCTCGATCACTTCGTCGATGGTGGGATGATGGGCGAACAGAGGAGCGAGAGCGCGGATCGCCTCGCCCAGAACCGGGGTCCGGGCGTACCTCTGCTCGAGGTCGAGCATAGCCTGACTTGGAATCTTTGGACGCTGGTTTCGCTCCTTCAAGTGCATAAATAAGACACCGGAATTGCTCGAAGTGAACGCGCCGATGCTGGAGAAATAGTCACCTCGGTTCGGATCGTCCATCACGATTTGATTCAGCGCGCGCTGGTGCTCCCTCATCGATTCAAACGAAATTCCCTGGGCCGCTTCCGTGGAGACGAAAAGCTGGCCGTTGTCTTCCGCAGGAAGAAACCCCTTCGGAATCACAACGAATTGCCATGCCGTGATCGCCAGAATGGCTCCGGAGACGGCCATGATGAAGACCCGGTGACGGAGCGACCATTGCAGGGAAACATCGTAGCGGTGCAGCAGGCGATCGAAGAAGCGCTCCAACGACATATACAGGCGGCCGTGTTTCGCGCCGTGTTGAGAGCGCAGAAAGCGGCTGCAAAGCATCGGCGTGAGAGTCAGCGAGACGAAACCAGAAACAAGAATGGACGCCATGATCACAATGGCAAATTCGTGCAGCAGGCGTCCCATGATCCCGCCCATGAAGAGCACCGGAATGAAAACGGCGGCGAGGGAGAGCGTCATGGAGACGATCGTAAAGCCAATCTCTCGGGAGCCGCTGAGCGCTGCCTGCATGACGCCTTCGCCCATTTCAATGTGACGAACGATGTTTTCGAGCATGACGATGGCGTCGTCGACGACGAAGCCAACGGAAAGCGTCAGGGCGAGAAGCGAAAGATTGTCGACGGTGTAGTTCAGCGCGTACATCACCACGAACGTGCCGATGATCGACATCGGCAACGCAATGCTGGGAATCAATGTGGCCGAAAGATTCCGCAGAAAGAGGAAAATCACGAGTACGACGAGCGCGACCGCAAGGAACAACGTGAATTTCACGTCGCCCACCGACTGACGGATTGAAACAGAGCGGTCATACAGAATGCGCATCTCCACGGAGGGCGGAATAATCGCGCGGAATTGGGGGAGTAGCGTTTTCACGGCGTCCACCACTTCCACCGTGTTCGTTCCCGGCTGCCGCTCCACCGCCAATACGATCGAGCTCGTGTTGTTCCACCAGTTCGCGACGCGGTCGTTTTGTACGCTGTCGAAAACTTTTCCCAGGTCTTCAAGGCGCACCGGCGAGCCGTTTCGGTAAGCGACGATCAGCGGCCGGTACGATGAGGCGTGTGTGAGTTGCCCATTCGCCTGAAGCACGAACGCGCGATCCTTGCCGTACAGCGTTCCGACGGGCAGATTCACATTGGCGTTCTGCACGGCGGCGTGCACATCGTCGATGCCGATTTGCCGCGTCGCCAACGCCTGTGGATCGAGCTGGATTCGCACCGCGTACTTCTGCGCGCCGTAAACCTGCACTTGCGCGACGCCCTTCACCATCGAGATGCGCTGGCCCATCAGCGTCTCGGCGTATTGGTCTACCACGTACAGCGGAAGCGTCTTCGAACCCATCGCGAGATACAGGATGGGTTGGTCCGCCGGATTCACCTTTGTGTAGGTGGGCGGCGTGGGCATGTTCGGCGGAAGTTGCGGAGCGGCGCGCGCGATGGCGGCCTGTACGTCTTGCGCCGCGCCATCGATATTGCGGCTCAGATCAAACTGCAAAGTGACTTGGGTGGTGCCCAGCGAACTGGACGAGGTCATCGAGTCGATGCCGGCGATTGTCGAGAACTGCTTTTCGAGCGGCGTGGCGATCGCAGACGCCATCGTGTCGGGATTCGCGCCGGGCAAGCTTGCCGAAACCTGAATCGTGGGGTAATCGACGTTCGGGAGGTCGCTGACGGCGAGGGAGCGGTAGGCGATGATGCCGAAGAGAAGAATCGCCATCATGACCAGGGTGGTCATGATCGGGCGGCGGATAAAGATGGCTGCGATACTCATGAGCCTGCGTTAGCTGCCCTGCGCTTTGTCTTTTAATTGGACCTTGATTCCGGGAATGAGGCGAAGCTGGCCGTCGGTGACCACGGTCTCGCCGGGCGCCAAGCCCTGCGAGATCACGGATTCTTCGCCGAGAGTGCGGGCCACTTTCACAGGACGGGATTCGGCGGTCATGTCGGCGGACACGACGAAGACGAAATCGCCTGACTGTCCGGTTTGAACGGCCTGCGTGGGAACCACAATCGCGTTTTCCTGTTCGGCGAGCCGGAGCGAAATTGTCGAGAATTGCCCCGGCCACAATCGGTGGTCAGAATTCGCGAATGTGGCCTTGAGCTTGATTGTTCCAGTGGTGGCGTCAACCGAGTTGTCGACGAAGGTGAGGTAGCCACTTTCGAGATTCGGATCACCGTAGGGCGTTGCGCTCACCTGAAGGCGCCCTTGCGCCGTATATTTCTTGATGACGCTCAGGTACTGCTCCGGAACCGAGAAATCCACGTACAGCGGCGCAATCTGATTGATCACGACGAGGACGGGAAGGTCGTTCTGCTTCACTAGATTACCCGGATAGACTTGCAAAGCTCCCGTGCGGCCGTCGACGGGCGAATAAATCTGGCAATAGTGAAGCTGCAACAGAGCGGACTGCACGGCAGCTTCATCGGCCTCGACGGCAGCCTCCTGCGCCACGGCGGTGGCTTTGGTCTGGTCGAGCTGCTCTTTCGGAGTCACGCCCGCTGCGTAGAGTTTTTCGTAGCGCTGCGCCTGAACTTCGTCGAGTCCCGCCTGCGCTTTATCGTGAGCGGCGGTGGCCTGCGCCTGATCCAGCGCGGCCTGAAATGGGCGCGCGTCCAGCGTAAAGAGCAACTGGCCCTTTTTGACAAAGTCGCCCTGCGTGAAATGGACCTGCTCCAGGACGGCGTTCACCTGCGCCTTTATGGAAACGCTGCTGTAGGCTTCGCCGGAGCCGATGGCGGTGAGTTCGATTGGAACAGTCTTCTGCACCACCTTGGCGGCTGCGACGGGCACGGCGAGATTAGGCGCCGTTTCGGCCGTGTTGGTGCAGCCGACGGTGATTGCCGACACCACGACGGCTGTAAGCATTAGGACGTTACGAACGGCTTTCGGAGTCACGAGCATTCTGTTTCCAACTCTGCCCAAGGGCCCACCCAGTTCGACTATCTTATCGCGACCGGTCGCGTTTGCGCCTGCTCAAGAGTGATTCACCATCAGGTAGAACGCGGCCTGACAGGTTTCGTCACACCTCGTCCCGAGCTATGCTGAGCTGAAATTCATTGGACGTTCGAGGAGGATCAAAGTTTCGAGAATTGCGGGAATTAGGCCGCCGCGGCCTGGTCCAAGAACCATTGGACGCTGCCCGCCGGGCGGATTCTTGCAGCCGGGTATTGACTCGGTTTCGAATCGGGTTCGCTGCGAAGAGCGGAGATGATCTCGCGCTTGTCCTTGCCGGCCACGAGGAAAAAAGTGTTTCGGCCGCGATTTAGCACCACCGGCGTCAGCGTCAGGCGCTGTGGCGGATTCGCCGGCGCTTCCACCGGCATCACCCACCGCTGCTTTTCTTCCAGCGCCGGGGCGCCCGGAAAGAGCGAGGCGACGTGACCTTCCGGTCCTAGACCCAAAAGCTGCAGATCGAATTCGGGAGGCGCCACCCCGAAGAACTTGCGGAGTTCCTGCTCGTACGCTTCCGCGGATTTCTCCGGCGGACCGGGGAGCGTCGGCATGGGATGCACGTTTGCCGGAGGAATCGGCACGCGCGAGATGAGAGTTTCGCGCGTCATCCGGAAATTGCTGAGAGGATCGTCGTGCGGAACGTAGCGCTCGTCACCCCAGAAAAGGTGAACGCGGTCCCACGGCGTGTCGTCGCGATAGGGAGTCGCAGCCCAAACCTCGTACATTTTCGCCGGAGTGTGTCCTCCGGAGAGCGCGATCGCGAAGCGGCCTCGTTGTGCGACGGCATCGCGAATAATCGCGAGCGTCTCGTCCATTGCGGCGCGGCTCAAAGAGTCGAGGTCGGGGAAAACTTTCGTGTTCATGCGCATGGGTTCGTTTATTGAAGCGGCTCAGCGATGAATGCAAATCGGGTTTCCGTCGGGATCGGACAGACTGGCCGAGGCCGCCGGAAAGTGGGCTTCGCGAAAGGCAGCCCACAAATCAAACGACCTCCCCATCGGCGTCGCGAGCGATCGAATCTTGTCCGAGGGCAAGCCCACGCGCGTGCCCGAGCCTTTGCGCGCTACAAGCAATCCATCTGCGACAAGCGCCTCATACGCGTTGAGCACGGTGTTCCGCGACACTCCAAGCGCGCGGGCTAGATCGCGTGTGGAGGGAAGCCGCGCCCCTGCGGGCAGCTCTTGCCGGAGAATTGCCTTCCGCAGCCGATCATAAACCTGGCGGTACAACGGGCAGGCCGACTTCGGTTCGACCCTCAGAGCGCGGATGGGCAGGTTCGCTAGGCGCTTCAAAGTGGTACCCTCTGCGGCGAAAGTGGCTCTTTACCTACTACCATTCTTGGACGAACAATTACAAGCCATGAGTAAGTTTGGTCGGTGTCTCTTGGGAGAGGCAAATGATTTCTGGCGCTCACGTAGTTGTTTACAGTAAAGACGCCGAGGCGGACCGCGTATTCTTCCGCGACGTCCTGGGGTTCAAATCCGTGGATGCGGGCCACGGCTGGCTGGTCTTTGCGCTGCCGCCCGCAGAGGCTGCTTTCCACCCGTCCGATAAGAATGGTCCGCACGAATTCTACTTCATGTGTGACAGCCTGAAAGCCGAAATGGCCATGCTCGCGAAGAAAGGCGTCGCCTGCTCGGCGATTCACGAGGAAAGATGGGGTTCAATCACGAGGATGCGGCTTCCCGGCGGCGGCGAAATCGGCCTTTATCAACCGAAGCATTCCACGGCCTTAGGCTTGAGATGAAGCGAGCGTCAGATCCGGACGCTACCGCAGGCCTGGCGGGGCAAAACAAGGAGGAAACAATGTTCTCAGGAGGAAATGTAACCGTTTACGTTTCGAACATGGACAAAGCTGTCCGGTTCTATTCCGAGACGCTCGGGCTGAAGCTCGCCTATCGCTTCGGCGACCACTGGGCTTCGATCGAGGCTGGCACGGGACTCACGATCGGGCTTCACCCGGCCTCGACACAAAATCCAGCCGGACGAAAGGGGTCTATGGCAATCGGGCTGCAACTGAAAGGTTCGCTCAAGGACGCCGTCAGCGCGCTGAAAGCCAAGGGTGTTCGTTTCCAGGGCGACGTCATCAACGAAGGCAAGGCCGGTTCGTTCATCGGATTCGAAGATCCGGATGGAAACCAGCTCTATCTGGCCGAGCTCAATTGGAGCCACGTGGAAAAGGGCGAGGGCCAGTATCAGCCCGCGAAAGCCTGAACCGGCTCTTGTCTCGCGGTGCTGCGACGCGCACAATAGCCGCCGAACCGAGGCGACCGCGATGGTACGCGCACATTCAATCCTGCAAGCACGCGAACTCCGGTTAGCATCTGCGCTGATCTGGATTGCGATTCAATCGCTGAATGTGTCGCCGGCCACAGCGCAAACGCGGATTCCCCTGCAACCGGTCGCGCAGCAGGTCCGCCAGGTAGAGAGCGCCCTCGCGTATCTCGGCCAGCCGCTGGCTCAAAGCGACCAAGACGCCATCAACCAGGCTATCGGGGACGCCGATGAAGCCCCCGCAATCGCTCGCTTGCAGCAAATCCTCGACAAGTACGCGCTCGCAATCGTGGAAATCAATCCGGAGAGCCGAGTCAAAGTGCAGCCAGGCCCGGCGAAGCCAGACTTGGTTGAGGCTGGAGCGCGCATCTTTCTCGTGAAGGTAATCAATCAGGCCGGAGTCACGGCCCCGCTCGACGTCCAAAGTCCGAACGCTCTTCCCGTGTATGTCCGATCCGACGCGAGTTCGGAGCCTCCGAAGACGATCTCACCGGCGGAAGTTCGCGACCGTTGGATGGACCTCGAGCTCTACAACAAAAACCCGATGAGCGAGCGGCTTTCCGGTTTGCCGCTTGAATACCGCATACTCGAAATCTACAGTCGAGACCGAGGACAGCTCTCGGCAAAAATCAGTTTCAACGCGGGCCAGGGCACCCAGGACATCGGCTTCCGGAATGAGATGGTCGTATTATTCAACGCGCTTCCCGCTTACCGGCTGTCGCTGCGAGTTCTGGACGAGAAGGGCGCGCCAGCGATGGCAGCGTTCACAATCCGCGACGATTTGGGCCGCGTGTATCCGAATCCCTCAAAGCGGCTGGCGCCTGATCTTTTCTTCCAACCGCAGGTATATCGCGCGAATGGTGAAACAGTCCTCGTGCCGGAAGGCTCGTACACCGTGACCTGCGCGATGGGACCCGAGTATCACGCGCAGGTGAAACGAGTGGAGGTAACGCCGACGGGTTTGAATGAGTTGTCGTTCGCAATGCAGCGCTGGATCGATCCGTCGAAGTTCGGATGGTTTTCCGGCGACCATCACGTGCATGCCGCCGGCTGCTCCCACTACCAGAATCCGTCCGAGGGTGTGAGGCCTGAGGACATGGTGCGCCAAATCCTCGGCGAAAAATTGAACGTCGGCGCCGTATTGACTTGGGGGCCATGCTACTACTACCAGAAACAGTTTTTCACGGGCAAAGACAATCCGCTCTCGAAACCCGACGAGCTTATGCACTACGATCTGGAGGTTTCAGGGTTTCCGTCGAGCCATGCCGGGCACCTGGTGCTACTTGGGCTCACGGACCAGAACTATCCGCACTGCGTGCGCATCGAGCAGTGGCCTACTTGGGATTTGCCCGTGTTGCGCTGGGCAAAGTCTCAGGGGGCGCTGGCAGGATTTGCACACTCGGGCTGGGGACTCGAGGTGAAATCGAACGAGCTGCCGAACTACGAAATCCCGGGCTTCGACGGAATTGGGGCCAACGAGTATGTCGTGGACGTGACGCATCCCGGCGCGGTCGATTTCATCTCCGCCGCAGACACGCCGTACACCTGGGAACTGAACATGTGGTACCACACGCTCAACGTCGGGTTCCGCACGCGCATTTCGGGCGAAACAGACTTCCCTTGCATCACGGACTCCCGCGTTGGACAAGGGCGCGTTTACGCGAAGGTTGATGGGCCGCTCAGCTACGGCGCTTGGCTGGACGCTCTCAAGGCAGGACGAAGCTACGTTTCCGACGGAAGAAGGCATCTGATCGATTTCAGCGTGAACGGCGCGGAGGTTGGAACGAACGCGAGTGAAGTCAAATTGCAAACGAACGGCACGGTGCACGCGGCCGTCAAGGTTTCTGCTTATCTTCCGTCAGAGATGGCTGTGACCGATCCAAACGCGGCTGATCAGGAACCCTCCTGGATGATTAGTTACAGCAACCCTGGGTTGAAACCGATTCTGACCGCTCCCTATGCCGACGCCGCAGAGGGACGCAGTATTCACGATCGTCCGGTAGACCAGGAACCGTACTGGCATCTCGAGAGAGCCCGCATCGGAAACACACGCGAGGTCCCCGTCGAGCTCGTGATGAATGGGAAGCCGGTTGCGCGCAAGAATATTGTGGCGGACGGAAGCATTCAGAATCTCGCGTTCGACGTGACGGTCGAGCGGAGCAGTTGGCTGGCAGTACGCATCCTCGGCTCTTCGCACACCAACCCGATCTTCGTCTTGGTAGGCGGCAAACCGATACGCGCTTCGCGGCAGAGCGCTGAGTGGTGCCTGGCCGGCGTCAACCAGTGTTGGACTCAGAAAGCCCCGCATATCTCGAAGAAAGAACTCCCTGAAGCTCAGGCCGCCTACCAGCATGCCCGCGACGTCTATACCAAGCTCATCGAAGAGTGTGACAAGTAAAGACCCGGCAAACGCCGTTTTGCCGGGATGAACCGCGAGGGTGCTACGCGGCGGAGGAGTTGAAGGCGCCGGACTCGATTTCGCGCAGGATGGCGCGCAACGTTGCGGCCAGTTCTTCCCTGCCGACGTGGCTCTTGCGGAACTGCACGCGCACGTGGAAGGAATCGTCGGGGGCTTTGTAGTCGAAAACGAAGGGCTGCGGGCGCGGGGCGACGCTGGTTTCCTCGTGGCGCGCGCGACGCGCCTCATCGCGCGTCATGCCACCCTGCGCGATACGATGCACCATCTCAAGCATCTTCTTTTCGCTGGGCTGCCTCGCCACTTGCAGCAGAAGCGACTTCGTCACGATTCCCTTCTCGATGCAGGCTTTGCGAACGTCGTCAGGGATCACGCGCAGCGACATCGTCTCGGTGACCGATGAACGCGCGCGGCCGATTTTCTTCGAAATGTCGTCGTGGGTGTAGTCGAAATGATCGGCAAGCCGCTGCAGGCCGTCGGCTTCCTCGAACGCCGTCAGGTCCTTGCGCTGCAAGTTTTCGATCAGCGCCAGCTCGAGCGTTTCCGCATCGTCCGCGATTTTCTCGATGCACGGCAGCTCGTGCAAACCCGCCGCTTTGGATGCGTGATACCGCCGCTCGCCGGAAATGATGTAGTAAGTGTCTTCGCGAGGGATGTAGCGCACCAGCAGCGGTTCGAGCACGCCCTTTTCGCGAATCGAATCCGCCAACTCTCGCACGTCGCCGATATTCTTGCGCGGCTGATCCGGGTTCGGCCGAATCTTGTCGATCGGGATCATGCGGCCGATCGACGCGCCGCTGAAACTTGTCAGCGTCTCTACGTAATGCGCGTCATGCCGCATCTTGAGAGTGACGGGCAACCCGATCCTCTTGGACACGTTGTATTACCTCCTGAGCAAGTTTCTTGTATTCTTCGGCGCCAGAAGATTTCGGCGCGTACGTGAAAACCGTTTCCTTGTAGGCCGGGCTTTCTTCGAGGCGGACGTTCTTGCTGATGCGCGTCTTGAAAAGCGCGTCGCCGAACGTGGCGCGGATCTGCTCGTGCGTATCGCGCGAAATGTTGGTGCGCTTGTCGAAGAGCGTGATGACCACGCCGAGCACCTTCAAATCCGGGTTGGGACGCGAGCGAATGCGGCCGTACGTTTCGAGCAAATCATCGGTGCCCTCGATGGCGAAGTAGGCGGCCTGAATCGGCACCAGCAGATGCGTCGACGCCACCAGCGCGTTTACCGTGAGAATCCCGAGCGCGGGCGGCGTGTCGAGCACGATGAACTCGAAATCCTTCAGGATCGGCGCGAGCGCATCCTTCAGTTTGAAAGGCGCGTCGAATTGTCCCGCAAGCTGCTGCTCGAGGCGCGCCAGCGCCAGGCGGGCGGGCGCGACGAACAGGAGCGGGTCCTTGGTCGGCTGGATGACTTTCGCCATCTCCACGGGATGGTCGGCGAAAACGTCGAACATCGTGGTCTGAATCGACTTGGCGTCAAAAAACGCGATGGTGCAGTTGGATTGGGGATCGAGGTCGATGAGGAGTGTCTTTTTCTTCTTCAGCGCCAAAGCGGCGGCGAGGTTGATGGATGTCGTGGTCTTCCCGACTCCGCCTTTTTGGTTGGCAATTGCCAGGACGCAGGTCAATCGACGGCCCTCGCTCCCCTCGTTGGCAACCGCGAGCCCATATATGGCCCCGTGCGGTGCCCATCATACTACAAGTAGGCCCACTGTACCCATTTCGCCGGTGCCTCTGCAAGCAAAAAGTGACACTACTTGGTTTTCGGCGACAGGCGGAAGCACCGGGCAGCCTCGTCCCAATAGACGCGATCTTTGTTGGCGCTCCACGCTGAGAGCCAGCGGTCTTGGACGAACTTCCTTCCGTGCCTGGTCACAAAACGCCTCCAGCAGGTTTCTGCCGCATCGTCGCATTTCTCGTTTAGCGCCTCCAACCCGGGCATGTTGAAGGTACTCCAATCGGAATCGGTAAATAGGTCGTTCAGAATGAAGTAGGCGATGTCCCCGGCGGTTGTGTAGCTCCAATAGTCATAGATCGGTTCTTTTGTTCGGTGAGCATCGGTCAATTGCGAAATGAGTATGGGAATCGCCGTTTTCCCCTGCGCCACAATCCGGTCCATCATTCTTGAGTCGCAGTATCCTCTGTCCTGTAGCCGGCCTTTCGCGCGGCAAGTGTGGGATATCTCATCGAACTCCCAAAGACGGAATTCTGTGGGAACCCCAGTCGCCTTCTGGGTCTGGGCGCTTGCTGGCCGGACCACTCCAAGCAGGAGAGCGAGCAAAAAACCGCATCTGATTTTGACCATCGGCAATAGCCTCACCCGTACCAAAGCGCACAAAGTAGGAAGAACAGGACGACACTCACGACCGACAGGAGAACATAAACCGCCCTCGTCGATGCTTCGCTGGGGCAGGCTTCGCCATGGCGATAGAGAAGATAGAACCCTCTACTGAAGATGATCCGCCAACGAATTCGACCGGGTGTCCCCTCCGCCTGGTTGATCTGGTGGGCCATCTTGAAGAACAAGAATATCTCGAAGGCCACGCAAGCGACGGCAGCAAGGACCGCAACGGGAAAACCGAGTTCCTTAATCGAAGTAGGCACCGAGGTTGTCGATCATTTGAGACCGCTCCCTGAATAATCGCGGCTGTTCCGATTTCGGTCAAGTATATCGGCACGACGATGTGCCAAAAATCAATTCTGGCCTGTACAATCTTCGGGCGAAGAACGGGAACTTCATGAACACTCGCACGGCCACGGCCGAGGATGTTGATGCGATCGCCGGCCTCATCAACGTGGCGTTTCGGGTGGAGCGGTTTTTCGTCGACCGCGATCGCACCGATTCCGATAAAATCCGCGCGCTGCTGAAGACGGGCGCCTTTCTGGTGGCGGAGGACGCGGGACAGATGATCGCCTGCGTCTATGTGGAACTGCGCGGCGAGCGCGCTTACTTCGGCTTGCTCGCAGTTGATCCGTCGTGCCAGAAGAAAGGCGTCGGCAAGAATATGGTGGCCGTCGCCGAGGACAATGCTCGCGCGGCCGGTTGCCGCTTTATGGACATGCGCCTCGTAGATCTGCGGGCGGAGCTGCCGCCGTTCTATAGGCGCCTGGGATACGTCGAAACGGGGACGGAACCCTTCAAAGCTGACGCGGAGCCGAAGATTCCCGCCCACTTCATTAATATGTCGAAGCCGCTCGTATAGTTGGGGCGACTCGGCTGGAAAGCCACCTTGAAACATAGAATCCCACCGAAGAGACGCTGAGAACGCCGAGGAAACTCCGATTTAGGAGCAAATAGGGCTACTCTCCGGGCGGAGCGACGGGGGGAGGCTCCTGGATGCGGCCTTTTCCCGCTATCGCAGCGATAATTTCTCTGCCGTGGAACCGCCCGTTCTCGATGAAGATTTCGGACGTGTTTTTGCCCCCAACAACCACACCAGCGATGTAAATTCCAGGCACATTGGTCTCAAGGGTCTCGGGATTGGCCTCCGGCTTGAGGGTCTCCGGATCCAGGCGGATTCCCTGCCGCTCAAGAAACGCGAAATCGGGATGGTAGCCGGTCATGGCGAAGACCTGCTCGGTCGGCAACGCCTTTTCGTCGCCTGAGTTTTTCACGAAGACCTTGCCGGGTTCGAACCGTGTTATGCGGGTGTTGAACAGCGCGCGTACTTCTCCGGCGCGTATGCGATTTTCGATGTCGGGCTTGACCCAGTATTTGAGGCTCTTGCCCATTTCGCTGCCGCGATGGACTAGCGTCACGTGGGCACCTGCGCGGAACAGATCCAGGGCTGCTTCAGCCGCGGAGTTCTTGCCGCCGATCACAACGACCTCTTGGTGCCAATACGGATGTGCATCCGTGAAATAGTGCGAGACGTGCGGCAAGTCCTCACCGGGAATGCCGAGATTGTTCGGCAAATCATAGTATCCGGTGGCGATAATGATCTTGCGTCCGTGATACTGCCTGCGCTGGCCTGATTCCTCACGCGTGTGAACCACGAAAGCGTCGTCCTGGCCGTCAATGCCTTCCACGCGCTCGTAAAGGCGAGTTTCGACGCCGTACTGCTCGACGGCGCGGCGATAGTACTTAAGGGCCTCGAGGCGTGTGGGCTTGCCGCCGGATATCGTCATGGGAAGATCGCCGATTTCCATGCGCTCGGGAGTGGTGAAAAAGAGCATGTTGGTGGGGTAGTGATACAAAGAGTTGCAAAGACAACCTTTGTCGATCACGAGCGAACGCATCCCTTCGCGCTTCGCCTCAATAGCGCAAGCCAGGCCCGTAGGGCCCGCGCCGATGCCGATCACGTCAAACGAATCAGAATTCGCCACGCTCATCCACCTAGTGTAGTGCTCAACTGGATTTCACTCTAAGCCGAATGCGACGTTAGATGCAAACGCCCGCCGCGCCGACACGAGATTTTGGTGTAGCAGATTCCGTCGGGGGCTGCCTTATGCATTGGGTGTAGAATTTGAGGCAAGGGATGGGGCGGGACGGATATCATGAGAGCGATTACGCTATTGCTGGTCATCCCAGCCTTCGCTTGGGGTGCTGTGCCCGCTTACGCGTCGCCTCAGCAATCCTCCGCATCGGCCCCGCTAACCGCCCCGTCGGGCGCCGATTTGGCCGCCGGCACGACGATTTGCGTCGCGTTGGCGAAGTCGATTGACGCCAAGAAAGCCAAACCCGGCGAAACGATCGCTGCGACGGTGACCCTGCCTGTTTTGTCTCACGGCAAGGTGCTGATTCCCAGCGACGCAAAGATTACCGGCCACGTGACCCTGGCGAAGGCTCGCTCGCACGGCGCCACCGAATCGGAGCTCGCCATCGTATTTGACCGCGCCGTGCTCAAAGATGGCAGCGAATTGCCGCTCGCCTTGACCATCCAGGCGATCGGCAGGCCGTCGCCGTCCGCGGCTGAGCTCGCCGGCCAAGAACCTTACAATCCCGACGCGGCCCTCGGTCCTGGGGTTCCCGGCGCACCGGCTTCGACGCCTCGACAGCCGGGTTTTCCGCCGCGTTCGCAGCAACCAACCAACCCGCCGCAACCCCTGCATCCGGATAGCGATCCGCAGGACACACGGCATCCCGTTTTGGACGCGAGCAACCACGGCGCGGTGGGACTGCCCGATGTAACCCTGGCGGAATCGTCCGACGTGGCAACCGGCTCGATGGTGAAGTCTCCCAAGAAGGATGTGAAACTCGACAGTGGTACGGAGATTATCTTGAGAGTGGTCGGGTCGAGCAGTTCGGACGGCACGAGCACTCAGTAATCGTCAACTCGTCCCGTCTGGCGGAGCAATTCAAACCGTCGACAGGAGAGCGTCGGCCAGTTCAGCCGAGAATTTCTGGAGTTCGGCAAGCCTTTCCGGCGTCGCTTCGACGCGCTGTTTTTTCCATACGAACCACTCGCCGTCGTTGTGTTTGACGCGAACGCCGAAGTTGTCTCCGACGAGCCACACGGGCGTCCCGTAGACCGTCAGGCCTTCAGACGACAAGGGCGCTAGAAGCGCCGCACAGTTCCCTTTCCGGACGCCGATGTAGTTTGGGTACAACGCCAAGGCTACGATTTGGAAGCCCTGGGCTTGCAATCGCTCGAGGTGTTTGGCCTGCTGATGCGTGAGTTCCATTTGGCTTGCAGGATAGCAGTTCGCAAATAATCTCAGATTTGAAATTTTACACTTCGGAGAAAGATATGGCGTGGCGACGGCATTATTCGGAGAATTTTTTACTGGGCGTCGCCTGTTTTTCGCGCTGGAGCTCGATGATGTCGGCTTGGGTCTCCGCGGAGCCGAGGAGCCAATGCGCGAAAAAGTCGCCGCGGCGCGCGATGACGTAAGAGGCAATCGGCATGTAGCTGTGCCGCACACCCGGAAAAACGAGCATTTCGAAACGCTTGTTGGCCTTGATCAGCGCATCGGCGAGACGCATTGTGTTCACCATGCTTACATTCTCGTCCATATCGCCGGTGGTGAGCATCAGGTGGCCCTTCAAATTCCTGGCGAGGTCGGAATTCTTGTCGATCTCGTAGATGAATTTCTCGGTGCCGTCCTTTTCAGTCTCTTCACGGACGCCGTGATACTTCTCGCTCCAGCCGTGGTTGTACACATTGTTGTCATGATTGCCGGATTCGGACCAGGCCGCCTTGAAGAAATCCGGGTACTGCAAAATTGCGGCAGTGGACATAAATCCGCCGCCGGAATGCCCCCAAATGCCCACGCGGTTGAGGTCGATGTAAGGATGCAGCGCAGCGAGCTGCTCGGCGGCAGCTTTCTTGTCGGCCAGACCGTAGTCGCGCAGATTCCCGTAGCCATAGCTGTCGTACCACTTGTCGCGCTGCGGACTTCCTCCGCGATTCCCTACTTCGATCACGATGAAGCCGAGCTGCGCGAGAGCAACGTTGGGGCTTTTCGGCGTGAACGTCTTGTTCACGGATTCTGTCTGCGGACCGGGGTAGACGTACTCGATCAGCGGATATATGCGATTGGGATCGAAGTCGAAGGGCTTGTACATCTCGCCGTAGAGATCGGTAATGCCATCATCGGTTTTCACGCGAAACGGCTCTGGATACTTGAAGCCGGCTTCGAGCGCGCGCTTCACGTCGGTGGTTTCGAGATCGGCGAGTTGAGCGCCTTGCGTGTCGAGCAGGACGGATTTGGGCGGGGTGTCTACCCGTGAGTAAGTATCGACGAAGAATTTACCCGAGTCTGGGGCGGCGGCGGCGTGCGAGAAATTTCCTGGCGTAAGCAGTTTCAGCCCCGCCCCGTCGAGGCCCACGCGATAGAGGTGGGTGTAATAGGGATCTTCCTCGGGTTCGTGGCCGTTCGCGGTGAAATAGAGCACGCGCGCCTTTTCGTCCACCGAGATCACCTGGTCCGCCATGTACTCGCCCGACGTAATCTGATTTTTCAGTTTGCCGTCGGTGCCGTACAGATAGTAGTGGGCCCAACCATCGCGTTCGGACCACCAGACGAGGTCCTCGTTTCCAGCCAGCCGCAGCGGACGCACGTCGAGCCACACGTTGGAACGTTCTTGAATCAGCGTTTTCGGCGTGCCCGTCGAGGTGTCGGCCACGCAAACGTCGATGCGGCGAAAGTCCCGGCTCATAGCAGTGAAGTAGAGCTTGTCGGAAGTATCGGACAGCCAGCGATGCATTGGCTCAAAGAACGCCCCCGGGCCTTCTTCGCCCTCCTGCTGCTGACGCATGTCCTCACGATCGCGTTCGAGTTGCTGTGAATCCGTAATGGCGACATATTCAGCCGGGAAGTTTTTCGTCTGCACGATGACGTGCTGCTTCGTCGCGACTTCGAAAATCTGGACCTCGGGAACGCTCACGTTGTCTTCGCCGGGCATATCGTAACGGTACGATTCAAGCGTGGGACGCGGGTTCGCGAGTGAGTGGATCACCCACAATTCCGAGACCTTGCGATCATCCGAGCGCCCGAGGGCGAACTTCCTGGAGTCCTTCGACCAATGGATCGTCACCGGCGGAACGCGAATGCCGATCTTGTTTGTGTCGCCTTTATCCTCTTTCTTGACCGCCTCTTCTTGTTCGGGAAGCAGGACGCGCGCGTAACTGAATTTCTCGACGCCGTCCGTGGTCAACTGAGTTTCGACGACGGTGGGGTCGCCGGGTTTTTTTGCGGCCTTGGTGTAATTATCGGCGTCCATCATGTAGAGGTTGTGGCCGCGAGCGAAGACAATCGTTTTCGCGTCGGGTGAAATCGAGGCCCACTTCTGACGCTTGGGCGGCGCATCGAAGTTGTCGAGGCGCTTGATCGCGCCAGTTGTCAGGTCGTACTCGAAATAGAGAGTCCGCGTATCGGGCGGCTTCTCTCCTTTGCCTTCGTCAGCCTTCTGGCCTTCGCCCTTCTTCTCTTCGTCTTTCTTGCCCTCCTCCTTCTTTTCTCCCTCCTTTTCCTTTTGCTGGGTCTTCTCGCCTTGTTGAGCTTGCTGGCCCTGCTCGCCCTGTTGCTGTTGCGTTTGGGTCTGATTCCCTTGCCCACTCACGTCTTCCTGACTCTTTTCAGGCTTGGGTTCGTTGGGGACGACGGCGTTCTTGCGAATCTCGATCTCGAACCGCATCTTCGTGTCTTTGTCGACGAGTCTCAAGTGCTTCACGGACAGGTGCTGCGCATCATAAGGGAAATTCGTCAGCGTGGAGAGCGCTGCAGCGACTTTCGCATTGTCCCAAAGCGGCACTTTCGATTTCTTGAGCGGGTCAACGATCCAATAGCGCGTGCCCTCCGTTGTTTGATAGCTGTACCAGAAGCGGTCGGACGTCTCGAACCAATGCGGCGTAACGGAAGTATCGAATATCAGTTTGCCGATTTTGTCGGGCATGAATCGCGCCGCGAGTTCGTAGTTCGGTCGCACCGGCGCGGCGTCCTCGGCGTGCGGCGCGGAAGCCGAGTCCGCGTGCGAACCGTCGCTCCGCGCTTGCCCGTGCATACTTGCGGCCAAGGCCAGCGAACCTGCGAGCAATGTCCAGCGAGCAACGCTCGCTCGCTGGCGACGATAACTGAGTCCAAAAGTCCGCGGTTTTCTGAGTTTCATCGACGCGTTCTCCTTGTCGCTTCGGCTTGGTCGTTCATTCTGGTCCCAGGATGGCGCGCCAAAGACCGCACATCATAAACCAAAAAAGCGGCAGGCGTAGCGTCCGACGAAGCGGATCTGTCGTTGAAACCCGGACGGGAGGCAAAGCGCGACGCGGCAAGATATCACTGCTGTGAAAGCAAAACGGGGAGCCTGGCAGCTCCCCGTTTTGCACTTACCGTAGGCCGCAGCACGCAAAACGTGCCAGCGGTACCGCACCGCAAGAGCGGTGTGTAAACGGCTTTCAAGAATCTAGGCCCGGTGGATTCATTCTCCCTCCGGTGGTCTAGGTTACTTCCCCTTCCTTTTACGTCCGCTCGCGGCGTAATGCAAGGGAAAAATTGGGAAGAAATTTGAGAGGTCAGAGTTGGAAGTGAAAACGTAAAGCCAATAACGGCCGACGAGGCAGCGAGCTCACAAGAGAAAACGCGGTTTCGCTATTTGAGGAAAAGAGCTTCGCGAACCTGGTCACGGCCCACGAACGTTTTCGAGGTGCGAAACTCGCCGAAGATGTCGAGAATTTCGCGATTCTGAAAAACTCGAGCGTGCACGGCGAGCGTCGGCGCGGGCAAAAGCTCGATGCTCTGCTGATCCACGAGGCGGTAGCGGTGGAACCTCTCGGGCGCGCGGCTGTGGAACTGAGCGAGCACCGAGCCTCCGGGACAGAGCATTTTGTAGAGCCGCCGCATCACGCGAGGCAAAAGCTCTCCATCGAGATAGTCGAACAGGTCCCACGCCAGAACGCCGTGGTAGCTGTCTTCGGGATATTGCAGCGCGGTTTCCAGGAACTTGTCGGCGAGAGCGCCCTGCGAAACCCTTTCGCCGCTTTCGCCCACCGGGGTGCGCCGGAGGTGTTCCTCTTCAGTTGTCAGAAAATCCTTCCATGACCGCAGAAGGTCCTCGGTGGAGATTCGATAGCCGCGCTCGATAAAGAAATTAATCGTTGATTGCCAGACCGGACCAAGATCAAGAACGCGGGCGCGCTCGATATCGCTAATGAGCCAAAGGAATTCCTTCAGCCCGTTCGACGCCCGAACGTTGGCATTCGGAGCGACCGACGCAACGGGTCCGGGCTTCCCCCGGGCGGTAGCGACGGCTGACGCCGCTGCCGGACGCGTTTTTGCGGTCCAGTTCATCCTGAACTATTCCTCTCGAGAGCTCGCTGCCGCTACACGAACTGCAGCTGGCACCTTCGCCGGCGCGGCGGCGGGAATTTCGCCAGGCCGAGTCATTTCGACGTTGCCGCGAAGCCGCGCGCCATCGTCAATTCCGATTCGCGGGGTCAAGACGCTGCCTTCAACGTGGCTGTTCGGTCCCAGACGAACGCTTTCAGTCGCCTGCAAGTTGCCATGCACCATGCCGTTGACCACGATCTCGCGCGCGTCAATGTCAGCTGTAACGCGGCCGTTCGGACCGACCGTGACGCAGCCATTTGCGAGTCGAATCTTGCCCTGCGTTTCGCCGTCGATTATGAGATCCGACGTGCCGGTGATCTCGCCTCGAATCTTCAGGCCGGCGCTGATCGTCGATGAGCTGCGATCGGTGGGTGCAAAGGCTTGCTTCGCCGGTGGTGGCATCGGCGCGGCGGACACCGGAGGCGCAGGTGGAGCGGGTGCAACTACAGGTGTCGCACTGACGGTGGACGAATGTACGGATGCTGCCTGCGGCGACTCTTGAGGCTTTACCGGAGCCGGCGCGGGCGTATTCGAGGCCTGTGAGTACGGCTTGGCCTCAGCAGGTTTACGCCACATAACAGTTCCCTCCCCAGGAAGAAGAAGTTTCAGGAGGATCCTGCGCCGGGCTGGCAGGCGTCCTGATCGCCACGAACTATATTACAGACCTAGAGTGGTGTAAACCGAGACATGTTCGCTAAGTGTTTGCTGATGGGACAACTAAGCCCTGGAGGTCGAGCTAACGTCGCGTGGGAGAGCCGCTGCATTCGTGGACCTCAGCGACGTGACGGCCACATCGGCGTCGGTGGCTCGAACCGAGTTGTGGCGCAGCTCCCAGGCCGCGACCACCAGGCCGACAACTTCGTGGAGGAAGATTTTTATCCCTTTGCGACTGTGCCACCAGTTGTCAGGGCTGTACTCCGAGTCGGGCGCAGCCGCCACGTGCAATTCGATTCCGGGCGGAAGCACGCGCGAGCAAATGTATTCCGCCCGGCGAGTGTGATAGTTCGACGTGACCAACAGGATGTGCTTCCATCCGCGGGAGCTCGAAAGCTGACCGATCGCGGTGCATTCGTCGCGTGTGTTCTCCGCGTGATGCGAATAGGGAATGATAGCGGTGACCGGAACGCCGCGATCAGTCAGATCGCGCCGTTCGAGCTCCGCGATGCTGGCATACGGGCGCAGATACCTGCCGCTCGCGACAATGCGCGGCGCCCAGCCCGCTTTCAAAAGTTCTGCGGCGCGAGAGGCGCGGTCTCCATCGTAGTTATCGTCACCCAGGACCACGATGGCATCGGAGGCGCGGGGAGAATCGTTCACCACCAGCATTCCGCCGGCAAATTGCAACAGCGGGTGGCGGGCGAGATACAGAACAAAGAGCAAAGCCAAAAAAAAGATCAAGCAAAGGAAGCGAAAGATGATGCCGCCGCGCTCCGGGTCCGGCGCCTTGTTGTGGACGGCGAGCAGCGTCATTTGCCCGGATCGAGCTGGCGCAGGCGTTCGGCGGCTTCTTCAGGAAGCGTGCCGTTGAAATAAATTTCCTTGATACTGTAAGACTTGCTGCGCTGCTCGACGATTGGAAGAATTTCGATATGCCAGTGGTAGTCGCCCGCGATCGTGCGCCAGTATTCGCTCAACTCGCCCTTGGTTTGCAGCGTGTTCGGGGCGGTGTGCACCACCATATGGTAGTTACTCGTCAGCTGGGTGAGGCGGCGCAGAGTGCGGCCGAGGACCGTCGCCAAGTGGCGGCGATTCTCGCCCGGAAGCGGCGCCTCGAACTGATGGTTGTGGGTGTGCGGAATCAACCACACTTCGTACGGCACGCGCGACGCGTACGGGCAAAATGAATAGTAATCGCCCACGTTGTCGACGATGCGCTTCGCCTGCCTGATCTCCTGGCGCAAAATGTCGCAAAAGACGCAGCGCTCGCGTTCGCGATACCACTCGCGCG